>Ga0153916_10001139_pt1 | contig 18802 bp, 16 predicted proteins | sample Opewatmetagenome_FD_109642 | JGI IMG/M metagenome (GOLD analysis project Ga0153916, IMG submission 109642) | Freshwater wetland microbial communities from Ohio, USA - Open water 3 Core 3 Depth 4 metaG | ecosystem: Environmental > Aquatic > Freshwater > Wetlands | place: USA: Ohio, Lake Erie... | reverse complement strand
GCATATGCGGGGCTACTACCATAACGCATACGCCTTCAATCAGTTTCTGGTGGGCTCAGGCTATGTCGTCTTGTCCGTCAATTACCGCCTGGGGATTGGCCAGGGCAGGGCGTTCCGGACCTCTCCCTTTGGCGGGTATCGGGGCGCTTCAGAGTACCAGGATATCGTCGCGGCCGGAAAGTTCCTGCAGGCGCGGCCTGAAGTGGACCCCGAAAAAATCGGGCTCTGGGGCGGCTCGTACGGAGGCTACCTCACGGCGCTGGGCCTGGCCCGGGATTCCGAGCTTTTCGCCGCCGGTGTTGACCTCCATGGAGTCCATGATTGGGTGCTGGATTGGCGCGCCGAAAGCCCAGGATGGGGAAGCCGGGAAGAGGAGATAATGCGCACAGCCTTTGATTCCTCTCCCGTGGCCGACGTCCGCTTTTGGAGCTCTCCGGTTCTCATGGTGCACGGGGACGACGACCGGAACGTCGAATTCCTCCAGACCGTCGAGCTGGTCCAGCGCCTCCGCCGGGAAGGGAAAGCCCATGTAGAGACCCTCGTTTTCCCCGATGAAGTCCATTCCTTCCTGCTCCATCGGCGCTGGCTGGAAGTGTTATCGGCGGCGGCCGATTTCTTCGACCGGTTTCTCAGGATTTCGGGGACCTGAAGCCATCGGCAGGACAGGGACCAATCTTCCAAATCGGCTCTCGCCTATCCCGATCGGTCCGGGAGAATGAGTCTAAGGTGTTCATTATACATAATTTATAGAGTATATCGGAAGAGTAGGGGTAGAAGGGCCGGGGTCAGAACGCGTCCGGGATATGACGGATGCGGTAGCCCTTTTGGCCGTCAGAGAAAAGCGCCAGAATGTCGAAGCGGCAGGGGGCATCTCCGAGGTCGTTCAGCATTAGATAGGCCTCGGCTAGCTTCCGAATTTGGCGTTGTTTGAACGGCGTGACGGATTCCTCAGGCCGGCCGAAATCAGCGCTTCGCCGGGTTTTGACTTCGACAAAGACGAGGATATCCTTGTCGTAGGCGATGATGTCGATCTCTCCTTTATGGAAGCGGAACCCGCGGCAGACGACTTTGAACTTCTTTTTGCGGAGATAGGCGACCGCCGCTTCCTCGCCCGACCTGCCGAGGGCGCGGGCGTCGCTCATTCCGGCTTCTTCGGGACAGGCACGGATTTCCAGCGAACCCCGTCCTTGGTGTCTTCGAGGAGGATGCCCTCTTCGAGGAGCTTTCGACGGATCGCATCCGCCAAGGCGAAATCCTTATCGGACCGGGCTTTTTGCCGGAGTTCGATCTTGTCCTTCTGTTGGGCCGTAATTTTCGGCAGTTCGGTTTCGTCCGCCACAATGACTCTCGGCGGATTCAAATTAGGTCTCAGCTTCAATGTGTCAACCTCGACCGTTTCGCTTTTTATTGGGGTTATTACTCCCAAAACAGTATTTATAGAACGCATGAACTGATCGACCTTCTGGGCGTCTTGGCTCTTAAAATCGGCTCGGGCAATGGCCACGTCGACTTTCTTGATTAGGTTGAACAGGGCGGTCATGGCCTTGGAGATGTTGAGGTCGTCGCTCAGCCCGGCCCGAAAGCGCTGGTCGGCCTCAGCGAGGATCCGGGCGACCTGAGGCGTTTCTCCTTCAGGGTAGGAGTAGTACTTGACCTTACCGCCAAACTCATTGATTCGGTTGAGCGCCGTTTCTGCCTGGTCGAGAGCCTCGAAAGTGAGGTTCAGGGTCTTCCGGTAATGGGTGGAGAGGAGGAGGAGGCGGAGAGCCGCTGGGTTGTTCTTGATCCTCAGAATATCGGGTATCGCGATCGTGTTTCCCCTAGACTTCGACATCTTCTCGCCGTCCCGGATGAGGTGATGGCAGTGCAGCCAATAATTGACAAACTTTTTTCCGGAGCCCGCTTCCGATTGGGCGATCTCGTTCTCGTGATGGGGGAAGATGTTGTCCACACCGCCACAGTGGATGTCGAACGTTTCGCCCAGGTACTTGGAGCTCATGGCCGAGCATTCGATGTGCCATCCCGGCCGGCCGGGGCCGATCTCGGTCTCCCAGAAGGGTTCTCCCTCTTTTTTGGCCTTCCATAAGGCAAAGTCATGGACGCTCTCCTTCTCGTACTCGTCCGCGTCCACCCGTTGCCCTGGCTGGAGCTCTTCGAGGCTGATCTTGGAGAGCCGGCCGTAAGCCGGGAACTTGGCGATGCTGAAATAGTAGGAGCCGTCCTTTTTGTAGGCGTAGCCTTTTTTGATGAGCTGTTTGACGATGGCCACCATCTCCGGGATGTGTTCTGTCGCCCGGGGATATGTGTCTGCCCTCAGGATATTCAGCGTGTCGATATCCTTGAAAAAGGCATCGATATACTTTTGAGTGTAGGTGTTAAGATCAACCCCCTGAGCGTTGGCCCCCCGGATGGTCTTGTCGTCGATGTCGGTTATGTTCATGATGTGAACGACTTTGTAGCCCATGAACTGCAGAAACCTCTTGAGGAGGTCCTCGAAAATGTAGGCCCGGAAGTTGCCCACATGAGCGAAATCATAGACCGTCGGGCCGCAGGTATAGAGCCTGACTTCCCCGGGGTTGATGGGGACAAACGCCTCTTTCTTCCCGGTCAGCGTATTAAAAAAATTGATCACGGCTGAATATTATTATGAACGTCCCCGGGAGTCAATATTTCTCATCGGGGGATGGGCGGGAAAGGCTTCAGCTGATGAACGCTGGAAAGGGGAGGCCGGCGGTTCCTTCGAAAGATTGACCCGGGCCCTCTGTTTATGTCATAATTTGGCGCTTTCAAGGAGAAAAATTGGCTCCCAAAATAGGTCTCGGTATCCGCCGAGAGGACAAGAATCCTTGGGAACGGCGCGTTCCCCTGATCCCCGTCCACGCCCGTGAGCTGCTGCGGCAGCTTCCCCTGGAGATCACGATCCAGCCCTCTCCGATCCGCGTCTTCGCCGATGAAGACTTCCGAGGGGAGGGCGTCGTCGTCTCAGAGGATCTCTCCGCTTGCTCCATTGTCCTGGCCGTCAAAGAGATCCCGGAAGCCTTCTTCCGGGACGAGCGGGTCTATGTCTTTTTCTCCCACACGATCAAAGGGCAGCCCCATAACATGCCCATGCTGAAGCGGATGATCGAACACCGGGCCACTCTGATCGATTATGAAAGGATCCTCGACGACAAGGGCCGCCGCCTGGTCTTTTTCGGACGGCAGGCCGGACAGGCCGGGATGATCGATACCATCTGGGCGCTGGGGCGGCGCCTCATCCAGGAGGGGATCAAGAGCCCGTTTGCAGATATCCGCCAGACTATCCAATACGCCAGCCTGGTTGAGGCTAAGGAAGCAATCCAAAGGGTCGGCTGGGACATCCATAATCACGGCCTGGACTCCTCTCTGGTGCCGTTTGTCTTCGGGTTCACGGGGTACGGCCATGTGTCCCAGGGAGCGCAGGAGATCTTCGACTTCCTGCCCTTCCAAGAAATCGCGCCGGGCGAGCTCAAGGACCTCTTCAAGAAGAAGCACTTTTCGGAGAAGAAAGTTTATAAGACTGTTTTCAAAGAAGAGCACCTGGTCGTGCCTAAGCCCGGCCGGCCGGGCTTCGAACTCCAGGACTATTATCACAACCCCCAAAATTACCGGCCCGTCCTGGAAAGCTATCTTCCGTATTTGACCGTCCTCGTCAACGCCATCTACTGGGCGCCTCAGTATCCGCGCTTCGTCACTAAAAAAGCGCTGCGAAAGCTGTGGACAGGGCCGCGACCCCCGCGGCTCCGGGTCATCGGCGACATCACCTGTGACATCGACGGGAGCATCGAGTGTACGGTTCAGAGCACCGACCCCGCCCATCCTGTGTTCACCTACGATATCGAGAAGGACGTGGCGGTGGTCGGTTTCGACGGCAAGGGTCCGGCGGTGATGGCCGTGGACAACCTGCCGGCTGAGATTCCGCTCGAGTCCTCCATCTTTTTCAGCCAGACTTTGATGCCCTTCATCCCCGGCCTGATCAAAGCCGATTATCGGGCAGATTTCAATCGTTCCGGTCTTCCTCTGGAGCTCAAGAAGGCGGCGATTCTTTACCGGGGAGAATTCACCCCGGACTACACATACATGCGCGAATTTGTTTCGTCCCCAAAAAGGAGTCATCCATGAAAAAAGTCTTGATCCTGGGCGCAGGTCTTGTCGCCAGACCGTTGGTCAGGTATCTCCTCGACCAGCCCGATTTCCGGGTCGAAGTGGCCAGCCGGACAGTGAGCAAAGCAGAAAAGCTCATCGAAGGCCACCCCCGGGGCGTGGCCAAGGAGCTCAACCTGAAGAGCGAGGAAGCCCTGAAGAGCGAAGTAGCCGGGGCCGACCTGGTCATCAGCATGGTCCCCTACGCCTTCCACCCCAAGGTCGCCGAGCTCTGCATTGCCCATAAGAAGCAGATGGTCACCACCTCTTATGTCAGCGACGCCATGAAGAAGCTCGACGCCGACGCCCGCAAGGCCGGTATCATCATCCTCAACGAGCTGGGCCTCGACCCCGGCATCGACCACATGGAAGCCATGCGGCTGATCCATGAGATCCATGACAAGGGCGGCAAGCTCGTCGGCTTCATCTCCTTCTGCGGCGGTCTGCCCGCGCCCGAGGCCAACACCAACCCCTTCGGCTACAAATTCTCCTGGAGTCCCACCGGCGTCCTCCTGGCCGGCAAAAACTCGGCCCAATATCTCCACGACGGGGAAGAGGTCTTCATCCCCTCGGAGAAGCTGTTCGAGAGCTATTCGCTCCGGTCGATCGAGGGGCTGGGCGTTTTCGAAGGATATCCCAACCGCAACTCTCTGCCCTACCTCGGCCTCTACGGAGTGCCCGAGACCAAGACGATGCTCCGCGGGACTCTTCGCAACGTCGGCTGGTGTGAGACCATCCGGACGTTGGTGCGCCTCAACGTCCTGGACCAAGAAGAGAAGGACTGGACGGGCCTGACCTTTGCCGATTTCCTCCGCAAGCTGCTGGGCACCCGAGCCAAGGATTTGAAAAAGGCGGTTTCCGAACGGCTGGGGATTTCTCCCGGTCTGGCCATCCTCCGCCGTCTCGAGTGGTTGGGTCTCTTCAGCGACGAGTCATTGCCGCTGCAGAAGGGGTCGGCCCTGGATATCATCAGCGCCCGTATGACCGCCAAGCTCGCCTACCTCCCCGGAGAGAGAGACATGATCGTCCTCCAGCACGAGTTCTTCGCCTCCTACCCCAAAGCCGGAAAAGAAAAGATCGTCTCCACGCTGATCGATTTCGGCATCCCCGGCGGCGATTCCTCGATGGCCCGGACGGTGGGCCTGCCGGCCGCGATCGGCACCAAGCTCATCCTCGAAGGAAAGATCAGGGAGACGGGCGTTCATATTCCGGTCAGCCCGGAGATCTACCTGCCGATCCTGGCCGAACTGAAGGGCCTCAACATCGCCTTCAAAGAGAAAAGGGAAAAGCTATAATCGCCCATCCGGCGCGATAGCATTTGACCTCCGAGGAGGCAAAAATGGTCAGACGACCTGCCGTTGCGGGATATTTCTATCCCCGAAAGGCCGAGGAGTTGAGGTCGATGGTCAAGGGGATGGTTGACCCCCAGGCGAAAAAAGAAAAAGCCCGGGCGGTCGTCTCGCCCCATGCTGGCCTTGTCTATTCCGGGCCCGTGGCTGGAGCCGTCTATTCCTCCGTTATCTTGCCGGAGCGCTTTGTGATCCTCGGCCCCAGCCATCGGGGACAGCGGTCCGTCTTCGGGATCATGACGAAGGGGGCCTGGCAGACTCCCCTGGGAGATGTGCCTCTCGACGCCGAGCTCGCCGAGTCGCTGCTTCGGGGCTCCTCTTTGGTCAGGGAAGAGGAGAGCGCCCACAAGGAGGAGCATTCCCTCGAAGTCCAGCTTCCGTTCATCCAATTCCTGAGCCCAGGATTCTCCATCGTTCCCATCTGTGTCTCTCCGGTCGCGGACTACGCCGCCCTGGAGGAGTTAGGAAAGGATTTAGCGGCTGCGATCCGTGAGTCGAGCCGAGATGTGCTGGTCGTGGCCTCCACCGACATGAGCCATTATGTCAGCCAGGAAACGGCCAGAGAAAGAGATTTCCTGGCCATCGATCGGATCCTGGCGCTTGACGCCCGCGGCCTCTACGAGGTGGTCCAGTCGGAGGGCATCAGCATGTGCGGCTTCCAGCCGACGACGGCGGCCATCCTGGCAGCCAGGGAACTAGGGGCCAGCCGAGCCGACCTCATCCGCTATATGACCTCGGGTGAGACTTCCGGCGATTTCGACCAGGTCGTCGGGTACGCCGGACTGCGGATTGTCTGATTGAATTTTTTCCCCCATAATGCTATAAAAAAACCTCGAGGTACGATGTCCCGGAATCTCATCCTCAGAGGTAAAGACAGGGTCGTCCTGAAAGCCATCGTTGAAAACTACCTGAAGCTCGGCCAGCCGGTCAGCTCCGGCGCCATCGTCCAGAAGAGAGCTCTGCCGGATTCTCCGGCCACCATCCGAAACATCATGGCCAAGCTCGAGGAGCTGGGATACCTCAGCCAGCCCCATACCTCGGCCGGGCGCGTGCCGACGGACAGGGGGCTGAGATTCTATGTCAACAGCCTGTTCGATGAAACCATTTTCTCGGACGACCTTCCCGTTCTCGAATCTCCTCCCTTGGCCCTCGAGAAGGGAGACTTTGCCTCGTTCCTCACCCGGGTCACCCGGCTCTTGGCCGAGCAATCCGATAACCTCGGGTTCGTGATCTCGCCGCGCATCTCCAAGATGAACTTCCACCACCTCCGGATCATCAAGGTCTCCGAGGAGAAGGTCATGATCATCCTGATGACGACCTTCAACCTCGTGCTCACCGAGATCGTCGAGACCCATCATCATTTCACCCAGCTCGAGCTGGACAAGGCCTCGCAGTACCTGAACCAGCATTTCCGGGGAAAGAACCTGACCTTCGTGCGCGACTACCTGCTCAAAGAGCTTCCCCGTTATAAGCTGAGCTATGAGAACGAGGTCAACAAGCTGACCGCACTGCTCCGGGACTACATTCTGCAGGAAGAGAAGGAGAGCCAAATCTATCTCCAAGGGACGTCCCGGCTCCTCGGCAAGGCCGACCTATTCAACATGGACCGGCTGAAATCGCTCTTTCAGAATTTCGAGGAGAAGGTCAAACTGGCCAAGCTGCTCTCCGATTTCATCAGTCTGGATCGGGTCAAGGTCCTGATCGGAGCGGAATCGAACATCCCCGATATCTCCGACTGCGCCCTGGTCCTCTCTCATTATGGGTATAACAACCAGATCCTCGGCACGCTGGGGATCATCGGGCCGAAAAGGATCCCCTACCGGAGGATCATCCCTCTGGTCGACCGAGTGGCCAAGAAGCTCAGCCAGACGATCAGCCAAAGTCAATAAAGAGGTCCGCCATGTCGCCAGACGATTTGGAAAAGAACGACAAAAAGAAGGCCGAGCCCTCCGTGGAGATCGACGGTCTGGAAGAGACTGCCGACGAGGTCGAATACGAAACCATCGGAGATGGGGAGCCGTTCCCCGAAAAGAAGGACAAGGGCAATCTCCGTCCCCACGGCGAAGAAGACAAAGGGCTCAAGTCTAAGCTCAAAAAAAAGGAAGCCGAGATCAAGGCGCTCAAGAAGGACCAGGACGAACTCAAGGACAAGTACTTGAGGAAGCTGGCCGAGATGGAGAACCTGCGCAAACGGTTCGAGCGGGAGCGGGCCGATTACTTGCAGTACGCGCTGAGCGAATTCCTCCGGGAAATGCTGGTTGTCCTGGACAATTTCGAGAGGGCTTTGAAAACCCGCGACCAGGCAGACGGCAAAAGCTTCCAGGAAGGAGTGGAGATGATTTATCGCCAGTATCTTGACCTGATAAAAAAGAAAGGAGTCCGGCCGATCGAGCTCGCCGACAAAAAATTTGATCCCGCCATCCACCAGGCGGTCCTGACGGAGGAGTCGGACGAGGTCACAGAGCCCGAGGTGGCCGAGGAGCTGCAGCGCGGCTACTGGCTCCAGGAGAGGCTGCTCCGTCCCTCCATGGTCAAAGTCCTGGTGCCGAGGAAGAGAGAAGGCTCATGAGCCGGGTCATCGGCATCGACCTGGGGACGACCTTCTCCTGCATCGCCCATCTGGAGGGGGAAAAACCTGTCGTCATCCGCAATTTAGAGGGCCAGGCGACGACACCGTCGGTCGTTAGTTTCACCTCCTCCGGAGAGCGCTTGGTCGGGAACCTCGCCTTGCGTCAGGCCATCACCAACCCCGAGAAAACTGTCTTCGCCGTCAAGCGGCTCATAGGAAGGAAATTCGACTCCTCCGAAGTCCAGGCAGCCCGGACGAAAATGCCCTACCAGCTCGGCTCCGCTCCGAACGGGGATGTCGTCGTGGTCGTCGACGGGCACGAGATCACTCCCCAGGAAGTTTCGAGCATGATCCTGGGCTATCTCAAACAATGCGCCGAGTCTTTTTTGGGAGATCCCGTCAAGGAGGCCGTCATCACGGTTCCGGCCCACTTCAACGATCATCAGAGGCAGGCCACTAAGGATGCGGCCAAGATCGCCGGCCTCGAGGTTCTTAGGGTAATCAACGAGCCCACCGCGGCCAGCCTAGCTTATGGGCTCGACTCCCGCGCCAATGCGACCGTGGCCGTTTTTGATATGGGAGGGGGGACCTTCGATATCACCATTTTGGAAATCCAGGACGGCGTTTTTCACGTCCTGTCCACCAACGGCGACTCCTATTTGGGGGGGGAGGATTTCGACAACCGCATTGTCGAATGGCTGATCGACGAATTCCAGAAAGAACACGGCGCCGATCTTTTCCAGGACAAGCTGGCGCTTCAGAGAATCAAGGAGGCGGCCGAGCGGTCGAAGAGGGATCTCTCCTTTACGCTGGAGAGCGATATCAACCTGCCTTTCATCTCCTCATCGGGGGTCGGCTCCAGCCACATCAACAAGAAGCTGACCCGGCGGCGGCTCGAGGAATTAACCGGCGACTTGATCAAGAACACGATCCCCCTGATCGAGCAGGCCTTAGGGGATGCCCACCTGGAGCCCGAGGCGATCCAGGAGATCCTGCTGGTCGGAGGCCAGACACGAATGCCCCTTATTCGCAAGACCATCGCCGATTTCTTCCGCCGCCAGCCGCGCGAGGACATCAATCCCGACGAGATCGTGGCCATGGGGGCCGCCGTTCAGTCGGCGATCCTCAAGGGCCAGCCGTCCGATCTTGTCTTGCTGCTCGATGTCACTCCTTTCTCCCTGGGAATCGAGACAGAGGACGATACCTTCCAGAGGATCATCGAGAGGAACACAACCATCCCGACCCGCAAAACGATGCCCTTCACGACCGTCGAAAACAACCAGGTTCGGGTGACCGTCCATGTTCTCCAGGGTGAATACCTTCAGTCGTCGAAGAACAAGTCCCTGGCCCGTTTTGACCTCGTCGGTATCCAGCCGGCACCGGCCGGCATCCCCCAGATCGATGTCACCTTTGAAATTGACGCCGACGGTCTTCTCAGGGTCTCGGCCACGGACGTCGTAACGGGGATGAATCAGGAGGTCCAGGTTCGGCCATCAGCGGGCCTCAGTAAAGCGGAGATCGACGCTATTATCGAAAAAAACAAGATGCGGCCGTAACGCGGCCCAGGGCCTATGACAAAGAGAGACTATTATGAGGTTTTAGGGGTTGCCCGGAACGCGCCCGCCGAGGAGATCAAGCGGGCCTACCGGCAAATGGCTCTGAAGCACCATCCGGACCGCAACCCCGGCAATAGAGAGGCAGAGGAACGGTTCAAGGAAGCTGCCGAGGCCTACAGCGTTCTGGGGGATCCAGAAAAGAGGACGACCTACGACCGCTTCGGGTTGGACGGCCTCAGGGGCGAGGGGTTCACCGGTTTTTCCGGTTTTGACGCGTCAGTTTTTGGGGATTTTGAAGACATCTTGGGCAGCCTCTTCGGGTTCGGAGACATATTCGGAGTCGGGAGCCGCCGCCGGAGATCTGTTCCTCAGCGGGGAAGAGACCTGGCCTTGGAGCTCGAGATCAGCTTGGAGCAGGCGGCCTCCGGAGTCGAGAAGGAAATCAGCCTCAGCCGGGCGGAACACTGCCCGGAATGCCGCGGCTCAGGAGTCTCCCCGGGGACCAAAAAGGCCGAGTGCCCGACCTGCCAGGGCCGGGGACAAGTTCGCTATCAGCAGGGATTTTTCGCCATCTCCCGGACCTGCTCCACGTGTCGTGGGGCCGGCGAGGTCATCACCTCCCCCTGCCGTAATTGTCATGGGTCCGGACAAATCAAACAGAAGCAGAAGATCACGGTCAGGGTTCCGGCCGGGGTCGAGGACGGCAGCCGGCTGCGGATCGAAGGAGGGGGGGAGGCGGGAGGCGCCGGAGCCAACCCGGGAGACCTTTACGTCGTCGTCCGCGTGGCCAGGCACGCTTTTTTCGAGAGGGAAGAAAGCAACCTGTTCTGCCAGATCCCAATCTCCTTCTCTCAGGCAGCTCTGGGGGCTTCGATCGAAGTGCCCGGACTCGATCACGAATCCGAGGTGCTGAAGGTTCCGCCGGGCACCCAGGCCGGAGCGGTCTTCCGGCTGAGGGGCCGGGGAATAAAAGACCTGCGTGGCCATCGCAAGGGCGATATGTTTGTGAAGGTTCAAGTTAAGACACCGGAGAACTTGAGCAAGGACGAGAAGGCTCTCCTCCGACGCCTGGCCGAGCTCCGTGGCGAGGACCCGGACACCGTCGACCGGAGCCTGATCGATAGATTGAAGAATATCATCCATTAGAGAGCGGATTGACTGCGAACCACTTTCTCGTCAAACAGAAGAACATGCACCCGCCGCAGGCTCTGGTCGTCGAAGAAGAGCACCATCATCTTAGCCGGGTTTTGCGGATAGGGCCGGGTGAGAAGGTCTGGCTGGTGGACGAGCAGGGGAGATCCTTTCGGGCGGAGGTGGAGGAAGTTGGACGGCGGCAAACCCGGCTGTTGATCCTCGAGAAAAAGGAGGCGTCGGCCGCGAGGATTCGGCTCTTCCTGGCTCAGGCCCTGATCAAGTCCAAACACATGGACCTGGTCATCCAGAAGGCGACGGAGCTCGGGGTTGAAGTCATCATCCCGGTCGAGGCCGCCCGGTCTGTGGTCAAGCTCAACGATAAGGAAGCCGGCAAACTGGAACGATGGCGCAAAATTGCCGCGGAAGCGGCCAAGCAGAGCCGGCGATCGGATATCCCGGTTATCCAACCGCCGCAGCCCTATTCTTCCTTCCTGGAAGCTCGGGACGAACCGAGAAGGTTCATCCTGTGCGAGGACGGGGGAGTGATCTTGCGGGAGATCCTGGCTGGGGAACCCGTTCCGGCGGGACGTCCGCAGGTCCCGGCTGTAGTGGTCCTCGTTGGTCCCGAAGGAGGCTGGACCAAGAAAGAGAAAGAGCAGGCGCTCGAGAAGGGCTTTGAAGCGGTCAGCCTGGGGGGCCGCATCCTGAGGTCGGAGACGGCCGCCCTGGCTGTCTTGGCCGCGATCTCCGTTTTCTGGGGCGATTGACCATGTTTCTGCAGGGACAGAAGGTCGGAAAGTACGAGATTATCCGCTCTCTGGGAAGCGGAGGTTTCGGGTCTGTCTACCTGGCCCGGGACACCTGGCTGGACATCAAGGTCGCCATCAAAGTCCCCCATAAGCAATCCGCCGAGCTCTTCAAGTTGCTCAAGGAGCCGCGCCTCCAGGCCGCGCTCAACCACCCCAACATCGTCCGCATGATCGCCGCCGAGAAAGAGAGCAAAATCTTTTTTATGGTCATGGAATACGTCAAGGGCAAGACCCTGGAGAAACTCCTGGAAAAGGAGAAGGTTTTGGACTGCGATGCGGCCCTCGGTTTCATCAAGCAGATTGGCCACGGCGTCGACCATGCCCACAAGAACAAGATCATCCACCGGGACCTTCGGCCCTCCAACATCATGGTCTCCGAGGACGGGACAGCCAAGATCACGGATTTCGGGACCTCGGCCTGGCTGAACAACATCCCTTACGCCTCGACCCGGATCGGAAGCCCGCCCTACATGGCTCCGGAGCAGTTCCTGGGCAAGGCGAGTTATCAATCGGACATCTACTCTCTGGGCTGCATCTTTTATGAGATGATCGTCGGCCGGCCGCCCATCTTCGACCCCGACCCCTTCAAAATCCTGGAAAAGGCGCAGCAGGGCAAAATCACGCCGCCCCGGCTCCGGAACAACCGGATCCCCCGCGATATTGACGAGATCATCATGAAATGCCTGGCCTCCAAGGTCGAGGACCGCTACCAGAGGTCCTCCGAGTTCATCCATGCCCTGGCTGTGCTGAAGAAGAAGGAAGAAAAGACGACCGAGCTCGAAGACATGCTCATCCGGATCCGGGCCAGGGAGCAGACCAAGAGCGAGCTCTGCTGGAACTGCCGCCGGCCGCTTCCCCTCAAGAGTCGGCACTGCCCTCATTGCGGTGAGACGATCTAACCTCTAGGGGCGATTGACTTTGAAAGCGAGGTTCGGATAACATGGGGTGGGCCATGCTAATGTTCCAGAGAGATGAAAAGGGACCCGCCGCATTCTCCGAGGAGTCTTAGATGAGTCCTTTCAACGAGAGTGGAAAAGTCTGGATGAACGGCCGGCTCGTGCCCTGGAAGGACGCCAACATCCACATCGCCTCCCATGTCATCCACTATGGGAGTTCGCTCTTTGAAGGCTTTCGCGCCTACGAAACCCCTCGAGGCACAGCCGTCTTTCGTCTGGAGGGGCATCTCAAACGCCTCTACAGTTCCTGCAAAATGTACCGGATGGACGTCCCGTACTCCAGCGAGGAATTCGGCCGGGCCGTGATCGATACGATCCGGGCCAACGGCCACAAATCCTGCTACATCCGGCCGATCATCTACCGAGGGTATAACACCCTGGGCGTCGACCCTTTTCCCAACCCCGTCGACTGCGCCATCCTGGTCTGGAATTGGGGCAAGTATCTGGGTGAAGGGGCCCTGGAGAATGGAGTCGATGTCAAGGTCTCGACCTGGTGGCGGCTGGCCCCGAACACCCTTCCTGCCCTGGCCAAGTCCGGCGCCAACTACATGAACTCCCAGCTCATCAAGATGGAGGCGCTGCTCGACGGCTATGCCGAAGGCATCGCCCTCAATATCCGCGGCCATATCAGCGAGGGGAGTGGTGAGAACATCTTTCTCGTCCAGAACGGCGCCATCTATACGCCTCCCTTATCCTCCTCGGTGCTGCCGGGAATCACCCGGGATTCGGTGATCGCTCTGATCAAGGAAATGGGCATACGCTTAATCGAGGAGACCATACCGAGGGAGATGCTCTATATCGCCGATGAAGTCTTCTTCACTGGATCGGCCGCGGAGATCACGCCTATCCGATCGATCGACAAGATCACGATCGGAACCGGGAAGCGCGGCCCCATCGTCAAAAGGCTGCAGGAGGCCTTTTTTGCCTACATCAACGGCCAAAGGGACGACACTTATCATTGGCTGACTTTTGTCTGAGTGAGGTGGAGCATGGAAGTCGATGAACTTTTAAAAGTCGCGATCGAAAGGGATGCCTCGGACCTTCATCTTAAGGCCGGCAACCATCCCATCATCCGCGTTCACGGGACACTCATCCCGCTGACCGGATTTCCCCGGCTGACCTCCAAAGACACGCAGGAACTGGGCGACCAGTTGATGACGGATTATCAGAAGGTCCGGCTCAAGGAGGACTTCGATATCGACCTGGCCTACAGTCTGCCCGGGTTCGGCCGGTTCCGGGGAAGCATCTTCCAGCAGCGGGGATCGACCGCGGTCGCCCTCCGGATCATCCCGCTGGAGATCAAAACGGTCCGGCAGCTCCTCCTCCCGGAGGTTCTGGAGAAGATCTCTCTGCTCCAGAGGGGCCTGGTCCTCGTGACCGGAACAACCGGAAGCGGCAAGACCACAACCCTGGCTGCCATGCTCGATTTCATCAACATGCATCGCCGGGAAAATATCATCACCATCGAGGACCCGATCGAATACCTCCACAAGGATAAAAAGAGCACGATCAGCCAGAGGGAGGTGGGGATGGATGTGTCCAGTTTCTCCCGGGGCCTGCGGGCGACGCTGCGCGAGGACCCGGATGTCATCCTGGTCGGAGAAATGCGCGACTTGGACACGGTTGAGACGGCGATCCTGGCCGCCGAGACCGGACACCTCGTCTTTAGCACTCTGCACACCCTTGATGCGCCCGAAAGCATCAACCGCATCGTCGCCGTTTTCGCTCCCCATCATCAGAGGCAGGTAAGGCTGCAGCTCGGCAGCATCCTCAAGGCCGTTGTTTCCCAGAGGCTCATTCCGCGGATGGACGGACAGGGCCGAGTGCCGGCCGTCGAGGTCATGATCAGCACGCCGTATATCCAGGAATGCGTCCAGGACAAGGAGAAGACGGGCCTCATCCGCGACGCCATCGCGGCCGGCGTTTCCCAGTACGGCATGCAGACCTTTGACCAGTCCATCTTCCAGCTGTACCGGGACGGCTATGTCTCCTTCGAGCAAGGCCTGCGCTTCTCCACGAATCCCGACAACTTCAAGCTCCGCGTCATGGGCATCCAGTCCACCCTGGACATTGCTCTCGAGGAAATGGAGCACGGGATGAGCGAAGTGGAGAGAGAGGCGACGGAGGTCCCTGAAGAAGAGACCCCATGAGATCGCAGGAGATCCGGGAGGGTTTCCTCGACTTCTTCTCCCGGAAAAACCATAAGGTCGTCTCCAGCTCTTCGCTCCTTCCCAAGGACGATCCCACAATTCTATTCACCAACGCCGGGATGAACCAGTTCAAGAACATCTTTCTCGGCCTGGAGAAAAGGAGCTACCGGCGGGCAGCCTCGGCGCAGAAATGCCTGCGCGTTTCCGGCAAGCACAATGACCTGGAGCAGGTCGGCCGGACCAGCAAGCACCACACCTTTTTCGAGATGCTGGGGAATTTTTCCTTCGGCGACTACTTCAAAGAAGAAGCGATCGCCTACGCCTGGGAACTCGTCACCGAAGTCTTCAAGCTCCCCCAGGACCGCCTCTATGCCACGATTTATGAGGATGACGAGGAGGCCTACGGGATCTGGCGCCAGAACATCGGCCTGCCTCCGGAAAGGATCTTCCGCTTCGGCAAGAAAGACAATTTCTGGGCCATGGGTGAGACCGGGCCGTGCGGACCTTGCTCCGAGATCCACTATGACGCCGCGCCCGACCTGGACGAGGGGGAGCCATATGGGCTCATCGAGAAGGGCAGTGACCGGTTCGTCGAGCTCTGGAACTTGGTCTTTATGCAGTTCTTCCAAGACGAAAAGGGGGTTTTGCACCCCTTGCCTTCGCCGTCCATCGATACGGGAATGGGCTTGGAACGGATCGCCGCCGCTCTGCAGAAGAAGAGGAGCAACTTCGACACCGACCTTTTCCAGCCTTTGATCGCCCGGGTCTGCGACCTGTCGCAGCGGGAATATCCCGCCGACGAGCGGGGCGATGTCTCTGTGCGGATCATCGCTGACCACATCAGGGCCATCGCCTTCCTGATCGGCGACGGGATCATGCCCTCAAACTTCGGCCGCGGATATGTCTTGCGGCGCCTGATCCGGCGGGCCTTCCGGCATGGCAACCTGCTGGGGATCGAAAGGCCTTTCCTCCACCAGCTGGTCGGCGGGGTAGCCGATATCATGAAGGGTGCCTATCCGGAACTGCTGTCCTCGGTCCACTATATCGCCCGCCTCTGCCTCTCCGAGGAGGAGAGGTTCGCCCTGACTCTCTCTTCCGGCATGCGCTACTTCGAGCAGTTTATCGAAGAGGCCAAAAAGTCTGGCCAGAGCGTCCTGAGCGGCTCCGCTATCTTCAAGCTCTACGACACTTTCGGATTCCCTCTCGACTTGTCGATGGAATTGGCGCAAGAACAGGGTCTCGGCGTCGACGAGCCGGGGTTCCTGGCCGAGCTGGAGAAGCAGAAAAAGAAGGCCCGTTCTTCCTGGAAGGGTGACGCCCAACTTGAGGACCGACGAGCCTACAAGGGGATGAAGAAATTCAGAGTTGTCGGCCGCAGCCATGAGACTGACCGTGTTGATGAAGCCGAGGTGCTGGCCATCGTCAAGGGCGGCCACGAAGGCAATTCGCTGCGGTCGGGGGAGAAGGGCCGGGTCGTCCTGGATGTGACGCCTTTTTATGCCGAGGCCGGGGGCCAGGTGGGCGATTCTGGCCAGCTCAAGGCCCCTCATTTCTCCGGACTCGTCCACGGCGCTTTCTTCCCGATCCCTGACCTCATCGCCCATGAGGTGGAAGGCCTCAGCGGAGAGCTCCGGGTCGGGGACAAGGTTGAGGCCGCTGTCGATGGGGCCAGGCGGGAAGCTATCCGCAGCAACCATACCGCTACCCATCTCCTTCACGCCGCCCTTCGCCAAATCCTCGGCGACCATGTCAAGCAGTCGGGCTCGCTTGTCACGGCCGAACGGCTGCGCTTCGACTTCACCCATTTCTCACCCCTCAACCGGCTGGAGATTCAGGAGATCGAGGAGCTCGTCAACAGGAAAATCCGGGATAATCTGCCCGTGGAGACGCGGCTGACGACGCTCGAAGACGGGGTGAAGGCAGGGGCGATGGCCATCTTCGAAGAGAAATATGGCGAGAAGGTCCGCCTGGTCGCCGTCGGGGACTTCAGCAAGGAGCTCTGCGGCGGAGTCCATGTCCGCACCACCGGCGAGATCGGATTCTTCAAGGTCGTCTCCGAATCGTCCATCGCCGCCGGCATGCGCCGGATTGAGGCGCTGACGGGGGGGGAGGCCCTTCGCTATGCCCAGTCAGCCGATGAGCTGTTGGAAGAGGTCCAGGCCGTCCTGAGCAGCCCCCGCAAGGACATCCTCCCCCACCTGGAGAAGTGGCGCACGTCGCTCGAGGAGAAAGAGAAAGAGATCAAGTCCCTGCGGCACAAGCTGGCCCGGGCCAAAACGCAGGGAGGTGAAGAGCGGGTCCGGAAGGTCAAGGGGATTTCCGTGGTGGCCCAGCGCCTGGACGGTTTGACCATGGATGAGCTTAGGAGCACAGCTGACGCCATCAAGCAGAGGCTCGGCTCCGGTATCGTCATCCTGGGAGCTGAGGCGGACGGGAAGGCGCTCCTGGTCGTCTCGGTGACCAAAGACCTGGCCGGCCGAATCCCCGCCGACCAGCTCATCAGGGACATCGCTCCGCTGATCGGGGGTGGGGGAGGGGGGCGGCCGGATTTCGCCCAGGCCGGAGGGAAAAAGACGGATTTTCTTGACCGAGCCCTGGAAGAGAGCTTTTTGGCGGTCGATAAACGGGCCTAAAAATCACCCTTAAAGGTGATTGCCAAAAGGCTGATTTTCTGGCAATATGGGGGAAAATTGGTTTTCTCGATGAGGCATCTGGGACAGAGTCGACGATTATTCACCACGGCCGCCGCGGCATGCCTGATCTTGGCCTGTTCAGCCCGTCTTCCAAGCGCCGTTCCTGGTATGCGGCAGGAATTGAAGCAGCAGTATGACCCGATCATCCAGGCTTGCGCCCGGCAGTATAACGTCCCCGCCGACCTTATCCATTCCATCATTCGGGCCGAATCGGACTACGACAGCAACGCCATCTCGGCCAAGGGAGCGGCCGGCCTGATGCAGCTCATGCCGGAGACCGCCACTCAGTACGATGTGACGGACCGGTTCGACCCCGCCGAGAATATAAAGGGCGGAGTCAAGTACCTCAAGGACCTTTGCAGGCTGTTCAGCGGCAATACGGCCAAGGTCCTAGCGGCTTACAACGCCGGCCAGGAAGCCCTCAAGAAATTCAACGGCATTCCCCCTTATGCCGAAACCCGGGAATACATCCGCCGGGTCATGGCCTCCTATTCCAAGCCGTTCATCAGCGGCGGAGTCCCGATTCGAAAATTCGTCGATTCATCCGGCCAGCACGTCTTCACCAACGACCCGTACTACCATCTCAACAGCCGGAAGCACCGCGACTAGCGCTCTTTCCCCCCAAGGAACGAAACAGAATAAGGTGAGGTTTTCTGCAATCTCATATGTAGCCCTTGATGAAGCGGATGGGTTCCTTGATATCTTTCCAGCGGCGGCGCGTCCGGTCCTAGTTGGACTCAGGGTTGACGATCACTAGGGTTTTGATGCGTCTCAGTAGGAGCCCCTTGGGGCGGCCCGACTTTTTTCCGGCCGAACATCGAGGCGCCGATCACCCCGCCCAGGGCGCCGAAGGCAGCATAGATTACGGCCGAGGCCAGGAGGCCGAGAAGAAACCAGGCCGGCGACATCCCCCCGGCCCTCTGGTCCAGCCATCCCTTCCATCCCGAAGGCATTTCCTGGACGAACTGGGAAAACTGGTCCATGAATCTCTGGACGAACTCCCGGTTCATGGTCTCGAAAGGCAGGCTGACGATAGCGTCCACTACCGCTGCGACGATCCCCGTTAGGATGCCAAGGACCGCGCCGTCGCCGGGCGTTAGGGAAGAGGGCGAGCCTTTAGCGAATAGGTAGACGGCCAGCATAGCGCCGCCGATGATCCAGAGGCAGCAGAAGCAGTTCACCAAGGGCACGGCGGTCAGAACGCCGGCGGCAATACCCCCGACCAGGGCCGGCTTGAACATGCCCGGGCGCTGCTGGATCATGCTTCCTCCTGCGTCTTAGGTTTCCTATTCTAAGGGGAACCTGGCGCTGATATCAAGCGCTTTTTTTTCCGCGAGATGACGAGGTCGGCGACCCCTGTGATAAAGTAGAAGGGGAGGATGGTCCCCCAAATCACTCCGCTGGCCAGGCGGACGCCGTTGGCAG
>Ga0153916_10001138_pt1 | contig 18804 bp, 26 predicted proteins | sample Opewatmetagenome_FD_109642 | JGI IMG/M metagenome (GOLD analysis project Ga0153916, IMG submission 109642) | Freshwater wetland microbial communities from Ohio, USA - Open water 3 Core 3 Depth 4 metaG | ecosystem: Environmental > Aquatic > Freshwater > Wetlands | place: USA: Ohio, Lake Erie... | reverse complement strand
GATGTGACCAGCACCAAAATGGCCCGCTACAAGGTGATTATGGACTCTATGACCGCTGCAGAACTGGATGATCCCGCGGTGATCGGGGGCTCCCGCATCCAGCGGATTGCCCGAGGTGCAGGAGCCACACCGGAAGAGGTGAAGGAACTCCTGAAGTACCACCGTATGATGCAGCAGACGCTCAAGGGGATGCGGGGGAACAAGTTCAACCTCCAGCGACTGATGAAGCGCTTCGGTAGGATCCAGTAGTATGCGGCGTTTTGCGGTGATCGGTCACCTGGCGAAGACCGACGGGACCTTTCCCCTTGATGACCTCCCGGGCAGCGCGGGACGAATGGACCTGCTCTGCCGCTGTGTCCAGACTGCCTTCTTCCTCTCCCACACGCTGCGGCGCGATGTTGAGTGTTACCTTATCCTTTGCGGTGCACCAGTCCCCCCAAAGACGATACTCATCAAGGGCGATGAGGTACGGTACCTCAATCCTGATGAGCGGAGTACCGCAGCCCTCCTCCGGAAGGCACTCGCATTGCCTGCCGGACGGGAGTTTCGCCAGTCAACCACAGGTATCTACATCCGGGCAGCTGGGCTTGAGGCCTTTCTCACTGAACACCAGATTGCCCTTGCCGATGAAGGGGGAGAAGATCTCAGGCACATACCCACTATCCCCATGACGTTCCTCCTGAGCGATCACCTGAATCTGACCGATGAAGAGCGTGCACTCGTTGGTGATTGCCCACGGTTCTCGGTTAGCCCCCGCTCCCTCCATGCGGATCATGTGATCACTCTCATCCACAATGAACTGGACCGGAGGGATGTTGGATGGACCTGATGGAGCTCGTTGGGAAGCTCCTCTCCTATGGTCCGATCTGCGACCACTGCCTGGGGAGGTGCTTTGGCAAGCGGTCACATGGACTCTCCAACGATGCACGCGGTCATGCCCTCCGGGTGAGCCATGTTCTCCATGCAAATACTCCCTACACTGATGAAACGGCTTCCTGCTGGATCTGCGGGGACCTCTTCCAGCACCTCGATCGCTGGGCGGAGCGAGCGGTGGCGGCACTCGAGGGTTTGGAGTACACCACATTCCTCGTGGGAACCCGAGTGCCCCCCCTGATGGCGGAGAGCGAGGAGCTCGAATGGAGCGACTGCGGGCTCACCGATCCCGAACCCCTCAAAGCAGAGATGAACCGGGAGGTGGGGAAGCGAATCGCGCTCCTCACTGGTAAAGAGGTAGACTTTACCCGCCCCGATGTTGTGGTAATTCTCGCACTCGCAAGAAATAGTGTGGAGGTGCAGGTCAACCCCTTGTTTATCAGGGGCCGGTACTGCAAGTACGAGCGGGGTATCCCACAGACCCGCTGGTTCTGCCGGGAGTGCCAGGGGTCGGGCTGCCCGCGCTGTGAGTTCACTGGCAAGATGTATCAGGATTCCGTAGAGGAGCTGATCGGGAGGCACATGGTCGCTTGCTTTCAGGCAGCGGATGCCATCCTTCACGGGTCAGGGAGGGAGGATATTGACGCCCGGATGATAGGCAGCGGCCGGCCGTTTGTTATGGAGGTAGTCTCCCCCCGTATGCGCTCGGTCGATCTTCCCACACTCGAGCGACGTATTAACGAGAAGGAAGCGAACCGCGTCTCGGTGACCTTGGAGGAATTCTCCGACCGCGCGACCGTGCAAACCATTAAATCGAAACAGTCGTATAAGAGGTACAGGATTCTCGTCGAGGTTGACGGCAGCATATCCCTGGAATCACTGCATGATGCACTGGACCAGCTCCGTGGGGTGACCATACACCAGCGAACCCCGCGAAGGGTCGTTCACCGGCGGGCTGATCTGGTCAGGGAGCGACGCGTCATCGATATCGAGGTTATGGGGATCGAGGATGGCAGATTTTTAATCGATGTCATCGGAGAAGCAGGCCTCTATATCAAAGAACTGGTATCCGGCGATGAAGGCCGCACTGACCCCAGTCTCTCCAGCATGCTGGGGAGAGCAGCACGCGTGGTTCGGATCGATGTCGTCCATGTCGACAGCCCCGGCGGGACTGATCCAGCCTGCACGACCTGAGGGTCGGAACAGGGCAGGAGATATCATATGGCACACCACAATGGTCCACGAAAGAAGACCCGATACCTGCTGAAGAAGGACTTGCGGCGGCGGGGGCTCCCCCCCGTTACCCGACTGATTCAGCGGTTCGAGATCGGTCAGAAAGTTCATGTTGTCATTGAGCCCAGTATTCACAAGGGCATGCCCCACCGGAGGTTCCATGGGAAGACCGGAACTATCATCGGGCAGCGGGGCCGTGCCTGGGTACTCGAGGTGACTGATGGGGACGCCACCAAGACCATTATCGCGCGCCCCCAGCACCTGAGAGCCCAATAGGGTAAAAAGGCAGGTGAGACTGGCATGAAGGTAAAGGCTCAGCTAGAAGAGGAACGGATAACCCTCCCGGAATTGAAAGAGATGCTCATGAGGATCGAAGCGGAGCGGCGGGATTCAGGGAAAGAGATGCCCTATGAGCTGCGGCGAAGTATCGAACATGCCAGCCTCCTCTCCAAAACGTCTGTCGAACAGTCACGTGCTCTTCTTACAGAGCTCCTGAAGCTCGAGAAGATGAAACCAGACATCGCATACCGTATCGTCAACATCTTGCCCAGGGGCCGGGATGAGCTGCGGGCGATCTACGCCAAGGAACGCTTTACGCTCACCGGTGTCGAGCTGGACGCCATTCTCGATCTGGTCGCAGCACACCAGTGAGGGGCAGCCATGAAGGCCGAGAAAAAGGAACAGTATGCGGTAATACTGGATGTGCTCCAGAAGGGGCGCTCCGATGATCCGCGGCCTATCTACAAGCGGGAACCGATCATCCAGGCCGTGGGCATCGAGCAGTTCAAGCTCCTGGAGCTGGTCCCCAAATCCGCCGACCTCAAAACCCACGAGCTAGTCTATATCGGGGACGAGGAGCGGGAGAAGATTGAGCGGGTGAAGCGTCGCGTGGGGTACGGGGACCTTACCCCCACTGCGAGGCTGGAGCTGCCCTTCGCTGTAGAACGGATAGTGAAGGAGCACAAAGAACGCTTCGTGGACTTCTTCAACAAGGCCATCTCTATCACCCCGCGGATGCACATGCTCCACCTTCTTCCTGGGATTGGTAAGAAACTGATGTGGGAGATCCTTGCTGCCCGTGAGCGGAAGCCCTTCGCCTCCTTCGAGGACATCAGCCAGCGGATCAAGGCCATCCCCCACCCGGAGAAGATGATCATCGCCCGAATCATGGATGAGATCCAGGACCCCGAGGCAAAATATCGTCTGTTTACCGTGAAATGAGCGCCCCGAAGGACCAGCACTTCCTGGTCGATCCCAGGACTGTGGAGCGAATCCTCTCCCTTCTGGATGTCAGTGACCATACCGTTCTCGAGATTGGCCCTGGCACCGGTATCCTCACCCGTGGTCTTCTCAACCATGGAGCAGAGGTTATCGCCGTAGAGCTTGACCATCATCTCTGCACCACTCTCGCTCTCAGATTTGGACCGGAGATTGACAAGGGACAGCTTCTCCTAATCGAAAGCGATGCAACCTGCTGCAATCCCCCCCCGTTCGAGTACGTGGTGGCAAACCTTCCCTACTCAATCTCCTCGAAAATCACCTTCCGGCTGCTGGACATCGGTTTTACGGAAGCAGTCCTCATGTACCAGAAAGAATTTGCCGAACGGATGGTCGCCCGCCCCGGCACCGCCGCCTGTGGCAGGCTCTCCATCATGGCCCAGACCTATGCAGATGTCGAAGCCTGCTTTGATATCTCCCCCCGGGCATTCAACCCCATGCCAATGGTCCGATCCACCGTTGTCAGGCTCATCCCCCACGAGCCCCGGTTCTTCATCACGGACAGAAAATTCTACAGCGATGTGGTCCGCGTCCTTTTCTCCCACCGCCGAAAAACAGTCAGAAACGGTCTTAAAAGCTTCGGTGGCTCTCTCGATCATCGCCAGCTGGAACGGATACTCGGCGCCCTCTCTGCAGATATTCTGTCCAGTCGCCCGGAGGAACTCCAGCTTGAGGACTTTGCGGTGATCGCGAATGCAGGGACAGAACAGGGATAATTCCTGATCCCTTTCATCCCTGGATTGTGACCAGGTTTTTTTTATCGTTATCTGGCACTCACTCATGATGTAATCTTTCTCATGCCCCGAATGTCTCATCTTTACCACGAAGACCAGGTCTACCCCGTCCGTGAGGATACCCTCTTTCTCCTGGAAGCTGCTCTTGGTGAAGTCCGCCCCGGTGACCGCGTGCTGGAGGTCGGGACCGGCAGCGGCTACATCGCTGTGGAGCTCATGAAGATCACCCCATACGTCATCGCCACCGACATCAATCCCCACGCAGTCCGGATAGCGAGAGAGAATGGAGTTGAGGTGGTGAGGACTGATCTCATGGCCGGACTGAAAGGTCACTTTGATCTTATTGTCTTCAATCCCCCGTATCTCCCGACGGCGAATGAGGAGCGGATCGATGACTGGCTGGAGCGGGCTCTCGATGGCGGCCTCTCCGGGAGAATGGTGATCGAGCGATTTGCGCGGGAGATAGGGGGGGTGCTTGCGAAAAGAGGGAGGACGCTCATTCTCGTATCCAGCCTCACGAACGAGGAAGAAGTAGAAAAGTTATTTTTTCATCAGGGATTCTGTGGGAAGATAGTAAAAAAACTCTCTCTCGAAGGGGAGGCGTTAGTTATCTACCGGTTCTGCTCCTGGTAAAAATCAGAACAATCGTGAATCGTACTGATCCGCTCTATCCCATCGAGGAATTTATTCGCGCAAAGAACGATAGTATCTACTATTATTGAATTGCACACCCTTATCACCGTACCCTCAACTTCTTCAATCAGGTTACCCGCCTGCCTCACCATGGCGACCTGCTGAATAGGAATCATACTCCATGCCCCACCAGTGTACCCGTTGCAAAAAGAGCTTCAAAGAGGGATCGACCGAGTTCCTCCAGGGATGCCCCACCTGCGGGGGAACAACATTCGAGCACGTGAAGGTGAAATGGAACGGGGGACGGGGGCTCAATTATTATATTGGGGCATGGGAAAACGTTACAGTAATCCAGCGTGGTAGCGACATGGGAATTCTCTCTGGCCTGTTCCGCCCCAATATCGAGCGATTGAAGAAGCGCAAGGACGTGGAACGCCTGATAAGGGCCCTCCAGCACCGCGACTGGCACATACGGATGGATGCCGCGGAGGCACTTGGTACACTCGCTGATGAACGGGCTATCGAACCGCTTATCGAATGCCTGAAGGATGAGTCCCGCCATGTCAGAAGGGAGGCGGCAATGGCCCTGGGGTTTCTCGGTGACAAACGGGCTATCGAACCGCTCATCCAGGCGCTGCGGGGTGAGTGGGACGACAGCGAAACTTCCTACATCGAGGCGATTGAGCGGCTCGGGGACAAGACAAGCATCCAGCCCCTGGTCAAGGCATTCAAGTACCGCAGTAAGTGGGTCCGCGGGGAAGAGGATGAGTCGCTGGGGAAGATCCAGGACGTGATGCGCATGGAGCCCGTCTCCACGGTTCTCAAGGATGAGGAGAAGGTGCTCAAGTGGGAGTCAGACCTTCTCCAACGGATTGGGGACGCTCGCGAGATCGAGCCGATCATCGAAGCCTTGAACTATGAGACCGCCCTTTCGCGGTGGCGGGACTCGTATCTCCGGGATCAGCTCGAACGCTCTGAGGCTGAGGGTGAGAAACCAACCGGTGAAAAGGGACCGGAGGAAGTTTCCGATGATAAAGCCCTGCGCTATATCAAGAAAAAGGCTATCAAGCGGTAAGTAACAGGATAGGCAGGGTATCGCGGCTTTTTTCAAGTCGATCTTCTATCCGTCAGGGAGTGCCCGGAAGTGGAAATGAAGCCACCAAAGGACGCTTGAGTCCCCAAACTACAATAGCTCTCCCTTCCCATAGCTACTGATCATTCATGGGCGCAACAATTGTGGAAAAGATCTTTTCCTCCCGCTGCGGAAAGGCCGTTGCTGCCGGGGAGGTGGTGATGGCGCCCATCGACAGGGCGATGATCCATGACATCACCGGGCCGCTGGCTATTGAGAAATTCAAAGAGATGGGTGGGAGAAAGGTCTTTGACCGAAACCGTGTGGTGATGCTCTTTGACCACCAGATCCCTGCCGACTCTATTGAGGCGGCGCAGAACCATGTCTTCATGCGGAAGTTCGCGGAGGAACAGGGAATCTTCAATCGTGACCTTCGCGAGGGTGTCTGCCATCAAGTGGTGGTGGAAGAGGGCCTTGCTGCCCCAGGAGAGATTGTGGTGGGAGCAGACTCCCACACCTGCATGTATGGTGCCACCGGTGCATTTGCCACCGGCATTGGATCCACGGATATGGGGTTTGCCCTCAAGTTCGGAGCCCTTTACTTCCGAGTTCCCGATAGCATCAGGATAGAGGTGGAGGGGACATTTCCCCGCAGGGTAAGCCCAAAGGACCTGATCCTCGCCATCACCGGGGATATTGGCGCTGATGGGGCAACCTACCAGACACTGGAGTTCACTGGAAACACCGTCCAAAATATGGATATGGCGGGACGGATGACCTGCTGCAACATGGCGATCGAGATGGGAGCAAAAGCGGGCATTGTGCCGCCCGATACGGTGACCCGGTCGTACCTGGCAGGACGGGGAGTGATAGCGCCGCTGGAGATAGCAAGTGATCCAGATGCTACCTACGCGGAGTTCAAGGATTACAACGTAAGCACCCTTGAACCGCAGGTCGCAGTCCCCCACAATGTGGATAATGTCGTCCCGGTTGGGGAGGTCGCGGGGACCCCTATCGATCAGGTGTTCATCGGTTCCTGCACCAACGGGCGTTTTGAGGACCTGGCAGCAGCGGCAGAGGTCGCAGGGACAGAGACATTTGACCCCAAGGTACGGGTGATCGTGATCCCGGCATCACGGAAGGAGTACCTGAAGGCACTGAAGGCAGGAACCATTGAGCGGTTCGTTAATGCAGGAGCGCTGGTGGAAGCTCCGTGCTGCGGGCCGTGCATGGGGGGTGCGTTCGGACTCCTCGCCCCAGGAGAGGTTTCCCTCTCCACCTCCAACCGGAATTTTAAGGGGAGGCAGGGCAGTGCGGAGGCGAAGGTCTATCTCTGCTCACCTGCCACTGCGGCAGCAAGTGCTATATATGGGGTTATCACCGACCCGAGGGGGGTGTGAGCGATGAAAGTCTGGAAATTCGGGGACGATGTGGATACGGATGCCATTATTCCCGGGCGGTTCCTCACCATCTACAACCCCATGGAACTGGCGAAGCATGCTTTCGAAGGCACCCGTCCGGAGTTTGCGATGGGAGTGGCACGAGGGGACGTTATTGTCGCCGGGCGGAATTTTGGATGCGGGTCATCGCGAGAGCATGCCCCCATCGCCCTGCTGGGAGCTGGTGTCCAGGTGGTGATTGCGAAATCATTCGCGAGGATTTTCTACCGGAATGCGATCAATACCGGGCTTCTCCCGCTCGTATGTGCGGAGACGGACGGGATTCATGACATGAGCGAAATAGAAGTCAACACCTTGAAGAGAATTGCAGTTGTTGAAGGGAAAACGTATCATCTGGAACCGGTACCCGCGTTCCTGAAGGAGATCATTGAAGCCGGCGGGCTCGTGGAGTATGCAAAGAAGCTGGAGGAGGTTCCGCTGTGCACCGTATCGCGGTAATTCCCGGTGACGGGATAGGACCGGAGATCATTGCCGAAGGGAGAAAAGTGCTCGATGCCGCAGGCGAGAGGTTTGGCTTTGAGATCCGGTGGCAGGAGTTCGATATCGGGGCCGAGCGGTACCTTCGCTCAGGGAAGCTACTCACTGAAAGAGACCTGAAGGCACTCTCCCAATGCCGGGCAATTTATTTCGGGGCTATTGGTGATGAGCGGGTGAAACCGGGGGTACTGGAGAAAGGGATCCTGCTTGCCCTCCGTTTCTATTTTGACCAGTACATCAACCTCCGCCCGGTGAGGCTGCTGGAGGGGATAAGGACGCCGCTCGCCGATAAAAAACCGAAAGATATTGATTTCATGGTGGTACGGGAGAACACCGAGGACTTCTACGTGGGAATCGGCTCCCGGTTCAAGGGAAAAGAACGGAAGGATCTGGAAGTGGTACGGGAACTCTACCGGGTGAAATTTGGCCTTGAGGTCGAGTCCGATGCCGAGGAGATTGCCTACCAGATCGGCGTTATCTCCCGCGAGGGAGCCCGCCGGGTGATCCGGTATGCGTTTGACCTCGCCCGCAAGCGGCGGAAGAAACTCACGTCGGTGGATAAGGCAAATGTGCTGACAGAGGTATACGGGTTATGGCGAGAAGTATTCACCGAAGAGGCAGCCTCATATTCCGACGTCACCACCGAATTCAACTTTGTCGATGCCATCACCATGTGGTTCGTGAAGAACCCGGAGTGGTTTGACGTGGTGGTGACCCCCAATATGTTCGGGGACATCATCACCGATCTGGGAGCTATGATCCAGGGCGGTCTTGGCCTGGCACCGGGAGGAAACATCAATCCTCTGGGGACCTCGATGTTTGAACCTATCCATGGTTCCGCACCAAAATACCGCGGGCTGGGCGTGGCAAATCCCATCGCCACCATCTGGGCCGGGTCCATGCTTCTCGATCATCTTGGTGAACACCAGGCAGCAGAAGCGGTGGTCAGGGCCATGGAGTGGAGCATTGCGAGAGGCATCACCACGAAAGACCTTGGCGGGCAGGCATCGACGAGCGATGTAGGACGTGCTATTGCCCAATACGTGGCTGAAATGGAATAGTATTCAGGAACTGAATGATTCGTTAATCAGAGAAAAAAGAAAAATCCGCTTCATAAGGGGATCTTGTTATGAGGATTGAATTCGAAAGCCTCCGTTCCCCTCCTCCCCGGTACGATACGGATAGTTCATGCGTATGAGATATTCTTACGAAGCTCCCCACCCTATCTTTTCTTCATCCTGTCCAGGCAGCCATTGAGCACCTCCTCGATCAAAAGGAGAGCTCCCTCGGGTCCGATAAGAGGACGGGCATGGAGGAAGATCCTTCCCCGAATTGGCGGGGTCAGTGGAACAAAGGCTGCATCACCGCATACCGACTGTTCGTATGAGGAGCCCAGCACCAGGTCAGGATGATCCCTCTCGATACGCTCCTTAATGGAGGGGAACTCGGTCATCTCCTCCGCCGGATAGGCAGCGTGCACCGGACCATTTCGGGATCCTATGCACAGGATTGAAGCATCGAGGGAGTAGGTGAGGAGGTCGGCCGCATGAAGAGCGTAGGAGCGGGAGCCGAATATGGCGACTGCCGGAGGGTTATGGCGGCGGAGAAATTTATCACACACCTTGCTGATGCGTTCTTCTGCACGAGCGATCTCCTTCTCCACAGCATCACCATCCATTGCCGGGTACCGATCTCCGAGGGTTCTGAAGGCCCGGCGGGTAGCCTCCAGACCGAGGAGAGAGCCAGCCGGTGTTCCCACAGTTCCGGTCAGATCGGGATTGGTGGAGAGGGTGTATGCCCCCGATTGGGAGAGGGACTGGAACCGATCGGAGGAAAAGAACGTGCCAGGAGAGAGCCCTGCGAGAGAGAGAAGGCGCCGGGCTTCAAGAACATTGCCCCGGTAGAACGGATCAATAGGGTTCAATCCATCGATATTTACGCCAGTCTTCTCTGGATCCACGCGTGCAGGGAGCACCTGCTGAGCGGCCTGCCACCCCCGCTCGAACTGACCGATGAACCCCGGAGCATCCACAACGAGCACTCCCCCCACCCCAGCGAGGAGGGCATGAATATCTTCCCCCACGAGTGAGGGAACACAGGTGGTTACCACGGCAACCGCAGCGTGGGTGCCAGGCATACGGGTGACCACATCCTGGAGACGTGATCCCGACCCGAAAATAATCTCGGTCTCCAGAAGGTGGGATCCATAGATAGGATAGGGCAGGAGGGATGCGGGATAAAAGTAACAGCCACTCGACCCGTGGACGATCACTGCCACATCCTCAAACCCCGCGAGACAGGCAACAGCTCCAGTCATAGCACAGGGCCAGAGCGGATTCTCACAATGAGACATGGATCACCCTCCTCCAGCGGTGCAGGAGCCGTTCCATCCCCGCTGTACCGATCGGGACAGGGACCGGCAGGGGTAGCATCACTCCTTCACCGGTGGGTTGGAGGCCGAGGGTAGTGACTACTTCATCGATGGCGGGTATGCCGGAAAGGCGATGTTCGGCTCCGAAATTCACCGCAACTCCCCTGAAGTCCGCGAACTTCGCACACACCTCATCCTGGTGAGCCGTCTCCTTCCGAAGAGCGGGAGGAGCATCCAGATCAAGGTGGTGGGCTACCTCGGCGAGAAACCGGAGGGTGCCCGAGAAACCCTCCGGCATGCAGTCGATGAACGGGGTTCCGAATTTCCACTCGAGCATCTGCCCGACTGGTGCGAGCAGGGGTTCACGGAGGATATTGAGCGCTGCCCCACCGAGACGATCAATATCGGCGAAGCACAAGTCGCGTACAAACCGGAGCTCGACCCGAACACCTAATAAATTCAGAAGGCGGGTGATCTCAGCATAGTTCGTCTCCACCTCATATTCCAGATTCTTCTCACCGATCAGTGCCACCGTGAGAGGCTGCTTTTCAACAGGTTCGATCCTGTGGGAGAGGGTCATAAGGGTATTGATAAGACCCTGGTTAAATCCGCCACCCAGGAAGCCGGCGGTGGGGAGGTAGATTACCGGAACCCCCCAGGATTTTCGACAGACTGCTGAGGTATCGTCACCGATGGTATCGACAATGCAGGTGCTGAGCACAAAAATGCAGCCCGGACCCGGTGCTGAGATATCTTTGAGGAGGGTCTCCAGCACTTCCTCTCCGCCGAAGATGATCTCATCTTCGGTGAGATGGGTAGACAGGAGGTGGGGAAGGGCAGCGATACCGTCTGCGAGAAATGTAGCGTGGAGTAGAGAAAAATTGTGCTGGGTGCACCCAGAAGGGCCGTGGATAACGGTCACCGCGTCACGGATTGCGGTAGTAATGGAGAGAGCACCGAGAATGGTGCAACCTTCAAGCCGTAACGATTCGGTGATATGGGGGATCACATTCATTGAGAAAATCCGGTTGTGCTAACACAAATTTTGGTGATACTGTTATTTAATCACACGGATGGAGCAGGATGATACGGAATGCAAGAATGACGTCAAAGGTTCGAACCTTGGAATGGAGGAGCGAAGTGTAACTCAGATATAAAGACCCGAAAAATTCACTTTCTCAAGCATACTCGAACGCGAGGGCCTCCAGCCGGTCAGTCTCAAGAGGGGAGGGGATAGTGAATTGTTTGTTCTTGAGGATTGCTGCAGCAAGGGTGCGGTACACATTCGCCTGGTCGGATGAAGGGGCGTACTCCACCACCGTCTGGCGATGGAGTTCAGCGAGCTGCACGATCCGGTCCCGGGGGACGAATCCGATCATAAATGAACCGATTGCCTGGGCAAAACGCTCCACAAGCTCTTTCTCACGGTGGGTGTTCGCAGAGTTACAGATCACACCACCGAGACGACATCGGCTCCGTCCATGCTGCGCCAACCGAGCGATTGCCTTGCAGATATTGTTGGCGGCATAGAGGGACATAAGCTCGCCTGAGGTAACCAGGTATACTTCCTCTGCGTATCCCTCTCTCATGGGCATGGCAAAACCGCCGCAGACTACATCACCCAGAACATCGTACACCACCACATCACCCTCGAGAGCACCGAGCTTCTCCAGAAGCTGGAAGGTAGCGATGATACCCCGGCCGGCACATCCGACCCCCGGTTCGGGACCGCCTGCCTCCACGCACCGTACTCCCCTATAGCCAATAAAAACCACCTCTTCTGGGGCAATAGGGCTGGTCCCCCGTTCCCGGACAAGGTCAAGGGCGGTGGGGATCCCGCCCCCATGCATCAGCATACGGGTACTGTCATGTTTGGGATCACACCCGATCTGGAGGACGCGGTGTCCCTGTTCCGCGAATGCCGCAGAAAGGTTGGCTGCGGTGGTTGATTTTCCTATGCCGCCTTTGCCATAGAGGGCGATCTGTCTCATCTCATAGAGATTTAGAGTGGCATACTATTAGGTAGCTGGTGGGAGAAGGAAGCAGACCGGTGGTGAACACCTGGAAGAGAAGAAGTAATTGATTGATCCGAAAATAAAATTATCATTTATACTATATTTGATAAATATTTATGATTCCCTATAAAAAATATTATGATATATAAATATAGTGAAATATATATAATAGTTATAATAAACTATTTTTAAAAATATTCAGAAAAAAACTGATAAAAAGAGGATATAGTCATGGTATGCCCAGAATGTGGAATGGAGAGGAGCCATGGGGGCGGATGGTGCAAATACTGCGGTGAAGATCTGTATCGATCCAAACGCCGCACGAGAATCGTCTACTTTTTCATCATATTTATGGTGCTTCTCATCCTCGCTTATTTCTTCCTCGATATCATCATCCCCCTCTCGATATAAGTTCGGGGGCCAGGGACTTCGAGAGAGGAAAAAAGGATTATTCATCCCCGATGAAGATCCTGCGGTTAATGATCCGCCAGGCAAGGATAAGCTGGGCGATCTCACCCCCGGTCACATAGCTCCGATGAGCATAGATGTCGATAGGGTGGACCCTGGTCTGGCGCTCCACATTCTTCTCCAGTTTGCGAATTATGGCATGGTTTAATTCACCATCGAAGGTGAGGGCGCCCATATCGTTCCCATCGACCACTTCTCTCTTAAATTCAAGAAGAAAGTCACGTTCGGAAAGGGAGAGCAGAGAGAGGAGATCAATGGAGAGATCGATTTCCCGTATGGTCCGGTCCAGCCGGCTCTGGAGGAGAGCGACCCGGTAGATATTCTGGGACGGTCCGAGCTCCTTTCCGTAGGTGGAGTACGAGACCCTGATGATGGCATCAGCATACTGGCGCTGGGGGGCAATATACTGCTGGTAGTCGCGTTCCCGGTCAGCAAGCTCACTCAACACTTCCTCCTCGCGGTACCCACGGATCTCCATATCACGTTGGATCTTCCACTCCCGTTTCACATCCAAGTCGGGGTCAACAAAAAGGCAGAAATCGAGGTGTTCACGGAGGGAAGAGGTGAAGAAGGTGTGCAATCCCTCAAGGATGAGTATTTTTTTGGGGGTGAAAGGAACCGGGGGATCAAACGTCCCACTCCGGTGGTTGTAGACCGGTTTCATAATGGTCTCTCCCCGTTTCATGGCGAGGAGATGGTCAGCGAGCTGCGGAAGGTTGTTTGCCTCCGGCGCGAGTGGTGTTACGCCCTGTTCCCGGCGTTCAGTCCGATCGTAACGGTGGTAATCGTCCAGGGTGATGGTGGAGACCAGGTCGTTCCCGAAAATGTGCCGAATAGCGGTTGTGAAGGTAGTCTTACCAGATCCACTGTCACCTGCCACACCAAGGGTAAAACGGTAGGGGGATGCAGCAATTACTTCCTTGAAGTTGATGGAAGACATAGACAATCACGACTGCATTGACTACAGCTGCGGGGCGGCATGTGCATAGCTGACGCGGAGCTGGATAATTACCAATCACCCCTGGGAGGTCCACAGCCCGTGAACAGTACAGTATGCCCGGATTTTTACCGCGGGATCGGTAAGGGAGAACTCTGCCATCGGTTTCTCACCCGGTTTCAGGGACCGGACCGCACAGAATGGCCCACTCCGCACCTCAATCCATTCGATAAAATGCCGGTCCTCCATGGGATGAGGGGTTGCCCCCACCACCACCCGTATCCCCTGTGCTTTCTTCTCGATGACCGGTACATGCTTCTCCTTACCAGAATCCTGCTGCTTCTCATCGAGAAGCTTCATGGGCTGGCCGCAGCAGACAAGGGTACCTCTTCCCACGCTCACCACCTTCACCATCGTGCCACAGATCTGGCACCGGTATACCTGGAACCGCTGGGTCATCATTCACACTCCTTTCTGGATGAGAGGATTCTCACGGTGCCTTTTCGCAATCTCATCGGCAAGGGCATTCAATGATAGGAAATCTTCCTCCTTCGGATATCCTTGGACTACGACGGGTGGGATGAGCTCCATCTTGGTGGTTGAAAGCATGTCGGTGATCACTTTTACTGTTTTTCCTCCCCATCCATAGGATCCGATGATCGAGGCATAGGCGGTCTTTGGCTTGAGCACGCTGACAAGATACGTTGCGTAAAGAGCCGCGGGGTGGGGACCAAATAGAATGGTGGGTGTCCCCACCACCACAGTTGCCGCATCGACCAGTGACTTGGCGAGTTCCCCAAGATCGGTCACGGTGAGATTGAACAGTCTTACCGTCACTCCACGGGAGATGAGGGCATCAATCAGGTGATCAACCATCCGTTGTGTGCTCCCATGCATGGAGACATAGGCAAGGACTACTTCGTCCTTCATGCGATCCGATGTCCACTCCGCGTAGGCATCAAGGATGAATTTCGGGTCATCCCACACGGGCCCATGGCTGGGAGCGATGAGACGGATCTCAAAATGGCTGAGCCGTTCCAGGTGACCTCGGATGCTTCCCCGGAAAGGCATCATAATCTCCGCAAAGTACCGTTTCGCCGCTTCATAAATGGTGTGACGGTTTCGTGCAAATAGGTCCGAAGCAGCATAGTGTGATCCGAGGAAATCACAGGGAAAGAGAATCTTATCCTCACGCAGGTAGGTAAGCATCGTCTCCGGCCAGTGCACCCAGGGAGTGATGAGGAACTCAAGAGTCCGGTTCCCGAGGTCGAGAGTCTCCCCATCCTGTATGGAAAGAAACACCTCATCCGGCAGGAGCAGGAGCCGCTGCAGGAGATCCCGGCACTTCTCATTGGTGACGAGCTTTGCCATGGGATAAGTTGCCAGAACCCGTCCAATGGTCCCTGAGTGATCTTGCTCTGCATGGTTGGGGATGATGTAATCGATGGACCGGATATTCAGCGCCTTCAGGTTGGCGAGAAGTTCATCCTCCTTGCTTGGGTCAACAGTATCAATCAGTGCGGTTTTTCTACTTCCCTGGATGAGGTAGGCATTGTAGCTCGTTCCCTCAGGAGTTGGTATAAGAGCATCAAAGAGTCGCCGATCCCAATCAATGGCACCCACCCAATAGATACCCTCGGCAAGCTGCCGCATCACCATCTCACAACACCTCCCTGAAGAGCGACTTCTCTGCCCCGCAGATCGGACAGACCCAGCTGTCAGGAAGTGCTTCGAACAGGGTTCCGTGGGGGATGTTCCCGTAGGGGTCACCCTCCTCAGGGGTATAGATGTGGCCACAGACGGAACACTGGTACTTCTTCATCGGTATCCCTCAATAGGTAAAAATTTTGACCGATTAACATGACACCGTGGGCAGTGCCATCCTGGGGGGATCCGGTCAAAGGGTGTGCCGGGCGGGACACCCTGGGACAGATCACCTGAACGCGGATTATAGACATACCCGTATTTCGTACATGCGAATAGTTCCATCACTCCACCACTGATCACTACTGAGCGCCGGATACGTAAAACCTTGGAGGAACTACCAAGAGGGATCGGCCATGGGAATAGAGTGAAAATTGAATACGTAGGCTGTTACTTGTACTGGACTGCTCTGGAGGAGGAAGAGAAGATATCAAATCACGGATATGGGGTTAAGGACCCATCTTCCTTTTCTTTGTCTATCCCATCACGGGGTCCTCTGTAGGTAGAGTGACTGAAACAACGATAAAAATTAGATATATGTTATTCTTTCTCCGGCGTTTCAGATTCCCCCTCGGTTTCGATTACCTCCTCCTCGCCACCAAGATCCCCTGCCATCTCCGCATAATCACGCTCCTCGAGAATCATCCAGACGTTCATAGCATACCGGGTGTTTCTTTCGGTCACGATCATGAGCCGGATCACCTGGGACAGGGTAAGAAGAGAGAGCCCGAAGAGGAGCCCTGCCACAAGAGAGGCAATAGCCAGCAACAGGCGTGTTGAGGGAGCATACGGGAGGGGAATTCTGCCCAGGAGGATACCCGCCGCGAGTACCAGTCCGAGGAAAATAAATACACTTCCGACAATCAGGAGAGAGGTGGAGAGACGTGCGGCACCTTGGTACCGGACGTTCCAGTCATACATATCGTACCGCCGCTTGATGGATCCTGTACCGTCCATGGACTTTTCACCGGAACAAGGTCAATCATCCCTCTTCATCTCCTTTCTGTTATGAGATTGGCGGGCACCACCTTGTCGCAGGTTGGAATGCTCGGATTATTTCTTCTTTTTCGAAATTTTTTTTCCCGTAGCACGTAACCGGGCTATCTCCTCTATCGCGCCTTGGGCACGGAGGATGAAGGTCCCGTGGCATGGTTTTGTGTAAGGGAAGATGACATCATCACCCTCTATCCCTATGACAATGGGGGGGATACCGATGATGTACACGTCGAAGATATGATACCCGGGTGGTACCTCATAATGCTCGGGAAATCGAGAGATGATAAACTCCCGGCATTCCGGGAAGGTGAGGTAAGAGGCAAGGATCTCACAATGCCGTGCCTCAACGCATCCCATGTTACCATCCTCCTGCGAGTTCGTCCAGTTTTCCCCTCAGTGGAGTGGGATTGTGAGCAGCACGCGCCACGATCTTCTCGCAGGGAAAGGTGATCTGCCCGGCGAGTTCATGTGCCTCTTCCCCGAAGATAAGGGCAATTATTTTCGCCCGGGAGATGGATGACATGGTAGCCGCATAGGAGATCCCCGACTCTTTGTGGATGAAGACAAAGCAGAGGTCGGCATCCATCCGTTTCTCGACAATTTCTGCGATGCAGTGGTCGAGGTCAAGGAGATCTCCAAGGTAGTGCCTCTCGATATCAGCTACTTCGAGAAGCGTTCTCGCTGATTTCGTACCAGCGATCACCGGTCGAATGCCGTGATGCTTCAGGAGGTTCATTAAGTACAGGGCGATACTCGTCTGCACCGGGACCTCCGGACACCCCAGCACCAGAAGGGCTACCCGTCCCGTATTCTCCAGTTTCTGTGCCATCCCATCATCACTCTGTGCATAGATGTATGGGAGGAGTTCCATACAAGGGTTGTGCTCTCCACTCAGTGAGGTGCCAGATCCCCCTCCTCAAACACGATTCCTCGAACTCGTTCGGGATGGGAGTAGATGGTGAACCGATCCCCCCGGGAGAAACATATCAGGGTTACCCCATACCGTTCTGCCACACGGATACCCTGATCGGTGGAAGCAGCGCGGGAGATGACAAGCGGGATTCCTGCGTTTGCCACCTTGGTCACCATGCCTGCCGGCTGACGACCGGTGCATCCGATAATACACTTCGAACGGTCAAGCCCATGGAGGATCGCGTGGCCTACTACTTTATCGACCGTATTGTGCCGCCCGAGGTCGCAACTCTTGGCGACTACCTCTGCCTTGCAGAATAGTACCGAGCAGTGCACCCCTCCGGTCTGCTGCCAGACCTCCGAGTGAATCTCTCTGGTGACACGGTACACTTGCTGGGGATCTATCACCAGGTCTGAGCTGACATACCGCGGTTCACCCTCGCATTCGATACCACCGGAAGATCCCGTTCCATGGTTCTTCATCTCGCTTAGGGGAGCATACACCCGGATCTCGGATCCCTCCACCTCCACGCGTTCCACATGGTCGGTGATTCCCTCACAGATAACAAATCCTGCTCCCAGCTCCCGGAGCTGGCCGGAGCTTGCCACCATCCGACCGAAGAGCACCCCATTGATGGAGAGCTGGAAGGTATCCTCCTTTGCCACGGTATCTTCGATATACCTCCCCCGGTCTCCCTTTACCTGCAATGCCCTATGGTGGTAGAGACTCACCGGTTCACATCCTGGTGGAGCCACTGGAGGTATGGTTCGTACCCTCCTGTGATGGGGATTACTACCATCTCAGGCACCTGGTAGGTGTGCAGTTCCTTCACCCGCTTCATCAGGGCGGTTACTTTTTCCGCTTCGGTCTTGATTATCATAAGGTCTTCCTCCTCCCTGGAGAGTGTCCCCTCCCACCTGAAGAGAGAGAGGGCCCCAATGATATTCACGCAGGCGGCATGTCCTTCACCTATCAGTGCCTGTGCAATAGTCTCCCCTGCACCCCGTGGTGCGGTGGAGAGGATGATGACCGGACTCTGGGTATTCATAGTCCGTTAGTCACCCTGTGTTTCCTTATTCCTTCGTATGAAGGGACAAAGATGTAACATCACGAAATATTATATGACGTCCGCGTTAACAATTGTTAATAACGGGGCATCGACGCAGAGGACGGGGGTCAACGCAGCAATGAAACTACCATGTGAACAGGGAGTGTGGTACATTCTCCCCAGTATACGGGCATGCCTGGTGTATGAACTCATGCAGCGGGGGCTTTCCCAGAGAGAGGTTGCGACTATCATGGAACTCACTCCCGCTGCTGTATGTCAATATGCGGCCAGGAAGAGGGGAGTGAAGGTGAATTTTGGCGAGAACGTGATGAGAGCAATCCAGGATCTAGCGGAGAATATGGCCGAGGAGCAGGTGCAGGATATCGCAGTACGGATGTGTGCGATCTGTATCCGGGTGAGAGAGGATTCACCGCGGTGCGACAACCCCCGGTGTTTTGAGGGTAATGAACCCCAGGAATACATCGCACGATAATATCCTATCGGTTCTGAAGAGCTATCCTGGTCTAGCGTTCTCGCACTCCTATTTTATTAGAGAGAGAGTGGCAGGAAAAGGTGAGTGCTTTATCGAATG
>Ga0153916_10001137_pt1 | contig 18812 bp, 21 predicted proteins | sample Opewatmetagenome_FD_109642 | JGI IMG/M metagenome (GOLD analysis project Ga0153916, IMG submission 109642) | Freshwater wetland microbial communities from Ohio, USA - Open water 3 Core 3 Depth 4 metaG | ecosystem: Environmental > Aquatic > Freshwater > Wetlands | place: USA: Ohio, Lake Erie... | reverse complement strand
GCGCAGCTTGTACGCAGCGTTGTACAGCGCGCTCTCGTAGACCGCGAACGGGTACTGACCGCGCACGTGCTTGAAGAACGCCTGCCACGTCCACGGCGCCGAGCTGGCGAGGTAGATGTCGAAACACGCGGCCTTCGCCTCCATCGTCTGCGTCCAGTCGGCCCACAGTTCGGTCGTGTTCTTCGCGACCGCGTATGATGTGCCGCCGTCGCTCACGGCCTCCTGGACGATGTCGTTGGGCTCGTAGACGAACGGCAGCATCGCGGAGCGCGCAAGCTCCGTGGGCACCATCACGTAGTACGGACGCACGTCGCTCGTGTAGGTGATGGCGCCGGAGTGCGAGGCGGACGTGAAGCCCAGCGCATGCGCAAGCCGTGTGTTCGCGGCGCCGCCAGAGAAGTCGAGGGTGAAGTTCACCGCGGCTCGGCTGATCGTGTAGAGGTGCGTGCTCGCCGAGTAGGTGACGGTGTACGGACCGCCGCCCGCCGTGTCGAGCGCCGTCTTGACGGCCGCTGCGAACGCCGTGTAGCCGCTCGCCTGCGCGCTCGCGCAACCCGCCATCGTCTGGTGAGCGTACGTGCCGGTGCCGACGGTCGCGGCGTTGCCGGCGATCGTGCACGTCATCGATAGGCCCGAGGAGTTCACCGCGAAGCCCGCTTCGTAGTACAGCGTCATCCGGTGGGGTACCTTTGCTCAGCGCGGTTGATCATGCGGCGCATGGTGCGGCCTAGCTGCGCCTCGGTCTGGCCGGTGACCACTGGCGCGTTCCAGTTGATCACGTAGGTCGCGGCCTTGTCGCCGCTGGTGCCCTCGTGCTGCGGCGACGCGGGCTTCTCCTGCGACTGCTGCTGAGCCGCGCTGGCTTTGCTCTGCGCATCGCTCGACAGCGCAGCGCCGCCAACGCCAGTAGCGACCGCGACCGCGCCCCAGGCCGCAGCGGCGGCGAAGTGTAGCGCCATGCCGCCGAAGTCGGGATAGGCGCCGATGCCCGCCGCGACCTGCGCCAGCGCCTCGATCGTCGCGCGCTGCGAGATGTACTGGAGGAAGCCTGCGAGCAACAGTTCAGCTGCCTGCGCCGCGTTGGTCTGGCCTTCGGCGAGGGTCGTGAAGACGTTGGTCAGGTTGCCGAGAACGGCGCTCGTGGCTTCGCTCGCCTGCTGCGTGTTGCGCTGCTGGATCGCTGCGTTCTCTTGATCCCACCGGCGCTGCTGCTCGTGGAAGTGTGCGAGTTGGTCTTGGTAGCGGCGCTGCTGCTCGGCCTCCTGCCGCTGCTGTTCCTCGCGCATGTGCACGGAGCGCTCAGCGTCTTCCTGCCCACGCTGCTGCAACAGTTGCTGCTCCTCGAGAAGCTTGTTCTGCTCCTCCAGGTGCTGCGCGTACTCCTCATCGGCGAGCCTCTGTGCCTCGGCCCGTCGGTCGCGCGCTGCCGCGGCGGCTGACTCCATATCATCGCCGCCGCCCCCGCTTCTACGAGCCGCATGACCTGTCGTGGCGCCGCGGCCAGTCATCGCCGTCACGTCATCCGCCGTAGGGAGCCGTCCGAATTGGCGTCCGCTTGGACCTGCGCTCAGCCCTCCTAGGCCGCTGGCTCCTGCGTCTCCTGCCTCGTACGCCTCCCGCTCTTGCTGGATGTCATGCTGCAACTGAGCGCGATCGTCGCGCAGCCTACTGAGCGCGCGCGCCACGTTGCCTGTGACGACGTTCCAAAAGGACGTGACCGCCTCCGCGTGCTCGCGATATAGCGTTTCGTCCGCCACAACCTCAGCCGCGAGTTGCCGCGTCGTCTCCTGCGCCTGGTGTCCGAGCTGCGCGTTGGCTTCGGTTAGCGCGTGCGTGTGCTCTGCCGCGGTGGTCTGAGCCTGAGCAAGCTCGTTGAGACTCACCGTGAACCCGACGATCGCTCCGCCCACCGCGCCAGCGGGCCCTAGCGCCGCGCCCATCGACGCGAACTGTGCCGTCGTGGATGCGATGGACCCCACGAGACCGGCCGTAGTGTCGTGGCTACCCAGCCTAGAAACGAGCGATTGGATCGCGTTGGACACGCCAGCGATGCGCTGCGTGAACTGAATGCCCTGCGCCGCAGCCCGATCCATCGACGTCGTCGATTGCTGCTGGCTCTCGTTCTGTCGCTGCTGCGCCGTGCCGAGTGTCCCGACCTTTTCGCCAAGCCCAGCCACCGCGGCGGCGAGCGCACGCATAGCCTCGGCCGATTCGGCCGCGCCCTGTGTCCGTACCGGGATGTCAATCGGAGCGGTCACGTCTCACGCTCCCGCCGCATCTTCTCCAGCCGCAGCCGCGCGTCCTCGCCGTGCGTTGCCGCGAGCGCGAGCTTGTACGCCGCGATCGCATCGACGAGCAGGCCCGGCGGGTCGTTGCCGACCGCAAGCGCAAGGTTCCCGTTTTCGTCGAGCGGCATCACGGCTAGGACTTCCTGCACGAGTGGGTGGTACATGGCGCGCCAGGGGCACGTGGGCGGACGAGACCCGGTGACGCGCTCGATCAGCTCTAGATGGCGCTGTGCTCCTTGGTCGTACCGGCTCCCGTCTTCGATCGGGTGCTCGTGGCTCACCCCGTCGCAGTCGCATCGGTAGATGCGGCGCCAGCGGGAGAGGATGCGGGGGTCACTGCCAGCGGTGCCTCGGGAGGCGGCTTGGTCGCGGCCGAGCTTGACGAAGCGATCATCAGCTCCGCACGGCGGAGCAAACTCGCCGACAGCGCGTCCCGACAGATAGCCGGCAGCGGAAAGTACTGCCCGCTCGTCCGGGCCAAAAAAGAGCGACTGAGGATCACCATTCCGATCTCCTGGATCGTCGCCTCGTCGAAGTTCTCGTCGAGGGACCGGTCCGGGATGGGCTTCTCCTTGCCGCTCATGTCGGTCGGTCGCGTCCAGCTCGCCACGACCGAACCATCATCGCGCGCGAGGTTCTCGACGCTCACGAGCCCGCGCGCGAACGCGGCTTCGTACTGGTCGCCTTGCGACGGTAGGTTGCGCACCTGACGACGCTCGCTGATGGTGAGGAGCCGGCAGTTGAACACCGTCGGCTTCGCGTCGGGCAGGAACGAGAGCAGCGACACGTCACGCGTGGTGCTGTACTTGAGCGCCGCGGCGCCGACCGGATCATCGATCGCCGGGTCGCAGCATCTGATCACCTTGAATGGACCTGTTCCGTGCATGTTTCCCTCCTCGCGGCTGACTCAGCCGAGAACGATGTAGACAGGCGAAAGCGCCAGATCGGTGGTGAGCGCGGTGTCGGTGTTGCATCGGCCCGCGAACGAGATGGTCTGCCCCTCGATCTCGGTGTTGCTCGCCGCGCGCTGCGGGTTGAGGATCTGAACGGTGGGCGCACACAGCACCATCGCGGCGCCAGCAGCCGTGCCCATCGTGTACTGCTGGCACATGTCGGCGAGAGAGGAGCGCTTGGTCCACCAGGTCAGATCTTCGAACCACGTGGTGAACGTGCCTTCGATCGGCGGGTTGGCTCGAGCTCCACGCCACCGGTAGATCGTCTGCGTGCCGCTCGGCGACGTAACGGGCGCGAATACGATCTTCGGCTTCCACGTCAGCGCCGAGATGTGGACGCGGCTCGTGGTCGCGGTGTAGGTCGGGGTGCCGACCGTGAACATCTGAAAGTCGCCGACGTACTCGACGATCGGCGAGTAGGCCGAATAGCTCGCGGTCGGGATCGTGCCGGTGATGGGGGTCGCGGCCGACGAGCCGTCGATCCAGTTGGCCGCCGTGAAGTTGAACGTGACCGTCGGGATCGCCTTGCCGGTGGGGTCGATCGCGATGTCGAACCCGCCGACCGCCTGGCAGCCCGTGAGGAGCCAGCGGTCCGTGGTGTTCTGGCCGTAGACCGCGAACTGGAGCGACTGCGCCGGGTCCTCGGTGAGCGAGTACGTCGCGCACGAGTACATGACGTCATTGAGCGCAGGAGAGCCAGAGAAGCCATGCGTCAGGACGAGCGTGTTGGTGGACTTGCTCTTGATCTGCCGCCACTCGACCGTACCGGCCGAGTTGGTCCACCCGATGAACGCACCGGCCGTGAGACCCGCGGCGCTCAGCGCGTCGCCCGTGATGGGGGTCCAGCCGGTCGCGAACTTCGTTCCGGTACCGAGGTCCTCTCCGCCCATCGTGGCCTTGAGCATGATGCCCAGTGCAGAGGTAACGGCGACGGTCGTGTTGCCAGCGGCGGTGCCGGTGGGCGACAGGTTCATCGTGAACTTGAGCGTCGCGGACTTCTTGCCGAGCACGCGCTCTCGACCCTGGTAGCGCTTCTGGATCGCGAAGTTCGGATCCAGCTCGTCCATCGTGAGCGTGACGGTCGCGGTGCCCTCGTTGAAGGGCACGAACGTGAAGGACGCGATGCCGGGCGACGTCGTGGCGTCGGCGCCGAACGTCGTCTCGACGATGACCTTCATCGCCTCGACTTGCTTGATCTGAATGTTCGCCATCGCGCGCTCTCCTCAGTAGATGATCAGGACGTACCCGGCGCCGCCGGCTCCAGCCGCCGCGCCCGTGCTTGCTCCACCACCGCCGCCGCCAGGCACCGCGCCCGCGAGCGCCGCAGTCGTGCCTGCCGCCCCTGCACCGCCGAGCCCGCCGTCCTGCACGCCGCCGCCCGCCCGTAGGCCGCCCTGGCCCGCGACACCTGCCGACGTGCCAGCACTGCCGTCTGCGCCCGAGCCCGCCCCGCCACCGCCACCGCCGCCGTACGTGACGTGCCCGCCGCCGCCGCCGCCCGCGCCGCCCGCTCGGTTGCCGCCAGTCGAACCGCCAGCGCCGCCCGCGCCCTGGCCCGCCACGGTGCCCGCTACGCCTGCGCTACCGCCGGCCACGGTGCCAGTGCCGAACGAGCCTACGACGGTCGTATCGCCGCCCGCGCTGCCAGCCGCGCCGCCTGCGCCGATCGTGACCGTGATGGTCTCGCCAGGTGTCACCGCGACACCGGTCGACGCCTGTACGCCGCCGCCACCGCCGCCGCCACCGCCGTAGGTCGACGCTGCACCGCCGCCACCGCCGCCGCTCCAGATGTAGAGGGCGCAGCTCGTCACGCCGGACGGGACTGACCACGTGCCGGACGCCGTGAAGTCGACCGCGCGGCCGTTGTAGGGGCGTGCGATGAGCTGTGCCGAGAAGGTGTGGACGCACTCCAGCCGCTGCGCGCCGTCATCGATCTGGCCCACGACGTTCGATGTCGTGCCCTGGTAGCGCATCATGCCGCTGACGAGATCCGTGTACTGGCCCGCTTCCGTGTAGGAGAGGTTCCCGGGGTACTCCATCGCCTGGCGGATCACGTCCGCGTCAGCGGCGCCAGCGGCCTGCACGACGTCGTAATCGCTGCTCGTGATCTGGTTGCCGCGCGTCAGGATGCGCGAGATCCAGATCGTGATCGTCGCCTCGTACACGATCAGATTGCTATTGATCGGCGGGCTGTTCGGCGAGCGTCCGTTGATCGTGACGTTGATGCGCGAGCGCGGGCCTACGAGCGCCTTGCGGCGGCTCATCGCCTCCGATGCGCCGGCCTGCCAGTCGTCCGTGAAGCGTCCGACCGTGATGGTCCGGCCGATGCCCTTGCCTTCCTCGAGCACCTCGCGGATCCGCGTGATGACCGCTAGTGTCTGCACGTACGACATGGCTCACCGCACCTCGCCAGTGGCAAGCCAGTGCTCGATCATCGCGATCTCTTCGTCCCACCACTCCTCGGGCTCCAGCGTCCGGCCATCCGCCGCGACCAGTAGGAACTGGCGCGCGGGAACCGGCGCGGGCTGGCGACCGAATAGGCGGTTGTTCGGATCGCCGAAGTTCTGCTTCGCCGCGTACACGACGTTCGTGCCGAACCGCAGTTCGCGCGTGCCCACTTCGGTCGCGATGCTCTGCCGCAGCCGCCCGGTATCGGACAGCGGCGTACCGCCCGCCCGGCGCGGGTTGATCGCGATCGTCGCATCCGACAGCCCGCGCCACGGCGTACCCGTGGGCGACGCGGCGCGCGCGAACGAGTCATCGGTCTTCGTGCGGATGTCGGCCGCCACGACCTCCAGGATCGGCCGCATGTTCGCCAGGCGATCCGCGATCGCTCGCAGCTCGCGCGCCGTGTCCTGGACCGACATCAGAACCCACTCCCGCGCAGGCGTCGGAAGATCGGTTCAGTGACGATCGGCGGATAGGTGTTCGCGGTCGTGTTGAACTTGCTTCCGCCGTATCCGTCCATCGCGGTCGCGGTCAGCCCTGGGACCGGGAGGCGCTTGCTGTAGACCGCGTCCAGCATCGCGACGCCGGTGGCGATCGCGTTGAGCGTGGTCTTCGGGAGCTCGATGCCTGGCACGAGCGCGTAGCAGTCGTTGAACAGCACAGCCGCCTGCATCTGCCGCAGGAAGGCATTGGTGACGTTCACCGGGTCTGCTGTGTCGGCGGGCGTGGTGAGGGTCGCGCTCGGCGCCGGGTAGCCGGCGAACTGGAGGCACGCGATGACGCGCGAGCGCGAGAGAAGCTCGTACTGAGTAAATCGATCGGTGGTCGTCGTGCCAGTAGACGTGGTCAGCAGGCCAAGGCTGTAGCCCTGGTCACTACCGATCGCGTTCTGGACGTAGGTTCCATCGATCCAAGTCACAGCGGTCTCCCGCCGTCAGCCTGCGGCCTTCGGCGTCTTCTGCTTGCGCTCGCGCTCCTCGAGCGCGTACGCCATCGCACGGCCCATCATCTCGGCGTTCCGCTGCGCCGCATACTCCGCGTCGCTCGTCGGCGTGGAGGGCGGCGGCACCGGGTCCGGGCAGACCTCGAGGTCGAGCACCTTGGGGAATCCAGTGCGCCGCGCCCCGGGAATGCGGGCGTAGATGTTCCACGGCGTCGGCCAGAAGGTCTGGATCGCCTTCTCGCGCGTGGGCATCCGGCCATCGCTTTCGACGAGCGACTTCATGTGCTCGGCGAGCTCGGCCTCGAACTGCTCCATCGCGCGCGCGAGGTCTTCCTTGTCACGCGCCGTCGCCATGCGGGCGCGGATCTGCGGGATCTCGTCCTCGTACACGATGAGGTAGTTCGTACCCTTGAAGCACTGATAGCCGGCCACGCTGCCGGAGTTCGGGCCGAACTCGACCCGCACGAGACGCCGCGGCTTGTGCTGCTGATGCAGCGACAGCATCGGACGCGCGTACGACGCGGTCGGCCATGCGCACACGTGCGCGCCAGGGACGGGGAGACCGGCGGCGACGTTCTGCCACTCCGGCCACTTCTGGTTATCGGTCATGTCTTGCTCCTTCTTGCACCTGGGGTGTCAGCCCCACACAGCTAGCGACTTGGGTGGTACGGAGGGGGTACGCGCCACGTCGTTCGCTAGCTGTGTGCGGCTGACGCCGCACTCGCCTTATCAGGCGATGTAGCCGTAGATCGCGAGCGGCACGGCGCCGGCGAGAGCCGCCTGGGCCTCGATGTACGCCTGAGCCGCGCTCCGATCGATCATCGCCGGGGACGCCGGGTCGATGATGATCTGAGCGGTCGGCGCGATGGCCTCGCCGACCACGATGGGACGGCGCGCCTCGAGCCGGCTGTCGAGCAGGAACCACGACGCCGTGTAGCCAGTGCCCACGAAGCGGGGATTGACCACCGCTCGGATCGGCGTGTCCTGGATGAAGTTCGAGCGCGCGGCGACCGCGAGAGCGCCCGTGTAGACCTCGGTGCCGCCCGTGCCGACCGGGACCACGCGATCCTGGCTCACGAGGTCGAGGGCCATCTTGCGCAGACTCGGCGCGTACATGATGACGTCGGGGTAGACGCCGGCCGGCTCGCCGTTCTCGAGCTGGAGGGCTTCCATTGTCGAGATCGCGGTGAACCACTGCGAGGGCGTGAGCGCCGCGCCGAGGTTGTCCCAGGTGCCCGCCGAGGCGCCGAAGGAGTGCGTGTCCGAGAGGAGCGCGCCGCCGTCGATGCAGGTGGGGTTCGAGAGCAGGAAGTCCGTGACGGGCTTCTCGTAGAACGCGCTGACCTGCGTCATGTACGTGCGGAGCTGCATCTCGATCAGACCGTTCGGGTCGTTGTTGATCTTGATGATCGGCAGTTCGATGCCGTCCGGGCCCCAGCGCTTGACGCGCACGCGGTTCGCGTACGCACGCAGCGAGCCCCACCGGCGCGAGCCGACGATCTCCTGCACGGCGGGCGTGGCGCCCATCGCGTCGATCTCGAAGTACTCGCCGTTGCACGGCGCGGTACGGGTGAAGACGCCGTAGCGGTTCGTGCGATCCGAACCGAACGCCTCCGCGGCGAGCGCGTCGAACGTGGTTCGCGCCGCCTCCAGCTTGAGCATGTTGGCAATGGCCATCTGTCGCTACCTTTCTTCGTTGCTTGTTGAGGAGGCGATCAGGTCGCCGCGGAAACGCCCAGTGCGCGGTTGATGAGGACCCAGCCCTTCGTCTTGTCGGTCTGGCTGAGGAAGCCCGCGAGCGGACCCATCGAGACGCGGACGCCCGCCGTGCCCACGCCCGTGCCGCCGGCCGTCACGTTGTCGGAGACGGTCACCGTCTTGCCGAGGTTCGTGAACGTGCGCGTCGCGGTCTTGAGGTTGACGAGCACCTCGTGCCCCCAGCGGAAGCGCGCCTTGACGGTGCCGCCCGTGTTGCCGGTGCCGGCCGTGATCGGCGAGCCCGAGTCGTTGAAGATCTCGATGCAGAGACCCGCGAACGAGCGCGATGCTGCGGCCGTCGCCGAGCACACGCGGCCCGTGCTGGTGACGAAGTTGAGCAGCGTGTCGACGTACACGGTGTTGTTGGTCGTGATCGGGAGCACGTCCTCGATGGCCTTCTCCATCGCGCGCTCGATGAGCGAGATCTGGTCTGCGGTGACTGCGGTCATGGTCGTTTCTCCTGGATGGCCGGGTCAGCCGGCGGACTCGAGCTGCTTGCGGACGGTGGCGAGGACACGCTCGGCGGCCTCGCCGCGGATGCCGGCGTGGGCGAGCGAGGCGCGCTGCGCGACGAGGCGCGGGTGGTCTTCGGCGATGATCTGTGCGGGCGCGCCGGTCGGCTGCGCGAGCGCGACGGCATGCGGCTGCGTGAGCGGAGCGGTCTTCGGAGCGAGCACGGACGCGACGCGGCGGAACTCCTTGGGCGCCGTCTTCGCGAGGGCGATCATGCTCTCCCGCTCGCCCGCCAGCGTCGGCGAGCGCTTGATGAGTTCGTCGACCTCGGCCGTGCAGGCCGCGAGGGCAGCCTCTGCCTTCTCGGACAGCAGTCGGTTGCGCTCGCGCGTGATGAGCTCGAGTTGCGACGCGAGTCCCTTGACCGCGAGGTCACGGGACATCGCCACCGCGCCAGCGTCTCCGCCGCCCACGAGGAGCGACTTGATCGCGTCGTAGTTCGCGACGAGCAGCGCGGCGTAGGCGTCCGGGTCCGTGAGGCCGAGGTCGGCCATCATCTTCTGGTCGAAGTCGTCGACCGCCTCGTCGTTGTCCATGTCGCTTTCGAGCGGCATGTCGGGCCCGGCGGGCGGCGCGTCGGCCATCGCCGCGGCGGGGGCCACGGGGGGCGCAGCATCGCCGAGCGCGACGGCGGGCGCGGGCTCCGTGAGCGCGACGACCTTGTCCGTCGGCTTGCTCGCGTCGGCCTTGTCGGCCGCGGGCGGCGACTTCTCCGGCTCCTGACCGGACGCCATGAGGTCGAGCGCCTTCTTGATCTTGTCGGCCGTGTTGGGGCCGGGGATGGCGTCGAGCAGCTTGGCGAGCGCCTTGAGATCGATTTCCTGCATGGTGGCTCCGGCGGTGAGTGGAACGAGTTTCGACAGCACGATCGGGTGCTGCCCGTCGATGAACGGCCTGTTCGTGAGTGCGATCGTGTCGAGCACACACGGCAGCGGATCCCCGCTTCGCGGATCGACGCGTGTGAAATCAAAGACTCCAGAACAGAAGCGGTACTCGCCCGCCTTGATCATGTCGGCCGCGCGCTGGGTGAATTCCGTCAGCGCGAACAGGCCATCGGCACGCACCTCGGTCGCGAGCACGTACCCGGCTGCTGGCGTAGGGTCGCCCTTGGGGCGAATGCTCGCGTGCTCGTAGTCCACGGAGACGGGCGTGGACTGCGTCGACACCTGCGCGCAGACGGCAGAGAAACTGTCTTGCGTCAGCGAGAAGCGACCAGAGCTATGCCCGGACCACTCGCCGAACGGCGCAACGTGGATCCACGTAGTGCGCGCTTCGTGGTCGGGGCCGGTGATCCCCGCGTTCGCGTTCTGAACACTCGGCGCCGCAGCATTCAGCGCGATGCGCATTGCGGGCGCGAAAAGCAGGCGGCGCCCGTTCGCCGAACTGAATCCCGCTTCCTGTCGAGGGCTCACGGACTACCTCTTGCCATATGTGGCCATACGTGGCAATACGTTTTTCAGTCGAGCATGGCGAGCCGCAAAAACCGCAGGGCGCGCCGCGCCGAACAGCAAGCGAACCGCGTGGCCCTGTCGGCCGTCCCGCCGCTGGCTCAGCCGCTCGGTCTCGGGCCGACGCCTCCCGCGCCGCCTGTTCGTCAGCCCGATCGGCTCGTCACGCAGTGGAGCCCGCAGCCGACGATCTCGCGTTGGATCGCGCAGCTCTCACGCGGTGAACTCAACTGGGATCAAGTCCAAGCGTACACGCGCCAGGCCGACCTCGGGCTTACCGAGCGATGGGGCGGCTTCACGCGCCGGATGCTGGAGAGCGACGCGCACATCGCGTCCACGGTCCGCACGTACACCGCGGCGATCAGCGGAGCGCGGCGCGAGATCGTCGCGCCCAAGGTCGACGCCGAGTACCAGCAGATCGCCGACGACCAAGCGGAGTTCTGCGCGCGGATGCTCGACGGGCTGCCGAACGTCGAGCGCTCGCTCGCCGAGATGATCGACGGCGATTTCACGGGCTACTCGGTGACCGAGATCCTCTACGAGCAGCGCGGCGAATTCATCTGGCCGTGCGGGCTCGAGTGGCTCACGCCCGACCGCATCCGCTTCACGCAGAGGTTCACGCCGTTCCTTTGGGACACCGGCGCGGCAGCACAGCGCGCGCGCGAGCTGGGGATGGAGTTCGCGGCGGTCGACGGTGCTGGCAAGCCGGTCGATCTGACTACCGCGGAGCTCGACGGGCTCGGGCTCGCGCTACCGGAAAACAAGTACATCGTTCACCTCCCGCGCATCCTGCCGAACTATCCGCAGGCGGCGGGCCTGTTCCGCGCGTTGATTCGCCCGTGGTTCATCAAGAATTGGGTGATGAAGTTCATGCTGGCCGGTGCCGAGTTGGCCGGGAACCCGCGCTACCTGGGCACGCTCCCGGCCGACAGCAGCGCGCCGGACGAAGTGCGCCAGGCGCTCTACGACGCGCTCCAGACGCTGAGCGCGGACTCGGTCGGCGTGGTGAGCGGCGGCAGCAGCATCGAGATCCTCGACCCGAAGATGCAGGGCACGGGCGGCGTCTGGGAGATGGTGATCAAGCTGTGCAACGCCGAGATTAGTAAGGCGGTGCTTGGCTCGACGCTCAACGTCGAGGTCGGCGACACGGGCGGCAACCGTTCGCTCGGCGAGTCGCAAGCGGACATGACGATGGCGCCGCGCTGGCACGCATCGGCGGCGCTCGTGGGCAACACGCTGTCCGATCAACTGCTGCGCCCGTTCCTCACGCTCAACCGCCATCTGTGGGGCGGCCACGTCTTCGTCCCGAAGGTACTGCTGCACATCTCCGAGGACGAGCCGCAGATCAGCGACATTGCCGTGCAGAAGGGCGCCGTCGAGTTCGACGAGTTGCGTCGCTCATGCCGCCTTGAGCCGTGGGGTCCAGAGAAGGGCGGAGACCAGCGCATCCCCGCCGAGACCTCCACGGGCGACGCTGCGGTCTATCGCGCCGACGTCGAGGCAAAGGCATCTGGCCCCGCTCCCGCGCCCATGGCTGGGCAGCAACAGGCGCCCACTGCCGACGTCGCGGCATCCGCATTCAACGGCGCGCAGGTTACCAGCCTTCAAGGAATGCTCGCGAGCGTCAAAGACGGCAGCCTCGATCCGGCCGCTGCGGTCATCGCGATCCGCGTCGCGTTCCCGACGGTCAGTGAGCATGACGCGATCGACATGGTGCAGGCGCAGACGCCCGGAGGGGCGCCGACGCGCCCTTTCCCCGCAAGCCGGAGCCAACGTCTGATGGCGCTGTCGCAGCGCCTGCGGTAGCGGCTGGCGACGACCCGCTCCCCGTCACGCACGCGACCGACCTCATCAGCGCCGAGCAGATCGCCAACGCTCCCGACGCCCGTCCACCCGCGACCGCCGTGGGCACCGAGGACGACCTAGGCGATCGGTACATCGCCGAGGCCGCTCCTTCGTTCGCTGCGTGGGGCGACGACATCGCGAAGCGCATCGCGCGCGCCGGCAACGCCGAGGCCGCTCAAGCGTCGCTCGCCGCGTGGGCGCAGGATGTCGCGAAGGATCCGGCGATCGTCGAGTCGATCTACCGCGCGTCGCTCATGGCGGCGATGGGTGGCGGCCTGCACGTGCGGACCGTCGAGGTGCCGGAAGCCGCGACTCAGCGCGCCCTCTCGCGGCGTGTCGTGCTCGCGGCTGACGGTGGCGGGCCGGATGTGTCGTTTGTCCGGCTGCCGTTCGACGAGGCGATCGCCGACTTCCTCGCGCGGCAGATCGTGACGCCGCAGGAGTTCGCTGCGATGTACGCTGCGGCCCGTCAGCGCGCGTTCACCGCTGCCGGCCTCGCAACCGACGCGCTACGCGAAGAGGCGTACCGCGGGATCCTGGCGGCGCTCGAGGAAGGCTCGACGCTCCGCGACTTCGCGGCCGAGCTACGCAGCGGTGAGCGGTCGCTCGGCGTGACGCCCGCCGACCCTAGCTACATCGAGACCGTGTTCCGCACAAACGTGGCCAGCGCGTACGGCGCGGGGCGCTTGCAGCAGATGCAGACGCCAGAGGTCATGGCGGCGCGGCCGTTCGTGCAGCTACGCGCCATCATCGACCGCAAGCCGGACGGCTCGTGGAGGACCACCGAGATCTGCCGCTACCTGAACGGACTAACTTTCGATCGGCGAACCGATCCCGGATACGTCCGGTTCCTGCCGCCGAACCACTACAACTGTCGCACGAACAGCGTCCTGCTCGGGCCTCGCAGCGTGAGCCCGTCGCAGATCATCCGCTCCGAGGACGTCGACCAGCGCGGGCAGCCTCAGCCGCCGTTCGACACGAAGCCGGAGCTTGCGCTCACGTGACCAGTGTGCCCGAACGCGCCCGTCCGGCGTCTCGCGCCGGTAAAGGTTCGTCCCCATGCGGCTAGCCGAGCATCTCCGCCACCCGCCGCGCTGCCTCAACGAACGCGCCGTGTTCGCCGTAGACCGCTGCGATCTTCTCCATCGTCGTGCCTGGCCCCTCGCACGACGTCGTCACGTCGCGCGCCGCCATCAGCTCGACGAAATCCACGCCCGCGAACAGCCCAGGGATCGCGAGCGGCGAGCCGCCCGGCGTGCTGACGTTCGCGGCCAGCGTGTCGATCAGCTCGACTTGCCCGGCGAGGTGGACGCGCGCACGCGACCGCAGCGCCTCTGGGTCGAGCTTGGTCATGGGCATTGCCATCGTCTGCCCGGCGCCGTGTGCGCGCTCGACGCGCTGCTCGATCCACATCGGTTTCCGAGCGCCCGCGCCGGTCGCGTCGATGCACTGGATGTCAGGGTGACGCGCCGCAAAGTTCGCGAGCCAGCCGATCTGGTCGATCCACTGCGTGGTCGTGCGCAGCGACCCGCCGCCCCATCGCTCCACCACCGTCGTGATCTCGCGCTCCGGCCAGCCCTTGATGCCAGCCGCCGCGTGCGCCGCCTGCTTGACCGCGAAGCCCTCGCCGCCGTTCTCCGCCATGCCGTCCGCGCCGATGGTCGCGCGCTGCCCCGAGAACGCCGAGCCATCCGCGTAGCTGCGCCCGTCGTCCGCCGTCGCGAGGTCGGCCCCGAGGAGCACGATGCGCGCGGCGCCCCACTCCTCGGCCAGCGCGACCGCCGACGTCAGCGCAGCCTGCCCGCCGAAGAGCGGCCGAGCCCCGACCGCGTACGACAGCGCGAAGTACTGGTCGGCGCCTGGGATGAACCACGCGCATGGGCCCTCCCGCATCGCTGCTTCCCACACGCGCGGGTGGGCGCCGAGGTCAAGCACGCGCAGCCAGGCCCGGTGCCGCATGTGCTGCGACACGTCCACGATCTCGCGCGCGATCACCACGTCCGGCTCGCAGTGCTGCGCGACGAGCGGGAGCGCCGTGTTGACCGTGAAGACGGTAGCGCCGTCCTCGATCAACTGCGGCAGGTAGCGGACCGTGTCGGCGAGCGACGGGCCCGCGCCGACGACGACCGCCGTGCCGACGCGCTGGCCACTGCGAGCTCCGAGCGCGTACGGCAACTCCGGCGCGCGCGTCAGCAGGTTGGACAGCGCCGCCTCGGCGGACTGCCGAGACTTGTGCAGGACGTAGCCGCGATCGTTGTTCATCGCTCCATCTCCACGATCGTCGAGTTCGCTTGCGCGTCCACCATCGTCTGCACGGTCTTGAGCGTCCGCACCACGCCGCACTGGTAGCCGTGTAGCCACGGGTCCGGCGACCACTCGTCCGCCAGCCGCTCGATCTCCGCTTGCAGCGCGTGCGACATCTGCACCCACGCGTCCCGGCTGCGCTCACCCGCCAGCTTGACCCGCGCCGCCTCGACGCGCGCCGCCTGACTCGGCGCGCCGCCCGCAAGCCACTTGGCCAGCGGGCCGACTTCCTTGCGCTGCGCCTCGTGCGTTGCGATCAGCGCCGGCACGTCGTCGAGCGGCAGGCCGCCCTTGACCATGCCCACGCGCTCGTACTCGGCCGCGAGCATCGCCAGGTGCGCGACCGCGTCCTGGTAGCTCATGCACTCGTCGGACGCGAGCGCCGTGCACCACAGCACGTTCCCGCTGATGCCGACCGGGCCAGGCCGGAAGCCCGCCCGCATGAGCGTGAGCAGCAGCGTCCGGCGCGTGAACTGCACGAGGTGCGGGCGCTGGAAAAAGTGCTGCGCGCCGCCGTACATCGCCTCCAGCGTCGGGACCTGGACATGCAGCAGGCCGCCGGGCTTGAGCATCGCGCGCCACTCGGTGAGCGCGGCGATCGGGTCGGTGACGTGCTCGAGCACCTGGCACGCGATCACCGCGTCTCGCTCATCGCCGACGATGCGCCCCACGGTCCGCACGCCTCGCGACTGCGCCGCCGCTCTCATGCCGGGGTCGTCGTCCCATGCCGAGACGTTGTGCCCGCGCAGCGCCAACGCGGCAGACAGCCGGCCCTCGCCGCAGCCGACCTCGTGGATGCGCCGGGGCGCCATGGCCTGCAACGCCTGGCAGATGAACGCGGCCTCTTCGCCCGCCACGCGGTCGAGCGTCGCGAGGTACTCGGGATCTGCCGGGTCGACGCCATCACGCGGCAACGGCGGGAACTCGCGGCGATAGGACCCGCCCGCATAATACTCGCGCACCTCAGCGTCGGACGGCATCGGCTCGACCTGTACGAACGCGCACCGCGTGCATGCGACGCTGGTCTGTGGCGTGCCGTTGCGGGCGATGCGGTTGACGACGCGTGGCCACTCGATCGCGTCGATGGGCGTGAAGCCGCATAGGAGACAGGTCACGACGGCATCCCCCACGGCGTGAGCTTGTAGCAGGCGTCACAGACGAGCCCCGCATCCGTCGGATCGACGCCGACCGACAGCGCCCCAGTGGTCGCCTCCTCGTCTGTCCAGCCCTTCTCGAAGATGTCTCCGCACATCTCGCAGCGGTAATCGCATGGACGCAAGGGGCCGCTCGTCCAAGCTGGCATTTCGTCGATGGAGTAGGTCATCGCGACACCAGCAGCGATCCGACGCGAACCACGCATGCCGTCCCGACGCCACTGTCCATGACCACGCCAACCGACTTGCCGTACTTCGCGCGCAGGCGTTCGTACTCAGCCTGCTCGCGGTCCTCTTCGGTCGGCTCGCTCGGCTCGTCCTCGCCCTCCTCGACGAGCCCCGCCATCTCGCGGAGGTCGTGGAAGTCGATCGCCGCGATGTCCCCGCACGTCGCCTCGGCGACCGCATCGATGAAGTCCGAGATCGCCGCACGCGCTGCGGCATCCCACGCCGCCCGTACCTGCTCGCTCATCTGCTCCCACGGCGGCCCCTTGCCCCATGCTTCGTAGGCAGCCTGTCCGAATCCTAGTTCATCCCTCATCGCTTCACCCTCAGCCGCGCGGCCTGCGCGCGCTCCTTCTCTGACACCGTCTTCACGCCCGAGCCCATCGCGAAGCTCACCGCGCGGATATCGCGGATCATCGTCCGCATGCCCTGCGGCTCGAGGCTCGCCGCATGATCGCTGCCACGCATCGCGCGGTCAAGCGTGAGATGCCGTTCCACGATGCACGCGCCGAGCGCCACCGCAGCCGTGCTGATCGCGATGCCGTACTCGTGCCCCGAGTACCCCGTAGGCACCTGGTACCGCTCGCGCAGCGTCCACATGCAGCGTAGGTCGATCTCGTGCGCCTTGGTCGGGTACGTCGAGACGCAATACAAGAGCGCCAGCCGCTCGCGCCCGCGCCCGCGCCCGAGCACGTCGACCGCCGCATCGATCTCTTCGATGGTGCTCATGCCGGTCGACATGATGACCGCCGCGTCGTCACGCTTCGCCGCGTCGCGCGTAGCCTCCAGCAGATCGAGATCCGTCACGCTCGCCGACGCGACCTTCCAGGCTGGCGGGTGGAACTGCGCGATGAACTCGACTGACGGCACGTCCCACGCCGACGCGAAGCAGTCGAGCCCGATCGCCTCGGCCTCTGCGTTGACCCGCGCGTAGCCGTCTGCGTCGAACTCAAGCGCGCCGCGGTGCTGTAGTTCGGTGACGAGCTGGCCCTCGGGGAACGCGCACGACTCGCGCATCACGCCAGGGCGGGCGTGGAACTCCGGGGTGCGCTTCTGCCACTTGATGGCGTCGGAGCCCGACTCGGCCGCGGCGTGCGTCAGGCGGAGCGCGGTGTCGACGCTGCCGTTGTGATTCACGCCGCCTTCGGCGACGACGTACGCCGGGCAGCCTAGGCCGACCTCGCGGCCGGCGATGGTGATGCGGTCGGTCACAGCGACTCCAACCAGCGACGCAATCGCTTGCGGCTGCCTCGCCATCGGCCCGTGAGCAAATGCCGGCGCAGCGCCAATGGGTCGGCTGCGTGGATCGCTTCGGCATGCTTGCGCACCGTCGCCGGGCTTACGCCGAGTGTAGCGGCAATGGCGGGTAGTCCGGCCAAGTCGTCATCGTCTCGCGTCACTTGCACACCCCCGCCGCGACGAGCGCATTGCACACGTCGATGTCCTCTTGTGTGTCCACGTCCCATCCCTCCACGCGCGTCATCGGCAGCGCGACCATGTGCCCGGACATTCGCAGCCCGGTTGCCTCAAAGGCCGCCCTACGGGTGACATAGACGCTGCCGTTCTCCGCGCCCATCGGCCTCAGGTCCTGCGTGCGTGGTCGTGCGGCCGTCACGTCGCGAAAAGGAGCGAAGTCATACCACGATCGCGCCTGCCCCGTTGCGGCAAGATACGCTGCGTGAACAGACGGGACCTCCCGCGGCTTCAACCTGCCCGCGAAGTGGTGCTCGTGGCCGAGCGTGACGCCGACCACCGAGTCCGCCCCCGTCGCCTCCATCAGCCGCAGCGCCTCACGCACATGAGCCGCGGTGCGGAACGGAGACGTCGGTTGCAGCAGTACGATCGCGTCGGGCTTGTCGTCGAGACGCGTCCACCAGTGCGCGATGGCCGCTTCGATCTGTGCGTGGTCGGTCGCGAGCTGCGGCGGGCGCTCGTGCACGAGCACGTCGACCACGTCATCGTTCCAGCCTCGAGCCGCCTCGTCGATCTCCGCGTCGTCCGTGCTGACCCAGATCCTCGGCTCCGTGCTCGGCCGAGGCAGACCGTAGAGTGCCGCTTCGATCGCGCGGTCGAGCAGCGATACGCCGCCCACCTCGGCCAGGTTCTTCCCCGGCACGCGCTTGCTGCCGCCCCTCGCAGGGATGAATGCGAACGCCCTCACGGCAGCCACCCCGCCGCATACATCAGCCTCACCACGGAGATCCCGAAGCCGAATCCAGCCACGAACCATTGCGCGAGTTGATGGGCCTTCACGGCAAGTACTCCACTGCGTGCATCTCGTAGTCATCTGCCAGGAAGCTACCGAGCCCCATCCCCGCGATCATTGCGTCATACTTCGGTCGCGTAGCTGCCCGCACGCCGTACCATCCACGCGGGTCCTTGTAGTGGGACGATGCCCACGTGGATCTCGCGGCGTCCTCATACTCCTTGAGTATGCCGATCGCGCGCTCGTATATGCGCTGCGCTACGATCGGGTTCGCGACGACCAGCACAGGATCCCATGACTTGCCACTGTACTCGCCATCGCATGCGACGATGACATAGACGGTAGCCGGAACCGTCCGGATGAGTACCTCGGTCACGATGCCTCCATCGCTGCGAGCTCGCGTTCGCACTCACGCTCGCAGCGCGCCGCCTCGTAGCACACCTGCCAGTGCGTCCACGCCTCGCGCGTCTGCCGCCACGCCGTCCGCAGATGCAGCGCGTTCGCCGACGCCACAGCCGCCTCGATACAGTCTTCGGCTGCCAGGCCCGCCGCTCGCACAAGCGCCCGCATGGCGTCGCGCTTGAGTAGCAACTGCTCGCGGCGGGTGGGCATGTCGTAGCTGTAGACGACGCGCGGCGGGATCACTTGCCCGCCTCCGCGATCCGCTTCGCCTCGGCGCGCAGCAGCCGAGCGGCGCGGTTGCTCGCCCTCATGCGAGCGAGGTACT
>Ga0153916_10001136_pt1 | contig 18832 bp, 11 predicted proteins | sample Opewatmetagenome_FD_109642 | JGI IMG/M metagenome (GOLD analysis project Ga0153916, IMG submission 109642) | Freshwater wetland microbial communities from Ohio, USA - Open water 3 Core 3 Depth 4 metaG | ecosystem: Environmental > Aquatic > Freshwater > Wetlands | place: USA: Ohio, Lake Erie... | reverse complement strand
TCCGCCAATCCCGCGTATGCGAGTGCGAACGCGGAGTCGAGTTTGGTTGCCTCCCGGAAGAGGGAAATGGCATGCTGGTTGTCTTCCCTCCTGTACAAATAGTAGAATTCGCGCCCCTTCAAATAGTAATCATACGCGTTCAGGTTCTTTGTCGGCTCCTGCTGGATCCGGGCCTGTTCCGGCCCGGTGAGCACGACCTTGAGCGCGCGCGCGATCTCGATTGCCACGTCGCTCTGTACTGCGAAGAGCTGCGTGATCTCCCTGTCATAGGTTTCTGCCCAGATATGTCCCTCGTCCCGTGCGTCAATGAGCTGGGCAATGACGCGAACCTGTGTGCCCGCGCGACGGATGCTCCCTTCCAGGACAGTTGCGACGTCTAGCTCACGGCCGATCTCCGGGATCCCCTTGCTGCTACGCTTGTACCGCTCCACCCCCTGCTGGGAGATCACCTTCAGGTCGGCGATTTTCGAGAGGTGTGTGCGGATGTCCTCGGCGACGCCGTCGCTGAAGTACTCATCCTCCTTACTGTCGCTCAGGTTCTTGAAGGGGATGACTGCGATGGACTTCCGGTCTCCCTGGCTCCCCTTCCAGGGGGCAAGGAGGGCGATGGTCGCCGCAATGGCGACCAAGAGCAGGACGCCTACAGCAGAGACCCACCTCAGGCGATACCAGGCACTTTTCTCTCGGCCGGCAGCACTCTCGGTTTTCACCGCACCGACCGTGCTCGTCCGCTGGAGGTGCCGGAGGTCAGCCCCCAGATCCATTGCAGTCTGATAGCGCTCATCGGGACTCTTTTGCAGGCACTTGCCTACGATCCTCTCGAGCTCAAGCGGCACGCGGCTCCGCAGCCCGGAAACCGGTTCAGGAGTCGCGTTCAGAATGGAATATACCACGGCATTTTCATAGTCCCCCTTGAACGGCAACTGGCCCGTGACCATTTCATAAAGGAGAACTCCCAGGGACCAGATGTCGGTTCGGTGATCGACCTCTTCCCCTTTGGCCTGTTCAGGTGACATATAGGCCACCGTCCCGAGGGTGGAACCTGCCCGGGTCAGTTTTGTAAGCCCGGCGAGCTTCGCCAATCCAAAATCGACGATCTTCGTGACACCGCTAGTGGTGATTAAGACGTTGGCTGGCTTGATGTCGCGATGGACAATCTCGTGTTTGTGCGCTTCCTCAAGCCCGCCGGCGATCTGAATCGCATAGTCGACGGCCCCTTCCACCTTAAGCGGACCCCGCTCGATCTTCTTCATGAGGGTCTCTCCTTCATAACAGGCCATGGCGATGAAGAGCTGGCCGTCACTTGTTTCGCCGATTTCATGGATGGTGCAGATGTTGTTGTGGTCGAGCGAAGAGGCGGCCTTGGCTTCGTGGATGAAGCGTTCTTTGGCCTCCGGATCACGGGTCAGCTCGGGCGGGAGGAACTTGAGGGCGACGAAGCGGTCCAGGCTCAGGTCCCGGGCCTTGTAGACAACGCCCATCCCTCCACCGCCCAGGTGTTCGAGGATCTTGTAGTGGGATATTGTTGTGCCGACCATGGAAGCACCTGAGAAACAGGGGGGAGGCAGTCGGCCAGGAACAAGGAGCTGGTCAGCGCCCTTCTCTCGCCGTTCTGCGGGACCGTGAGGGGCGCGGGTGAAAGATAGGGAAGAGCGTGAGGATTGTCAAACGCACCTCAACGTCTTGCAAGTGCCATGAAAGTCGCCTACCTTGATGCGGGCTTGAGCAGAAGGAACTCAACCTGACGGCAAACGGAGGATTCCGGGCCATGGAGAAAACCCACAACATATCGCTTCTCGGAGCCGGATTGATCGGGATGTTCTACACCATGGCGATCCATGGGCAAAGGAGCAGGGACAGGATCCGTACGGTCTGTGCATTGACCGATGAAGAGGCCGGGGCGTTCGCCCGGAAGTGGGGGATCCCTCACTGGACCGATGACATGGCCAAGGCAATCCGGGATCCGGACACCGACCTCGTTGTGATCGGGCTTCCCAATAACCTCCACAGAAAGGCTGCTCTGCTCGCGGCTGAGGCCGGAAAACCTGTGCTCTGCACAAAACCGCTTGGCCGGAATGCCGCAGAGGCCCTTGAAATACTGGAAGCGGTGGAGAAGGCCGGTGTGTTTGGAGGCTACCTCGAAGACCTTGTCTACACGCCCAAAACGCTGAAATCCCTCGCTTCGGTCAGAAACGGAGCCCTTGGCAAGGTCCTCTGGGCCCGCTCCCGGGAGACACATCCAGGACCGCACAGTGCCTGGTTCTGGGACAAGGAGCTCGCAGGGGGTGGCGTCATTGTCGACATGGGATGCCACTGCATCGAGATTATCAGGAGTTTCATCGGGAAAAACGTGAGGCCGCTTGAGGTCGTCTGCACGGCGGATACGCTCGTCCATCCGATTGCCGGGGAAGATTCGGGGATCGGACTTATCCGCTTCGAGAACCAGGCCACAGGGCAGTTTGAAGTGAGCTGGACATTCCGCGGAGGAATGGATGTGCGGGACGAAGTGACCGGCACGGAGGGGACGATATGGCTCGACCACTTCCTCCGGACTGGATTCGAGATGTTCACCGCCTCCGGAGAGAGGGGATACGTCGCTGAGAAGGCCGAGGCCGACAAGGGATGGCTCTTCCCGGTGGGGGATGAGGTGCATGAGCTGGGATATGTCCATATGTTCACCGATATGTTCAATGCGCTGGACAAGGGCGTCGAACCGATGGAGACGTTCTACGACGGATACGTTGTGAATGCGATCATCGACGCCTGTTACAAATCAGCTGTGACAAAGAAGTGGGAGCCGGTCGAACTGAAAGAATGGAGGCCCGGCAAAGAAGAGCGGCGCGTCCCGGCTGCCAAGCGGTTTGTCGAGGAGGGATACGATCTGCTCAAGGAAGAGCAGATGCCAGACGGGAAGGTCAAACTGATCCTGAAAGTCAGGGAGACAGGGGAGATCATTCAGATGATCAAGAATCGACAGGTGTGACCATGAACAGGAAGGATGTGACGGAGGCGCTCAGCCGCCGTCGGTTCCTGGCGCAAGCCGGTGCGGCTGCAGCTTCCCTTACACTTCTCGGCCCGGACATTGCGCGCTCAGCTCACAGGGAAAAGAAGATCAGGCTCGGTATCATCGGGTGTGGGGGGCGCGGAAGATGGATTGCCCCTCTCTTCCAGGACCATGGCGGCTACGAGATCGTCGCGGCAGCGGACTACTTCACCGATCGCGTCGAGTCATTTGGCGCGAAATTTGGAATCCCTCCTGCGAAGCAGTTCACCGGCCTCTCGGGATACCGGCGTCTTCTGGATAGTGGTGTCGACGCGATCGCCATCGAATCACCCCCTTACTTCCACCCGGAACAGTCCGCAGCCGGGGTGGATGCGGGGGTCCATGTCTATCTGGCCAAGCCCGTAGCGGTGGATGTTCCGGGATCCCACCTTGTCGAGGGAAGCGCCCAGAAAGCATCTTCAAAAAGGCTCTGCCTCCTGGTCGACTTCCAGACTCGGGCCCACGAGATATTCATCGAGGCCCTCAGGCGAGTTCATCAGGGAGCACTCGGTGAGTTCGTTTTCGGTGAAGCGACCTACCATGCCGAATGTCCGTTCGAGCCGTGGTACGACCTATTGATGAAGGAACCCGATAACCCCGAGAGCCTGCTGCGCGGCTGGGGCCTGGACCGGGCGCTTTCAGGTGACATGATCACCGAGCAGGATATCCATGCGCTCGACGTCATGAACTGGATCATGAAAGAACCGCCCCTCTGGGCGACAGGGACGGCTGGGCTCAAGGGACGCCCGAAGATAGGCACCTGCTCCGACCATTTTGTCGTCTACTACCAGTACCCGGCCAGTGTCGCCATCCAGTTCAGCGGAAGGCAGTTCAAAGGGCACGGCACCTCCGAAGGGATCAGGAACCGGATGTTCGGCTCGAAAGGAATCCTCGAGACTGAGTACGGCGGCAGCGTCCTCATCCGCGGCGAGAATTTCTACAAGGGTGGGAAGACAACGGAGATCTACGAAGAGGGAGCACTGTGCAACATCGCCACGTTCCATAGATGCATCACCGAAGGCAACTTCTCCAATGCCACCGTGCCGCCCTCCGTCCAGAGCAATCTGGTATCGATCCTGGGGAGGAAGGCGGCGTATGAGAACCGTCTTGTGACGTGGAACGAGCTGGTGACGGACAGCGAACGAATGGTCCCGAGACTCGAAGGCCTTAGAGATTGAACGGGTGATTCTATGAAGGTGCTGCTGATGATGACGCTGATGCTCACCGCGTCTCTTGCTGGTGCGCAGCCGAACAGGCCGCAGACGGGAGGCCTCCCGGTCAGACTGGGCGTCTGTGACTGGACGATCGGGAAAACGGGCGACCCGGCCGCGCTGGCGCTCGCCGGGGAGCTTGGGCTTGAGGGGGTGCAGGTTAGCCTGACGAGTGCTGGGGAGAATCTCGCGATGAAGAGCAAGTCGCTCCAGAGGGCGTATCTGGACGCGGCCAGGAAGACAGGCGTTGCGATCACCTCATTTGCTATCGGCGAGCTGAACGATGTGCCGCTCCAGAGCGACCCGCGGGCGGAGAAGTGGGTTGCCCAGGGGATCGATGTCTGCAGGTCTCTGGGCGTGAAGATCATCCTTGTCCCCTTCTTCGGGAAGGCGGATCTGAAGAACAATCCCGGAGGAATGGAATCCGTCATTGCCATCCTGAAACGCCTTGCCCCAGAGGCCGAGGGGGCTGGAGTGACCCTGGCGCTTGAATCCACGCTCGATGCGGAAGAGCATATGAAGATCATCAGCGGCGTGGGGTCGCCCTCCGTACGCGTGTACTACGACGTCGGGAACTCCCGCGACGCGGGGTACGATATTTATGCCGAAATACGTTCACTGGGATCCCGCATCTGCGAGTTCCATGCCAAGGACACGAAAGACCTGTACGGGAAGGGGGTAATGGATTTTGATGCCGTCAGGAAGGCGATGGAAGGGATCCGTTACCAGGGATGGCTCGTTCTGGAGGGAACCCGCTTTCCGCTGGGGGTGGAAAAGAGCATCAAGTACGACGCTGACTACCTCAGGTCAATCTTCAAGACGAAATGAAACTTCTTCCCTTTGTCGCTGCCGTCGCGCTGCTATTTTCGGGCGCCTGCTCTGACCTCGGGTCTCCATCGGACTCCCGGAACCCGGATTGGGTAAACGATCTCATAAAGCAATTCGAGAACGCTCCCGTGGGGAATCCCCCGCAGTCGATCTGGAAGTATGACTACAAGGGAGAGACGGTCTACTACGTCCCTCCCCAGTGCTGTGACCAGTATAGCACCCTCTATGACGCACAGGGGAAGGTGATCTGTGCCCCCGATGGGGGGTTCACCGGTACCGGTGACGGGCGGTGTCCCGACTTCTTCCAGGAGCGGCAGAACGGCGTCCTCATCTGGCGCGATTCCAGGACGAGATAGCGTTCTTGGTGCCAGCATGAATCTCGGGGTATTATCCCAGTGTGAAAGGAGAAACAGACATGTCTCTGAAGCGGCTAGAAACTCTTCTGGCGCTCCTCATTCTTGCGGTGCCGGCACTTGTGTGCGCGGGTGAAAACCAGTCAACGAGGGGGCGTAATCCTATGCAATTCATCCAGTTGAAGTGCGAAAACCTGATCGATCCCATGGGGATCGATGCTGTCACACCCAGGCTGAGCTGGACGATGGAGTCGGCCAGGAGGGGAGACCGGCAGACAGCCTACCAGATCCTGGTCGGGAGCAGCATGGGGAGCCTGGCCAAGAATCAGGGGGATATCTGGAACTCCGGGAGGGTGAATTCCGACCAATCGGTGCTGGTCGAGTACCAGGGCCCGGCGCTCGAATCCGGGAAGGCATACTACTGGAAGGTCCGCGTCTGGGACATGGAGGGCAAACCGTCGGACTGGAGCAGGCCCGCACAGTGGACAATGGGCCTGCTGACGGCGAAAGAGTGGAAGGGGAAGTGGATCGGGCGTGATGAAGTGGACAACACCTATCATCTCACCGGCACCAATTGGATCTGGTTCCCGGAAGGTGAGCCGGCGAAATCCGCTCCCGTGGGGAGCCGGTTCTTCCGGCGGACGGTCACCCTCCAGGAGGGGCGCACGGTCAAGGACGCCCGGCTCCACGTCACGGCGGACAACGCATGCACGTTCTTTGTCAACGGCAAGCAGCTCTGCAGCACGGACGATCACAGTGTCGTGAGTGAGGTGGATGTTGCTGGCGCGCTCCGGAGCGGCGCGAACGTCATTGCCACCTCTGCGCGGAACCTGGGTGAAACGCCGAATCCGGCGGGCCTCATCGCCCTGCTGGAAGTCCGCTTCACCGATGGGACTTCGTTCTCCGTGCAGACCGACGCGGGATGGAAGTCATCGGACAAAGAAGTGCCAGGGTGGGAATCCCCCGGGTTTGACGATAGCGGCTGGGGAGCCGCCCGGGTCCTTGGCCCGGCAGGAATGGCGCCGTGGGGTGAGATATACGGACTGGAAGACCGCCGCTTGCCTGCGCGATGGCTCCGTAAGGAGTTCACTCTGGAGAAGAACCTCACACGGGCCACCGTGTACATGTGCGGGCTGGGTCTCTCGGAACTCTACGTCAACGGCAAAAAGGTGGGGGATCATGTTCTCTCTCCCGCTCTGAGTGAATACCCGAAACGGGTCTACTACGTGACGCACGATGTCACCACAGCCCTGCACCAGGGCTCGAACGCCGTCGGCGTGGTGCTGGGCAATGGACGCTACTTCGCACCGCGGATGCACCAGCCCACGCACACGCAGACATACGGATATCCGAAACTGCTCCTCCAGCTCCGTCTTGAATTCGAGGACGGGAGCTCCAGGGATCTCGTAAGCGACGGCACCTGGAAGCTGTCTACCGCGGGGCCGATCCAGGCGAACAACGAGTATGACGGGGAGCAGTACGACGCGCGGATGGAACTCGACCGCTGGGCCAATGTCGGGTTCGACGAGACGAAATGGGAAGCGGCTCCAATCGTTTCACCCCCCGCGGGAGTGCTCCACGCGCAAATGATCAACCCGATCCGTGTCACCGGAGTGCTCACCCCCGTCTCGATCAAGGAGGTGAGGCCGGGCGTCTTCATCTACGACATGGGACAGAACATGGTGGGGTGGTGCCGGCTGAGGGTGAGCGGACCGCGCAGCACGCAGGTCTCCCTGCGTCACTCCGAGACAGTGACGCCCCAGGGGGAGCTATATCTCGATAACATTCGCGGGGCGAAGGTCACCGATCTCTACACGCTCAAGGGAAGCGGGACAGAAACGTTTGAGCCGCGCTTCACCTACCATGGGTTCAGGTATGTCGAGCTGAAAGGCTTCCCGGGGCGGCCGGATCTCTCCACATTGCTAGGGCGCGTGGTGAACGACGATGTGGAGAGCGCAGGTGAGTTTACCTGCTCGGATCCGGTGGTCAATCGCACCTACAGAAACATCCTCTGGGGAGTGCGGGGGAACTACAGGAGCATATCCACCGATTGCCCGCAGCGTGACGAGCGCCAGGGGTGGCTGGGGGACCGTTCTGCTGAGTCGAGGGGGGAGACGTACCTGTATGACATTGCGACCCTCTATTCCAAGTGGTTACAGGACATGGCGGATGCACAGAAGGAGAACGGAAGCGTGAGCGATGTCTGCCCTGCCTACTGGCCCCTGTATAACGATAACGTCACCTGGCCCAGCAGCACGGTGATCATACCGAGTGCGATGCTGGATCAGTACGCCGACAGTGCCCTCATCCGGAGGCACTATCCGAGCATGGTGAAGTGGATCGACCACATGAGCACGTTCATCCAGGATGACGTCATCACGAAGGACACCTATGGAGACTGGTGCGTCCCGCCGGAAGATCCGAAGCTCATCCATTCCAACGATCCCCTGCGGAAGACCGCCGGGGGGATACTCTCGACCACATTCTTCTACCACGACGTCACCCTCATGTCCCGCTATGCGACGCTCCTGGGGAAGACGGCCGACGCGCAGCGATTCGGTGCCATCGCGGACCGCCTCAAAAGCGGGCTCAACCGGAAGTACTACAACAAAGAGAAGGGGTACTACGACAACGGCTCACAGACCTCGTGCGTCCTCCCCCTTGGCTTCGGCATGGTCCCGCCCGACCAGAGGCAGAGGGTTTTCGACCATCTGGTCCGTAAGATCACCGATGAGACGAAGGGCCACGTGGGAACCGGTCTGGTCGGGGGCCAGTGGCTAAACAGGGTTCTTTCGGAGAACGGCAGGCCCGATCTGGCCTACAAATTCGCCACGAACATCACCTATCCCAGCTGGGGGTACATGGCGGAACGGGGCGCGACAACGATCTGGGAGCTGTGGAACGGAGACAGCGCAGATCCGGCGATGAACTCGGGCAACCACGTGATGCTCGTGGGGGACCTCGTGATCTGGCTCTGGGAATGTGTGGCCGGCGTTAAGGCAGACCCGGAACGGCCCGGGTTCAAAAACGTCATTATGAATCCGACGCCGGTCGGTGATCTGACATTCGTGAAGGCAAAACACAATTCGCCGTACGGCGTCGTGGCAAGTGAGTGGAGGAAAGACGGTGCGACGTTTGATTGGACCGTTACTGTTCCTGTCAACGCTGTAGCGACGATTTCCGTGCCGGCAGAACAGGTCGAGAGTGTCACCGAGAGTGGCAAGCCGGCGCGCAGCATGCCCGGAGTAAAGTTCCTCCGGTCTGAGAAGGGGCGCGCCCTGTTTGAACTGGAATCCGGGGTCTATCGCTTCCGCTCTACTCCGGAGTGAGCGACCACGCAACGATGAAGAAAAGAAGCCTCGCGCCGGCCTGCGCCGGATTGGCTCTCGCTGCTATCCTTCACTCCGGCCCACTGCGGGGGCAGGAGGGATCCCTCCCTCACCATCCGGGCATAGGTTACCCGGAGCGTTCCGCTCAGGTTGACGTGCTGCCGGGTTTCAGGAACGTGCCGCCGGGATACGGCGAGGTGTCGTTCTACTGGTGGCTGGGGGACACGCTCACCCGGGAGCGTATACTCTGGCAGCTAGAGCAGCTCGCCGGGAGGGGGATCACGGGGCTCCAGGTCAACTACGCGCACAGCGACTCCGGCGGCAATACCTGGGGGCTGACCTATCCCAGCCAGCCGAAGCTTTTCAGTCAGGAGTGGTGGCGACTGTTCGGATGGTTTCTGAAGGAAGCCCGGAAGCGCGGGATGTCCGTCAGCTTGAGCGATTATACGCTGGCACGGGCGGGGCAGGGATGGTTTGTGGATGAGATGCTCAGGGGAAATCCTCTCCTCTCCGGCTCTAAACTCCTGTCAGAGCAGCACGCTTGCGAGGGTGGTGCCGATTTCGAATGTGTCCTCCCTGAAAACCTCCTGAGCGCGGGAGCCTGCAGGACGGATGTCGCAGAATCCGCAATCAATCTCATCCCGCTTGCCTCCGGCAAGAGACTCCACTGGAAGGTGCCACCGGGGAAGTGGACCGTCGTGCTCGTCTACACGGCGGTCATTCCTGGCTCTCTTGATCCGATGAACCCCATGACCGGGAAGATGTACGTCGAGAAATTCTTCCAGCCCTTCGAAGACCATTGCCCGGGCGAGGGAGGGAAAGGACTCAACTTCTTCTTCTCAGATGAACTTGATTTCGGCATCAGGGGGTGGCTCTGGAATGACCGCTTTGCGGCGGAGTTCAGGAAGAGGAAAGGATATGACGTACGCCGTGAGCTTCCCGCGCTGTTTGTCGATGCGGGTAAGCGCACGCCGAAGATCCGGATGGACTACAACGACGTCATGGTGGCGCTGAGCGAAGAGGGCTTCTTCAAACCGGTCTATGAGTGGCACGCGCGGCGGGGGATGATCTTCGGATGCGACCACGGGGGACGGGGAACGGACGTCACGGAGTTCGGCGACTACTTCCGGACGCAACGGTGGATGTCGGGGCCCGGATGCGATCAGCCGGAGTTGAGTCGCTCCATCGTCAAGAACAAGGTGGCCAGCTCCATCGCCCACCTCTACGAGCGCCCCCGCACATGGCTGGAGGGGTTCCACAGCAGCAACTGGGGAACGACGAGCGCGCAGGTGGCCGGGGCGACATTTGCCAACTTCGCGATGGGGCAGAACCTGCTCAGCTTCCACGGACTCTATTACTCCACACACGGGAGCTGGTGGGAATGGGCCCCTCCAGACAATCACTTCCGGCAGCCGTACTGGGCGCACATGGGGGAGTTCCTGAAATGCACCGAACGGCTCAGCTACATCCTGAGTCAGGGGCATCACCGGTGCGATGTGGCAGTGGTCTATCCTGTCGCTCCGGTGGAGGCCGGCATGAAGGGGAGTGAAGCGGTCGCGTGCGCGTTCAGGACCGCGGAGACGCTCTATTCCGCCGGAATCGATTTTGACTTCATCGACTTCGAATCGCTCGCCCGCGCGAAATCTGTAAGGGGTGAACTGAGGGTGAGCGGCGAGATCTATCGTGCCCTCATCCTCCCGGCGATGTCGGCGGTGCGCTACTCGACGGTCGAGAAGGCTCTGGAGTTCCACCGCGCCGGAGGAATCGTCGTCGCGGTGGGGTCACTGCCGGAGGCAAGCGACCGCAGCGGGCGGGACGACCCCCGACTGCAATCGATGGTCTCCGAGATCTTCGGCGTCCCCCCCGGGAAAGCTGGACCCCGCTGGAAGGGGTTCTTTGTTTCGACACCTGGTGAGGCGCTCGGCCGGATCAGCAGCGCGTTCACGCGCGATTTCGAGGTCCTCTCCCGCACGGCAAAACCCTTTGTCCACCACCGCCGGGTGGGGGAGCGGGATATCTACTTCGTCTACGGAGTGCCGAAAGGGAGTGTATGTATGTTCCGGAGCGGGGGGAAGGCTGAACTCTGGAACCCGTGGAATGGCACCGTGACGGCTCTCGGTGTGATTTCCACCGATCGGAAGAGAACGCGCATCCGGCTCCCGCTGGATGAAGAAGAACCGCAGCTGATCGTCTTCAGCCCCGGAAAGGCGGAGCTTGAGAAGAAGACGGACAAGGGAGAGGGTATCAGCTCCCTCTCTCTCAGCGGAGAGTGGGAGTTCGAGCTGAAACCGACACTGGACAACAGGTGGGGGGACTACAGGCTCCCGGCGTTCGACGGATATATCGGAGTTGAAGCATCCCGTTTTCGGTATACCGAAGAGAAGAGTCCTGACCCCGGTTGGGAGTCCCCGCAGCTGGATGATTCGAGCTGGGCGGAGGCACTCTCCTCCTACGGAGAGCAGTTCTGGATGCTGGGGCCTCTCCCAGAGGATGATGATTCGCCCGCACTTGAATCGAGGCTCTCCGCGCTTGATTCCGTCGATCCGTCGCTCCCCGTCAACGTCCAGGGTAGAGAGTACCGCTGGACTCCATATGAATTCTCCTGGCGATGGGGGCTGAAGGGAAATCCCGGGCATCAGGGATATCACGGACTGAAAGGGATCGTGCACAATGATCTGATCCAGCTCGGGGCTTTCCGGTGGGACTGGCGAAGCTCGCCGGCGCCGCGCGTGGAGAGGGGGAAGGAGGGGAGCAGGTACTATCTCTGGTCGAGTGTGAGGGGAGGGAACGACTGCCGCGCGCGCATTCTGAAGGGGGGCCTCCGGCCGAGTGCAGTCTGGGTGAATCACACGCCTCTTTCCGACAGCATGACATCGCTCGTTCTCAGGGTGGGATCAAACCCCTTGCTTCTCCGGTACAACGGTGTCGGGAGCGGCTACGTCGTCTTTGAGGAGACCCCCGGCCCACCCGCCTGGAAGCAAGTGATTCCTCTCTCCACCGACTGGTACTGCAATCCCTCGATCCTCCCCTTCGACTGCCGGCCTCAATCGGAGAACCCCGCCGACTGGTACCGGTTCACCGCCCCTCCCGGACTCCGATCTATAACGCTGGGCGTGAAGGGGAATGCGAGGCTCTGGGTGAACGGGGATGAGGTTCCGCTCAAAAGAGTGAAAGGGGAAGAAGGCAGATTCCCTGATGGAACACTCCATGTGATGCGGGCCGATTTGGCCGCTTCTCTTCCTCGCTCCTCCGCGCTAGCGCTCCGGATCCAACAGGAAAGGGGTTTCTACGGAGGCGCCGCGATACCGGATGGTGTGCTCTTTGACTGCGGACCGGGGCTTATTGAAGCGGGGGACCTGTCAGGGAGGGAGGGGCTCGGGGCATATTCCGGGGGTCTCTGGTACCGGAAGAACGTCTCTCTCACGGAAGCGCAATGTACCTCCGACAACATCCTCCTTGACCTGGGGAGTGTGGTTGCCTCCGCGGAGGTTCACATCAACGGAAAGCCGGCCGGCACGCGTGTTGCTCCCCCCTGGTGGTTCGATCTCAAGGGAAAGGTCCGGGCGGGAGAGAACAGAATCGAGGTGCTCGTCTACAACACGCTCGGGAACCACTACAGTACAACCCCCAGCCGCTACACGGGAAGCACACAGTCGGGTCTCCTGGGGCCGGTGCGCCTTCTCTTCCACTAAATTGCGGAGGTTCATATGAAACGGTTCGGACAGCTCTTGCGCGTGAAGCCGGAACATTTTGCGAAATACAAAGCCTACCACGTCCGCGTCTGGCCGGAAGTCCTGGCCACGATCCGAGCGTGCAACATCCGCAACTATTCGATCTATCACAAGGACAGCTTCCTCTTTGCCTACTTCGAGTACCACGGGGCCGACTTCGCCGCCGACATGAAGAAGATGGCCGACGATCCGAAGACCCAGGAATGGTGGAGCATCATGATGCCAATGCAGGACCCGGTCCCGACACGCGCGGAGGGGGAATGGTGGGCGGACATGGAAGAGGTTTTTCACGTCGACTGACGGAGCCCTTTGAGAAGACCACGGGGTACCTATGGAACGCACCGAGAAGTGCCGCGCGAAGCTGGACCGTATGACGAGTACACTCCGTCACGAGGAGCCGGACCGCGTCCCGATCAGCGATTTCTTCTGGGGAAGTTTCCTCGAGCGCTGGAGGCGGGAGATGGGGCTGCCGAAGGACACGGACATCTACCGGTACTATGATCTTGACTGGATCGTCACGGTCCCCAACATGGATCCCCATGTACGGCAGTTTGACGTCATCGAGGAGACTCCCGATCACATCACCGTTCGTACGGGGTTCGAGGCGGTGATCCGGAAGCAGTTCGCCGATCCGATGCCGGCGTTCCTTGCGTTTGAGACCAACACGACCGAGAAAATGGAAACGTTCCGGTTCGATGATCCTGCGGATCCCCGGCGCTATCTCAGCGCTGGGGACAACCAGATCGCCGGCGTGGGCGACGGCTTTGCGAGGAACACGGAACCGTGGGTGGAAACGGTGAAATCACTCCACCCGGACTTCCCCGTGTACGGAAGCGTCTGTGAGGGACAGGAGATGCTCTGGCGGATCATCGGGTCGGAGAACGTCATGCTCTGGATCGGGCTCTACCCCGACGAGATCGCCAGGTTCGTTGAACGGATCGGGGAGTTTGCCCTGGGCATCACGAAAGCGCAGATCAAAGCGGCAGACGGCCGGCTGGACGGAATGGTCATCTGGGGCGATATTGCTTACACGCGTGACCTTTTCTTCTCCCCCGCCTGCTGGCGCAGATACTTCAAGCCGATCGTGAAGGCAATCGTGGAGGAATGCCACCGCCACCACCTTCCCGTCATCTACCACGGGTGCGGTAATGTGAGGAGAGTGTTTGAGGATTTCATAGAGATCGGAGTGGATGCCTACAATCCGCTCGAGGCGAAGGCGGGGATGGATGTGGTCAGCCTGCGCAGGCAGTACGGACACAGGATCGGTTTCTGCGGAAACCTGGACGTGGTGACGTGGGCGATGGGGACGGAGGAGGAGATCAGACGGATGGTGCTCACCAAACTGAACGCGGCCAAGGGGGGAGGGTACATTGTTCAGTCAGACCACTCCGTTCCCGGGAACGTCTCCGGAAGGAACTACGACTATGTCGTCAGTCTCGTCCGGGAGTACGGCCGCTACCCTCTGAAACTCGGCGCCTGCGATATTCCGGATATCGAGTGACATTGAAAGCAGCTCTGCTCAGTGCACTGGCGGCGGCTCTGGGTTGCGGCTGCCGCGAAGAGAAGGTCTACCTCCGGAAGGTTGTGTTCGAATAGGAGGCCGTATGCTACGGACGATGACGATTGGCATCTCCATGATGATCATCCCTCTCCTTGCCTGCCAGCGGCCGCAGGATCAGACCGCTCTGCCCCGTGAGAATAGAATCACCGCCTTCTCCATCGACTTCAACTGGGGGAACGGGGGTGTGAATGGGTTCGCCCCGCCGGGGATGTACACACAGGCATCTGCTGCGGAACATGTTCGCTGGTACAGGGATCTCGGAGTGAACACGATACAGACGTTCTGTGTCAGCTGTTGCGGATACGCTTGGTTCAGGAGCGACGTCGCGCCCGTGCAGCCGGGCATGAAGGGGGATTTCCTCAAAGAGATTACCGAGATGGGGCACAAGGAGAGGATGAGGGTACTCGGCTACTTCTGCGTGGGGGCGAACACCTACTGGGGTGAGACGCACCCCGATCTGAGCTATGGGGCGCCGAGCGCCATCCACATTCCCCTGACCCTGCAGTATATCGACTACCTCTGCGCTGAGATCGAGGACGTGTTGAAGAAGACTGCGATCGATGGGTTCATGCTTGATTGGTTCTTCAGCCCCCCGGCCGAGGGGAGAGTGAAGTGGCTCGAGTGCGAGAAGGAGATGTACGCGCAGCTCTTCGGCAGAACGTTCCCGGGAGCGGAGAAGATCTCGGAGAAGGAGGAGCTGGATTTCAAGCGGAAGGCGGTGGGCCGGTGCTGGAAGAGGGTCCGCGCGGCCGCGAAGGGTGTGAAACCTGACTGCATCCTCTGGCTCAGCTGCTACGACCTGAACCACCCGCAGATGGAGGGGCAGGAGATGTACGGGGAGGTCGACTGGATCATGAATGAAAGCCCCGACAAAGGGAAGCTCCGCGCCCTCAAGAAGAGGATCGGGGATCACACCCGCGTGATCCAGTGTCTCGTCGGCTGGGGCCCGCAGCACTCGGCCGAGAAGATCCTCTCCGACGGGGATTTTGCTGACGCGGGCCTTTATGGCTTTGCGTGGCCCGATTCGGTCACAACAATCCCCCCGACCGTCGAGGCGGCCGGAAATGACGAAAGGCTTGTCGGAAATGCCAGAAATATCGAAGCATTCAGGGAGTTTTTGAAAAGGAAGGGTGGCATATGAAGCATCCCGCTGTGCTGGTTCTCTGCCTGCTCTTGCTCGGCGGGCTCAGCTTTGCGCAACAGGAGCCTGTATTGAAGGAGACTCAAAAACAGAAGGAGGAACGGCTCCGGTGGTGGCGCGAAGCACGGTTCGGCATGTTCATCCACTGGGGACCGGTGAGCCTGAAAGGGACCGAGATCAGCTGGTCGAGGGGGGGAGAGCGGAGGGGGATCCAGGGGAAGGGGGAAGTCCCCCTCGAGATCTATGACAATCTCTACAGGCAGTTTGATCCGGTCAAATTCAATGCGGAGGAGTGGGTTGCCATCGCCCGCTCTGCGGGGATGAAGTACATGGTGCTCACTGCGAAGCACTGCGACGGATTCTGCCTCTGGCGCTCGAAGGTGGATCCGTACAATATCGGAGAGAGTCCCTTCAAGCGGGATGTCTGCGGGGAGTTCTCCGCTGCCGCGCGCAAGGCTGGCATGCGAATAGGATGGTACTATTCCCCCATGGACTGGCGGGACCCTGACTGCCGCACGGAGAGGAACGGTCTGTACGTGATACTGATGCAGAGGCACCTGCGCGAACTTCTGGGAAATTACGGCCGGATCGACCTCCTCTGGTTCGATACCGACGGAGGCCCGGCACCCTGGGACCAGGCGCAGACCTACCGCCTTGTACGCACACTCCAGCCCCGGCTGATCATCAACAACCGGCTCGATATGGGGAGCACGGACAACTACAACAAGCAGGAGATACTTCCCAACGCCGACTATCAGACCCCGGAGCAGCGCGTCGGGGCCTTCGACGACCAGCACCCCTGGGAAACGTGTATGACACTCGGAACGCAATGGTCCTGGAAACCTGACGACAGGATCAAGTCGTCGGGTGAGTGCATACGCATTCTGGTGCAGTGCGCAACGGGCGACGGTAATCTCCTCCTGAATGTCGGACCCATGCCGACCGGTGAGATAGAGCCGCGGCAGGTTGCTGTCCTGAAAGACGTCGGCATCTGGCTGAAGAAGTACGGTGAGAGTATCTATGGAACGCGGGGCGGTCCGTACCGGAACGGGGAGTGGGGCGGCTCCACTCGGAGGGGGAATGTCATCTACCTGCACATCCTGAAGTGGAGTGACGATCGCCTCACATTGCCGCCTTTGCCTGCGAAAATCAAGAAGAGCAGAGCGCTTAACGGTGGCACAGTGAAAGTGGCTGGAACAGCCGATGGAATCATGGTGTCCATGGCGCGGGCAGAGAGGGACACGCTGGACACCATTGTGAGGCTGGAACTGGACCGGCCGCTCCCCAGAATGGAAGCACTCAAGGTGCGTGACTGAGCGTGGTTGGTGATCCTCAGTCTGAGTGTTCCGTTTTCATCACCCCTGAGGGGTCGTAGCCTTGCTCCTTGATCCGCAGGATGATCCCATCGTAGGTCTCCTGGCTCATCTTCGGCGAACGCGCGAGAATCCAGAGGTATTTGCGGGCCGGCTCGCCGACGACAGCGTAGCTGTAATCGGAGGCTAGGTCGATTATCCAGTAATCCCCCCACACAAAGGGGAGGAATGAGAGAATCGCCGGGGCGAAACGGACTTCCAGTTTGGTGTTCGCTTCGTCAGCGCTCTTCCGCCGTGCCTTTCCCGCCGCTTCCATGAATTCCCCGTTCTCCTTCCGGCAACGGTTGACGACAGTGATATCGCCGTCGTCGAGCAGCGTATAGGTGGCGGTGACGTCCCGGGTGCATTTCTTCTGGAATGAATTTGGCAACCGGGCGATCTCATACCAGATGCCGCAATAACGCTTGATGTCCACCGACGGCACAACCTGGAGAGGCCGTTTGGCGGCGTCATCGCCTTGGGGGGGCGGTATGACTGCGAAGAGGAACATAATGAGGGAGGGCAGCATGGGATACCTTCGCGAAATGGTTCAACATGAGCGACACAGTCCTATTGTGAGGAATCGCGGTCCAATGTAAAGAAAATCTGACGAATATCCCCGCCGAGAGCTATCACGCTGACTCTCACCCCGGATGCGGGCGTGTGCGTCGGAGCAGGGAAGAAGCGGCGCTCGGAGGCTGATCTCGGAAATGAGGAGCCTCGACATCTCAGAGGGGGAACCCCGGTTCTAATGATCGGCGGGTAGTGCCGCAGTCCTCACCTCCTCTCACCAAAGAAGAGTGCGCCTATCGTCCCGGTGTCCCACCAGGACTGGTTCTGGTTGTAGCCCGCCCAGATGTGTTGGTTCCTCCGGTAATTCGTTCCATCATTGTCATTGATGGCGACATCGAAGCCGATCTTGTACCCCGGCCTGGCAACGACGTTATGCAGGCTTGAAAGAGGGTAACGCGCTACGATCGAATACCCCCCCTCTGCGCGATGGAAATATGTCTCCCCTCCGGGGACGAGATTTGGCTTCGGCAGCAGCGGCCCGCCGGCCCCGGCTCCCTGCCAGGCTTCCGCCGAGAAATCTGTCACGCGGTATTCCGCAAGCGAGAGATGCCGGAACGCCCCCGGCGTGGGCGGATCCTTGCCCTGTCCGGAGTTCACCCGCTCGTCCAACACCACCTCCATGCAGTCCGTGTCCCAGGGATAGCTCATCCTCGGGAAATCCCAGTGTGTCACCACGCTGTCGTCAGAGACTGCAGCCCCTACGTAGAGGAAGCTGTCGTCGTACATGGCGTAGATGCTGGCCGAGAGGTCCGCCTCGCCGTGCCAGGGCTGGTTGCCGAAAAGCAGTCTCCCGATCTGAGAGGCGTTGTTGATCAGGATTGGAGTGCCGCGATTCCACCCCCCCCATGATCCATCGAGTGAGGGTGGGGAGGGAGCAAAGTGTGCCACGCCGACGTAGAAATCGTGCGCGACTGTTTCCCGGTATCCGCCCGCGCTCATCTCGAGCCGGACAGGATAGAGCTGGTTCTCCTTCGTGTAACCGGAAAGCCGGAGTGGGATCCGGATGCGCTTCGTCTCGAGCGGACCCAGACTCACGTCACGCTGGAGAGGATCGTTCGTCTTCCAGGCCGCATCGAGCGTGAGTCCGGTGGAAACAGTCAACCGATCATTTGTCCGGTTCGTCAGATCGATCCACAGCGCCTCTTTCTCGGCATTCGGCAGCGTGAGGTGCGCCGTGACGGGTGTCCTGACGACAAAAGAAGTGCGGAGTGTATCGAGCGCGAACGAGACGAGCGCCCGGTACACAACCGGAGCAGCATCGCCGGGTATTTCGATATCAAACGTAATTGTCTCCATCCCTCCCGGCGGCAAGGTCCGGACATCGGAGGAGATCCCGTTGATCCATTCTGTCGTCTGTCTGTATGCGACGGGGTAGGTTCTGCGCTCAACCGGGCCCTTGTTTGTCGCCAGAAGATTCACGATGCCACCCCACCATTCAAGCTGGCTCTGCATCTGCTGCTTCCAGTCGTGTGGAAGTGTGATCGTGGCCTTCCCACGCACCGCTTGTGCGCCCGGATTCCAGACCTTCACCACCACCCGATTCCTTCTGCCGGCAAAGAGGATACTGTCACAGTCGGATCTCACCGTCATGGCAGGTCGTACGTTTTGGGAAACCACGAGATATTCCCCCTCCCGCTGATAAGGGGCCGGGACCCCGTTTACTGTCACGCCGGAGGCTTGCGGAAAACGGATCTTCACACTGATGAACTG
>Ga0153916_10001135_pt1 | contig 18835 bp, 15 predicted proteins | sample Opewatmetagenome_FD_109642 | JGI IMG/M metagenome (GOLD analysis project Ga0153916, IMG submission 109642) | Freshwater wetland microbial communities from Ohio, USA - Open water 3 Core 3 Depth 4 metaG | ecosystem: Environmental > Aquatic > Freshwater > Wetlands | place: USA: Ohio, Lake Erie... | reverse complement strand
TGCGCCGGTGATGACCAACCACGCATTGCGCACGGCGCTGCGCTTCGTTTCACGCCCGCCCGCGGCAAGCGTGCTGTTCATCGGCACGTTGTTCCCGTGGCAGTACCCGCCGTATCACGACGTCGCGGTGCTCGACGATGCCGTGCATTACGCGATGCACGTTTCGATGCTGTTCGCGGGCCTGGTGTTTTTTTGGTGCGTGTTCGATTCGCGGCCCGCGCCCCTGGGGGCCGGCTATGGCGCGCGCCTGGCGATGCTCTCCGCGGCACTGCTGTCCAACATCCTGCTGGGCGCGGTCACGACGTTCAAGCCGATGCCGCTCTATGCCGCCTACGACGAACTCGGCCGCCTCTGGCATCTCAGCGCTCTCACCGACGAGCGCCTCGGCGGCATGATCATCTGGATTCCGGGCAGCATGATGTGCGCGGTGGCGGGCCTGTGCGTGATCCGGTTCTGGGGCGGTCACGAGACTCGCCAGGACGGTCGCCGCACGCGGGAGCTCGGGTCCGCCAGCGGCACAGGCATGCGTTCGAACCGGGCGCTCGCGCTCAAGCTCGCCGCGGTCGCGGCGACCGTGTTCATCAGCATCTTGGGCGTCGGCTTGCTTGTGGTCTCGCATTTCGCAGCCGCCTAACCCATAATTAGTGACAGGCGCCGTCAGGCGTCCCAGAGGAGGAGAAGCGTTATGAGGTTATACATGCACCCGGTGTCGACCACGTCGCGCACCGTCCTGTTGTTCATCGCCGAGGCAAAGCTAGACGTCGAGCTGAAGGTGGTCGACCTGCTCACCGGCGAGCATCACAAGGAGCCGTTCATCTCGATCAACCCCAACCGCCTGGTTCCGGTGCTGGAGGACGGCGACATGATCCTCACCGAGTGCTCGGCAATCCTCAAGTACCTCGCCGACAAGAACGGCTCGCCGGCCTACCCCAAGGATCTGCGCCAGCGCGCCAAGGTAAACGAGATGATGGACTGGTTCAATTCCAACATCTACCGCGATTACGGATACGGCTTGATCTACCCCCAGATCTTCCCAAACCACCAGCGCCCCGACGACACCGTGCACAAGGGCACGATCCAGTGGGGACTGGAGAAATCGAAGGGCTGGCTTGAAATTCTGGGCAATTACCTGCTGGGCACCCACAAGCCTTACCTGTGCGGCGACGCCATCACCATCGCCGACCACATGGGCGCAGTCATCCTGGAGGCCGGGAAAGCGGTCGGCTGCAAGTTCAGCGCCTATCCGAACGTCGAACGCTGGATGCAGCGCATGCGCAAGCTCCCGAGCTGGAACAAGGTGCACGAGGTGTTCTACGGCTTCGCCGACTCGCTCAAGGGGACGCGATTCGCCGCGATCTAAGGCGATGGAGGAACGCATGATCAAGGGATTGCATCACAACGCTTACCGCTGCCGCGATTCGGAGGAGACGCGCCGCTTCTACGAGGATTTCCTCGGGCTCAGGCTGGCCGGGGCGCTGGAGATCAAGGAAACGAAGACCGGGCGCCGCACCGAGGTGCTGCACACCTTCTACGAGATGGGGGACGGCTCGTACCTGGCGTTCTTCGAGGCGCCGGATCGTCCGTTCGAATTCAAGGACCAGCACGATTACGACCTGCACATCGCGCTCGAGGTGGATCGCGCGACCCTGGATCGCATGTACCTAAAGGGCAAGGCCGAGGGGCGCGAGGTGCGCGGCGTTTCGGATCACGGGTTCATCGACTCGATCTACTTTCGCGACCCGAACGGCTACGTGATCGAGCTCACCTGCAAGCGCGAGGGCCACGACGAGGCCATGGACCCGGCGAAGAACGGTGCGCGCTCGATCGTCGAGCGCTGGACGAAGAGCAAGCAGACGAAGGCGGCGTAGCCCCGCGTGCCGTCATTCGACCTGGTCATTCGCAACGGTGAGGTGATCGACGGCTCCGGCGCGCAGCGCGCGCGCCTGGACGTCGCCATCAAGGGCGAGCGCATCGCCGCCGTGGCCGAGCCCGGCTCCCTGCGGGCCAGCGCGGAGTTCGACGCCTCGGGCAAGGTCGTCGCCCCGGGGTTCATCGACGTGCATACGCACGACGACACCGCGCTGATCGATCGCCCCGAGATGGCCATGAAGGCGAGCCAGGGGGTCACCACCGTCATTTGCGGCAATTGCGGCGCCAGTCCCGCGCCGTACACGCGCGCATCGATCCCCCACTTCCTGTCGCTGATCGTGAAGCGGCCCGACAACGTCGCGCCGAGCTTCGAGGACTTCGCACGCAAAGTCGAGGCCGCGCGGCCGGCGATCAATGGCGCGTTCCTCATCGGCCACTCGACGCTGCGCATCTGCGCGCTGGGCGAGGAACTGAAGCGCCCGGCGAGCGACGCGGAAGTCGCGCAGATGCGCGAGCTGCTCGACCAGAGCCTCGAGCAGGGCGCGATCGGCATGTCGAGCGGCCTATTCTATCCGCCGGCGATGGCCGCCACGACCGACGAGCTGGCCGAGGTCGCCAGGCCGCTCGGCGCGCGCGGCGGCATTTACACGGCTCACATGCGCGACGAGGGCGACCGCGTGCTCGAGTCGATGGACGAGACCTTCGAAATCGGACGCCGCGCGGGCGCGCCGGTGGTCGTCTCGCATCACAAGTGCACCGGGCGCGCCAATTTCGGACGCATGCGCGAAACGCTGCCGAAGTTCGACCGGGCGATGAAGACGCAGCAGATCAGCTTCGACGTCTACCCGTACATCGCCGGCTCGACCATCCTGCACGAGGCGATGCTCGATCGCGCTGAACGGGTGCTCGTCACCTGGTCGGATGCCGTCGACGGCGTCGGCGGGCGCGACCTGAAGGATCTCGCGGCCGAATGGGGCGTGTCGATCCGCGACGCGGTTGCCCGGCTGCAGCCCGCCGGAGCGATCTATTTCATGCTCGACGAGAGCGACGTGCGCAAGGCCCTGTCGCACCCGGCGGCGATGGTGGGCTCGGACGGCATACCGTTCGACGCGCACCCGCACCCGCGGCTCTGGGGCACCTTTCCCCGCGTCCTGGGCCGCTACAGCCGCGAGCTGAAGCTGTTTCCGCTGGAACAGGCGGTGCACCGCATGACCGGGCTGTCGGCGAAGAACTTCCGTCTCACCAACCGGGGGCTCGTCAGGCCCGGCTACTACGCCGACCTCTGCGTGTTCGATCCTGCGACCGTGATCGACACCGCGAGCTTCGAGAAGCCGATCGCCGCTGCGCTGGGCATCGACCTCGTGATCGCCAACGGCGTGCCCGTGTGGCGCGACGGGCGGTCGACCGGCGCCCGCCCCGGCCGCGTGCTCAGGCGGCAGGACCTGCAGTCCGAAGCGCCGGCGCGCTGAAGTCGAGCAGCGGCCCAAGCGGCACGATGCCGCTCGGGTTCAGCTTCTCGTGGCTGCCGTAGTAGTGGCGCTTGATGTGACCCATGTCCACCGTTTCCGCGACCCCCGGCCACTGGTACAGCTCGCGCGTGTACGCCCACAGGTTCCGGTAGTCGACCAGGCGCCGCAGGTTGCACTTGAAATGCGCGTAGTACACCGCGTCGAAGCGCACCAGCGTGGTGAACAGGCGCCAGTCCGCCTCGGTGATGCGCTCCCCGACCAGATAGCGCTGCGCACCCAGCCGGTCCTCGAGCCAGTCGAGCGTTGCGAACAGCGGCACGACCGCCTCCTCGTAGGCTTCCTGGTTCGCGGCGAAGCCGGCCCGATACACGCCGTTGTTGAGACTCTTGTAGACGCGCTCGTTCACCGCGTCGATCGCGCCGCGCAGCGGCTCGGGATAGTAGTCGCCGGGCGCCGCGCCCACGCCGTCGAATGCCGAGTTGAACATGCGGATCACCTCGGCGGACTCGTTGCTGACGATCGTCCCGGTCGCGCGATCCCACAGCACCGGCACCGTGACCCGGCTGGTGCAGCGCGGGTCGGACTTCGTGTAGATCTCGCGCAGGGTGCGCGCGCCGTTGACGCTGTCGGCGACGACGCCCTCGCCCGGCTCGAAGGTCCAGCCGTCGCGCCCGAGGTGCCAGTGCACCACCGACAGGCCGATGATGCTCTCCAGCCTCTTGAGCCTGCGGAAGATGAGCGTGCGGTGCGCCCAGGGGCAGGCGAGCGACACGTACAGGTGATAGCGGCCGGGCTCGGCGCGAAATCCGCCGCGCCCGCTCGGACCCGCGCCGCCGTCCGGGGTCACCCAGTTGCGAAACCTCGACTCAGGGCGCTCGAATCTGCCATCGGCGAGGCGCCAGTCGCTGCGCTCGTCGTGCCACACCCCGTCGACCAGCTGCCCCATTTTACGACGGCCTTAACGGTTGTCCGCGCCCGCCCCATTTCCAGCCGCGGATCTCGGGCATGTCCTCGCCGTATCGCGCGATGTACTGCTTGTGCTCGAGCAGCTTGTCGCGGATCGCCTGCTTGGCGTACGCCGCGCGCGACGCGAGTTGCGGCACGCGGTCGATCACGTCGCTCACCAGGTGGAAGCGGTCGAGATCGTTGAGCACGCACATGTCGAACGGCGTGGTGGTCGTTCCTTCCTCCTTGTAGCCGCGCACGTGCAGGTTGCCGTGGTTGGTGCGCCGATAGGTGAGCCGGTGGATCAGCCAAGGGTAGCCGTGAAAGGCGAAGATGATCGGCTTGTCGCGCGTGAACAGCGCGTCGAATTCCGGGTCCGGCAGCCCCTGCGGATGCTCGCTCGCCGGCTGCAGGCTCATCAGATTGACCACGTTGACGACGCGCACCTTCAATTCTGGAACGTGGCGGCGCAGCAGGTCCACCGCGGCGAGCGTCTCGAGCGTCGGCACGTCGCCGCAGCAGGCCATGACGACGTCGGGCTCGCCGCCGCGGTCGTTGCTCGCCCATTCCCAGATGCCGAGTCCAGCGCTGCAATGCCCGATCGCCTCGTCCATGCCCAGCCACTGCGGTGCGGGCTGCTTGCCGGCGACCACGACGTTGACGTGGTTGCGGCTGCGCAGACACTGGTCGGTGACCCACAGCAGCGTATTGGCGTCCGGCGGCAACCAGATCCGCACGACTTCAGCTTTCTTGTTGACCACGTGGTCGATGAAGCCCGGGTCCTGATGGCTGAAGCCGTTGTGATCCTGCCTCCAGACGTGCGACGACAGCAGGTAGTTGAGCGAGGCAATCGGCCGCCGCCAGGAGATGTGGTTGCAAACCTTGAGCCACTTGGCGTGCTGGTTGAACATCGAGTCGACGATGTGGATGAATGCCTCGTAGCAGGAGAAAAAGCCGTGCCGGCCGGTGAGCAGGTAGCCTTCGAGCCAGCCCTGGCACTGGTGCTCGGAGAGCATTTCCATCACGCGCCCGTCGGCCGCGAGATGGTCGTCGTAGGCGTGGCGCTCGGCGAGCCACGTGCGGTCGGTGACGTCGAGCACGTCCTGCCAGCGGTTCGAGTTGTTCTCGTCGGGGCTGAACAGGCGGAAGTTGCGGCTTTCGAGATTGAGCTTCATGACGTCTCGCAGGAAGCCGCCCATGACGCGCGTAGCTTCCGCACTGACGGCGCCGGGTCCCGGCACGCGCACGCCGTAGTCGCGGAAGTCCGGGAGCCGCAGGTCCTTGAGCAACAGCCCGCCGTTGGCGTGCGGATTGGCGCTCATGCGACGGGCTCCCTGCGGAGCAAGCGCCGCGAGCTCGGGCTTGAGACGTCCGCCGCGATCGAACAGCTCGCGCGGCTTGTAGCTTTTCATCCAATTCTCGAGCAGCCGCACGTGCGCCGGGTTGTCGTGCATCGCGCCCATGGGAACCTGATGCGACCGCCAGGTGCCCTCGGTGCGCTTGCCGTCGACCGTCTTGGGTCCGGTCCAGCCTTTCGGCGTGCGCAGCACGATCATCGGCCAGCGCGGCCGCCTGACGACCCGATCCCGCTTCGCCTGCGCCTTGATGCGCCGTATCTGCCCCAGCACCGCATCGAGCGTCGCGGCCATCGCCCGGTGCATCTGCAGCGGCGCGTGGCCCTCGACGAAATGGGGCACGTAGCCGTAGCCGCGCAGCAGGCTCTCGAGCTCATCGCGGCTGATGCGCGCCAGCACGGTGGGACTGGCGATCTTGTAGCCGTTCAGATGCAGGATCGGCAGCACCGCGCCGTCGGTCGCCGGATTGAGGAACTTGTTGGAGTGCCAGCTCGTCGCGAGCGGGCCGGTCTCCGCCTCGCCGTCGCCGATCACGCACGCCGCAATCAGCTCTGGATTGTCGTAAGCGGCGCCGTAGGCATGCGACAGCGCATAGCCGAGCTCGCCGCCCTCGTGGATCGAGCCCGGCGTCTCGGGCGCCACGTGGCTCGGAATGCCGCCCGGGAAGGAGAACTGGGTAAACAGGCGCTTCAGGCCCTGCTCGTCCTGCGAGATCTCGGGGTAGACCTCGCTGTAGGTCGACTCGAGGTAGGCGTTGGCGACCAGCCCCGGCCCGCCGTGCCCCGGACCGGCGATGTAGATCATGTCGAGGTCGTGCTTCCTGATGAGGCGGTTCAGATGCACGTAGATGAAATTCAGGCCCGGGGTGGTGCCCCAGTGCCCGAGCAGCCGCGGCTTGATGTGCTGCTTGCGCAGGGGCTTGGTGAGAAGCGGGTTGTCGTAGAGGTAGATCTGCCCGACCGACAGGTAGTTGGCCGCGCGCCAGTACGCGTCCATGAGCTGCAATTCCTTGCCCGAGAGTGCTTTCGGCATCGCGCGCCCTCCCTTCTAGTAGTGCCTTCCGAGACCGAATCGATCCTACAAATGCGAAGGGCCCGGGGACGCGTCCCTGGGCCCTTTCATCGTGTCTGGTCGGGGCGGCGAGATTTGAACTCGCGACCACCTGCACCCCATGCAGGTACGCTACCAGGCTGCGCTACGCCCCGAGGGCGCGGATTATAACAGGGGGCCCCGCGCGGCCCGGGGGGATGCTAGGTGCCGAGGCTTTCCAGCACTTCGCGCAGCTCGCGCTTGATTGCGGCGAGATCCGCACCGCCGCCCGCGATCGCGCGGCCGTTGCGCGACGGCGCTTCGCCGCGCTCTTCCGGGGCGAGCGCGTGGTCGAGCCGGTTGCGCGCGCCGCTGATGGTGAAGCCTTCCTCGTAGAGCAACTCGCGGATGCGCCGGATGAGCAGCACCTCGTGATGCTGGTAGTAGCGCCGGTTGCCGCGGCGTTTCACCGGTTTGAGCTGCGTGAACTCCTGCTCCCAGTAGCGAAGCACGTGCGGCTTCACCCCGCAAAGCTCGCTCACCTCACCGATCGTGAAGTAGCGCTTGGCAGGGATCGGCGGAAGGTCAGCCTTCTTGCGGCTGTGCTCCATGGCGCGCCTTCTCCACCATGGCCTTCAGCTTCTGGCTGGCGTGGAAGGTGACGACGCGGCGGGCGCTGATGGGAATCTCCTCGCCGGTCTTGGGATTGCGACCCGGACGCTGCGGCTTGTCGCGCAGCTGAAAATTGCCGAAGCCGGAGAGCTTGACGCTTTCGCCGCGCTCCAGCGCGCCGCGAATCTCCTCGAAAAACGCCTCGACCATGTCCTTGGCCTCGCGCTTGTTCAGCCCAACCTTTTCGAACAGCAGGTCGGCCAATTCGGCCTTGGTCAAAGTCATTGCCACTCCCCAGACTCCGTTCTTCCGTTTTCTCTTTTAAGAACGCAGGGTTGCCGAAAATTTGCGCGCCAGCAGCCGTACCAGGGCATCGCGCGCCGAATCTGCTTCGGCATCCGTGAGCGTGCGTTCAGTATGTTGCATAACTACCCGAAACGCAAGGCTTTTTCTCCCAGGAGCGAGGCTTTTTCCCTGATACAGATCGAAAATCCTCACGTCCTGCACGATCGGCGGCTTTTCGGCGTAAATCGCGTCCAAAACCGCCTGTACCGGCAGGGCGGCGTCGAACAGCATCGCCACGTCGCGCAGCACCGGAGGGAACTTGGAAGGGATCCGCGGCTGCGGAATCAGGAGCCGCTGGAGGGCTTCGGCGTCGAGTTCGAACAGCACGGCCGGCTGCGGCAGCTCGTAGCGTCGCTGCCAGCGCGGATGCAGCTCGCCCAGCCAGCCGGCGACGCTGCCGTCAAGCACAATGCGCGCCGAGCGCCCCGGATGGAAGGCGGGATGCGGCGCCGCCTCTAATCGCGCGGCGCCCGGCGCGAGCAGGGCTTCGACATCGGCTTTCACGTCGAAGAAATCCACGGCGCGCGCCGCTTCGCCCCACTGCTCCTCGTGGGCAGGCCCGTACGCCGCCGCGCCGACGCGCATCGGCTGGCGCAGCCCCGCCACCGACAGGGGCCCGTCCGTCGCGCTCGGGTCGCGCAGAAACACGCGCCCCACCTCGAACACCCGGATGCGCGTCTGCTTGCGGGCATGGTTGTACTGGAGGTTCGCGACCAGCGAACCGATCAGCGTACTGCGCATCACCGACAGCTGGCTCGCGATCGGGTTGAGCAGGCGGATCGGGTTCGGTTCGCCGGCGAAGTCGGATTCCCAGGCGGGCTCCACGAAGCTGAAGTTGATGACTTCCTGGTAGTCGCAGGCCGCCAGCCGCTCGCGTACTGCGTGCAGCGAGCGCCGCGCCTCGGGCAGCGCGCTCATCCTCGCCGGCGCGCGCGGCGGGTGCGCCGGAATGCGCTCGAAGCCGTGGATGCGCGCGACTTCCTCGATCAGGTCTTCCTCGATCTCGAGGTCGAAGCGGTAGCTCGGCGGCGTCACGACGAACGACTCGCCCTGCCACTCGAAGGGCAGCCGCAGGCGCGTAAAGACGTCGGCCATCTCCTCGCCGCTTACCGGGATGCCGATCACCTTCTGCGCGCGCGCGACACGCATGCGCACCGGCGCTCGTTGCGGCAAGCGCGCCACGTGGTCCTCGGTGGGCCCCGGCGCCCCGCCGCAAATCTCTAGGATCAGCTGCGTGGCGCGCTCGATCCCGGCAACGTTGTTGTCGTAGTCGACGCCGCGCTCGAAGCGGTGCGCGGCGTCGCTCGTAAAGCCCCAGCGGCGCGCGCGCCCGGCGACCGCGTCGGGGAAGAAGAACGCCGACTCGAGGAAGATGTTGTGCGTGCCGGGCTCGGCCTTGGTCGACTCGCCGCCCATGATGCCGGCGAGCCCGATGACGCCCGAGGCGTCGGTGATGCACAGCACCGACTCGTCGACCTCGACCTCCTGCTCGTTGAGCAGCAGCAGCTTCTCGCCCTTGCGCCCGAAGCGCACGTCGACGGTGCCCTGCAGCTTGTCCAGGTCGTACACGTGCAGCGGCCGGCCGAGCTCGAGCATCACGTAGTTGGTGACGTCGACCAGCGCCGAGATCGAGCGCTGGCCGGAACGCTCCAGGCGCTGGCGCATCCAGTCCGGCGTGGGCGCGGCGGCGTTCACGTTGCGGATCACTCTCGCGCTGAAGCGGCCGCAGCCGCCCGTTTCGGTGATCCTGACGGGGTGCCGCGCATCGCTCGCCGCGGGCACCGCGCCAGTGTCGGGCTCGCGCAGCCTGGAGCGCGTCAACGCAGCCACCTCCCGGGCCACGCCAAGGATCGACAGGCAGTCGGCGCGATTCGGCGTCAGCTTGATGGCGAGCACGTGATCGTCGAGCGCGAGCGCAGCGCGGACGTCCGTACCGAGTGGAATGCTTGCCGGCAGCTCGAGCAGGCCCGAATGGTCCTCGGAAATGCCCAGCTCGCGTGCCGAGCACAGCATGCCGCGGCTCTCGACGCCGCGCACGTTGGCGACCTTGATCTCCAGGTCCCCGGGAAGCCGGGCACCGACCATGGCAAAAGGAGCGATCATCCCGGCGCGCACGTTCGGCGCTCCGCACACGACGGCGAGCGTCTCAGCGCCGGTATCGACCTTGCATACGCTCAGCTTGTCCGCGTTCGGGTGCTTGGCGACTTCGAGCACGCGGGCCGCGGCGACCCCGGAAAATGGCGGCGCCACCGCGGCGCTCGAGTCGACCTCGAGCCCGGACATCGTGAGCAGATGCGCGAGCTCGGCCGTCGTCAGGGGCGGGTCGACGAGGCTGCGAAGCCAGCTTTCGGGAACGTTCATGGATCAGGCGAACTGCCGCAGGAATCTCAGGTCGCCGTCGAAGAACAGGCGCAGATCGTTGATGCCGTAGCGCAGCATCGTCAGACGCTCGAGTCCGGACCCGAAGGCAAAGCCGACGTAGCGCTCCGGATCGAGGCCGAAATTGCGTACCACGTTGGGATGCACCTGGCCCGAGCCCGAGATCTCGAGCCACTGCCCCTTGAGCGGGCCGCTGTCGAACATCATGTCGATCTCAGCCGAAGGCTCGGTGAACGGGAAGAACGAGGGTCGGAAGCGCACTTCCAGCGCCTCGGTCTCGAAGAACCGGTGCAGGAAGTCCGTGTACACGCCCTTGAGATCGGCGAAGCTGATGTCCTCGTCGATCCACAGGCCCTCGACCTGGTGGAACATGGGCGAATGCGTCGCGTCGGAATCGACGCGGTAGGTGCGCCCAGGGGCGATCACCTTGATCGGCGGCTGGTGCATGCGTGCGTAGCGCACCTGCATCGGGCTGGTATGGGTGCGCAGCAGCAGTGGCGTACCGTTCGCGTCGTTCAGCTCGACGTAGAAGGTGTCGTGCATCGAGCGCGCCGGGTGGTTCTCGGGCTGATTGAGCGCCGTGAAATTGAACCAGTCGGCCTCGACCTCGGGCCCGTCGGCGACGTCGAAGCCGATCGAGCGGAAGATCTGCTCGACGCGCTGCCAGGTGCGGATCACGGGGTGCAGCCCGCCGCGCCCGCGCCCGCGCCCGGGCAGGGTGACGTCGAGCGCTTCCTCCGCGAGTTTCGCCTGGAGCGTCTCGCCCGCGAGCGCCGCACGACGCGCCTCGAGCGCCTGCTCGAGCCGCTCCTTGGCGGCATTGATGGCCTGGCCGGCGGCCTTGCGCGCCTCGGCTGGAAGCGTGCCCAGCGACTTGAGCAGCGCCGTCAACTCGCCGCTCTTGCCGAGGTAGCGCGCCTTGGCGTTCTCGAGGGCCGCGGGATCCGCCGCACCCTCGAAGTCGGCAAGCGCGCGTTCGACGATGGCTTCGACGTTTTCCATCCCTAGAAACGAGAAGCGAGGGTCTGGCCCTCGCTTCCCTCCCCTTTGCTGTTCCGCCCGGCGATCAGTGCGCGAGGCTCGCCTTCACCTGGCTCGCGATCTTTGCGAACGCCGCTTTGTCGAGCACAGCCAGATCGGCGAGAACCTTGCGGTCGATTTCGATGTTGGCGCGCTTGAGGCCCGCCATGAACGTGCTGTAGGTCAGGCCGAGCTCGCGCACGGCGGCATTGATGCGCGTGATCCACAGAGAGCGGATCTCGCGCTTGCGCTGGCGCCGATCGCGGTAGGCGTACTGCCCGGCCTTCATAACGGCCTGCTTGGCGACGCGGTAAACGTTGCCGCGGCGACCGCGGAAACCCTTCGCCTCCTTCAGCACCTTCTTGTGCCGTGCGCGGGAGGTGACTCCTCTCTTGACTCGTGGCATGGCCGGCCCCTCAGCTCGAGTACGGCAGCATTGCGCGAACCTGCCGTTTGTTGGTCGAGTCCACCGACGCCGTGCCGCGCAACTGACGCTTGCGCTTCTGCGACTTCTTCGTGAGGATGTGGCGCATGTACGCGTGCGAGCGCTTGATGGTGCCGCTCGAGCGGATCTTGAACCGCTTCGAGGCGCTCTTCTTGGTCTTCATCTTGGGCATGTTTGCTCCTGTCTTTTAGCCTGACGCCGGGTGGCCTGCCGCGCAGGCGCTTGATACCCGGACATCACTTGTGACGCGCCGCGCCCGCCCAGGGCACCGCGCGAAAACTCTACGTTGCCGCGGCCGGCTTTGCGGTCTGCTTCGCCGCAGGCGGCGCCGCCTTCTTGCCTTTCACCGGCACCACCTTTTTCTTCGGCCCCAGCACCATCACCATCTGGCGGCCTTCCATCTTCGGAAACTGCTCGACCACGCCGTAGGGATCGAGGTCCGCCTTGACCCGCTCGAGTACCCGGAAGCCGAATTCCTGGTGCGCCATCTCGCGCCCACGAAAGCGCAACGTCACTTTGACCTTGTCGCCTTCCTCTAGGAACTCGACCAGCTTGCCGAGCTTGATCTTGTAGTCGCCCTCGTCGGTGCGCGGGCGGAACTTGATCTCCTTGACCTGGATCTGCTTCTGCTTGAGCTTCGCCTCGTGAGCCTTCTTCTGCTCACGGTAGCGGAACTTGCCGTAGTCCATGAGCTTGCAGACCGGCGGCTTGGCAAGCGGCGCGATCTCGACGAGATCGACCTCCCGCTCCTCCGCCAACCGCAACGCCTCGGCGATCGGCACGATTCCAAGCTGCTCCCCATCGTCCGCGACCAGCCGCACTTCAGGTGCGGTGATCTCCCCGTTGAGACGCTGCGCTTTGTCGAGTGCTATGAGGGCCTCTCCTCTTCAAGCGGCTGGTTGCAGTCGCCGCGTCGACCGTGCGAACTCCGTGTCCGCCAAAAAATTCAGGCTGTGCCCCGCGCTCCCGCCTCGCTACGGAGGCGATCGATGAAGGCCTGCAGGCTCATCGCCCCGAGATCCTCACCGCCGCGCGTGCGCACAGCCACGTTCCCTGCTTGCTTTTCCTTGTCGCCCACGACTAGCTGGTACGGCAGCTTCTGCAAGCTATGTTCGCGAATTTTATAGGAAATTTTTTCGTTCCGCAAATCTGCGCCGGCGCGCCAGCCGGCCTTGCGCAGCGCGTCAGCGACGCCAGCCGCGTAATCCGCCTGGTGCTCCGAAACGTTGAGCACCGCAACCTGCTCCGGCGCGAGCCACAGCGGGAAGGCGCCGCCGTAGTGCTCGATCAGGATGCCGATGAACCGCTCCATCGAGCCCACGATCGCCCGGTGCAGCATCACCGGGGTGTGCCGGGTATTGTCCTCGCCCACGTACTCAGCCCCGAGCAGCCCCGGCATGCTGAAATCGACCTGCATCGTGCCACACTGCCAGATGCGGCCGATCGCATCTTTAAGCGAGTACTCGATCTTCGGCCCGTAAAATGCGCCCTCGGCCGCCGACAGAGAATAATCGACCCCGGAGCGTCGCAGCGCCTCCATCAGCGCCGCCTCCGCCTTGTCCCAGACCGCGTCCGAGCCGATGCGCTTTTCCGGCCGGGTCGCCACCTTGTAGACGATGTCGCGAAAGCCGAAATGCGCGTACACCTTCTGCAGCAGCTCAGTGTAGGCCACGCACTCGCCCAGGATCTGGTCTTCGGTGCAGAAGATGTGGCCGTCGTCCTGGGTGAAGCCGCGCACTCGCATCAGGCCGTGCAGCGCCCCCGAAGGCTCGTTGCGGTGGCAGGAGCCGAACTCGCCGTACCGCAGCGGCAGGTCACGGTAGCTGCGGATGCCCTTGTTGTAAATCAGGATGTGGCCCGGGCAGTTCATCGGCTTCACCGCATATTGACGCTTTTCCGACTCGGTGAAGAACATGTTCTCGCGGAAATTGTCCCAGTGACCGGTCCGCTTCCAGAGGCTGACGTCGAGGATCTGCGGGCCGCGCACTTCGCGGTAGCCGTTGTCGCGGTACACCCGACGCATGTACTGCTCGACGCACTGCCACAGAATCCAGCCCTTCGGGTGCCAGAACACCAGGCCGGGCGCCTCCTCCTCGATGTGGAAGAGGTCGAGCTGCGTGGCGAGCCGACGGTGGTCGCGCTTTTCCGCCTCCTCGAGCATTTTCAGGTAGGCGTCCTGGTCCTCCTTCTTCGCCCACGCCGTGCCGTAGATGCGCTGGAGCATCTCGTTCTTGGAGTCGCCGCGCCAATAAGCGCCGGCCAGGCGCATCAGCTTGAAGACCTTCAGCTTGCCGGTCGAAGGAACGTGCGGCCCGCGGCACAGGTCGATGAAATCGCCCTGCTGGTAGAGCGAGATCTCCTCGCCCGCCGGGATCGAGGCGATGATCTCGGCCTTGTAGGCTTCGCCGATGTCGCGGAAGAACTTCGCGGCCGCGTCCCGGGGCATCAGCTTGCGTACGACCGGAAGGTCGCGCCTGGCGATCTCCGCCATCCGCTTCTCGATCGCGGCCAGGTCTTCCGGGGTGAAGGGACGCTTGTAGGAGAAGTCGTAGTAGAAGCCGTTCTCGATCACCGGGCCGATGGTCACCTGCGCGTCGGGAAACAGCTCCTTCACGGCGTGCGCCAGGAGGTGCGCCGTCGAGTGCCGGACGATCTCGAGGCCCTCGGCGTCGCGCTCGGTGACGATGACAAGATCGCTGTCGGCCTCGATGCGGAAGTTGGTGTCGACGAGCTTGCCGTTGACCTTGCCGGCGAGCGCCGCGCGCGCGAGCCCCGCCCCGATGGCCTGCGCCACCTCGGCCACGGTCACGGGTCCGGGAAAGCCCTTTTGCGAGCCGTCGGGCAAGCGGATGTTTGGCATGGATCGTGGTCCTTCGAGAAGCAAAAAAAAGTGCGGTCGAGCCGCACTTTCTTTCCTGCGTGACGCGCTCTACCGCTGCGTGTTCAACTCCAGGGTGTGCAAGTTCGCGTCGTCACGTCGGTAGCTCTCTCAAGGCCGTATTGGTAGGCGCGATTGGACTCGAACCAACGACCCCTACCATGTCAAGGTAGTGCTCTAGCCAGCTGAGCTACGCGCCTGAAGGGCTGGGATTCTAGCGTATCCTGGGTCGATCACTCAATGGCGTCATAGCCCGGCCACAGATGCCGAACAAGCTGCCGCGGCGTCGGTCTAAGAACCGGGGAGACCAAAAATGGACCTGATCCTGTGGCGCCACGCCGAAGCCGAGGAAGGCGGAGCCGACCTCGAGCGGCGCCTCACCTCCAGGGGGCACAAGCACGCCGCGCGCATGGCCGGGTGGCTGGCGCAGCGCCTGCCCTCGAAGTGCCTGGTGATCGCGAGCCCTGCCCGACGCACCCGCCAGACCGCCGACGCGCTCGGTGTGACCTACAAGACCTCCGAGCGGCTGGCACCCGGCGCCTCGGTCGCCGACGTGCTCGAGGCGGCGGGCTGGCCCGATCACAAGCGCGCGGTGCTGGTGATCGGGCATCAGCCGACGCTCGGGCAGGTGGCCGCCTACCTGGTGAGCGGCGCGCGCGACGACTGGAACATCAAGAAGGGCGGGCTGTGGTGGCTCAGCAACCGCGTACGCGACGAGCAGGCGCAGGTCGTCGTCAGGGCGGTGGTCGCGCCCGATCTGCTGTAGCTACGCGCGGCTGAGCACCGCGACCTTCTTGTCGGACAGGCCGCTCACCACGAGCTTCATGCCCACCGCCTTCCAGTGATCGGCCTCGGATTCGAGCGCCGCCGCGGTGAGAGGATTCTCGTCCAGCCAGGCCTGGGACAGCTCCAGCGAGAACCCCGCCGCGTCGGCGGCCACGCGCAGCAGCGGCAGCTTGAGGTCCACGCGCCGGCGCAGGATCAGCGACGCAAGTCGCAGGGCGAACACCAGCGACCAGTCGCTCGAGTCCGGCCCCGGATCCTCGACCTTCTCGAGCTTGCCGCGGTGCGCGAGGACGATGCGCGCCAGACGCTGCTGCTCCATGCGCGAGAATCCGGGCATGTCCGCATTCGAGATCACGTACGCCGAATGCTTGTGGTACTGCGCATGCGCGATCGACAGGCCGATCTCGCCGAGCCGCGCCGCCCAGTCGAGCAACATGCGATCGGGATCGTCGTCGCGATCTCGGTCCGCGCCGATCACGAGCGCGTCGTAGACGCCCAGCGCGAGGCTCCTCACCCGCTCGGCCTGGGCCGCATCGACGTGGTAGCGGCGCATGAACTGGGTGACGGTGGCGTCGCGCATGTCGCCTTGGTGCTGCACCCTGCCGAGCAGGTCATAGAGCACGCCGTGCCGCAGCGCGCCGTCGGACACGCGCAGCGCGTCGATGCCCAGCTCGTCGAGCGCCGCGCCGAGGATCGCCACCCCGCCTGGCAGCACCGGCGCGCGGTTGGCGCGCAATCCGGCGATACGTTCGGGGTCGGCCCGTTCCTGCTTGATGAGCAGGCTTCTCAGGCGCTCGAGCCCCTCGCGGGTGATGCCCTCTTCGGAAAAGCCGTTCTCGCGCAAGATGTTCTCGATCGAGCGCGCGGTGCCCGAGGAGCCGACCGCTTCCTCCCAGCCGGTGCCGCGGTAGGCGCGCACGATGCTCGAGATCTCCTGGCGCGCCGCCAACTCGGCGCGTTTCATGCGCCCCTTGTCGACCTTGCCTTCCGGGAAATACCCGAGGCTGTAGCTCACGCAGCCCATGTAGAGCGACTCGGTGAGCTGCGGCTCGTAGCCGGTGCCGATGATGAACTCCGTCGAGCCGCCGCCGATGTCGATCACCAGGCGCCGGTGCGCGGCGGCCGGCAGCGCATGCGCGACACCCAAATAGATGAGCCGCGCCTCCTCGCGCCCGGCGATCACCTCGATCGGGAAACCGAGCACCTGGCGCGCCTCGCGCAGGAACTGGGGCGCGTTCTTCGCCACGCGCAGGGCGTTGGTGCCGACGGCGCGCACCGCCTGGCGCGGCAGGCCCCTCAGGCGCTCGCCGAACTTGCGCAGCGCCTCGAGCGCGCGCGCCTGGGCGGCGCGGTCGAGGCGCTTCTCCGCGGTCAGGCCGGCGCCGAGTCGCACCACCTCGCGCAGGGAATCGAGCGCGTAGATCTGGCCGTCGACCACGCGGCCGATCTGCAAGTGGAAGCTGTTCGATCCGAGGTCAACCGCTGCGAGAGTCTCGTGGCGCGCCATTTCGCCACGCAGCTTAACGCCGCGGCGTGGCTACCGCAAACGTCGTGCCGCGTCCGGACCGGGCTCGTGCCGCGATGCAGTCATCTGGAACTCACGCCGAGGCGGTAGACTGCTGTATTGCATGCTAAGAAAAGCCTTCCCGGCAGCGCATTTCCTCAACCGCGAGCTCGGCATCCTCGCGTTCAATCGCCGCGTGCTCGCCCAGGCGGCGGACGACACCGCGCCGCTGCTCGAGCGGCTGCGCTTCCTGACGATCGTTTCCTCGAACCTGGACGAGTTCTTCGAGATCCGCGTCGCCGGGCTGAAGGAGCAGATCAAACTCGATATCCCAGAGCCCGGGCCCGACGGCCAAAGCCCCGCCGAAGCCTACGCGCAGGTCGCGCGCGAGGCGCACGCTCTGGTGTCCGAGCAATACCGGCTGCTCAACGAGGTCCTGCTGCCCAAGCTCGGCGAGCAGGGCGTGCGCTTCCCGCGGCGCACCGACTGGGGCGCGGAGCAGCGGCAGTGGATCCGCGACTACTTCTTCCGCGAGGTGCTGCCGGTGCTGACGCCGATCGGCCTGGACCCGGCGCATCCCTTTCCGAAAGTCCTCAACAAGAGCCTCAATTTCGCCGTCGAGCTCGAGGGTCGCGACGCTTTCGGGCGCAGCTCGCGCGCCGCGATCGTGCAGGCGCCGCGCGTGCTGCCGCGCGTGATCCGCTTGCCGCGCGAGCTGTCCGTGGTCGAGTACGATTTCGTGTTCCTGTCCTCGGTGCTGCATGCGCACGTCGACGAGCTGTTCTCTGGCATGAAGGTGCTGGGCTGCTACCAGTTCCGCGTGACGCGCAACTCCGACCTATTCGTCGACGAGGAAGAGATCAAGAACCTGCGCATCGCCCTGCAGGGCGAGCTGCTGCACCGGCACTTCGGCGACGCGGTGCGCCTGGAGGTGGCGGACAACTGCTCGCCGGCGATGGTCGAGTTCCTGCTGCAGCAGTTCGGCCTCGACGAGGCGGACCTGTACCGCGTCGAAGGGCCGGTCAACCTGTACCGGCTGCGCGAGGTGCCCGACCAGGTCGAGCGCCCGGGCCTGAAATACGCGCCGTTCCAGTCCGGGCTTCCCGCGCCGCTCGACAAGCGCGAGAACCTGTTCGAGGCGCTCTCGAGGCAGGACATCCTGCTGCATCACCCGTTCCAGTCCTTCATGCCGGTGATCGATTTCATCCGCACCACCGCCACCGACCCGCAGGTCATCGCGATCAAGCAGACGGTCTACCGTACCGGCACCGATTCCGAGCTGATGGAGCTGCTGATCGACGCGGCGCGCCGCGGCAAGGAGGTCACGGTGGTGGTCGAGCTGATGGCGCGCTTCGACGAGGAGGTAAACCTCAACTGGGCTGCGCGCCTGGAGGAAGTCGGTGCGCACGTGGTCTACGGCGTGGTGGGCCACAAGACGCACGCCAAGATGGCGCTGGTGGTGCGTCGCGAGGACGCGGCGAGCGGCAAGGTCCTCAAGCGCTACGTGCATCTCGCTACGGGCAACTACAACCCGCGCACCGCGCGCCTGTACACGGACTTCAGCCTGATGACCGCCAATGAAGAGATGTGCGGCGACGTCAACGAGGTGTTCAAGCAGCTCACGGGGCTGGGGCGGGCGAGCCGCATGCGCCACGTATGGCAATCGCCGTTCACGCTGCACAAGCGCATCGTCGCCGCGATCCGCAAGGAGGCGCAAAACGCCGCCGACGGCAAGCCGGCGCGCATCATCGCCAAGATGAACGCGCTGCTCGAGCCCGCGATCATCGAGGAGCTGTACGCGGCCTCGCAGGCCGGCGCGAAGATCGACCTCATCGTGCGCGGCGTGTGCGCGCTCAAGCCGGGCATTGCGGAATTGTCCGAGAACATCCGCGTGATTTCCGTCGTCGGCCGGTTCCTCGAGCACTCGCGCGTGTTCTACTTCCACAATGAAGGCAGCGAGGACGTGTATCTGGCGAGCGCCGACTGGATGGATCGCAACTTCTTCCGCAGGATCGAGCTGTGCTTCCCGGTGCTCGACCCGGCGCTCAAGCGGCGCGTGATACGCGAGGGACTGCAGCCCTACCTGGACGACAACTGCCAGGCCTGGATGATGAACGCCGAGGGTGGCTACGAGCTCGTCAAGCCGCGCCGCGGCCGGCGGCGCAGCGCGCAGGAAGAATTGCTCTACACCCTGGCGAC
>Ga0153916_10001134_pt1 | contig 18849 bp, 14 predicted proteins | sample Opewatmetagenome_FD_109642 | JGI IMG/M metagenome (GOLD analysis project Ga0153916, IMG submission 109642) | Freshwater wetland microbial communities from Ohio, USA - Open water 3 Core 3 Depth 4 metaG | ecosystem: Environmental > Aquatic > Freshwater > Wetlands | place: USA: Ohio, Lake Erie... | reverse complement strand
GGCTTTACGAAAGATAAATGAAGTCTATAGAACAACCATTATCCTGGTTACCCACGATCCAATGGTGGCCGGTCTGGTCAATCGCGTGGTCGCTATCCGTGATGGACGTACAAGCACCGAAATAAGGCGCAAACAGGATGCTGCCAGTGGAGAAGTACATGAAGAAGAGTGGGTCATCCTAGATCGGGTGGGACGTTTACAGATGCCAAAGCCTTACATCGAGAAGCTACATATGTACGACCGGGTGAAAGTGCGGATGGAACCGGATCACATCTCGGTCTGGCCTCAGAGAAAGGTGCGTGAATTCATCCGTCTACAAACACCTGACGTTCAGCGATCCATACCCTCAGCTACATCTGCCAGAATGTATCGCGGTCCAGCCATTGCCACAAGAGGTTTGTGGAGAACATTCAAGTTGGGTCCCGAACAAATTCATGCCATACGCGATCTAACTCTGGTCATACCGGCAGATAAACTGGTGGTCATCAAAGGAAAATCCGGGTCTGGAAAAACAACCCTACTCAACCTTGTGGCGGGCATCGATGAGCCAACCCGTGGAGAGATTGCAGTTGGAGGAAAGATATTATCTCGTATGTCTCAACACGAAAAAGTAAAGCTTCTCCGGCAGCAGATTGGTTTTATATTCCAGACATTTGGGCTTCTTCCATTCTTATCGGTTGAGGAAAATGTTGAGATTCCCTTGAGGTTAATTCACACAAGTCGCAAAAACCGTAACTTGAAAGTGGAAGAAATGCTCTCCCTGGTGGGTCTATCCAGCCGTGCTCACCATCGAACCTACGAGCTTTCGGGGGGTGAGCAACAAAGGGTCGCCATTGCCCGTGCTTTGATCAATCAGCCAAAGATCATCCTGGCGGATGAGCCTACAGGTCAGTTAGATACGGCTACTGGAACAGGTATTATGGAGCTGATGCGCGCGATTGTTAAACAAACTCACGTGACGATCCTCGTTGCCAGCCATGATCCAAACGTTTGGCAATTTGCTGATCTCGTAATCGAGCTTAAAGACGGACAACTCAACAACCCAAGTTAGAAGATAGAAATCAGTAGAGGCAGAAAAAGGTAAATACTACGCGTTTATAAGGTATGATAAAATAAAAATCCATGGTTTACACTGATCAAGGGTGATAGAATTATTGCCTTGCTTTTGATCACTGATAAATGAGCACTTTAAACTGGGCCCATAGCTCAGCGGCAGAGCGGACGGCTCATAACCGTTTGGCCGTAGGTTCGATCCCTACTGGGCCCACCAAACAAAAGAGCACCTTAGCTAATTAATCCAAGGTGCTCTTTCTGATTATAAAACTGTCTATTATCTTAATATGATTGGCAGGAAAATCGGTCTCGTCAGGTACCTCACCCGTGTGATGACCGGCTCCCCATAGGCGAATACACCTTCAGCACAGCGGACAGCGTAATCGTCATTGACGATTGCATTTCCGCCTTTAACGTTCACTTGGAAGGTTAAATTCAGTGTCTTGCCAGGGTCGATTACCGGCATGTTCCACTGGACCAAATTATCATCCTCCAATCCGCCGGAGCTAGCAGTCCCAAAAATATAGGAGGTATGTGCCGGAATAGTATCGGTAACCACCAGACGGGTCGCCTGTTGCCCCAGGTTGGTCACGTGGATTTGGTACAGAAGTGAAGTACCCACCAAAACCGGATCAGGCGTGGCGGTTTTGGAGATACGCAAAACCGGTTTATCGGTGATATACGCCACTGCTGTGACGTCCACAGGCTGCTTTAAGCTGGTATGGGTAATGGTGGCGGTGTTGGTCAGCACGCCTTCGAAGAAATCATCCAATACGGTAGTGAACGTAATCAGCTGCTCTGAATATTTATCAACATCCCCGGTCCATTCAAGGCTGACGATATCGCTGACTAGGCTGCCAGCACTCGCCACTGCATTCCGCTGGTAGGTGGCGTTTTCCCATGGGAATATATCATTCACCACCACATCACTCAGGTTGTTGGGTCCTGAGTTGACCACATGCACCGTCCAGGTCAAAACTGTGCCCTCACCAGGTAGAGCCCAGGTGGGAGTGACCGTTTTGTACGAGTCAATCAACCCCACTTCATGGACAGTCGTGGTAACTGGCTCACCCAGGATTGTTTTGATTCCTTTTATATAACTCTCGTACACAGAGGTACTGTAATCATCATTGACGATCAATGTCCCGCTCACCAAATCCGGGTTCACCAGAACACCAAAGGAACGATAAAGATAATCCCCAGGTCCCATGGCTGGCAATGGCCAAGAAATTACCGTTTTCCCACCGATAATATCAAAGGTTCCTCCATCACTGATGCTGTCCTCAATTAAAGTCACACTGGATGGGACAGTCTCGGTCAAAACCGGAGGTGCTTCTGTGCTTAAGCCGCTGTCAAACACCTCAATGGTATAGGTCATGGTTTGTCCGGGGCCAATCTGTGGTGGAGCGGATTTAGTCGGGATGAGATTGGACATGTGTGTGACGTGCCCAATTGCTGTAGCGGTTATGGGGTCCGTAACGTAAGCCCCGAGCACATCTGTAACGACTACCGTAGCGGTATAAGGCGTCCATTCTTCACCGCCAATGGTGCTCTGACCTTCGATGGTGGTAATTGTGATCATATCGCCTACAGCCAGATCACCCGTCCACACATAATTTATGCAATGAAAGCCTTCACAAAATGGACCCTCATCTAGTGCTCCGGTTTGAGGTATCACTTTCAAGACATCCACATTACTAACACTGATTCGCCCGAAGGTAAGCAATGCAGTGGCATCCAAGGCATTTCCTGGACCCAGGTTTTTGATTGTCAAAGTAGGCACCACATATGTTTCAGAGCCACCTCCAGGCTTATGAGCGATTGGGTCCAACGAAGCAGTCACCTCAAAAGTCGGTCCGACGATGTAGCTGGGTGTCAGAATGCCAGGTTCACAGACATCCTCTGCGCTGCATACGGCATATTCGTTATTCCAAATAATAAGATTGGCTATATCTGGTACATAAACAGTGAAGCTAACCTGCGCCGACTCACGTGTATCCAGGCTGGGTATATTCCAGGTTATTATCGTCTTACTGCCAATCGTATCTGAAATTCCTCCGTTACCGATACTCAGTAAGGTCACACTGGCTGGTACGGTATCAGTGATCACCAGATCAGTCGCCATTGAGCCCAGGTTGAGCACGGTTAACGTATAAGTCATCTCCCGATTCGCACCAGGTGGATCGGGGAAGATGCTCTTGGAAAGGATGAGAATCGGGTCAACCACCGTAGTCGTGTACGGTTCCCCCACACCAAATCCACCTTCGCTATTTACACTGTACGTATCGTTTTGGATGACGGTACCGCTTGGCACATCACCGATCATCACACTGAAGGTGAATGGGATCGTCTCGCTGAACTTCAGATTAACTGAGGGGCTCCACGAAACTGCATTGCCGATTGGATCATAGGAGAAACCTGGACTCGCTTTATTTAGGAAAGTCGTATCCGTGGGGATGAAGTCGGTGACGTTGATGGGAGTATTCACAGCCTCCTGCCCTACATTGGTGACCACCAGCTCATATGTGAGCGGCTTGTTCTCGCCAGGTAAGGCAGGGGTAGATGTCTTGGTAATCTCGAATATGGGGTGATCGGTGACACGCGTTTCAGCCATAACGGTAACCGGTTCGGCAATCATCGGGTCGTCGATCTCCGCGAGGTTGGAGATGATCCCATCGATTCCCTCGTATCCTGGTGGGACGTTGACGCTGAAAGTGATGACCACTGAGTCATCAAAACCAACTTCGCCATCCCAGGTTATCAGCCCTTTTACAACATCGAACACAGGGTCGGGAAGCTGGCTCGACTTTGCATCGTCGTTATAGACCGTATTCACAGGGAGTGTATCTGTAAAAGTAACATCCGTTGCAGTATACGCGCCGGTATTGAGAATCTCAATGCTGTAAGTCAACACTGCTCCACCAGTATCGATGAGGGTTGGGGTGACCACCTTGGTGGAAAGTGTCAGCTTGGGGTATCCTTCCGGCGGTTGAATGACTCCGTTAGCAACCACCCGGTCTGCAGACTTGTGGGCGAAAACCACAACCGTCGCAACCATGAAAATCCCAATCATGATTATGGCGATTAATTGGATCGCTTTTTTTAGTTTCAATCTCATAGCTACCTCCTAATCAAACAACTGTTTCATCGGGAATATTTACAGACGTAAACCATCCCGATTGTATGGGATCGCTGTGGAGTATGTTTACCCAAGCGACTACAAAATGCTCTATCCGGCAATCATTCAACTAGTTGCAATTTTTAGTCCATTTTCCAACAAAACTAAAAACTACTTTTGGAAATCAAAGCTACGAAATGTGACCCCAATTTCCCCACTGGTGATGCATTGACAATATCAATGTTCCTCACTACTATATCATAGAATTGGCAATTAAAATATACAAATTAGATTAATAAGCAATATATTTGGTATTCCTTGGAAATATTAATGCTTGAAACCAAAAATCTCGATATTAATTCAATTGGAACATTTCAATACGGTATACTTGGTAAACGGGCAATATTATTGCAACTGGAATATATATTTATTGCGATAGAGTGCCTTATCTTTATACTCCATTTATCATGATTCCAAGTGACCCATGAATTTCAAATTGCTAAAGCACCGTGGATTGGTTCGATTTCTACCGCTGTTCAGCCTTATTTTTAGCCTGATTGGGCCGGTTTCCGGGTCCCCAGCAGCCCAAACCACAGAGATAATCGTTGAAGAGCCTCAGCTAGACCCAGTGTATACCACCTGCCCGGATACCGCCTGGTATAGAATTATGAATGACCGGGGGCATTATGCATACTTAACCCTCAATGTTATTAACCCTTCTGATTCCACCAATCATGGAGAATGGCACCCAGACATACCCCAAGCTGGTTACTATAGGGTGGAGGCTTATATAGCCGCCCATGATCCCATTTACTGGTGTACCAGCGGGAAGCTGAAAGAGCATGATACTAGCGATGCCCACTATTCCATCTACCACGCATTCGGGGTTTCCACCCGCTCACTAAGCCAATATCCGCTCAGCAACCAGTGGCTCGAATTAGGGGAATTTTATTTCAATGCCGGGGATGCTGGCTATGTGAGCCTCACCGATTTGAATGGAGAAGCAGGATTCAGCACCACCGTCTCGTTCAGCGCCATGCGCTTCACATACACACGTCCCGGGTCATTAATTTATTTCCCTCTGGTCAGCCGTGCCAATCCCTCCGGGCGACCGCCACCCGATACAGGGGTGATCCAGGCTCAAGGTTTTGATGCCTGCCATCTGCCTAAAGTTTCCGAAATGCAAACCTGGTGGTATCAAAGCCCCTATTCCTTTTATGCACTCTACATTGGTGGCATCCAATTGTACAATGGATGTGTTATGGCAGATGCCGCTTGGGTCAGCGCAGTCCACCAACAGGGCTGGAGCTTTGTGCCTACCTGGGTGGGTCCGCAAGCCCCTTGCACCGATTATTCACACAAAATGAGTACCGACCCAGCTATTTCATACCAGGAAGGTCGCTGGGAAGCTCAAGCTGCGTCTGCCGCTGCTGCGTCTTTGGGACTCACCAATTACAGCCTGGGTGGCACCATTATATACTATGATCTGGAAGCATATGGTGTATCCACCCCTGAATGTCGCCAGCCGGTTGCTGCATTCATGAATGGCTGGGTGGAACGATTGCATGAACTCGGCAACCTCGCCGGAGGCTATGGCACACGCAACTCCTACCTGACAGATTGGTCCACTATTCCCAATGTCCCAGATGATGTTTGGCCTGCCTCCTGGTATACGAACACCTATGATACGGGTGCGACTGTATTTGGTATCTCCTGGCTGGAAGGGTTATGGACCAACCACCAGCGTATCCGCCAGTACACTGAGCCCCACAACGAGAGGTGGGGGGGCATTGAATTCAATATTGATAGCGATGTAGCTGATGGGGTGGTAGCCATGCCGCCCTCAGGCACGCTTACAATCCCGGTCATCGCTTCTTCACGGTCGATTGAGGATGCTGGTTGGCTGTCAGCAGAGCAAGGTTGGCTGGTCTCAGGCAATCGCTTGTATTGGACCAATGATCGGGGTGAGAACTGGGCGGACATCTCACCAGCACCTGTTCAGCTAGCTTATTTCCTGCCCACCGGACAGGCTTGGGCACTCTTCACCCAAAATCAAGAGCAGGCAAGCCTGTACCATTCCTCTAACTGGGGTGCAACCTGGGAAAACCTTGACCTGACACTTCCGCCCGATGCCTGGCGACCACTCCAGCTACAATTTACCTCACCCACCACTGGCTGGGCCGTGTTACAAAAAGAGACCAGTCAGGCATTCGACATCGGTATCCTGATGAAAACCAGTGATGGTGGGCTTACCTGGCAATCCTCTGACCTACCTGCAGCTGATAAAATCGACTTTACCTCTAAAGCTGAGGGTTGGCTCCTGAACACCAATACTGATGAACTCTACCTTACCATGGATGGCGGTCTGACCTGGCAGATTGCCCAACGCGAAGAAAACCTGCTCACTCAGCCAGGCGTGCCTGAAGGCACCACTTTATCGGGGTGGCAAACGGACAGTTTAGGCTGGTCAGTAACCTCGATGGGCTCCTGCAGTGGTGAAAAAACCTCCCCCAGCTTCAGCTGTCAGGTAAATACTGCTCTCTGGCAGACCCAAGATGGTGGCGAGACGTGGGAAGAGGTTCATCTACCCAACAAGGTGCCCATTAAACAATAAGTATTCCCCAAAACTAGTCAGTTTAGTGGTATAAGCACTAATCATCAGTCCTATCGAAAGGTGCCACATGACCTTGCGTTCCTATCTGCAGCAATTGACCAGTTCAGGCGAAATCCTCACGCTGGATGCTCCAGTATCCAAGACCTATGAAATGGCTGGGATCCTTAAAAGCGCCGAGCCGCGACCGGTTATGTTTGAAAACGTAAAAGAGAGCCCGTTTCACGTTTTGGGTAACCTGTTATGCTCGAAAGCAGCCTTTGCAAATTACCTCGGAATCCAGGTAAAGGACATTATCCCCAGCCTCATGCGTTCCATCGAGTTACGCACTCCCTGCCCGATTATCCCCTCAGCACTTTGCCAGGAAGTGGTCATCGAACAGCCTGATCTGGATGACTTACCCATCCTGCGCCATTGTGCCTTGGATGGCGGCAACTACATCAGCTCGGGAGTATTCATCACCCGCCATCCCAAATATGGTCAAAACCTGGATTTCCACCGCGCCATGCAGTTCTCCAAAACCGAGATGGCCATTAGGGTGGTGCATGGGCGACACTTCCACCGATTTCTAGAGGAATTGGGCAGCCTAGATGTGGCGGTTTGTATTGGAGTGCCACCGCATGTATTGGTGGCAGCTGCCACCTCCGTTGAGCTCGGCATCGATGAGTTGGAAATCGCCAATGCAATTTCGAAACTTTGCATGAACGAACCGCTCGAGCTTGTGCATACCAAAACGGTCGACCTGTTCGTTCCTGCCGAGGCCGAATTTGTGCTTGAAGGCACGGTCTACAGCAACCGGCGCCATATAGAAGGGCCATTCGTCGATATAACCGAGACGTATGATATCGTACGCAACGAGCCGGTATTTGAGGTCAAAACCATCACCCACCGCAAGGATGCTATCTGGCATGCCTTATTACCGGGTGCGCTCGAGCATAAGCTGTTGATGGGCATGCCGCGTGAGCCCATCATCTTTAAAAAAGTCAACGAGGTCGTAAGGTGCCTGGATGTCAACATTAATCCGGGCGGTTGCTCATGGTTACATGCCATTGTGCAGATCGATAAACAATCGGAGGAGGATGGTAAAAAAGCCGTCCGGGCAGCGTTTGCCGGGCATCGCTCATGTAAGCACGTCTTCGTCGTCGATAAGGATATCGATATTTATAACGCGCAGGAAGTGGAATGGGCACTGGCGACGCGCTTCCAGGGAGAGGCTGACCTGGTGATCAAGCCCAAAGAGCCGGGCTCGAGCCTCGACCCATCCAGTGAGCGCAATGAAGCCGGCACACACCTCACCACCAAGCTTGGTTTTGACCTGACCAAACCCCTCTTCACCCGCGGCAAGGACTTCGATAAAGCCCGTTTCCCCATGGTGGATATCGACCAATATATCAAAGGATGAAATAATGGGTTGGCTTTTGATAAGCATGGGGGATCAACCCCTTGTTCAATGCGAGTAATATGCAGCTGACTTTAGAAGAGAAGGAAATTCTTGCCGGGGCACAGGGACGGGCGACGCAGAAAGCCATGCAGATCCTGGTTGCCCTGGGCGATATTTACGGGGCTATGCGCATGATCCCGGTTTCGTCGGTGCAGATTGCCGGGGTGAGTTATGACAACCTGGGTGAGGCTGGTCTTCAGTTTCTTTCGGAGATGGCAGAAGGGGGCGGCAAGGTACGCGTGCTGACTACACTTAATCCCAGTGGGATGGATTCCGAAAATTGGCGAACCTTGGGCATACCGCCTGATTTTGCTGAAAAACAGATGCGAGTCCTCGAGGCGTTCTCGCGGATGGGTGTGACCACTACCTGCACCTGCACCCCATACCTCACCGGTAACCTTCCGCGTTACGCCGAGCACCTGGCCTGGTCTGAAAGCTCTGCAGTGTGCTATGCTAATTCGATCATTGGCGCACGTAGCAACCGTGAGGGAGGTCCATCCGCTTTGGCGGCTGCCCTCACCGGACGCACACCTGAATATGGTTTACACTTACCAGAGAACCGCCACCCGGCAGTTACATTCCAGGTTGATGCGCGTTTGGTAGAGAATCGCGACTTCGGTGCCCTGGGAAAAGTGATTGGAGAAAAGATAGAAGCATCGAAAGCCACCCCCTATATCCTGGGAGTGCAATCTGCAACACTCGCGAACCTGAAATCTTTTTGCGCCAGCCTTGCCACCTATGGCGGGGTTGCACTCTTTCACATGCCGGGCATCACCCCTGAAGCACCCCTGTTTACTCCCACCAGGGAAAGGATAACCATCACCCAGGCTGATCTGGAGGCTGCCATCTACTCCCTCAACGATGCAGGCGAGGCAGAGGTGGATTTTGTCAGCCTGGGCTGCCCGCACCTGAGCCTGCACGAGATTGCCCAGATTGCTTTCCTGTTGGAAGGCAAGCAGGTGAATAAGGAATTCTGGATCACTACCGCCCGCCCAACCAAGCAAATTGCTGACCATATGGGCTATACCCGTATTATAGAAGAGGCGGGAGCTAAGTTTGCGGCCGATACCTGCTGCGTCGTTGCCCCAATCCGAGGTCGCTTCACTGCCCTGGCTACCGACAGTGCCAAAGCGTGTTATTATGCTTATGCCAAGAATAAATTCAAGACGGCATTTCTACCGTTCGATGAAGTAGTACGGTTGGCTTTGAAATGAAACTTCAAGGTCGCATTATATATTCCGGGACCGCACAAGGTGAAGCTCTGGTCACCTCGCAGGCTATCTCATTCTTCGGGGGTATTGACCCCGAGACGGGGGTTGTGGTTGAGCGCGGGCATGAGCTGGAAGGGCAATGCATCGCCGGGAAGGTGTTGGTTTTCCCCACTGGCAAGGGCTCCACGGTCGGTTCCTACACTCTGTACCGCCTCAAGCACACTGGTCACGCCCCACTAGCCATACTAAATGCCGAGTGTGAGACCATCACTGCAGTCGGCTGCATCATTGCTGAGATACCTTGTGTGGATATGTTGCCCATCCAAGAAATCATCTCTGGAAACCTGGTGAGGATTGATCGCGATTTGGTCAGTGTTGAGCTTCCGACGGATCATAAAATTACTGGAGAACATGCATGAAAAACCGAACTTTACTCATGATTCCGGGTCCCATAGAATTTGAGCCTTCTGTGATGGCTGCTATGGGAGAGCCTACTACCAGCCACCTGGCACCAGCTTTTATTGAAGCTTTCGGGCAATCCTTACAAGATATGCGCCGGGTCTTTGAAAGCTCCTCTGGGCAGCCACTCGTGCTGGCTGGCTCGGGCACCCTGGCAATGGATTGTGCTGGGGCAAATCTGATCGAGCCCGGGGATAAAGCCCTGGTGGTCGACACGGGTTATTTCTCAGAGCGCTTTGCCGTGATCCTGCAGCGCTATGGCGCACAGGTGACACGCATCTCCACCTCTCCTGGTAATCGCCCTGATTTGGGATTGATAAAATCTGCATTGGAATCGGATGCGTACAAGCTGATGACCATCACGCATGTGGACACTTCAACGGCTGTGATTGCGGAGGTAAAGGAGATAGCTGCGCTAGGTAGACAATACAGGGTATTGGTCATCGTAGATGGAGTCTGTTCAGTGGCGGGTGAAGAGCTACAGATGGACGCGTGGGGAGTTGACCTTGCCCTGACTGCTTCACAGAAGGCGATTGGCGTGCCACCAGGTCTGGCGCTGTTGATGATCGGTCCACGTGCCATGGAAGCCTTTCAAAAGCGTGCCACTCCCGTACTGAACTATTACGCCGATTGGACGAACTGGATGCCCATCATGCAAGCCTATGAAGCCCGCAAGACGAGCTACTTCGGCACCCCGCCCGTGAACTTGATCTTTGCGCTCAACGTCAGCCTCGGGCAAATTCTAGCTGAGGGTATGCCAGCAAGGTTTGCACGCCATGTCAACATCAGCCAGGCCTGCAAGGCAGGTTTGCAAGCGCTTGGACTGAGTCAGGTACCCATACGACCGGAATATGCTGCCCACACCCTCACTGCACCCCGCTACCCAATTGGGGTAAATGGAGCGGAATTCCTGGGGAGGGTCTTACAATCGGGTGTAACCCTGGCAGGTGGATTACTACCAGCCATCCGAAATGAGTATTTCCGCATAGGTCATATGGGCGCAGTCACACTTGGCGACGTGCTGGCGACAATCAGCGCCATTGAAAGCGCCCTGGCAGGGTGCGGGTATGTATTCACGCCTAATGCTGGCGTTGAGGCTGCCCAAGCTGCAGCTAAGAAAATCCTCTAATCAAATCGAAATCAGCGAGAGTTTCGTCCTCCTTTGCGTTCCGCTCTGTGTTTCACTTTTCGTTACGCTTTGTGTTTCACTACGCGTTACGCTTTGCGTCCCGCTTTGTGGGATGAAAAATATTCCTGCATCGGTGCAAAGTATGATTCCACCCAACCCTGCTCATATTGCCCTCCGTGTGATGGAAGGCCGGTGTGTTGCAAGGTGAGTTTCGTCTGGTCACCGAGGGGCTCTAAGGTGATTTCAATGCGCGAGTCTGGCTCATTTTTGCTGAATTCTGACGTTCGCCAGGACTCCACAATGCGCTTACCGGGTTCTAGCTCAAGATTTTTTCCATGAATATAACCATCCCAGGCATCGAATTCGTCTCCTACTTTTGACGATATTGATGCAGGGCTGCCCGTCATGCCACTATGCCCTTTGGAGCTCAGCCAAGCAGAATAGATTTCCTGTGGTTTAGCTGGAAGTATCGCTGATACAACAAATTCTATCGCCATAATATTTTTCCTTTAAATAAAAAGACCCGGAAGTATTTTCCTTCCGGGTTGCGAGATTACTTGGTTATTTTCTCCTTGATGGCTTCTTCGACTTTCTTCTCATCGAAGTTTACCAGGATGGTCCCTTCGATATCAAAAGTTGGAGTCGTGCGGGTGCCATTGGCCCACTTCTTCACCTGGTCTGCTGCACCAGGCGTGACATCGATATCCACCTCAGTGTATTCGATGTTATTTGCCTGGAACCAGGCACGCGCTCTCCGGCAACCCGGGCACCAGCGTGTGCAGTACATTACCACGCCCCCACGGGGCAAACGGATATCTTCCGGATTGACCGGAGGAGGGGCTGGACTGCGTAATGCAGCTTCCGGGTCAACACGCCGCAACACTTCCAGCACGACGTCGTTATCGGGCTGGTGGTCGATATCGTGGATGTCGATATAGCGAATATAGCCGCGCTTATCAATGACGAAAATGGCGCGCTCAGTGTATCCATCAGGCTCGCGGAATACTCCGTACAATTTCGCCACCCTACCGTGCGGCCAAAAATCGCTCATTAATGGATAATTTATCCCGCCCAAACTTTCCGCCCATGCTTTTAGGCAGGGAACATGATCAACGCTTACGCCCAGAACCTGGGCATCCAATCCCGCGAACTTACCGGTGTCGGCTTCGTATGACGGGATCTGGCCCGTTCAGACGGGCGTCCAAGCTAATGGGAAGAACACCAGCACTACATTCTTGCCCAGGTAATCGCTCAGCTTGATGTCCTTGTCCAAATGGGATGGCAGGGTAAAATCTGGGGCTGCCTGTCCGACGTATAGCTTCATAGTTTGCCTCCTTTCTGGAGAGCTATTTTACCCTAATTTTAATTGAAATGTGACAGTAAACACTACCCACCGGGTGTAAATCGATTAATGTTATTTAATATCTTTTGCCAGGAATGGACCACCAAACAAGGGCGCAAAGACACAAACATTAAAAATTCCTCCTACCAGGGGCACCAAACCAACGATTGCCAGGATGATCCCACCTGTGTCGTGAACCACTGCCAGACCAACAATGATTAGAACGATCCCCGCTACGATGCGGAGCAGACGACCAGACATTGAAGACATGAAGCGCGCGAATCCCATAGATTTCTCCTTTTTTGGCAACAAGATATTTTTTTCAATGCTTGCTTATACGGTTAACCTTTTAGATACGCCGGAGCAAAAAAGGTTACATCCCTGGCATTGGCAAACACCCTGGTCTTTAGATCCTCCTCCTGCAATCCAAACGGCTGCAGGATGGTGGCTGCTGCGCGCAACAGCAGCACGCGGTAGCGCTCCAGGTCGATGCTGCGCACATCCGGAGGCTGCGGCAGGTCCCAGGCGCGCACGCCCGGCTCACCCAGAGTGTACACAAAGCGCACACGCTGCCCGGGCCGCAGGTTTTTCCCCACTGCGGCCAGCTGTGCTGCTGCCCGTGCAGCTGGTGAGGGGGTGCGGTATTCTGATAGCTGGCGACTCAGCGTCTGAGCGACCAATAGATCCTCCACAGGGATCCCACCCGTGTGCAGCCTGGTTAACGCCTTACGTAGCAGGCGCAAAATCTTGGGCAAGTAGGTGGAGTGATCATCCACATTGGAAGTATGTACCAGGGTGTCGATGATCTCCATCTGCACATCCGATACCCAGGTGGGCGTGTCATGACGGCGAATCTCAATACCGCGCAACTTCAGACTGCCATCTTGAAAAACACCAAAATAGCGGTTGGGCACCGGCACACGCTCGTCCACGCGCGAGGGCAGGAATGCCACCCAGCGGTAGATCCCATCCAGGGCAATCGGCAGCCCGGTGCGGGTGGTGATCTCCTCCAGCAGCGGCTGGAACGAGGGTACATCCGCCAACCCCTTCTTTTTTACCCACAAGCCATCCACGTACATGTGCAGCACGGTGAAACCCAGGTCTTCAGCAGCTTCCTTGGCACGTAGCAGCATCTCGCGGCCGTAGGCTGTGACCGCCTCGTGGGCTTCGATGCGCCCAAAACGGGCATTCTTGTAACCCAGGTAACCAAAACAGGTCACCAACAGCCACTTGTGTGCCGTAGCTTGCGCCTGGTAAGTCTGACGACGCGGGTCCCAGGCAGGCAGCTCAGCCAGGCGCAGCTTGAGCTCAAGGCGTTTATCCAGCAAGGGGGCCAGTGTTTGAGGGATCAGGCCGGAGGTATCCTGGTCGATCCACAAACCCAGCTCAGAGACGTGCTCCAGCCGGGCATATTGATCCCTGCCCTTGGCGTTCGGGTCTGCCACCGTCTCGGGAGAGATGTTAAAGTGGCGCATGATGCTTGGGTACATCGAAATGAAGTCCACTTCAGCCACATCACGATGTAAGCCGATCAGGGGCTGGTAGACTAGCCCTCCCTGGTCAGCCTGCATCATCTCGAGGGCGCTTTTGGGGCGCTCAGCCTGTTGTTTGTGCCAGGGTACCATGATGCCCAAACGCAGCGCAGTCACCATCTGCATGGCAGAGATGCCGCTACCCGGTGAAACACGCGCCACCGTCTGTCCCGCCAGGGCGGTGACACGCGCCAGCTCGTACACCCCCTCCAGCCCGTATTCGTGAAACAGCATCGCATTGCATCCGTCGATGTGCCAGCGCCCAAACAGATGCACTTGCTTGCCGCGGTAGATCACCTGCCCGTATGCCATGTAGCTGCGTTCATCTTTCCGGATGACCTCCCTGCCCGGCTCGCGGTTCAAGGGCAGTGGGATGTGCCATTGTTCAGCCAGATCGATCAGGTAGGGCAGCAGCCAGGTATCCCCCCAGGCGGTCATTAACACATCCGGGTCCTGGCGCTGGAGGATAGCCCGCAGGTTGATTAGCAACGGCCTGGGATGTTCCAGTCTGAAACGGTATGAAACGCTCATGGAACGCACGAACAGGGTTGTAGGGTCAGCATGGGTGGGGTCAACATCTGGCTCGATTGCCAGCAGACGCAGAGGCGGCGCGGGAGGGTCCAGCTCCCAGGGCGTATCCAACGCCTGCAGGGCCTGCACCCGCCCGTGTTCGTCCACTTCCACCTGGCAGTGTACCAATGGGAACGTGTTGTAGATGGCGGCATGGCGCGTGGTAATGGGCAGGTCGGCGTCGTAGTAAGCCAGCTCAGGGAATTCTCGGGCAGCGCGTTGGAAAAGGTAAGGCTGGGCAGCCGTTTGGGGCATCCGGGCTTCCAGCACCTGCACCGGCCCGGGTGAGAATATATCCCGCCGCTCGGTACGTTTTAGCTCTACCTTTTCCTGCTGGGCCTGCAGGAAACGCCATAGGAGGCGCAAGCGGGCAGGCTCGCCAGCCGCATAAAAGGTGATGGGAAAGTCCTGGGTCAGGCGATGGCGCTGCCCGTCCTCGCCAATCAGCCAGAGCACGATCCCGGGCTGTGTGTCAGCATACAGGTCCAGCAGCCAGCCAGTCAACTCAGCCATGAAAGTTGATCAGCATCGCCCCCGCATCAGGGGGATCAGGCGGCGAGGCAGGGGGCTCCGGCTCAGCCAGCTCTTGAGGCGCACCGGATGACCCTGCTTCATCAGGCTCGGGGAGTGCGGTAGAGATGGCTGCATCCATCGCCGCCGTGATTGAATCAAGGTAGGCTGTGGAATCGCCATGCTCCAGCTGCTCCAGGGCAGCTGAATCGCTGGGGGAGAGCAGATAACGCATGCGCAGCACTTGCTTATGCTCTTCAAGTAGCATCGATAGCAGGAAAATCTCAAAAGGCAGGGCATGGGAGGCATAAGCCGCAGCCGCCAGGTGCTTATGGGCAGCCGCGAACAAATCGTCTAGCGCCTTCTGATCACTGCGACGCAGGGCACGCCGGAAACGCAGGAAAGACTCCTGCTCATGCAGAAAAACTTGAGTAACAGATGGAAGTGTACGTCCCATAAAAAACCTCCTTAAAACAGTCGCATTGGCTCGGCAGGCTGTGGCTCTTCAAAGCTCCACACCTGCCCGGCTGCCCCAGCCAGTATCTCGAGCAATTCACCCGGCTGGCCTTGGGCCGGCAAACTGGCACTCACCGCCACTGAAGCCGCCCGGCACAACCGTCGCAGCTCGGCCAGGCTCACTTCCAGCAGGCGCATCCGCTCAAACAGCTTCACGTTCTCATCGTAGAAGGTATCCAGCAGGTTAAGCACCAGGACGGGCGAGAAGTCGGAGACTGACTCCGTCAGCAGTGTTTCCACCTGGTAGCAGGTGAAGGCGCGTGCCACGCTGACACGCCCAAGGGCTTGCTGCCAGTAAGACGTCTGCTGGCGCAGCTGGCGTGCCAGCCCATAACCATCAAAGCAGTTGCCGGCATCCACCAGGCGTACCCGCCCGGTGAGAGCCAGGCGGGCAGTCAGGATGGTCATCATCTGGCGCTGGGCCCGGTGTGGCGCAATCACCAGATGAAGTTGTCGGGGGGAGAGCTGAAGAGGAGTATCCATATTCCTTCCATAATCCGAAGCTGGGATGCAATACTTTTCTACACCAACATTATACCAGAACATTTGTTCTAATAACATTAAAGTTTTATCAATTCCACCTATGAGGTGTTTAATTTAAATGGTTGTGAGTATCAAATATTCCCTGATCCGTGCATCGTACTTGATTTACGGCTATAATCAAGTCTCGAGGAGAGCAACTTATGCATATTTTGACCGATGCCCAGGAAAACCTGCTCAAAGATTCCCGCAATTTGCTGAATGACCTGCGTGCTTCTCTGATCCAATTTGGGGCAGCACCTGAGGACCATGAGACCCTGGCAGATTCCATCCGCCAACTGGACGAGCTTTTCCTGCTCGTGGTGGTGGGTGAGTTCAACTCAGGTAAAAGTGCTTTTATCAACGCCCTGCTGGGACAGAAGCTGCTCAAAGAAGGGGTCACGCCTACCACCACCCAGATCAATGTCTTGCGGTTTGGCGAGGTGCAGGAACGCCATGTGGAAAGCGAAAACCTGCATACCATGACAGCTCCTGTAGAGCTGCTGGCGGAGCTGAATATCGTAGATACCCCCGGCACCAATGCCATCATCCGCCAACACGAGACCATCACTCAGCAATTCGTTCCCCGGTCAGACCTGGTGCTATTTGTCACCTCGGCAGATCGGCCTTTCACCGAGAGCGAGCGCGCATTCCTTGAAAGAATCCGCGATTGGGGTAAAAAAGTGATTATTGTGTTAAACAAGATTGACCTGTTTCAAAGCCGCGAAGAGCTGGATCAGGTGGTGGCTTTTATTAGCGAAAATGCCCGCTCATTGCTTGGCATCACTCCTGAGGTTTTCCCCGTCAGCGCCCGCCTGGCATTACGCTCCAAGCTGGGTGAGGCTGGTCTTTGGAAGGCCAGTCATTTTGAAGCGCTGGAAAAATATGTCCAAATCAAACTGGATGAAAAAGGTCGCCTGTCATTGAAGTTTATGAACCCCTTGGGTGTCGGCTCTCACCTGGTAAATAAATATCTAGATATCAGCAAATCGCGTCTCGAGCTGCTCAAGACAGATTTTGCCACACTTCAAGACGTCGACTCTCAGCTCAACCTATACCGACAGGATATGCAAAGGGATTTTGACTTCCGTATGTCGGATATCGAAAACGTACTCTTCGATATGGAGCGGCGCGGGCAGGATTATTTTGATGAAACCTTACGCCTGCCAAGGGTATTTGATTTGCTGAACAAAGCCCGCATTCAGAAGGAATTTGAGCAACGCGTAGTCGCGGACATTCCCCAGCAGATTGAAACCAAGGTGAACGAGCTGATCGATTGGTTGGTGGAAGCTAACCTGCACCAATGGCAGGCGGTGATGGAGCATATCGCCGACCGCCGCCGCCAGCACCAGGAACGCATCATCGGGGATGCCGCCAGTGGCAGTTTCCACTTTGACCGAGAAAAGCTAATTGAGGGAGTGGGCAAGGAAGCCCAACGGGTCGTCGATACCTATGACCGGCAGGCGGAGGCACGTTCCATGGCTGAGGGGGCACAAACTGCAGTAGCTGCCCTGGCGGCTACCGAAGTGGGTGCAGTTGGCCTGGGCACGCTGGTCACCATCTTGGCTACCACGGCCAGCGCAGATGCAACCGGAATCATCCTGGCCAGTGTGGTCGCACTGCTTGGGTTGTTCATCATCCCGGCTCGCAAGCGACAGGCAAAGTCGCAGCTGCGCGAGAAGATCGCCAATCTGCGGGAGCAGCTAACTCATTCCTTGCGCACCCAGTTCGAGCACGAGATGGAGCGCGGAATGGCAAACATAAGGGATGCAATTGCCCCCTACTCGCGCTTTGTGCGCTCCGAGCAAGGCAAGCTTGAAGAAGTATTGTCCAAGCTAGATGAAACAAAAACCGGTTTGGAGAGAATAAAGGTTCAAGTTGAGGAAGTGATTAATCCGTAAGGTTTTTATTGTAAATCTGCCAGATGCGATCAATGACCCACATTTTTATCTGGTGATGCGCGATCTAACGTGTTTGTGAAATTAATGACATTCTACACTTGACTCAGAATTATATCGGGGAGATAATAACATTCGAGTTGCGTATTGAAAGGGAGGAATTATAAGGATATTTCCGTTTACCCAAATCTAGTTGGCATTTTTATATTTTGAAGGATTGAATCAAAGATCATATTGGTTCGCTTACCCATTTTATGAGGAGAAGTCTTTGGGGAGCTAATAGCGAAACCGGCCATAAGATCGGTTGTTTCTTTTTGGTTTTCATCAATTTATATACCGATAAAAAATATTTCAGAAGGTAGATTACAACGACTGAAATAATAATTTATCTGCCAATAATGAATTCAACACCCAACGAAAATAATCTATCAGGAGGGAGCAATGAAGCGCAACTTAATGAATATCTCCATTAGAATGATTGTCATCTTTGGAATGCTGATGATCTCGACGCCCAGTATAGCCCAATCGGCTAAGCCTGCCACGCAGCCCCTGATTGCACCACCAGTTCCACTCTGGAAGCAAGTCAATACGGATGGATTTGGAAATCCCGCTAATGCCGGAATTCAAGCGCTCGAAATTTTTAACAGCCGCCTTTACGCCACCTCTTCCAATTATGTAATTGGCGGTCGGGTATGGCGGCTGGAAACCAATGGAGACTGGACCGCGGTTAATGAGCCTGGCTTCGGCAGTGTGGATTCCCTTAGTAATCGATCCATCCCGGACTTAACTGTGTTTGATGGAAAACTATATGCAGGTACTGGTTGGGCCGGCTTACCTGGTCAGATATGGCGCACAACCAATGGAACTACCTGGGATAAAGTGGTTGCAGGTGGATTTGGGAACCCTAATAATTTTTTAGTTGCTCCATTTGGAATCTATG
>Ga0153916_10001133_pt1 | contig 18850 bp, 15 predicted proteins | sample Opewatmetagenome_FD_109642 | JGI IMG/M metagenome (GOLD analysis project Ga0153916, IMG submission 109642) | Freshwater wetland microbial communities from Ohio, USA - Open water 3 Core 3 Depth 4 metaG | ecosystem: Environmental > Aquatic > Freshwater > Wetlands | place: USA: Ohio, Lake Erie... | reverse complement strand
CGGGAACTTCGAGCCTTACCAGGGGATCCCGCTGCTCCTCAGAGCCGCTCAGAAGGTCGGGCCCGGGGCGATTTTTGTCCTGGTGGGAGGGACCGGGCGGCCGCTTATCGAGATGAAAGCGCTGGCCGGCGAGCTCGGAATCTCAGATAAGGTCGTGTTCGTTGACAAGGTTTCTCCCTCGAGGGTCCCTCTTTACCTCGAGCTGGCGGACGTCCTGGTCTCCCCCCGTATCTCCGGGACCAACACCCCGCTCAAGGTCTACTCCTGCCTCAAGTCCGGGAAGCCGCTCGTGGCCACGCGGCTCTGGACTCATACCCAAGTCTTAAGTGGACATAAAGCAGTTCTTGCCGATCCAGGCGCCGAGGATTTCGCTCAGGGGATCGAGTTCGCCCTGCACAGCGATGAAGCCCGAACACAGGCCCAGGCGGCCAGGGAATGGGCGGAGAAAGAATACGCGCCATCCCGATACCTGGAAATGATCAACCAGGTCCTGGCGCTCGCCCGGCGCAATCATTCGGGCTGATGGCGGAGAGGCACATGCGCGCCTTTGTCACCGGAGGATCGGGGTTCATCGGGGGTCATCTCATCGAATCGCTCCTCGGCCTGGGCTTTGAGGTCCTGACGCTTGTCCACCGCAGCCCGCTTCGCTCTCACGACAAGGTCGAAACAGTGCACGGAGATATCTGCGATAAAGAGCTGTTGAGCAAAGCGCTGAAGGGAACCGACATCCTTTTCCATCTCGCCTCCGCCCTCGGGTCGTCTGCCATCGGCCGGGACGAATTTCGAAGGGTCAACGTGCTGGGAACGGAGAGCGTCCTTGAGTCTGCTCGTTCGGCGGGGGTCGGCCGGGCTGTGCATTTCAGCTCTGCCGGTGTCTTTGGGGCTGTCAAGGGGGTCAAGATCGCCGCCGAATCCTTTCCTCCGAAACCCATCACTGTCTATGACAAGACCAAGCTCGAAGGAGAAGAGGCCGCGCTCCGCTTCGCCCGGGAAGGGTCGGATGTGGCCGTCGTCCGGCCGGGCTGGGCTTATGGACCGGGCGACAGGCGGACGTTCAAGCTCATCAAGGCCGTGTGCAGCGGCCGGTTCATCTTCGCCACCCGGGGAAAAGGCCTCCAGACTCCAGTCTACATCGACGACTTGGTCAAAGGCATCCTACTGGCTGGGGAAAAAGGGCAAAAGGGGGAGGTCTATCACCTGGCAGGTAGTGAGATCATGACCGTGCAGGACATGGTATACGAGATTGCCGGGGCCTGCGGTAGGAAACTATCGAAGCTTTACCTCCCGCTCTTGCCCGCCCATCTAGCCGCGCTCCTCCTGGAAAAGACCTTTGTCCCGCTGCGCCGGGAGCCGCCGCTCAGCCGGTCGAAGCTGAGCTTCTTCGTCCATTCCAAGCCGCTGTCCATCGGGAAGGCCAGGAATGAACTCGGCTACGAGCCGGCGGTCAATTTCCGGAGCGGGATCGCCCGGACCGTGTCGTGGTACAGGAGCCAGGGCTGGCTCCCGCCTGCTCCCGGGCACGCCTTATCCTGAGCTCCTAACCTGTCTTTTTTCCCGCCGGTCCCGGATCACCCGCGCGGGGCTGCCCACGGCAACCGCATACTCGGGGAGCGAACTGGTCACCACCGCGCCCGCCCCGACCACCGTCCCCTGCCCGATGGCGGCCCCGTCGAGGACGATCACACCCGCGCCCAGCCAGACATCGTCGCCGACCCGGATTCCACCCTTGCTCACAGAAGGCTGGAACATGATCGGCCGGGAGAGGTTGTCAAAGCTGTGGTTGCCGCCGGCCACGAGATAGCAGTAACCGGCCAGGAAGCAGTATCGGCCCAGGTTGATTTCAGTCTCGGAGAGCAGGCTGCAGTTGGCCGAGATGTTGGTGTACTCGCCGACCGCGATCGACCCTTCCTTGCAGCTCAGGATGGTGTTGCGGCCGATGTAGACATTATCGCCGAGCCGGAGCCCATCGTTCTTTTCCCCTTTGGCGTCGAGGACGACGTTTTCGTCGATGACACAGTTCGCCCCGAGGACAATCTTGTGCGGGTGGCGCAGGGTGATGTTCCGGCCGAAGACGACACCTTTTCCGACCTTTTGAAAAAGGCAGGGGTAGAAGACCTTCCGCAAGGCCAGGCCGAGCGCTCCGGGTACACGGGAGAAAAAGAGGTTGACGAGCTCGAACCGGAGGAGCTTCCAGAAGCCCTTCTCGCCGACGACGAGCGAGGAATACTTGGCGGACAGGGACTTCTTTTTCGATAACAGCTCTTTCTGGGTGCTGCTCTGGAACTCGGTGCTCATCGGATGCCGCTTAAGATATACCACAAAAATGGCTCAGAAAAAATGGGGACGGTTCTATTTTCTCGCAATCCCGATTTCCCATTTCCGAAAAGCCTTTGAAAAAATAGAACCGTCCCCATTTTTTCTCGGGCATTGTCTTCCCCATAAAGATGTGGCATAAATAGAGCGCGGAATCGGCCCGACAAGAGAACTTCCATGCGGCTGCGACCGGACTGCGTCCATTTTCGAGGCGATAGGCCCTGCGCCTTCAAGCGCGTCTGCCGGGACTGCCCTCAATTCACGCCCTTCCCCACCCGGATCCTGATTATCAAGTGCCGCGCCCAGGGAGACGTCCTGAGGACGACCCCTCTCCTGCCCGCCCTGAAAAGAAAATACCCCCTGAGCCATATCACCTGGCTGACGGACCGCGAAAGCCTGGATCTCCTTCTCTACAACCCGTATGTCCATCGGCTGCTCGCCTACGACCCGGAAAGTGTCCTCACCCTGCAGGTCACCAAGTTCGACCTCCTCATCTCCCTGGATAAGGAGCCCGGCCTCACCGCCGTGGCCACTCAGATCAAGGCTCCTCAGAAGCGTGGTTTCGGGATGAACGAATTCGGGAACCTGACAACCTTCAACCCGGCCGCCGAGTACGCCTACCGCCTGGGTGTCGACGACGACTTGAAATTCTTCAAGAACCAGAAAACCTACCAGGAGATCATCCACGAAGCCGTCGAGGTCCCTTACGCCCGCGATGAATATGTCTTCGGCCTGCCCGCTGAGGCCTCGGAGAAAGCCCGCCGTTTCTTCAAGCTCCGCCGAGTCCCGGGCCGCCGGCCCTCCATCGGGCTGAACACGGGCGCCGGGACCAAGTTCGAGACCAAACAGTGGCCGGCCCACCGTTACCTCAAGCTGATCTTGCATCTCACCCAGAAGATGAAGGCCAACGTCTTCCTGCTCGGGGGCCCCAGGGAAAGAGAGCTCAACCGCCTCCTGGCCCGGAGGAGCCGGGCCCGGGTTTATGACACCGGGACCGATAACTCTCTGCTCGAATTCGCCGGCTTCATCTCGCTCCTGGACCTCGTCGTAACCTCGGACACGCTGGGCATGCATCTGGCCATCGCCCTGAAGAAACCGGTCATCGCCCTCTTCGGGCCGACCTGCCCGCAGGAGATCGACCTCTACGGTCGCGGAACAAAGCTCTTCCAGGGATCCGGCTGCTCACCCTGCTACAAGCAAACCTGTCCGGACGCCGTTTGTATGAGCGAGATCACGCCCGAGCGGGTCTTCACCGAAATCGACCAGTTCGTCTGACCCGCAATGCCCGAGCCCATACCCAAGGTCGTCGTTATGATCCCAACTTACAACGAGCGGGAGAACATCGGTCCGCTGATCCAGGATATCCTGGCCCTGCCGATCGAGTATAATGTATCGGTTCTTGTCGTAGACGATTACTCCCCCGACGGCACGGCTGGAGAGGTGACGGACATCGGCCGCCGGGACCCGCGTGTTCGTCTTCTCCTCCGCAAGGAAAAGAGAGGGCGCGGGTTGGCCGGAATCGTGGGCTTCAGGGAGGCGCTCGGCCTCGGAGCCGACTTCATCGTCGAAATGGACGGCGACGGGTCCCACCAGCCGGTCTTCATCCCCGCGCTTCTCGACGCTGCACGAAGACGGGACCTCGTCCTCGGGTCAAGGTTCGTCGAAGGGGGGAAAGATGCCGATCGCCCGCCGCACCGGCGCCTTGTTACCTTCCTGGTGCGCCACTTCATCCGCCGCCTTTTCTCGGTCGCGGTCCGTGACGTCTCCTCCGGCTTCCGCTGCTTCCGGCGTGAGGTCCTGGAAAAGGTCGGCCTCGACGGCCTCGTTTCGACCGGTCCGTCCATCGTCCTCGAAATCCTCTATAAGGCTCAGCGCCTGGGATTCGCGATCGAAGAGGTCCCGATCGTCTTCGTCGACCGGGAAAAGGGCAAGACCAAGCTGACAGGCCTGACTCTGTGGAGGACTCTCCTCATGGCCATCCGGATCAGGCGGATATACGGGCACGTTCAGCCCATAGGCCGGACATGAACAGGACCAGAGCCCTCGGCCAGCATTTTCTGAGCGACCGCTCGATCTTGCGGAAGATCGTCGACATCATCTCCCCCCAAAAGGACGAGCTCGTCATCGAGATCGGCGCGGGCAAAGGGGCGCTGACCTTCCCCCTGGCCGACCGGGCGGGCAGGGTCATCGCCATCGAAAAGGACAAGGCCTTTATCCCTCTCCTCAGAGAAGGCAAAAAGGGAAATCTTGTCCTGCTTGAACAGGACGTCCTGCGTCTCGATTTTCAAAAACTCCTGGCCGACGAAGCGGTTTTCCGCGGCAAGGTCAAGCTGGCCGGGAATCTGCCTTATTCCATTTCCTCGCCCCTGCTTTTCAAGGTCCTTAAAGACAAGGACCTGTTCTCCGCCTGTGTATTTCTCCTCCAAAAGGAGGTGGCCGACCGGCTCGGAGCGCAGCCCGGGTCCAAGGACTATGCTCCCCTGTCCATCCTCTTCCAATTGCATTTCAACGTCCGCCTCTGCTTCACGCTGGCGCCGGGGGCGTTCTCCCCGCCGCCCAAGGTCCGATCCACCCTCGTGTCGCTCGAAAAGAGGCCGCAGCCCGTTTTCGCGATCAGCAACGAGGACGGCTTCCGCAGCTTCCTCCGCACCGCTTTCGCCCGGCGAAGGAAAACCCTTCTCAACAACCTTAAGTCCTTATCATTTTCTATCGACCTCCTCAAGGAATCATTCCGCCGCCTTTCCCTCAAGGAGACCGTGCGCGCCGAACAGCTCTCCATCGCCCAATTCGTTGCTCTTTTCGAAACGCTTAGTGGAGCTTGAGGTTGATCGAATATGCGCAGAGTGGTATAAATCAACGGACGATTCCTCCTCCGGGAAGAAGGGTGACGGCATGAATTCGATCCGCTACTACCGGCGTCTGCTCCAGGTCTTCTTCAACTACAAAAGGGGGAAAACCGTCCTCCCCTACCTGCCCGTCCGCCTCTGGATCGAGACCACCAGCATCTGCAACCTGCGCTGCGTCATGTGCCCGAACAAGGACCTGAAAAAAGAAGAAAAGGGGTTCATGGACCCCGCTCTGTTCCGGAAGATCATCGACGAAGCCCGCGGATTTGTCTTCGACGCTAACCTCATCCATCGCGGAGAGGGACTGCTCCATCCCGATTTCTCCTCGCTGGCGGAATACGCCCATGCGGCCGGAATACGCACCAAGTTCCACACTAATGCCACCCTCTTGGATGATAGCATGTCCCGGCGGCTCATCGCCGCCGGCCTGGACCAGATCTCCTTCTCCTTCGACGGCTATGACAAGAAGACCTATGAGAGCATCCGGGTCAATGCCGATTTCGATAAAACGCTCCGAAATATCGTCCGCTTTCTTGAGATCAAGAAAGAGCTGCGCTCCCGGAAGCCCTACGCGGTTTTCGAGCTCATCAATTTCCCGGACCTCGCCAAGGACGAAGGCGGCCGGCGGCGCAAGGAGTTCCTGAAGAATTTCCTGGGGCTGCCCCTTGACCGGCTCGAGGCTAAGGAAATGCACAACTGGGCGGGAGAGCTCGGACAGGCGCAACCCAAGAAAAGGTACGTCCCCTGCACGTTCCTCTGGCAGGCACTCGTGATCTTCTGGAACGGCGCCGTACTTCCCTGCACCCAGGATTTCCACGGCTATTACACCCTGGGAAACGTTGGGGAGGAAACGCTGGCCCGGATTTGGAACAACGAAAAGATGGTCCGGCTGCGAGAAAAAGTCCTCCGCCGGGACATCGCCGACCTGGAGACCTGCTCTCAGTGCGACCGGCTGTGGAGGGACCAGTTTTTGGGAGTGCCCAAGGAATATCTCTGGAAGTTCCTCTCCCGGCGGATGCCCTGAGGTCAGTGCCAGTCGGGGAAGACATCCCTCTCCGGCGAATCGAACAGAAGGGTGAGCTGATGGGAATACACTTCCAAATGGCGGGCATCTGAATTCAAAAGGTTGCCTAAACGTGAGCGGGCGTTGTATGATACCAGTCGAGACGATGAAGACTCAATTGTCGCAAAGCCAGAGACCGGATTTCCCAGCCCTCTGGCGACTAAATCTAGGCCGGCTTATGAAGTCCATTTTTCGAAAGAGGACACTGTTGACAAGCCAGATGACCATAAAAAAAGCGGCGCTTTCCCTGACGGCGTTTCTCGCCCTGAACATCTTCATCTTTTCGTCCTCTGACCGGACGATCCGTCAAGGCTCGGTGGAGTTCAGCCTCGGCAGCTACAGCATGAATGAACCGCGTTTCGAGGCCGCTTATCCCAAGGGCGGGCTGATGGGGGGGCTGACCCTGTCTTCCGCGGTTGTTTCCAATGTCAATTTCTATTTGGACATCAAATACTACTCCCGCCAAGGTGCCCTGACGTTCTCCAAGGAGAAAACGACGTTTTACATGGTCCCCATCGACCTGGGGTTCCGTTACATCTATCCTCTCGGCCTCTTCCATCCCTATCTCGGGGCCGGGCTCGATTTCTATTTTTATTACGAGGATAACCCCATCGGGACAGTCCTGAATTACACCAACGGGTACCATATAACTGGCGGGGTTTATCTCCGCTTTGCCAAGAGCGTACCGGTAATGCTCAACATCCGGCTTAAATATACCTGGGCCAAGGCCGAGGAAGACACCAAGCAGATCCAGCTCGGCGGCCTCGAGTATAGCGCCGGCCTGGCCTTCGCTTTTTAAACCTGAACGCCTGACTCCTTTCCCGGTCGTCGGGAATATCTAACCGCCTCTTACGGTCACGGGCGGGAGACGCCTGAAGTCGTGGTTTTGGCAAGCATTAAGACGAGCGCAACCTGAAGCTGGCGACGGCCGCATAATCTGTCAATCAAAGCGTCCCGCAGCCGAGACGCCGTTCAGAAAAAGTCCCCAAGTATGCTATAATCTCCCCAATGAAGAGCCGGAAAAAGAAGAAGACTTCCGCCTCCCAGAAGAAAGACGCCCGGAAGAAGCGCTTCCGCTCCGCCGAGGTCATCGGCCTGCTCGTTTTGCTCTTCGCCGTTTTCACCTTCATCAGCCTGGTCAGCTACGACGCCCATGACCCGTCCTGGGCGAGCGTCGCCTCGCCGGGCCAGAGGACGCACAACTATGGAGGCAGGGTCGGAGCCTCTCTGGCTGAAATCTTCCTTCAGGTCTTCGGCCTGGGCGCTTTTATCCTTCCCATCATCCTCGCCTACCTGGGCGTCAAAGCCCTTCTTCCCAGAAGGAAGGGCGGTTCGCTGTTCAGGATCGGGGGAAGTCTTTTCCTCCTCCTCGTCCTGGGCGGCCTCTTTTCTCTACTTTTCCAGAGGCTCTCCTGGAGAGGCGCCGACATCGAAGCCGGCGGTGTCCTCGGCACCCTCCTATCTTCCGTCCTGGTCCGATACCTCAGCCAGGCCGGGACTCTCATTTTCCTTCTCGCCCTGCTTATGCTCTTCGTCCTCTTCTCCACGGAATTCTCCTTGGGGAGGTTCATCGGATTCTTCGGCCGCTTCCTGAGTTTCGCCTTCAAAGAGGTCCGCATCCGGGTGACCGATTACCAGAAGTCTAAGGCCAAAGAAAAGATGCGGAAGAAAGTGATGGAGAAGTACACCCAGTCGCCCGAAAAGGACCAGAAAAAAGAGAAGGCCAGGAAAGAAGAGGAAGAAGAAGAGGAGGAGGAACCGAAGGCCAAGGGAAAGAAAGAAGAGAAGAAAGAGCTCAAGAGGGCCGAGAGGCCGGAACCGATCCTTATCCATCCCCCCCTGCCCGCCCGGCCGGACAAACTCCTCTTCCCGGAGATGGAGCAGAAGAGCGACTACAACTTCCCGCCCTTCACCCTCCTCGACCCCGGCGCACCCTCCGAGCAGATCGACAAGAACGAACTCTACGAGAAGAAGATGCGGATCGAGGAAAAGCTCAAGGAGTTCCGCGTCGAGGGCGAGGTCAAGGAATACCATCCCGGGCCGGTCATCACGACCTACGAGTTCTATCCCAACCCCGGGATCAAGGTCAGTCAAGTGGCCAACCTCTCCGAGGACCTATCCCTGGCCTTGGGAGCCGAGTCCGTCCGCATCCAGAGGATCCCGGGCCGGTCCTCACTGGGCGTCGAGATCCCCAACAACAAGCGGGAGATCATCAAGCTCCGGGACATCATCCAGTCGGAGAGGTTCCTCAACTCTCCCTCCAAGCTGACCTTCGCCCTGGGCAAGACCATCCATGGCGAGGTCTATGTCACCGACCTCTCGGTCATGCCCCACCTCCTGATTGCCGGCGCTACCGGAACCGGGAAGAGCGTCGCCCTCAACTCCCTCATAGCCAGCATCCTCTACAAGGCTAGCCCCGACGAGGTCAAGCTCATCCTGATTGACCCTAAGCGGCTTGAGTTCACCCTCTATGAGGGCATCCCCCATCTCCTGAGCCCCGTCATCAACGACCCCAAGAAGGCCGGCGGCATCTTGATGGACGCCATCAAGAAGATGGAAGAGCGCTACCACCGCCTGAGCTTCCTCAAGGTCCGGGATATCGTCCAGTACAACCACCAGGTCCACAAGATCCTGCAGGAGAAAAAGGGCAAGCTCACGGACGAGGAAAAGCAGAAATTCAAGCTGCTGCCCTATATCGTCATCATCATCGACGAGCTGGCCGAACTGATGATGGTGGGCGCCCAGGAGGTCGAATACTGCATCGCCCGCCTGGCCCAGCTCGCCAGGGCCGTCGGCATCCATCTCGTCCTTGCTACCCAGCGGCCGTCTATCGACGTCATCACCGGTACGATCAAGAACAACTTCTCCTGCCGCATCGCCTTCCGCGTCCCCTCGAAAGTCGACTCCCGGATCATCATCGACACGTCCGGCGCCGACAAGCTCCTGGGCCTGGGCGACATGCTGTTCATGCCGCCGAATTATCCCCGGATCATACGGCTGCACTGTGCTTACATCTCCATGCCCGAGATCACGCGCCTCGTCAAATTCGTCAAGGAGCAGCGGGCCCCCGAGTTTGACACAAGGCTTGTCAAGTTCATCAAGGCCCCCACCGCCCAGGAATGGGAAGACACGGGCGAGAAAGACGAGCTCTACGAGGAGGCGCTCCGGATGGTGCTGGCCACCGGCCAGGCCTCGGCCTCCTGGCTGCAGAGAAAGCTTAAGCTGGGATACGCCCGGGCCGCCCGGATCATCGACCAGATGGAGCAGGAGGGTATCCTGGGTCCCTCGGAAGGCAGCAAGCCGCGGGAGATCCTGGTCGACCCTCAAGCCTACCTGGGGAAAAAGGACCAGGTTAAGGAGTCCTAGTTGTTTTCCCGCCTGAGGACTCGGCAGCGGGCTAAAAAGGCCCTCAAGGACGTCAACCTCCAGATGGCCCTTGGGCGAGCCTCCAGCCAGCATAACAAAAAATACCTCCAGACCAGCCGGGAGATCCCTTGGGAAGAGTATAAACAGAAGGCCCGGGTCATCCGGGAGAAGAACATCGGCCAGCTGCCGGAACTCATCGAACGGTTCAGCCAGGAGGCCGAAAAGGCGGGCGCTCGAGTGCACAGGGCCTCGGCCCCCCAGGATGCTATCGACACGATCCTCCGGATTGCCCGGGAGAAGAAGGCCCGGCTCATCGTTAAATCAAAGTCCATGGTTAGCGAGGAGATCGGGCTGAACGACGCGCTGGAGAAGAGCGGTCTCCAGGTCGTCGAGACCGACCTCGGGGAATGGATCATCCAGCTGGCCGGCGATAGGCCTTCCCATATCACCGCGCCGGCGCTCCATCTGACCAAGGAGAAGATCTCCGAGATCCTGAGCCGGCGCCTGGGCTGGCCCGTGCCCGCCGATGCCCGCGAGATTGTCCGGATCGCCCGGGAAGAGATGCGCCCGCATTTTATCCAGGCCGATATCGGTGTTTCGGGCGCGAATTTCGCCGTCGCCGAATCCGGGACTCTGGTCATCGTCAGCAATGAGGGCAACGTCCGTCTGACCACGACCCTGCCGCCCGTCCACATCGCCCTGGTGACGGTGGAAAAATTCGTCGAGACACTCGAAGAGGCGACGCTGCTCATCAAGGCGCTGACAGTCGCCTCCTCCGGGAAAAAGCTGACCTCCTATGTGTCCTTCATTACCGGACCCAGCTCGACCACGGATATCGAGAAAGAAAATATCGTGGGCGTCCACGGCCCGCAGGAAGTCCACATCATCATCCTCGACAACGGGCGCCTGGCCCTGGCCGAGAATGAGGATTTTAAGGACGTCCTCTTCTGCTTGAAGTGCGGGGGCTGCATGCTGGTCTGCCCGGTCTTTCAGTCCGTGGGCGGCCATGTCTTCGGCGGCCCCGTATATCCCGGCGGGATCGGGACTCTGCTCACGGCCATGACCCGCTCGCTCCGCGAATCCTACCGGACGCTCGACTTCTGCGCCGACTGCAAGAAGTGCGAGGAGTTCTGCCCCGTGGGCATCCCCACCGGCGATCTTCTGCTGAGAATCAAAGAGACTCAAGGCTCACGGCTCTGGGAGAAAGGGCTGTCCTCCCTGTTCCGGTCCAAAGCACTAGGTGAAAATGGCGCCAGGGTCCTGGCTGTCCTGCAAAAGGTCTGGCAGAAAGACGGTTATTTTCGGCGCCTCCCGCTCGTCTGGACCCGGGGAAAAAGGATCCCCGTCTTGAAGTTCCGAAAAAGCCGGCAGGAAGAGCCGGCGGATGGACCCAAGGTCTATCTTTTTCAGGGATGTCTGGTCAAGTACTTTTTTCCCGAGGTCCGTGAGAGTGTCGTCAAATCACTCGCCTATTTCGGCTACCGCGTGGTCACTCCGCCGGAGCAGGTGTGCTGCGGCGCGCCCAGCCATCATCTCGGGGACGACAAGGCCGTCCGCGCCCTGGCTGAGAAAAACCTGGAATCGTTCGCCAAAGAAGATCCCGACGTCATCATCACGGTCTGTCCCACCGGGCATGCCCTCCTCAAGAACCTCTATCCCCGGCTCGATCCCCGCGCCTCTCGTTTCGCCGGGAGGATCCAGGATTTTACCGCGTTCATGGCCTCCAAGGGACATCTTCCTCCGGCGAGGGCGACGGACAAGGAAGAGGTCTATTACCATTATCCCTGCCATTATCTCACCGAGCTCCGGTTGGGGGATAAACCACCCGGGCTCCTGCGGTCTCTTGGTTTCGACCTGGCGGAGCAAAAAGAGCCGCCGGCCTGCTGCGGTTTCTGCGGCGTCTTCTCGGTCAAAAACCCCCAGATCTCCGCGCATCTCTGGAAGAACAAGAAAAAGGACATCCTGAAAAGCGGGGCTCCGCTCGTGGCTACGGACTGCCCCGGTTGCCTGTTTCAGCTCCGGTCGGGTCTCGAGACCGAGGACAGGACCATCCGGTCTCGGCACACCGCAGAGATATTTGCGGAGCTCTTGGAACAGCCCGCACCGCCCCGGAATACAGACTCCCGGCCGGGCCGGGATTGCCAAGGAAAGGATTTAAAAGAAAATCAGTGAATAGTGGGCAAACGGAGGGTCCTCAGGGTGTCCAGCTTGGCCTTCTGCCAGCGTTCCTGAGGGATGGATAGAAAGACCTCGACCAACTGGGGGTCGAACTGACTGCCGCTGTACCGCTCGACCTCGCGCCGGGCCTCTTCAAAGCTTCGGCCTTTCCGGTAGGGCCGGTCCGAGGTGATGGCATCCACCGTATCGGCGATGGAGAAGATCCTGGCCTCTAGCGGAATCTGCTCTCCGGCCAGGCCATATGGATAGCCCATGCCGGTGAGGTGTTCGTGATGGTAGAGGACCACTTGGGCCGCTCTCTGCAGGAACGAGAATTCCTCGATCAACTTATAGCCCAGAAGGGGATGGTCCTTGATGATCTCCCGTTCGATCAGGGTCAGGGGGCCCTTCTTTCTCAAGATCGATTCGGGGATCCCGATCTTGCCGATGTCATGCAGGAGGGCGCCTCTCTCCAGGTCGACCAGGTACCGCTGGTCTTCGATCCCCAGCTCCCGGGCCAGGAGCAGAGCATAGCTGGCCACGAACTGGGAGTGACCGACCGTATCTTCGTTATCGTCGGTGGCGGCGATGAAATGGATGAGGTTGGAGTTGAAGAACCTCTGTTTCTCGGCAAACCCTTCCTCATCGAGCTCGTCCGAGTTACGGAAGATCTGCTCATACCAGTGGCTGAGGTCCTTCATGGCCTCTTTGGCCAGGAAGATCTTGTGAGTGCGGGTGCTCAGGCCGTTCCAGGAGGAATAGTGGGCGCCGCTTTTCGGTGAGCCAAGGAAGTCCTCGTTTCCCCGCAGAGCGAACAGGTACTCGTTCTGGCTCAGGAACAGCGGAAAAGCGGTCCGGGCGCCTCTCAGGTCCTCGATGACCAGCAGGTTCTCTTTATCGGCTTGCGCTTTTTTCAAGCCGGCGGTCTTTTCGGGCGTGGAAATTAGGCTTCTCATTATTAACTCGCATACTTTTAGTCGCGGCACCCCTGAAAAAGTTGAAGCGGACGCGATTTTTCCTCACCCCACCCCCCCTCTATAGGGGGGAGGTCTTTCCTCTAAATCCACCCTTGTCAAGGGTTTAGACACCTTATATAATGGCCTCGTGGAATACCGGCCGCCCGAGATCGACCTCAATGAAGTCGTCGTCAAGTACCGCCCCGTCGTCAGCTTCAAGGTCAAGAAATCCCTGGGTGCCCAGACTCCGGACTGGGAGGATGTGGTCAACGAGGTCATCACCCAGGTGATCGAAAAGGTCAAGAAGGGGGAATTCCGGGGGGAATCTTCGATCGGGACGTTCATCTATACCATCACCAGCCGCCGGATCGTCGACCATATCCGGCAGAAGACCAAGGTCCTGAGGAGCGTCCCGGAGCCCACCCCCCTACCCGATCCCTGTAAGGACGCCGAGAGCCGGGAGAGGGCCCGGATCCTCGCCGAGGCCATCCAGCAGCTCAAGCCCAAGTTCAAGGAGGTTCTAAATCTCTATTATTATCAAGAGCTTAGCCGCGGTGAGGTGGCGCAGCGCTTGGGTATATCGCCCCGCCGGGTCAGCGAGCGCCTCAACTACGCCCAGAAACTCCTCCGGAAGATGATCAAGACATGAAAATTTTCATTTTTCTTCCTCATCCGGCGACTAAATCGTTGAAACCGGATGAAAGGTGAAAGAGCATGAAAAGGTGCACGTTTGAGGACCGGATCGACAGTTACCTCCTGAATAAACTCGAGGGGCAGGAGAAGGAGAGTTTCGAGGAACACTTTTTCAACTGCCCGAGCTGTTTCCGCCAGATGGAAGAACGCGATGTTCTGATTTCCACAATAAAGAACCGCGGCGCCTGGCTTTTCAAGGACGAGGCTGCGACCGAGCAGAGGAATTGGGTGCCGGCGTGGAAGCGAGCTCTATCCTCCTTCACGCCCCGGCAATGGGCGACCGTGGGGGTCGCCGCCGCCGCTCTTCTGCTGGTTGTTTTTGGAGTTCTGCCTCGATTCACGGGCCCTTCTCCCCAGTTCGTCCTGAGTGAGACCGAAGTGGTCCGGGGAGAATCGTTGACCCTGATGTCGCCCATCATCGACGTCAAATCCGTTCCCGCCTTCTTTGAATGGAAATCGCTCGGTCAGGATGTCGAATACAAGATCTCCCTCTATAACGGCGGGCTCATCTGGTCGGCAGTGACCCGGGACAGCCGGATCGCAGTTCCCGAGGAAACTCGGCAGCGGATGCTGCCCGGTCAGCGGTTCGCCTGGCAGGTCAGAGCCTTTTCCGCCCGCGGAACCCTGATCGCCGTCTCGAGTAAGGTCCAGTTCCAGATCGAGCCGGCCGAATAATTCGCGCCTTCCTTAATCTTCGATCAAACTCTCGTCCTCTGCGTACAGCCGGCCGCGGCTTTCCTCTTCAAAGGCCAGGCAGCACATCAGCCGGCCGCAGAGCCCCGAAATCTTGGTCGGGTTGATGACGATCTGCTGCTTCCTCGCCTTCTGGATAGTCACCGGCTCGAAGGTTTTCATGAAGCTGGCACAGCAGAGGGGTCGGCCGCAGACACCCAGCCCGCCGAGCATCTTGGCCTCGTCCCGGACGCCGATCTGGCGCATCTCGATCCGCATCCTCAGCTCCTGGGCCAGGTCCTTGACGAGCTGGCGGAAATCGATCCGGCCGTCCGCGGTATAAAAGAAGATCCCTTTTTTCTCGTTGAAGAAGTATTTCACCGCCACCAGTTTCATCGGCAGGTTCCGGGCCTTGATCCTCTGCAGGCAGAACTCGAACGCCCTGCCCTCCTTCTCCCGGAGCCACTCGAACTTCCGGAGATCGTCATCGGTCGCCCGGCGGATGATGCGGACGGCATTCCGTTCGGCCTTGGGCAATTGACAGACTTCGGAAGGGATGTCGACGACTTTGGCGAGGTCCCCGCCCAAGTCAGACTCGACCAGAAAGACGTCGCCCTTTTGAATGTTCAGGTCGTCTTTATGAACCCGGAGGACCCTCCCAGTGCTCTCAGAAACGAGACAGATAATATCGGTCATGTGTGTCTTCTCCCAGGAGTGAATAGAAGGCGCTGGCGATCAAACTCATGTTCAGATTTTTGGCCAGCCCGGAAACCGCTCCCTCGACCCGCCGGAGGAATTCCCAGCACTTTTCCAGGCTCCAGACGTTTTCCAGGGCCCGGATGTCTTCCCCATAATCGGGGTTGAGAAGGAGCGCGAGGTCCCCCTTCTCTTTAATCAGGATCAGGTCCCGGCAGAAAGAAGCCATGATTTCCAGGGTTACCTTCAGATCGTCGCGGACAAGGTTCCGCTGGGCGAACCCGTAGCTCTCTAAGAAAAATGACGGTCTCTCCGGCCTGACGATGGACAGGAAAAGGTCCCATGCTTCCCGGCGCGCAGTCTGGACCTCATCCCAATTGAGGGCCAGCGCCTCTTCCCAGTTCCCCCTGACATAAAGGGAAATAATCCTCGCTTGGTCCTCGCCGAAGCCTTTTTCCACGAGCGCCCTTGCGATCTCCTCCCTTCCGACCGGCACGAACTGCAGGACCTGGCAGCGCGATTTGATCGTCGGCAGGATGAGATGGGGATTGTCCGTGACCAAGATGAAATGCGAGAAAACAGGCGGCTCCTCCAGAATCTTAAGCACCGTATTGGAGGATTCGTCATTCATCTTGTCCGCTTCCGAGATAATGAAGACCCGCTTGCGTCCGACCATCGGTCTCATATAAGCGGCCTGTCGCATCTCCCGGACGGATTCAACCCTGATCACCTGGCCGGAGGGGATGATCTCCTGAACGTCGGGGAACCGGCTGCCTGAAATGGCCAGACACGTGGGGCACTCACCGCAGGCATCATCCGTACGGCGCTCGCAATTGACGGCCCTGGCCAGCGAGAGGGCCAGGCTCCGTTTCCCCACGCCCCCCGGTCCATAGAAAAGGAGCGAGTTGGGGAGCCGGTTCTTCTGCAGAGCCAGCCGCAAAATCTTCTTCACCCGGCTGTTTCCCAGAATTTTGTCAAAATCCATGCCTGTTCCTCAACTCGCGCGGCCTTCCTTATTCAGCGTCTTCTTCAAAAACCGGCCCGTATGGGACCCGGCCACGGCCGCGACTTCCTCCGGCGTACCCTGAGCGACGATCCACCCGCCCTCTTCCCCCCCCTCAGGCCCCAAGTCGATGACATGATCACAATATTTGATGACGTCGAGGTTGTGCTCGATGACGACCATCGTGTTGCCCCGGCCCACGAGCTCGGAGAGGAGCTCGAGAAGCTTGCGCACATCGTCAAAATGGAGCCCCGTGGTGGGCTCGTCGAGCAGGAGGAGCGTCCGGCCCGTACTCTTCCGGCCCAGTTCTTTGGTCAGCTTGATCCGCTGAGCCTCCCCGCCCGAAAGCGTCGGCGCCGGCTGGCCGAGCCGGATGTAGCCCAGACCGACCGACCGGAGCGTAGCCAGCTTCCTCTTGAGCAGAGGATGGGCCCGCAAGTAGGCGAAGGCTTCATCAACGGTCATAGCCAGGAAATCGGCGATGTTCTTACCCTTATAAAGGACGGTCAGGGTCTCCTTGTTGTACCGCTTGCCGCCGCAGCGGTCGCAGGTCACCAGGACATCAGGGAGGAAATGCATCTCGATCTTCTTCGCTCCGGCCCCCTCGCATTCTTCGCAGCGTCCCCCGGAAAGGTTGAAGCTGAACCGGCTCGACGTGTAGCCCCTCATCCGCGCTTCCGGCGTCCGCGCAAACAGCTCCCGGAGCGGGGTGAGAAGTCCGGTATAGGTCGCGGGATTGGAGCGCGGCGTCCGGCCGATGGGTTTCTGGTCCACGGCGATGACTTTGTCGATCTCCTCGACGCCGAGGAGCGCCTCGTGGGATCCGACCCTCTGCTTGGCATTGTGAAAGAGGTTGAGCAGGCTTTTGTAGAGGATGTCGTAGACCAGGGTGCTCTTGCCCGAACCGGAGACGCCGGTTACGGCCGTCATTGTCCCCAGGGGGATGCGCACTTCGAGCCCCTTGAGGTTGTGTTCCGTCGCCCTGACAATCGTCAGCCAGCCGCTGGGCCCTCTTCTCTTTTCGGGCACGGGGATCTTTTTCTCCCCCCTGAGATACTGCGCTGTGAGGGAGTCAGCGGACTCGAGAACCCGGCGGAGATCGCCCTCGGCCACTTTGTACCCGCCGTCCTCGCCCGCGCCCGGCCCCAGGTCGAGGATGTGATCGGCCGAACGGATGGTCTGCTCATCGTGCTCGACGACAATGACGGAGTTTCCCTCATCCCGGATGCGGCGCAGGAGACGGATCAACCGGCCGTTGTCCCGCTGGTGAAGGCCCACGGTCGGCTCGTCCAGGACGTAGAGGACGCCCCGGAGTCTCGCCCCGATCTGGGCAGCCAGGCGGATGCGCTGGGCTTCTCCGCCAGATAGGCTAGCCGTTGTCCGGCTGAGCTGGAGATAGGGCATGCCCAGCTCCACCATGATGTCCAGCCGCGTCAGGATTTCCTTCAGGATCTTCGAAGCGACGAGAGCGGCCGCGGCGTCGAACTTGAAGGAGCGCATCTCGACGACGAGCTTGTCGACCGGCAGCGCGCTCAGCTCGTGGATGTTTTTGCCGCCGATCCGGACGGACAGGCTCTCCTTTTTCAGCCGTCTTCCCTGACATTCGGGACAGACGTCATCGGTGAGCTCGACTTCTCCCCACTCGTTGAGGACGGTTTGGAATCCCAGCCCGTGGCAGCGGGAGCAGGCCCCATAGGGGCTGTTGAAGGAGAAGCTCCGGGGCTCGAGCTCGGGAAGACTGACCTCGCAAAAGGGGCAAAGAAGTTTAAGTGAGTAGAACACCTCTTCCCCGTTCTTACGGAGAAGGAGCAGGTCGCCGCCCGAGATCTCGAGGGCCTTATCGACCGCTTCCTCCAGTCTGTGAGCGGTTTCGTTGCTCGGAATGACCTCATCCACCAGGACCTCGATGCTGTGCTTTTTTGTTTTGGCCAGCCGGACGGATTCTTCGAGCTCCCGGAATTCCCCGTCCAGGCGGAAGCGGAGGAAGCCTTTCTTCAGAAACTTCTCTAAAAGGCGGGAGTACTCGCCCTTCCGGCCTCTAACGACGGGCGCCAGGACCGCCACTTTCTCGCCGGTAAATGAGTCCAGAATCCTCCGGAGGATTTGCTGGGGGGTCTGCGAGCTGACCTGGCGGCCGCAGCTCGGACAGTGCGGCGTCCCGACGCGCGCGTAGAGGAGGCGCAGCAGGTCGTGGATCTCGGTTACAGTCCCGACCGTGGACCGAGGGTTGGAGGAGATGGTCTTCTGGTCGATGGAGATGGACGGCGAGAGGCCTTCGATCGACTCGATCTCCGGCTTCTCCATCTGCTCGATGTACTGGCGAGCGTAGGCGGACAGGCACTCGATGTAGCGGCGCTGCCCCTCGGCGTACAGAGTGTCGAAGGCCAGGGAACTCTTCCCCGACCCGCTCGGCCCGGTCACGACGATCAGCTTGTTGCGGGGCAGGTCGACGTCGATGCGCTTGAGGTTGTGCTGCGCCGCCTTCTTGACGCGGATCTCTTCGAGCATGCCTCTATTTTAGCGCCAGCGCGGCTTATTCACAAGGAAGGAAGGCTCGATTTAAAAGCAGCAGGGCGAAAAATTGACCCGCGGAATTCATTCATGTAGGATGGACTGAGGTTTTGCCATGACGCGTGAAGAAAACCTCCTCAGGTCCCTGAAGGACCTCCAGGAGATGGGGCTCAAGGAAGACTCCATCACCGCGGTCAAGCATATTCCGGCTCAGGAAGGGCGCTTCGCCGAGTATCCGCCCGGCGTCCACCCCGGCCTCCTCGCCGCCCTTAAGCAGAAGGGCTATCAGAGGCTGTACTCCCACCAGAGATCTTCCTGGGAAGTCCTGCAGGGCGGAGGGCATATCGTCATCGTAACGCCGACCGCTTCGGGCAAGACGCTCTGCTATAACCTGCCGGTGCTCAACGCCATCCTCAATGACCCGGCCAGCCGGGCCATCTACCTCTTCCCCACCAAGGCCCTCTCCCAGGACCAGAGGGCCGAGCTCGACGAGGTGATCGGGCTTCTTCCCGAGGGCGTGCGCATCCATACCTATGACGGGGATACGCCCCAGGACGCCCGCAAGGCCATCCGG
>Ga0153916_10001132_pt1 | contig 18852 bp, 17 predicted proteins | sample Opewatmetagenome_FD_109642 | JGI IMG/M metagenome (GOLD analysis project Ga0153916, IMG submission 109642) | Freshwater wetland microbial communities from Ohio, USA - Open water 3 Core 3 Depth 4 metaG | ecosystem: Environmental > Aquatic > Freshwater > Wetlands | place: USA: Ohio, Lake Erie... | reverse complement strand
GTGCGGCCGTCCGCCGACTCGTCGAGGCGGAGTGTGTTCAGCGCTTCGGTGCGATTCATGTGTCACCCCCTGACCCACGCACTCTCCGCCCCGATCATCGGCCGCCCGAAGCGCATTATGTTGCGTCGTGCCTGGCCTGCCGGGGGTGCGCTATGATGCCGCCATGGCGAACGACGAGGCGGCGCTTGCGGCCCGCCAGGCAACTTCGGCCGAATGGGCACCGGCGGAGACCCCCCGCTCCGACGGCCTCTCCCAGCTTCGATATCTATTCCGGGCCATGCGGCCGCGCCAGTGGACGAAAAACGGCATCGTCTTCCTGGCCTTCGTGTTCTCCGTGGGCCAGCAGTACCACCTGAGCGAGACCTCTACCTGGCTGCCGAAGGTGCTGGCGTCGCTGGCCGCTTTCGCCTGTTTCGCGGCCGTCTCCAGCGCCGACTACCTCGTGAACGACATCCGCGACATCGAGAGCGACCGTGCGCATCCCACGAAACGCCGGCGGCCCATCGCGGCCGGGCTGCTGCCCGTGAACACGGCGTGGACGGCGGCCGTCGTGCTGTCCCTCATCGGCAACGCGGGGGCGTTCGCGCTGAACTGGAGGGTGGGGATGATCATCCTCGCCTACACCGTGCTGATGGTCGCCTATTCCTACAAGCTCAAGCACGTAGTGCTGATCGACCTGTTCGTCATCGCCGCGGGGTTCGTGCTGCGGGCGATGGCCGGGGCGCTGGCGATAGACGTGCCGATCTCGCCATGGCTGTACGTCGTGACGGCGCTGGGGGCGCTGTTTCTGGGCATCAACAAGCGGCGGGCGGAGCTGGAGCTGCTGGCGGACGGGGCGGCAAATCACCGCAAGATCCTTGACGAGTACACGACGGATCTGCTCGACCAGATGGCGTCGACCGTGACGGCGGCGGTACTGATGGCGTACGGCCTGTACACGTTCACGGCGGAGGGCCTGCCGAAGAACCACTCGATGATGCTGACCATCCCGTTCGTGCTGTACGGCATCTTCCGCTACCTGTATCTGGTACACACGAAGAACGAGGGCGGCAGCCCGGAGGAGGTGCTGCTGCGCGATGTGCCGATCATGCTCACCGTAGTCGGCTGGATCGTAACAGCGGCGATCGTGCTGCTGGTGGCGCGCGGGTAACGACGGCGTGCGCGCCGAAGCAGCGTGCAGCGTCCGCTTCGGGCATAAGACATCGACCGGCAAGGCGCTGCTCGAGACGTCGGAGCTGATTTTTCGCGGCGAGTTCCGGCTCGTTATTCCGTTCAGCGAGATCGAGATGGTCGATGCCAGCGACGGCCAGCTCAAGGTGACGTGTAGCGGCGGTACGGCAACGTTCGAGCTCGGCGCGAAGGCCGAGCAGTGGGCGCGCAAGATCCGCAACCCGAAGAGCATCATCGATAAGCTCGGCATCAAGCCGGGACATCGCGTCGTCGTCCTCGACGTGGCCGATGCAGGCTTCATGGACCAGCTCCGCGAGCGGGGCGCAGCCGTCTCGACGCGAGCGGTGAAGAACGCGGACGCGATCTTCGTTCACGCGGAGACGCTGGCGGGGCTGGCCGGACTGCGTCAGCTCGTCGCGCACATCAAACGGGACGGCGCGATTTGGACGGTGACGCCGAAGGGCCAGGGCGGCATCAAAGACACCGATGTGATGGGGATCGGGAAGGCGGCGGGGCTAGTGGACGTGAAGGTGGTGTCGTTCTCCGGCACGCATGCGGCGCACAAGTTTGTCATTCCGAAGGCGGTGCGGTAGCAGAGCCTATACGACCGCGCTGGCTTTGCCGACCGTGACCTTCGTGCCGTCGTCCTTCTCGGCCCAGACGTCGAGGTGGGCGCGGCGGCGGGCGCCCTCGGGCGTGAGCTCGCGGACGAAGCCGCGGCAGGTCAGGCGGTCGCTGCCCCAGACGACGTTCACGAGGTTGACGTCGAGCTTGCCCCCGGCAATCCAGCCGGCGCCGAAGCGCTCCGTCATCATCTCCGAGATGAAGCAGATCGACATCATCCCCTGAACGACGATGTCGGGGAAGCCGAGCCGGGCCGCCGCATCGCGGTCGTTGTGATAGTTGCGGGCCGGGCCGCTGAACTTGAAGCACATGTCGTCGGTGATCTGTATCGTCAGCGGCGGGACTGCTTCGACGGCAGCGGAGACGTCGACATCAAAGCGGCGCTCGGCGGACTTCTCGCGCGACTTGTCGACGACGACGCCCTCGCGCTTCGTCTCCGGCAGGAAGCTCTGGTGGGTGCGCCCGCGGGCGACGACGGAGCCGTCCTCGGCGAAATGCAGCACTTCAGCGACGACGTAATCGCGGCCGCGCTTGGCGTAGCGCTCGGCGATGAACAAACGCGCGTAGACCGTGTCGCCGACCATGACCGGCGCGAAGAACTCGAACTCCTGACGGGCGTGCAGGTTGCCGTAGAGGTTCGGCAGGTACCAGGCCGGCTGGCCGCGCTCGTCGCGGTACTCGTACACCTCCGAGTGGCGCAGCAGCGCCGGCGCAACCGGGCCGCCGAACGGTGACGGCCCCCCGTAGACGGCGTCGGAGTGGTCGATCGATGCGCAGTAGGCGGCGACCATCTCGGCCGTGACGGCGATGTCGTGACGGCCGTAGTCACGGCCGACGTAGATGTCCGTGGTGGATGCGGTGGTCATGGGTGCTCCTTGCCCGCGGGGCGGAAATTGGTCGGCACTCTTGATCCCGGCGGCGCCGGCCCCGCGCCTGATTGATTGACAGGTCGCGCTCGTCGTTAGCAGTCTGGGCGCGAGAGTGCTAACCGGCCCGGCTCCGTCATCAGACACGAGGGCGGCCGCCGGGCGGCGACTCGCGGGCGTCCGTGCTTGACGACTATAGCAGGACGGGCGAGGGACGCCGAAGGGGCGTATGTCACATGGGAGACCCGTCGCTGCGCTGAGGCCACATTGGACTGAGATTGGCCACGCCAAAGCCGGGGGCGAGCCTGGACCAGACCAGCCCGATTCCAGAGAGTGGGCCAGCACAAATTGTGAGGCCCAGGGCTACGAATGAGACGCGGTAATTCCGAACATTCCAGCAGGGGACGGAGCGGCCGCACGAGGGCTGCGGCCGTGCGAGAGCGTGATGGAAGCCGAGTTTCAACCATTTGGCGATTCCGCGATCGATGCGCTGCGGCGAGTCTATGACGAGCTGAAGGCGACGGAGTCCCGCCTCCGCGCAGTCGTGGCGAATGCCCCGATCGTCCTGTTCTCGATCGACCAATCGGGCGTGTTCACTCTGTCCGAAGGCAAGGGGCTGGCGGCGCTGGGGCTCAAGCCGGGTGACGTCGTGGGCCAGTCCGTGTACGACCTGTACCGAGACAGCCCCGAGATCCTGGAGGGCATTCAACGAGCGCTCGGCGGCGACATCGTGACCAGCGAGGTGGAGCTGGCCGGGCTGGCGTATGAGACATACTACGCGCCGCTGCGTGACGATGATCATGCCATCACGGGCGTCATCGGCGTGGCGACTGACATCACCGAGCGCACACAGGCAGTCGCAGCGCTGGTGGAGCAGTCGCGGCGCGATCCACTGACGGGCGTGCTGAACCACGCGGCCGTCACCCAGGCGCTCACTGATCTGATCAGCGCGCACGGCGACGCCCCGTTCTGTGTGGCGATGGTCGATCTGGACGGGCTGAAGGCCGTCAACGACACGTACGGCCATCAGGTCGGTGATGCAGTCCTCGTCGCGACGGCCAGCGCCCTGTCCCGTAACGGCACCATCGTCGGGCGGTATGGAGGAGACGAGCTCCTGGCGTTGCTCCCGGGCACAGACAGTGCAGCGGCATTGGGTTATCGGGACGAAGTCCTGGCGGCGCTGGCAACCGCCGGCGTGAAAGACCCCGAGACCGGCGCCAGCGTCCCGGTGATCGCCAGCATCGGCATCGCGACGTACCCGGACGAAGCAGCCACAGCCGATGCACTTGTCCGGCTGGCCGACAACGCGATGTATTCGGCGAAGCGCGAGCAGCCTGCGAACCCGGGCGGCATGGGCATCAGCCACAGCCGGGCGAGCGAGCGGGCGACGCGCATGGTCGGCGAAATGCTGCCGCTGCTCACGGCGGCCGGGACGCTGGACGAGAAACTCCGGCTGGTGTCACATCGACTGTCGGTCGGAGCGGGGTACGATGCGGTGCACTTCGAGACGTACACGGCTCCCGGCACCGCGCCAGCGGCGTCGAACACGTTCGCACGGCTGCCGGACGAGCTGATCGAGGCGTGGAACCAGGGACAACGCAACATCAGGGAGCACCCTCTCGGCGAGATCCTGACCAAGACGCGCCGTGCCGTGGTCCTGGAGGACCCGCAGACCCACGAGCGCCTGCTGCCGGAACAACGCGCGGTGCTGAAGGCGGCGGGGATCAGGTCAGCCGTCGCGATCCCGATGATGTGGCAGGACGAGATGGTCGGCATGCTCGGAGTCGGGAGCAAGCGTCCGGGCGCATTCACGCCGCTGGACATCCAGTTCCTGACAGCAGTAGCGAACCAGGTGACGGCGATCGTCCGCATGGCGACGCTCGTCGACGACCTGCAGTTGGCTTCGAGCCGTCTGACGCGCGCGCAGACCGAGACGGTGATCATGCTGGCAGCCGCCGCGGAGGCGCATGAAGAGTCCACGGGCCGGCACCTGCAGCGCGTGCGCGCGATCACGGAATGCCTCGCGCGCGAACTCGGCCACAACGAGAAGGACGCGGAGGAGCTGGGGCTGGCGGCGGTGCTCCACGACATCGGCAAGATCCGCGTGCCGGACGCCATCCTGATCACACCGTCACGGCTGAGCGACGAGGAATGGGCACTGATGAAGCGGCACACGGTGTGGGGCGCGGAGTTCCTCGCGGCGCGTCCGGGCTTCGACCTGGCGGCCGAGGTGGCGCGCTCACACCACGAGCGCTGGGACGGCAGCGGCTACCCGGCGGGGCTCGCCGGCGACGAGATCCCGGTCGCGGCGACGATCGTGGCGGTGGCCGACGCGCTCGACGCGATGACGAACGACCGTCCGTACCGCTCCGGCCGGGCGCTGGAGTGGGCGATCGCGGAGATACAGGCGTCCGCCGGGACGCAATTCAGCCCGCAGGTAGCCGCGGCACTGCAGCGCCTGTACGCACGGGGCGCGTTGCCTCTCACGCAGGACGAGGACGCCGGGCTACAGGAAGCGGCGTAGCGTAAGCGCCTCATCCCAAGTGACAAGCCCATGTGCAGCCACCCTACGACGGCAGCCAGACCATGACGTGGCTACATCTGTAGTGAAGGGATTGCAGCCCATGCGTCCGCTGGATGCGTTGGAGGCGCTCGCTCGCCTTGCCGTCGTCACCGACGCGCCGGATCGGATCGGCGCCCTCACGGAGGCCACCCGCATTGTCGGCGCGGTGATCGGGGCGCACGATGTACGCATCTTCGTCGGCGACGGCATCAATTACGACGCTTATCCGCAGAGGGAAGCGGAAGACTTCTTCGGGCTATCGCCTGCCGGCGTCCTGTCGGTCGGGCAAGCGTTGAGAAGCCTCCGCGGCCCCGCAGTCCACACGGTCGGCGAGGACGGATTGCCGCACGACGTCGCTCCGGCTGACGGCGCGAGAGGTGGAGCGCTCATCGCCCTCAGCCTCTGGCGCGGAGGTGCGTACGGCGGCGCGCTCGTCGCACTGGGCCCGTGGACCCCGCAAGCCGCGCGTCGCGCCGGGCGAATCCTCGGTGCGGCAGCACCTGCGCTAGGCGCTGTGCTGGAACTGGTCGTGGACGCCGAGCGCGCCGAACTGGTACAGCGCCAGATGAATGCCCTGGGCGACGTTGCGCGCGTGCTCAACCGGGGGAGCACCGTGCGGGAGGTGCTGAGTGACATCGTGGGCGCCATTCACGGCGCCACGGGTTTCGTCAGCAGTGTCGACGTCCTGGATGCCCGCGGCCGCATTGCCATCCGTAGCACGGCCTCCGGGCGCTACCAGGGGACGCCGCTGTACCAGGCATGGCTGGACATGACCAAAGCCCCGGATCGGGTCAGGAAGATGATCCTCAAAGATCACCAGCCGGTGCTCCTGCCCGACCTCCAGAACGATCCACGGCTCTCGGCGGAGGCTCAGGAGTTCTACCGCCGCGCGTCACTCGTCTCTGGTGCCACGTTCCCGCTTCTCCTCCAGGATGAAGTCGTGGGCTTGCTACGAGTGGGCAGTCTCAGCCTGACTTCCTTCCCTCCGCCCATCGTCGATCTCCTCAAGAACCTGGCGATCCAGGCCGCCGTCGTCGTGAGAGGCGCCCAGTCGTGGGACCAACTGCAGCGGGCTCGCAGGCAAACGGAGCGATACGCCGCGAAACTCCACACGCGGAACCAGGAACTCCTCAAGGAGATCGCCGAGCGCGAGCGGGCAGACAACCGAGTCAAGTACCTGGCGTTTCATGATGCGCTAACCGGCCTGCCAAACCGGAGGCTGTTTGAGGAGCACCTCGCTACGTCGCTGGCCCAGAGGCGCCGCGACGAGCGGCCGCTTGGGGTCATGTTTCTGGATCTGGACAACTTCAAGGCCATCAATGACATCATGGGCCACACCGAAGGAGACCGCGCACTCAAGGAAGTCGCCGAGCGGCTGACAAGCACCCTGCGCGAAGGCGATACCGTCGCCCGGCTCGGAGGTGACGAGTTCACGGTGCTGCTGCCGGCCCTGTCCGACGCAGAGAACCTCCTTGAGACAGCGGAAAGAATCCTGGAGCGGCTCAGGCGGCCGTGGAAATGCGGGGGCCATGAATTTCACACCACGGCCAGCATTGGTATGGCGATGCACCCTCAAGACGGTGAAGATCCGGAAACCCTGCTGCGGCACGCCGACATCGCTCTGTACCGCGCCAAGGCCCAAGGGCGTGACCAGTTCGTGCTCTTCACACCGGAGATGAACGCGCTCGTGCGAAAACGTGTGACGCAGCGGCGGCCGCGCCCGCCCAAGGCAGCCTAGCCCCACGAGTAGCGTGGGCGCTCGTTGGGCTGCAGCCTGGCGGTCGTTGATCGTTAGTCGTTAGTCATTTCCAGCCACCCACCAACCAGCCGCCACTCTGCCCAATCCCGCTAGACTGGATTCATGGAATCGCTGTACGACCTTTCGCTGGCGGAACTGGAGGTGCGCATCGTCGAGATGGGGGCGCCGGCGTATCGCGCGCGGCAGGTGCGGGAGTGGGCGTACAAGCGCTTCGCGGCGTCGTACGATGAGATGACGAACGTGCCGGCGGCGCTGCGTGCGCGGCTGGCGGCGGAGCTGCCGTTCCCGACGATGGACGTCGTGACGGAGCTGGCATCGGACGACGGATTGACGCGGAAGCGGCTGATCCGGCTCGGCGACGGGAAGCTCATCGAGACGGTGTTGATGCTCTATGACCCGCGGAGCGACAGCCGCAGACGGGCGACAGTGTGCGTATCGAGCCAGGCGGGCTGCGCGATGGGCTGCGTGTTCTGCGCGACGGGGCAGGCGGGGTTCGAGCGCAATCTGACGGCCGGCGAGATCGTGGCGCAGGTGGTGGGGTTCGCGCGGGAGCAGGCGGAGACGGGCGGGCGGCCCCTAACGAACGTCGTGTTCATGGGGATGGGCGAGCCGCTGGCGAACTACCGGGCGGTGTGGCGGGCGGTCGCGACGCTGAACGCGCCGGACGGGCTGGGCGTGGCGGCTCGGCACATCACGATCTCGACGGTGGGGCACGTGCCGGGGATCCGGAAGCTTGCGGCGGAGCGGCTGCAGGTTGGGCTGGCGGTGTCGCTGCACGCGCCGGACGAGGCGCTGCGGGAGCGGCTGATCCCGACGGCGCACCGCTATCCGCTGCCGGAGATCATCGCCGCGTGCCGGGAGTACGTGGAGAAGACGGGGCGGCGCGTGACGTTCGAATACTGCCTGATGGACGGGGTCAACGATTCGCCGGAGCAGGCGCGGGCGCTGGCGGCGCTGCTCGACGGCGTGCTGTGCCACGTGAACCTGATCCCGGTGAACCCGACGCCGGACGGCCGCATCGGCCGGCCGCCGCGGTCGCGGACGCTGGCGTTCCAGCGCGAGCTGTCGTCGCGGGGGGTGGCGTGCACGGTGCGGGTCGAGAAGGGCGTGGAGATCAGCGCGGCGTGCGGGCAGTTGCGGGGGGAGCGGGTGGTGGTCAGGTAGTCAGTGGGTCAGTCGTCAGTCGTCAGTTGATCAGCTTGCCAGCTTTTCAGTCAAACATGCCGACAACGTTGTCGACATCGTCACGCACTCAAACTGAACGGCGGGTATTCGTCGCGCATGAGGAGCAGGTAGGCCTGGAGGCGGAGGGACCAGCGGTTGACGTCGCGCGCGAAGCGCCAGAGGCCTTCGGGGTAGCGGCCGGTGAAGAGGATGGCGAACCAACCGATGATGCCGGCGAGCGCGCCCGCGACGGCGACGAAGAAGAAGACGACGACCTGCGGGATGGCGAGGATCAGACGGAAGCCGACCGTCCAGCGATTTCGCGCTGAGTCAGGGTAGTCGAGTTGGAAGGCGACGGGGTACTCACTGTCGCCGAAGGGCGGGTACTCGTCGCGCAAGAGCGCGAGGTAGGCGAGCGCGCGGGCTCGCCAGCGCATGTACATGTGGCAGAGGTCCCAGAGGCCACGCGGGAACTTACCGGTGAAGAGGATGGCGAACCAGCCGATGACGGCGCAGATGGTCGCGACCGCACCGAGCACGCCGCCACCGCTGTTCGCGCCGATACCGACGTTGTAGGGGCTCCCGACGAGGAGGATGTGTGGGATGCCAAGGATCGCCCGGAACGCGCACGTCAGCCGGTTGCGCGACCCCTCCGGCGGCGTCACGTCGTAGGCGAGCGGGTAGGTGGCCGGCTGCTCCATGCAGAGATTGTAATGCGTGGCGTCAAGCGCGCCGGTGCCGGAGCCCGAGGGCGAGCGGCCTAACTCGCGTCGTCCATACGATTACCCGATGCTTCACAAATCCCTGCAATAGTCCATCCGTACCATGGCGGCCGTTTGCCGGGGGCGAGCTAGCCTTCATGTATGAGGCGGAGCGTTATCGTCGGGATTGCGATGGCGGCGGGGGCCGTGGTGCTCGTCGCGTGCAACGTGACGGGGCTGTCGAAGGCGCCGAGGGGGACGTTCAGCCAGATCGCGTGCCTGGACGTGAACGGCGACCATCGGCTGAACGGCGACGACGCGGCGGACCCGAGCAAGGTGCCGGATTTCAACGCGGACGGCGCGCACGACGAGCAGGACGCGGCGTTCTTCCAGGGCATCGACATCGCACTCGACCCGGCGGCGCAGGCGGCGGCGTGCGCGAAGGGGTCGGATCGGGCGCCGGAGTATTTGGTGGCGCACGGGTTCCTCGAGATGTCGGACGTGAGCTGCGCGGAGGGGAAGCGGGCGGCGCTGCTCGTCGGCGTGGGCGGTGGCGTGGTGAACATCAAGGACCGCGAGGACGCGGCGGGCGTGCGCAGCATGATCGACGGCGTGCAGCGTGAGTACGAGAAGCAGGGCGTGCAGACGATCGCGGTGCTGGCGGGGCCGGCGATCGTCGGCGCTGCCAACGTACACTCGGCGATGGAGGCGTGGATGACGCACGCGGTGCAGGTGTACCTGGACCGGTATCCGTGCCTGCGGGTGCTGCTGCTCGGCCACAGCCACGGGGCGGTGACGGCGGATGTCGTCGCGGCGCGGCTGGAGGGCCGGTACGCGAGCCGGTTCGTGGAGGTGGTGGACGTCGACCGAGTGGACGCGCTGTATACGGGCGACACGCGCTCGCGGCCGGTGCAGGTACACGTGCTGAACGTCTACGAGCACAACCCGGGCGGCGTACTGCAGGGTGCTGCGTACGATTCGCCGAACGCGACGAACTGGGACGCGAGCGACCAACGCGCGCCGGCGGACGGGGACAAGCGCGGGCCGTTGAAGCCCGTGATCCACACGACGATCGACAACTCGGAGTCGGTGAAGGCGGTGATCGTGGCGGACGTGATGCGGCGGCTGGATTAGATGTTGGATGTTAGATGTTAGATGTTGGAGGTTGGCGGTCGGCGCGGGAGCACGAGGATGCGTCGTGGAGCGGCGAATCCATGCTCGCCAGCTGACAAGAAAGAACGGGCACCGGTCTGGCGCCCGTTGTGTCTGACGAAATGACGCGTGGTTACGCGCCGGGGGCGGGTGTCTCGGGCGCAGCAGCGGCCGCGGCTTCGGCGCCCTCGGCGGGGGCGGCAGCGGCAGCGGCCTCTTCCTCGGCGACGAGGCGCGGGGCGGCGACGCGAGCGACGACGACCTCGGGGTCGGTGTGCAGTGTCACCTTCGACGTGTCGATGTGGAGGTCGCTGACGTGGAGCGAGCCATCGAGCTGGGTGATGGCGGTAACGTCGCACTCGAACTGCGTCGGGATGTCGTTGGGCAGGGCTTCGACGTGGACGGTCTCCAGCGTCTGCAGGAGCACGCCGCCGTACGTCGCGACGGCGTCCGACGTGCCGACGAGCACGATGGGCACCTCGGCGCGCATCTTCTCGGTCATGGAGACCTGGTAGAAGTCGACGTGGAGCAGCATGTCGCTGACGGGATCGCGCGTGATATCGCGGATGACGACGGTGCGCGGCGACGGCTCGCCATCGACTTTGAGGTTGATGATTGCGTTGCGGGTCATGCCACGCAGGAGTTGGGTGAGCGCGGCCGTATCGGCCTGCACCGACGTCGAGTCGATGCGGTGGCCGAAGACGTTCGCGGGGGTCTTGCCATTGCGTCGCAGGGCCGCGACCTTCTTGCCGAGCACGGTGCGGGGCGCCACCTGGAGTTCGCTGTTCGCCATGTCTACGTACGTCCTACCGGCGGCGCAACCGCCGCACTATGCCGATGCCGGCGACGGCGCCCAGCCCGAAGGCAAAGGCCACCACCGGCGTGATCGCGTTGCTGACGTCGCCCTCCACGCTGCGCGCGAAGAGGAGGAGCGTCGTGCTGTCCTTGACCCGCACGTGCTCGCCGACGACGGCGAGCGTCGCGCAGTCCTTCATGTGGACGTCGCCGCCGCGCACCGTGAGCATCGCGCTGTCGGCGACATCCAGGCTCTCGCCACGGACGTTCTGCGCGGCCGCCTGCCGCAGCTCGACGCGCTCGGCATCGACAGAGCGGACGGCGCTCTGGTCAATTTCGACGCTGTCACCGGAGACGGCGGCGATGACGCTGCCCGATTCGCGAGTCATGCGGCACCTCCTGGGTTGCGGGTACGCCCGGAGACCTCGCTGAGGTTAGCAGAGCACTTGTAGCGGGTCAAATCAGCGCGCGCGGGAGGTATTGACGTCGGCTATCTGTCGAGCAGGGCGGCGATGCCTGGGAGTTCGCGGCCCTCGAGGAACTCGAGCGAGGCGCCGCCGCCGGTCGAGACGTGTGCGTACCGGCCGGCGATGCCGAGATCCTGCACCATGGCGACGGTTTCGCCGCCGCCGATGACGACGGTGGCGCCGCACGTCGCGAGGAAGCGGGCGACGGCGTGCGAGCCGCCGGCGAAGACCTGCCACTCGGCGACGCCGAGCGGGCCGTTCCAGACGACGGTCTTGACGCCGCTGAGCTTCGCCTCGTAGTCGGCGACGGTCTTCGGGCCGACGTCGAGGATCATCCAGCCGTCGGGGACGGCGTGGACGTCGACGGTGCGGGAGGCGGCGTCGGCGGCGAATTTATCGGCGATGACGGCATCGACGGGGAGGGCGAGCGTAACGCCGCGCTTCTGCGCGTCGGCGAGGACGACGCGGGCGGTGTCGAGCTGGTCGTCCTCGACGAGCGAGGCGCCGACGGCGACGCCCTGCGCCTTGAGGAACGTGCTGGCCATGCCGCCACCGATGAGCAGCACGTCCACCTTCGAGAGCAGGTGCTGGAGGACGGCGATCTTCGAGCTGATCTTGGCGCCGCCGATGATCGCGGCGACGGGGCGCTCGGGGTTGCTGACGACGCGGCCGAGGTAGTCGATCTCCTTCTCCATCAGGAAGCCGGCGACGGCGGGCAGATAAGCGGCGACGCCGGCGGTCGAGGCGTGGGCGCGGTGGGCGGTGCCGAAGGCGTCGTTGACGTAGACGTCGGCGAAGGCGGCGAGCTGTTTCGCGAGCGCAGGGTCGTTCTTCTCCTCGCCGGGCTCGAAGCGGACGTTCTCGAGCATGGCGACGGCGCCGGGCTGCAGCGCCGCGGCGGTGGCCTGCGCGGACGGGCCGACCACATCCGTGGCGCAGGGGACGGGGGCGCCGATCAGCTCCGCGAGACGGGCTGCAACGGGGGCGAGGCGCGCGGATTCGACGACCTTGCCGTCGGGGCGGCCGAGGTGCGAGACGAGGAGCGTGCGGGCGTGGTGCTCGCGCAGGTAGTTGATTGTCGGAAGAGCGGCGCGGATGCGCGTGTCGTCGAGGATGCGGCGGGTCTCTTTGTCCAGGGGGACGTTGAAGTCGACGCGGACGAGGACGCGCTTGCCGTCGACATCGATGTCGCGGATGGTCTTCTTGTTCATGGGGTCTTGCTCCATGCGAACGGGCAGGGCAAGCCTGCCCTTACGGGCGCTGGTGTCACGATAGGCGCTGGTCAGGCGGAGCGGTAGACGAAGAAGGAGGCAACGGCCTCGATGTCGCGGCGGCGGCCGGGATCGAGGCGGAGGGGGCGGAGGAGCTCGAGGGCGGCGGCGGCCCAACGTTCGGCGGCGGCGGTGGAGGCGGCGCGTGCGCCCGCCTGGTCGAGGAGTGCGAGGACGGCATCGACATCGGGCTCTGTGATTTCCGACGCAGCATAGAGGCGCTGCAGGCGCATGCGTGCGTCTTCGGGGAGATGCTCGAAGGCGTAGACGATGGGGAAGGACTTCTTGCGGGAGCGGATGTCGTCGGCGACGGGCTTGCCCGTGACGGCTTGCTCGCCCCAGATGCCGAGGACGTCGTCCTGGATCTGGAAGGCAAAGCCGAGCAGACGGCCGCACTCGCCGAGCGCGCGCACGGTGGCGTCGTCGGCACCGCCCGCGATGGCGCCGATGGCAGCGGAGGCGCCGAGGAGCGCCGACGTCTTGCCGGCGATCATGGCCTCACACTCGGCGAGCGAGACGTGCTCGCGCGCCTCGAAGCCGATGTCCGCGTACTGGCCCTCGCAGAGAAGCACGCAGGCGTCGTCGAGCAGGCGGGCCGCGGCGAGTACGCGGCCCGCCTGCACGCCGGCATCGGCCATGTCGAGGAGCGTGCGGCGGGCGATGACGAACATGCCGTCGCCGGCGTTGATCGCCTGGGGGATGCCGACGACGCGCCAGAGGGTCTCTCGACCGTGGCGGGTGTCGCTGGCGTCCTCGATGTCATCGTGGATCAGAGTGAAGTTGTGGACGAGTTCGAGCGCGGCGGCTGCGGGGAGGGCGCGCTGCGCGTCGCCACCGACGGCCTCGCAGCAGAGGAGACAGAGCGCGGGGCGGAGCATCTTGCCGCCGCCGGCGAGGAGCGGGCGGCCGTCGCGGTCCTCCCAGCCGAGGTGGTAGCGCATCAGTTGCGTGTGGCCGACGCCTGGGAGGTCGAGCGCGGCGCGCATCGCTTCAACGACGGCGGGGCGGTAGCGAGAGAGCGCGTCGTTCACGCGCGCGGCATCGAGCGGTGGCAGCGACGCCGCGGTCACCGACGGCCATCCCGCGCGCGATCAATCGGACGGACGAGCAAGTTGCGCACGTTCAAGCCTAGATCAGAGGTGCGCAGCGTCCAACGAAGCCTCACCCACCGGGAGCAAGGTGCCGAGGCGGACGGAGCTGAAGCTCCGTCCCTATGGTGACACCTGCGCTATGCCGGCCAGCGCGGCGGCGATGGCGTCGCGCGGCACGGCGCCCTCGCGGAGGATGCGCACACGCGATGGGTCGGTGCAGTCGACGACGGTGGAGGGCATGCCCGTCGCGGCGACGGGCGCGTCGACGATCAGGTCGATCGCGTCGCCGAGCTGGGCGCGCACGTCGGTGGCGGTGCGGCACTCGTCACGGCCGGCGAGGTTGGCACTGGTGCCGGTGAGGGGGCCGAGCTGGCTCGCGGCCTCGCGGAGGAAGGGGTCGGCGGGGACGCGCACGCCGACGCTGTCGCCGCCGGCGACCGCGCGCGTCTCGTAGGCCGGCCGCTTCGGCACGACGATGGTGAGCGCGCCGGGCCAGAACTTTGCGGCGAGGGCGCGCGCGGCGGCGTTGAGTTCGGCGATCAGGCCGGCTTGCTCTGCCGACGCGACGAAGAGCGGCAGCGGCTGGGCGGGGTCACGCGTCTTGATCTCGTAGACGCGGTCGACGGCGGCGCGGTCGGCGGCGACGGCGACGAGGCCGTAGACGGTGTCGGTGGGGACGGCGACGACGCCTCCCTGGCGGAGGACATCGACGGCGCGGCGATACTGTTCGTTCTCGTCCAACTGCTTATGTCGATGAACAGAAGTTGTTGACCCCGGGAAGCTGGGCTCGGTACACTCAAGCTACTTCCCGATCCGCGACAGGATACGACATGGCCGAGCAGCAGAGTTCCCGCAGGGTACGCGCCTCGGGCGACGTTGAGGTTTCCACGTACCTCGAGATCGCGCGCGAGAAGAGCGGCGAATCGCTGGCCGAGGCGCCGCCGCCGGTGCCGCTACAGCCGGAGGCGGTGGTCGTCATCGACTTCGGCTCCCAGTTTTCGATGCTGATCGCGCGGCGGGTGCGGGAGTGCCACGTCTACTGCGAGCTGGTGCCGCCGGACACGCCGTGGGAGCAGATCGAGAAGCTGAAGCCGCGCGGGGTGATCCTCTCCGGCGGGCCGGCGAGCGTGTACGAGATCGACGCGCCGCTGACGCCGACGTGGGTGTTCGAGAAGAACCTGCCGGTGCTGGGCATCTGCTACGGCATGCAGGCGCTGGCGCACCAGCTCGGCGGCAAGGTGGCGCCGGCGGAGCGCCGCGAGTACGGGCACGCGGTCGTACACCAGGGCGACGTCGAGACGCCGCTGTTTGCCGGGCTGCCGGCGTCGATCCCGGTGTGGATGTCGCACGGCGACCGGATCACGCAGCTGCCGCCGGGGTTCCAGCCGATCGCCTACTCCGACAACTCGCCGCTGGCGGCGATGTGGGACGGGGGCCGGACGGTGGCGATCCAGTTCCACCCGGAGGTGGTACACACGCCGCACGGCAAGCAGATCCTGGAGAACTTCCTGTACAAGATCTGCGGCTGCCGGGGCGACTGGACGCCGGGCAACTTCGTCGCCGACGGCATCAACCGCATCCGCCGACAGGTGGGCGACGGGCGCGTGATCTGCGCGCTGTCGGGCGGCGTCGACTCCGCGGTGGCGGCGACGCTGGTACACCGCGCGGTCGGTGACCAGCTCACGTGCATCTTCGTCGACAACGGGCTGATGCGGCGCGAGGAGCCGGAGCGCGTCGTCGACACGTTCCAGCGGCACATGGAGATGCAGCTCGTACACGTCGATGCCGCCGAGCGCTTCCTGACGCAACTCAAGGGCATCACCGATCCGGAACAGAAGCGCCGCATCGTCGGCGAGACGTTCATCCGCGTGTTCGAGGCGGAGGCGGACAAGATCGGCAAGGTGGACTTCATCACGCAGGGGACGACGTACCCGGACGTGATCGAGAGCGCGACCGGGCACGGCACTGCCGCGAAGATCAAGACGCACCACAACGTCGGCGGGCTGCCGAAGGAGCTGACGTTCGAACTGATCGAGCCGCTGCGCTTCCTGTTCAAGGACGAGGTGCGGCAGGTGGGGCTCGCGCTGGGGCTGCCGGACGAGATGGTGTACCGGCAGCCGTTCCCCGGGCCGGGGCTGGCGATCCGGATCATCGGCGAGGTGACGGGGGAACGCGTCGCGGTGCTGCAGGCGGCCGACTGGATCGTGATGAACGAGATCAAGAAGGCGAAGCTGTACCACGAGCTGTGGCAGTCGTTCGCGGTGCTGACGGACACGCGCTCGGTGGGGGTGATGGGCGACTATCGCACGTATGGCCACGTCGTCGCGCTGCGGGCGGTGACGGCGGAGGACGCGATGACGGCGGACTGGGCGCGCCTGCCGTACGAGGTGCTGGGGCGGATCAGCAGCCGGATCGTGAACGAGGTGCCGGGGGTGAACCGGGTGGTGTACGACATCACGTCGAAGCCGCCAGGGACGATCGAGTGGGAGTGAGCTCGGTGGTCGGGGTCGGTGGTCGGTAGTCGCCGCCAAGACGCGTTGGGACTACATGCAAGACGCTGGAAGCTGGATGTCCCCGAGGCTGAGAGCGCATGACGATTGAGCGGGCGCCGAGCAAGAATGGCCGCGGCAGGGTCGAGCACGCGATCGCGGATGCGCGCGAAGTTCTGCAGACGTCGCGGCGCGGCCGCATACGGCCGCGCAAGCTGGTGGTGCCGGTGGCGCTGGCGCTCGGCGTGATCCTCTTTCTCCGTTATCTCGAACAGAGCACCGGCGACTGATGAACGTCCTGCTGATCGGCTCCGGCGGGCGCGAGCACGCGATCGCGTGGAAGCTCCGGCAGTCGCCGCGCCTGGGCTCCCTGACGGTGGCGCCGGGGAACGGCGGCATCGCGCAGATCGCGGAGTGCGTGCCGCTTGCCATCCCCAAGCCGTACGCGACGGCCGGCGAGGTGGCGGTGTTCGGCGAGGCGGTGCTGGCGATCGCACGGGAGCGGCACGTCGAGCTGGTGGTCGTGGCGCCGGACGACCCGCTGGCGCTCGGGCTGGTCGACATCGTCGAGGCTGCCGGCATGCGGGCGTTCGGGCCGTCCAAGGCGGCGGCGCGGATCGAGGCGTCGAAGGCGTTCGCGAAGGACCTGATGCGGCGCCACGGCGTCCCGATGGGCGAGGCAGCGCGGTTCGACGAGTTCGAGGCGGCGCGCGCGTACGTGGAGTCGCGGGCGTGCGACGTCGTCGTGAAGGCGGACGGGCTGGCGGCGGGCAAGGGCACGATCGTGACGGGCTCGCACGCCGAAGCGGTGGAAGCGCTGCGGGCGCTGATGGTGGAGGGAGCTCTGGGGCTGGCCGGGCGCAGCATCGTCATCGAGGACAAGCTGACCGGGCCGGAGACGAGCGCACACGCCTTCAGCGACGGCAAGACCGTGGCGCACATGCCGTTCTCGTGCGACCACAAACCGGTATTCGACGGCAACCGCGGACCGAACACGGGCGGCATGGGCGCGTACAGCCCGCCGTCGTGGTTACCGGAGGCGACGGCCGGGCAGATCCGCCACGACGTCACTGAGGCGGCGGTGCGTGCGATGGCCAGCGAAGGTGTGCCGTTCAAGGGCGTGCTGTATCCCGGCCTGATGGTGACGGCCGACGGGCCGCGCGTCATCGAGTTCAACGCGCGGTTCGGGGACCCGGAGACGCAGGTGCTGCTGCCGCGGCTGGAGAGCGACCTGCTGGAGATCATGCTCGCCGTGGCGGACGGAACGCTGGACCGCATCGACGTGCGCTGGAGCGCGCGGGCGGCGGTGACAGTGGTGCTGGCGTCGGGCGGGTATCCGGGCGCGTACGAGACGGGCAAGGTGATCGACGGGCTGGACGACGTGGACGGCGACGTGATCGTGTTCCACGCGGGGACGCGGCGGGCGGACGACGGGCGCATCGTGACGAGCGGCGGGCGTGTGCTGGCGGTGACGGCGGTGGCGGAGACGATGGCAGCGGCGCGCGAGAAGGCGTACCGGAACGTCGAGCGGATCCGGTTCGAGGGGATGCACTACCGGCGGGACATCGGAGCCAGCGAGGTGGCAGTCAAGGTATGAGCGCGCTCGTAGCGGTGCTGATGGGTTCGAGATCGGACATGGAGACCATGCAGCCGTGCATGGAGACGCTGACGAAGTTCAAGATCGAGCACGAGGTGCATGTGATGTCGGCGCACCGGACGCCGGACAAGCTGCGGGAGTTCGTGTCGTCGGCGCGGCAGCGGGGGTTCGAAGTGATCATCGCCGCGGCGGGCGGGGCGGCGGCGCTGCCGGGCGCCTGCAAGGCGTACACGCCGCTGCCGGTGATCGGCGTGCCGCTGGCGTCGAGCGAGCTGAAGGGCGTGGACGCGCTGTACTCGATGGTGCAGATGCCGCCGGGGATGCCGGTGGCGACGATGTCGGTCGGGGCGTGGGGCGCACGGAACGCGGCGATGCTGGCGGCGGAGATCCTGGCGCTGTCGCATCCGGAGGTGCGGGCGGCGTACGATGAGTACCGCCAGTCGCTGTCCGCAGGCTAAACTGGGCCGTCCGAGCGACCCTTTTCGAAGAGAGGACGAGGCGGCGGCGCTGACCGCGGCCCGAACGAGGGTTCCCGATGATCGAGCGGTATTCCCGGCCGAAGATGGCGGGGATCTGGACCGAAGAGGGCAAGCTCGACCGCTGGCTGGCGGTGGAGGTGGCGGTCGTCGACGCGTGGTCGGAGGCGGGCCGGGTGCCGAAGGCGGACGCCGAGAAGGTGCGGCAGGCGCGCTACAACGCGGCGGACGTCGCGCGGTACCAGGTCGAGACGCACCACGACGTGACGGCGTTCCTCAAGTCAGTAGCGGACAGCCTGGGTCCGGAAGGGCGCTGGGTACACCTGGGGCTGACGTCGCAAGACGTGTGGGACACGGCGACGGCGTTGCAGCTCCGCGACGCGGCGACGCTGCTGGAGGACGACCTGCACGAGCTGCGGGAGGTCGTCGAGCGGCGGGCGGTGGAGTTCAAGGACACGCTGTGTATCGGCCGGACGCATGGCGTACACGCGGAGCCGACGACGTTCGGGCTGAAGCTGGCGGGCTGGGTCGCGGAGATCCGGCGCGCGCAGGGGCGGCTGGCGGAGGCGAAGGCGCAGATCTCGTACGGGAAGATCAGCGGCGCCGTGGGGTCGCACGCGACGGTGCCGCCGGAGATCGAGGAGAAGGTGTGCATCGGGCTCGGGCT
>Ga0153916_10001131_pt1 | contig 18854 bp, 13 predicted proteins | sample Opewatmetagenome_FD_109642 | JGI IMG/M metagenome (GOLD analysis project Ga0153916, IMG submission 109642) | Freshwater wetland microbial communities from Ohio, USA - Open water 3 Core 3 Depth 4 metaG | ecosystem: Environmental > Aquatic > Freshwater > Wetlands | place: USA: Ohio, Lake Erie... | reverse complement strand
GGCCAGTTTTCGCTTCTTCTTTAGCTCAAGGACTACAAAGAGCTCAATTTCGAGTACAGCCGGCCGCCGCTCCTGGAAAGCGAGGAACTCGATATCCTGGCCGACCAGTTCGACGATGATCGTACGGACGTCTCCGCGGTCTCCGCAAGGCTGGATTTCTATTTGCCCGGACCGGCCACCCTATTCTACGGCAAGTTCCTCTACCTCAACGACAGTCCGGATGCGCACATGCTGTATGGAGCCTATGAGCGCAAGATCCAGCATCTCTTCGCCGGTATCGAGAAGAAATTCGGGAACGGCGGCTACGTCAACGGCTTGGCGGGATGGCGGGAAGAAAGCGCCACGTCGATCGCCTTTCTGAAAAGCGATGGACAGACTCTCCACTATCAGTTCAATGCCAGCTGGCCCGTTGTTCGAAGACTCAGCCTGGAGGCGGACTGGAAGCACAAGGTCTTTGACGGCGAATATCTCGACTACTCTGAAATAAGGTCCTTTCTGTCCCTCCACGGGTCCCCGCGCTGGGTGGCGACTGTCCTGTACGAGTGGACGGATGACCCGGCGGTCGTCTTTTTCGCCCATAAGAACGACTGGTGGGCGGGCCAGCTCGAGGTCAAGTTCGGAAAGGCCCATTCCATGCGTCTGTTCGTCGGCTCGGCCAAGGGCTCGACAAAGTGCGCCGGCGGCGTCTGCCGGTATTTCCCTCCTTTTGAGGGCGTTCGGTTCGAGGCTATTCTGCGCTTCTAGAGGTATTTCTTGATGGTGTCGATGATCGTGGGTTCATCATATCCGGGCTCCATGTACCGGATGGTCATATTTCGGTCAAGAATGATGTTCAAGGGGACATAATCCTCTCCATAAATCCCCATTACGTTTAGCGACCAATCTTCAAGAACCGGAAATGTCAATTTGTACGCTCGGGTCCATTCCGACGGCTGGCCAGAGAGGAGCAGCAATATGATCTGAAAACCTTTTTCCTTGTGATTCTGGAAGAGCTCTTCAAGATGCTCGGCCTCTCTCCGACAAGAGCCGCAGAAGTCGCTGGAAAAATCAAGGAGCACGACCTTGCCAAAATAATCGTATAGAGAAACCGTTTGGCCGCTCGAGTCTTTGGCGGAGAAATCCGCAGCGATATCGCCGATTACTGACCCATATGAGGCGGGATTCACGACGAAGTCGAGGTCGTCTCGGGAATGAGTTTCCAATTCATAGTTCGAAGGGAAAAAGGCATGGTCCTTTAGGGACGGCGTGATGATAAAGTGACTTCCGGAAACGTTGGAGAACTCGAATCTCCCATTGGCATCGGTCTCCTTGGCCTGGGATGAATCCCAAGACAGAAAGACCTGGACGCCGGCCAGCCCCTGGCTTCCCGAGGAGATCGATCCTTCAAACGAGAGTCCGTCTGCCGGGATAGATTCCGGTAATCTGGGAGGCTCGGAAGACGTTGGCCCCCCTTTCTTGCAGGCAACCGGAAAAGTCACAAGAAGGAGACCCAGCAACAGGGGGAGGATTATCCCGATCCCCGCTTCAAACCCTATGGACCCTTTCCCACCGGCCGTGCAAGAAAACGCTGGCTCCATCCTGGGATGGGCGTCCAGCTTGAAAGAGTGCGGTTCCATAGCTCTATAGGTATTTCTCGATTGTATCGATGATGGCGGCTTCGTCGTAATCGAACTCTTTATACCGGATGGTCATATTCCTGTCTAAGACGATGTTAAGGGGGATCCATGCGGCTCCGTAGTAGCCACCCAGGTCTGTCGTGTCAAAAAGGACTGGAAACGTCAGCTTGTATTCACTGGCCCAGGCGGCCGGATCGCCGCCGAGGATCGTTATAATCACGAACCCCGCATCCTTGTAGTCCAGGAACAGTTTTTCCAGATGGCCAGCTTCTTCCCTGCAGGGGACACACCAGTCAGCCGAAAAATTAATGAGGACGACCTGTCCGAAATATTCATAGAGGGAAGTGTACTGACCGGCCTGGTTCTTAGCACTGAAATCGGCAGCGATGGCTCCGATCTCCGTCCCGTAGGAGGCTGGCTCCACCGTGAAGTCAAGGTCGTCCCTGGACTGCGTGCCCAATTGGCAGTTCGAGGGAGAAAAGGCGTGGCCCTCAAGAGACGGAGTGATGATGAAACGGCTTCCGGCAAGGCCGGAAAACTGGAATTCCCCTTTGGCGGTTGTCCCGGTATTGTCTGAAGCATCCCAGGAGAGATAGACGCAGATGTCGGAAAGCCCCTTGCTCCCAGAGGAAACGACTCCTTTGAACGTGAGCGCACGGCGGGGCGGGGAGGGCAGGGAGGAGGGCGCGGGGCAGTATTGCGGCGGGGGCGCCGGGGCGAGCGGCGGGGGCACCGGAGATGGAGCGGGCGGGTTAGGGACGCTCGGGCTCTTTTTCGGCGGATCGGAGGAGGTCGGACTCCCCTTATCGCACGTAGCGGACCAGACTGCCAGAAGTAATCCGGCCAGAAGGACAATAAGCGCGTTTTTCCCTACGGCGGAGCCCATGGGTCATCTCCTGCCGTCTACCCGAGAAAACCGTAGCCCATCTCGGAAGTCTTGTCAAGAAGCAGGCCTCGGGTTCTAGAGGTATTTCTTGATGGTGTTGATGATGGCGGATTCGTAGTATCCGGACTGTTTGTACCGGATCGTCATGTTCCTGTCGAGGACGATGTTGAGCGGCACATAGCCTTCTGTGTAGATGCCAAACACCTTTTCAGCGGTATCGGCGACGACGGGGAATGTCAGCTTGTAGTCGCCGGCCCAAATGCCCGGATACCCACTGATCAGGAGCGTTATGATCTGAAAGCCGCTGTCTTTGTAATCCTGGTATATTTTTTCCAGATGCCCGGCCTCCTCCTTGCAGGGACCGCACCAGTCGGCCGAAAAATCGATCAGGACGACCTGGCCGAAATAATCGTAGAGAGAAACATTTTTGCCGTCCCAGTTCTTGGCGCTGAAATCCGCGGCGATCTCAAGGCTCGCCGACCCGTACGAGGCGGGCTGAGCCGTGAAGTCGAGGTCGTTCCGGGGCTGGCCGGCCAACTCGTAATTTGAGGGGGAAAAGGCCTGGCCTTCAAGAGAGGGAGTGATGATGAAATGGCTTCCCGAAAATCCTGAGAACTGGAACTCACCATTGGCGTTGGTCTGAGTCCTCATCGAGTCTTCCCAGGAGAGATAGACGCTCACATCGGCCAGCCTTTGGCTCCCTGAGGAGATCTTGCCTTTAAACCTGAGTTCGACCGGGGGATCCGTTGAGTTGGAGTCCCCTTTGCATGAAGCCAAAAAACTCACAGCCAGGGACAAGGCCAAGGAGAGGGCAAAAACTCTTGATCTCATGCTGACACCTTTTGGGACCGGTTAGCCGACCAACCGAGCCAATTGTAATGATACTCTCAGGGCTTTGTCAATCTCCAAATAGCACTGAAACCATGGGCCCGCCGGGGCATAGACCGGTCGGGCCAAGTCTCGTTCTCAGTTGACAACGAGCGTAACCGTGGTCGAAGCCGTCATATCCCCAGATTCCCCTTGGACTGAAAGATCATACGTTCCCGCCGGAGTCCCTGTAGCCGGCGGATTGCCGCCGTTGCCGCTATCCTTGGTGCTGCAGACGACCATGAGAACCAGCAGGCAGGTCAGGATGCCTGCGGTGAGCCAGCGACGGGACGGCTTCAAGAGGGCGGGCTGGCGGAGCTTGAACCATAAAAAGAGGGCTATAATGCCGATGAGCATCCCCGGGCCGGTCCAGGATAAACCCGAGGATCCAAACAAGGCTCCGACGGCCGAATTTGCCTGGGTGACTACTGTCAGCGTGGTTGTGACGGCATTGGCCCCGGGGGTCAGGCTCTCGGGCGAGAAAGATGCTGTGCATTTGTCCGGCAGCCCTGAGCAACTGAAGGAAACAGAGGAGTCGAACGGGCCGCCCTCGGGAGTCACAGTAACGGTATAGCTCGCCGATTGTCCGGCTGTAACGGTCACGCTTTCGGGCGACGCGCCTATCGAGAAAATCGATGAGAAGGCGGCCGGAGAAATCTTGGCTACAAAGACATCATATTCGCCGCCATTGTAGGTCAGGTCCGGCCCATGCTTCACCGGAAATGTCGCCTCATTGCACCAGGTATAGCCTGCAACATAAACATTTCCAGAACCGTCGACGGCGATTCCTTCTGCGGAATCTGCATCTGATCCGCCGATATAACCGCAAGAGCCGCGCCCCGTCCCGGAGGAGCTCACCGCAGCGACAAAGCCGTCTGTGAAACCGCCAAAGGTCAGGCCTGGCCCATCCATAACCGGGAGGTCGCTGGACCATGTGCCTCCCGAGATATAAGCATTGCCAGAGTTGTCGACTGATATCCCGGTGACCCACTCTATGCTTGAGCCGCCGATATAGCCACAGTAGACAAGCGCTTTCCCGGAGGAGCTCACTTTGGCCACATAGGCATCTTCGCCGCCGTTATAGGTCAGGTCCGGCCCAACTTTCACCGGAAATGTCGCCTCCGCAGAATCTGTGAATCCAGTGACATAGGCATTTCCCGAACTATCTGCCGCTATTGCATCTCCGCTATCATTGCCATCACCCCCGAGATAGCCGCAGTAGACAAGCGCTTTCCCGAAGGAGTTCACTTTGGCCACAAAGGCGTCGTGAACGCCGCCGTTATAGGTCAGGTCTGGCCCAACTTTCACCGGAAAACTGGACTCGGTAGCGCTGGTATATCCTGAAATGAGGGCATTGCCCGCGCCGTCGACGGCTATTCCAGAGGCATCCTCACCCCAATCCCCTTCTAAGCCGCCGATATAGCCGCAGTACTCGAGCGCTTTCCCGGAGTATTTCACCTTAGCGATAAAGACATCTCTGCTGCCATCACGGGTGAGGTCAGGCCCGACCTTCACCGGAAACGTGGACGCAGATGATTCTGCAAATCCAGTGATATAGGCATTCCCAAGACTGTCCACAGCTATTCCCCGGCCCATGTCCATCTGCGAGCCGCCGATATAGCCGCAATAGTCAAGGGCTTTCCCGGTTGGACTCACCTTGGCCACGAAGGCATCCGTGTCGCCGTTATGGGTAAGGTCCGGACCGATCAACACCGGGAAGCTGGCCTCATCGGACCTCGTGTATCCCGTGATGTAAGCACTTCCCCATTTGTCAATCGCTATGGCATTGCCCTCGTCCGCGTCTGAGCCGCCGATATAGCCACAATAAATAAGCTTTGTCCCAGAAGAGTTGACTTTAGCTACAAAAGCGTCACTATCACCGTTGTAAGTCACGTCGGGCCCAATCTTTACCGGAAAACTGGACTCGTCGGAACCTGGCTTTCCCGTGATATATGCGTTCCCTAATTTATCAATGGCAATCCCGTAGCCTACGTCACCCCCTGGACCCCCGATGTAGCCACAATACACAATCACGGCGGGGTCGAGGACCAAGGTCGCGGTTCGGTCATACGCCCCAACGTCAAAGCCATAAGTGGACATTCGGCTCTCGGGTGTCATTTCAGGAGCGCTCAGTTTGCCTGAGGCGGCTTTGAGAGCTCCGTTATCCGTGCGATCGTCCAATGCATAGGCAAGTGGAACGCTCTTCCGCTCTCCCCTGACTTCCTGGTAGGCGATTGGGACATCGTCTTCAAAGACTCCCGCAGGAGTCGTCATCCGGAGCCGCCCTTCCTCGGTGACCTCAACCCTCTCCGTCCCTCGATAGGCCAGTTGGATCTGGGCCGGGTCTGCACCCGGATGGACGATGAATTCGTACTTCAACTTGTTGACTTCTCCTTTATAGATGAGGTCGATCCCTGGCCAGAGATCACGGTAGAGGATCTTGGAGTAAGCCGGGAGCCCTGCCTTCCATTCTTCGGGCTTCCCCTTGAAATACGAAATAGCCGCGCCGGTTTTGTCCAGGCCCTCGGGTTTTACATCCTTCCTTGCACCAAGGAAGTCCATCTTCACTGTCCAGCGTCTTAAGCTTTTGCCTATGGGCTCTTCACGGCCGGAAAGCAACTGCCTCGGCTTCTGATCACCTTTGGACTTAGCTGAATAACTCAGCGAGAAGGTCACTCCGTCCGGCGTAAAATAGATCGTCTCCTGAGTTCCCTGGATATAGAAGCTTACACGAGCGTCGGTCTGGCCATAATTAGGCACAAAGGAAATGGGTATCTGCCCGAAGCTTTGGCTGAGCGTTGAGGTTGGGACAGGAGGAGTCGGCGGGCTGGCCTGGGCGTGACTTCCTGTCGAGTTTTCCGAGGCCAGGTAGGCCGCCAAGCCGACCGCGATCATGAGAATGGCCAAAGAACGCGCCAAGAGAAAGCCCAGTTTTTTCATTTTTCCCCCCTATTCTCCATGGAAGCCCACTGCCTTGCGGATGTATCGCTCCCCTCTCTCTACGAAATGTATTAGGCGTTTCTGTTAAGTAAGTCAAACAATATGACCCGGAAGCAGCGCTCTGATGTGCTTTGACGTGCCTCAACTGGCCACTGCCGAAGACTGCGATCCGCCCCACTCCTTATCACTTACTGATTGCGCCGCCAGTCGGGAGCACGCAACTTGACATTGCTTGCGGAAGCGGCCAGTCTTTTAACGTTGGAGCCATCGGCGTTCATTACATATATGCCGCTATTCTTCAGCTCGCGAACCTCAAAAACGATCTGGGTGTCTAACGGTGACCAGCTGGGTGCACGCTCAGATATGGTTGGTGTGTTTGTAATATTGATGGGATGGGCGGGGTCCTCCATATGCAATACCCAGAGGTCGGTGTCATCCTCGCCGACAATCCAAGCGGTCACTGCCAGGCTGTCTGAAAGCCTCGCCCAGTCCATATCCAAGATATCCACATTCTCGAGCCCCCCGACGACATCCGTAAGGTTTGCTGTTTCAGTGACTGTCCAGCCTTGCCAATCGTATTTTAGCTCAAATACGATAATGTCGTCATCTCCACTGCCCGGGGGATTCTCCATCAAGGCGGCAAACCTCACGCCCTTAGTTTCTGAGTATGGCGCCCACGTGGGCTGTCCCAGCGGGATGGGCAGGTTCGATACAACGCTCGCAGGACAGGCGGCACTAACCAGGAAGATGCCTCCCGGATCGAGCTCAAAATAGAGCACCCTGGACAGATCCTGTATAGGATAGGGCGACCACCGGGGAGCTCCGCCGAGTCCCCAGACAGGGGTTTGGGCTATCGGTGTAAGGTCACAGAGGCCGCTTCCGTCCTTTCTAATCATCGAAATGTAATTGACATATCCGAAACTATCGAGCGTCCTCCCGAAGACAATCCAGTTGCCGTCCGGTGACCAGTTCGGATCATGGTTGCCGGAGCCGTCACCCGTAATACCATCCAGCAAGACTTTCTGGTTCGAGCCATCCGCGTTCATTACCATGAGGTTGGTATGACCCCAGCCCTTTTCTGCCACATAGGCGATAGCGGGATCAGCGGGCGGTTCAGGAGGCTTTGGCGGCTTTTTTTGCCCCCAGCCGGAGACACCGAGGAGCAGTACGGCGCCGACTAAACCAAGCAACATGACCAGACCAAAAAACCTGATTTTTCCCGACATTTTGTCCTCCTTTTCAGGTCACGAGCTATTGCCAGTAGCGGGCCAGGGCCGGATTCTTGTCCGATGTGCCCGCCACCACGAACTTATGGTCTGATTGAACTGCGATGTGACCGAGGAGGTAATTGACCCCGAAAAGGGTCGTAACCAGACTATCAGTTCCGAAGTCCGGGTCTGCGGTGCCGTTCGCATCGAGCCGCTTGATAGCCAGGTAATTCTCGAAAGCACCCGTCACGAGGATTTTTTGATCTGGCTGGATAGCAAAGCCGGCCTCAAACCAATATCCTTCCTGCCGCAAATTCGCGATACCGGAATCACCGAAAGTCGGGTCAAAAGCGCCGGCAACATCAAAACGGGCGAGACCCGTGCTGTACAAGGCGACCAGACGATTGCTTGAGTCAACAGCCACTGCAGCGGCGTAATTATCATACATAAGGACTCTGCCAGACCCATTGAAACTTGTATCCGGTTGTCCGTTGCTTCTAAAGCGTAGGACCGCGGCCGTTGGGGGAGTACTACGGTAGGGTCCGAAGAATAGGGTTCCTGTTACCACAATATGCTCTTCCTGCCCGATCCACTGGGTGACGATCCCGGCTCCGTCTCCTATGGCGTCCATAATCAGGTATTGACCGGTCCCGTTGAACGTCGCATCCAGCTGGCCGTTCCCGTTCAGGCGGCAGACGAACAGCCGTCTATAATCAAGCCAGCCATACTGGCCGGTGATGAGGATCTTTCCGTCCGCCTGGAGGGCGACCGCTGGTGCCGCTCCGCTGATTTTCGAATTGGAAACACAAGGGACGAAGACCTTTCCCCCCGAACCGAAGGTCGAGTCGGGCGACCCGTTTTCGTTGTACCGGGCGACAATGGGCACGTCTATTTTACCTGGATATTGCCCACCGCCGACGACAACCAGCTTGTTGTCAGGCTGCACGACCACGGCGCCGGCAGAATAAAACCCGCTTTTCGGCGTCATCTTGACGATCCCGCCGCTCCCGAAGGACAGATCCAGACTGCCGTCCGGGAGATAGCGCACGACTATCCAGGACTTGGGAGTGCGCTGGGTTGCGTACGTCTCGCCGACAACGACGATCCTCTTTTCGCCTGCCACTGTCTGGATAGCGATGCCGTTGACTCGCATCCCGGACGGCGCCGTTACCCTGCCGTTGACGCCGAAATCCGCGTCCAGGCAGCCGGGGAGCTCATTGAAGCAATCCACGGTTTGAGCAAATGCCGAAATCCAAGCGCCGGCGATCACAACTCCCGCCATAATCCCCACAAACCTCATAAGTTTTCCCATATCATGCCTCCTTTCGCAGTAAAATATCGGCCATAGCCCAGCACTCACATAGGAAAGAACCATGGCCAACAGGATCTGCTAACCTCACGGGTCTTTCCTCGGATTTTGCCTTCTACCTCTCAAATAGAACGGGCTCTACTGTCTGTCAACAGCCTGAAGCATAATGGTGCGCTTTGACGTGCTTTGACGCGCTTTGACGTTCCTCTAGAGGTCAATGTAGGCAGGCAAACTTGGGATTAGTCGGTCAGAGATAGAGCTTCCTTTTGGGAATTATCCATACTTTTGGATTAACGGAAGATGCGCCAGGGTTTATTCAGCCTCGAGGGTGGCCAGCCGTTGCCTGGCGTCATCGACCTCGGCCGCAAACAAGGCATCGGCGTCCCCCCAGAGACTCAGGAACTTGCGGTAACTCTTGATGGCGTTGGCTATTCTGCTTTCTGCGAGCTCCTTTTTCACGCCCGGGGCTCCTGCGGTCAGCTCATGGAGTTTGCCCATCCGGTAGAAACTCCGGGCATAGATATCGCCGGAACTGAACCTCTGCTCCCAGTACGGCGGGACTTTCTGGTACATTTCCAGGGCGTCGGTCCACTCCCCCGCCTTGTCATACGCCTCTCCCAGGGAATAGAAATACCGGGCGCTGTCCGCGTCGGCATTGCTCTTTCCAAAGGGAGAAGGAAGCAGCTTCAGCGCCTTCCAGAAATAATCAATAGCTTTGTTAACGTTGTTGCTCCCGAGCTCCCGCTGTCCGAGGAGACGATAATAGGCCCTCATGAGCTTTGGATACTGCTCCCGTTCGGTGAGCTGCTTGATCTCGGCCAGCTGCTTTTCGAATTCCTCCATCCGGCCCATTTCCAAGGTGATCATGGCCCTCAGGTGGAGAGAGCCCAAGTCAAAGATCCCCTCTTCCTGATAGTTCCGGCACGCTTCCTCGGCCTCGGCAAGGGCTTCGGGCAGCCTACCGGAAAGCCGTTCGAGATAAGCCAGCTCGGCGTGGGCCATTTTGAGCCAGCCCGCATCGCCGAGATCCTTGGCTAACTCGATCGCCGTTCTGGCCCGGGTTTTGGCCTCTTCGATCTTTCCCTGGGTCAAGGACACGCCCGTTAGCACCACCAGCGCATACACCCTCTCTGTCTTTTCTCCCTGGTCGACGATCCTCTGGAGCTCCTTCTCTGCGTTCGGAAAATCATCCTGGGTGATGGTGATGGGGATCTTGCTGTACCGTACGGAGTTTGCGCTGTTCGGAAAACGGGAAAGCAATTTATCCATGAAAGCATGCGCCTCGTCGAACTTGTTCTGGTCCGCGGCGTAGACCGCCCGGATGTGCAAGATCCTGGGAGTGAATTCAGAATGCGTGTTGAGGTATTCGTCGATGACTTCCTCGGCTTTGGCGAACGTTCCTGAACTCGCATAGCAGATGGCCAGAAGGCGGATGAGGGACTCGTTATTCTTAACCCTGGGCTTGATCTTTTCCAGTATGGGGATGGCCTTATCAAACTCTTCCAGATCCCAATAGATCTGCGCCAGGCTATATCCAGCCAGGTAGTCGGCCATAAGGGTGAACAATTTGTCGTAAGCGGCTATGGCCTTGGCGTAATCTTTTTGAAAATTCTGGTAGAAATCGCCGACGAGCTGGTAGCGGGACCAGACATTGAGCCGGTCGGATAGGGCGATGGCCTTTTCCCCATGGCGGATGATCTCCTCCCTGGCCAGACTCCCGCGGCAGGCCCTGAACAGACCGTAGTGGGCTTCACCAAATTCCGGGTCGAGCTGGGCCGCTTTTTGGAACACCTGAGAAGCTTCGTACGCCTTCCCTGACCAAACCAACCGGTCCGCTTCGCAGTACAACTTGAAAGCCTCCGGGGAATCCGTGGTGATCCGGCCGACATCTTCATCAATGTCATGCGAAATCAGCCGGGGAGAGATGTTCAGGCCGGCCTTGACCTTCCTGGAAAGGTCGTCGACCATGCCGAACATGCCCTTCTCGCCCCGGCACGTTGTCCGCAAAGAGAACGTCGTTTCGGCCGTTTTGGGGTTATGGATAGCCAGGTTGAGGATGATGTCGTCTCCAGACCTGATCAAGCCGCCGGTGGCCAGATGGTCGCAGCCGATCTTTTCCCCGATCCTCTTCAGGTCATCGCCGGAAAGGCTTTGAGCATCCCATAACTTGAGGTCGGTCAGGTTGAGGAAGAGATCCCCAGGCTGCCATGAGCCCACGACCCTGGATTGGATGAGGTCCATGCTGATCAGCTGAGGCAGAGCGGTTCTCCAACCCTCGAGGACCGGGTCGCCGGTAACGTTTTCAAGCGGAAGAAAGGCGACGCACGGCGTGGTGGCTGGGAAAACGATGGCCGGATGAAAGAGCGTCTGCTTGAGGATGAAGCCTGTGGCGGCCAAGATGACGATGCCGCCGGCAATAAGAAGCGGGCGCTTGTTCACGCGGGGACGAACGGCCTCGGACTCTCCGGCCGCAGCTTCGTAGTGCTTGAGCTTCTCCGCCATCCAGCGGTCGAGCTCATTGGGGTAGGCGAACACCCGGGCACTCGGTGTCCCGTCGAGACGGTGGACAGGGAGGCCCAGGGTGACTTCCCAGCGCTGACAGGTTGATATGGACCGTTTCAGATAGTCGGATACCTCTTTCCAGGACTCGAGGATCCGTTGCCCTTCCATTCCGGCCCTTTGAGGAATGTCTTTTCCAGCCCCAGTAGACCTGAATGTATCGTAAGCACTGCTCTTGTCATTGTCAAGCCAAAACGGGCTCTATTTTGTTGCCATAATCAGGGGAGCGCTGACGAATAACGTTTTCATTATCCACCCTGAAAAAGGGGGGCGATTCTTGCCCCACTTTCGAAAAGCGGGCGACGGGGGAACATCTGGGGATGAAAGTCAATCGGGAGCCAGGATCTGGATATCTTGTTTTCGATTTGGGGGCTCGACGGACAGCGCCACAACCTTCCCCTGCCTCACCTGCCCGGAAACGACCGTCCTGTAGGGGGCGTGGAGCTTGAAGTTCACATCCCAATCTTTGGGCCAGGCGGGGAGCAGGAAGATCTTCCGGCCGTCCGTCTGCATCAGCATGGCCTGGAGCGCCTTGAGCAAGACCCCGCCGTGGTCCTGGTCGGGGATCCAGTCGTAGTTCGGTCCAAAGAAGCCAGGGAAACGCGAACCCTCGTGCTTCGCCTTGGCCCGGCCCACCACATATTCGCGGGCCTGGTCAGTCAAGCCGAGGTAGGCCATGAAAATGTCCTCCTGGCGCCAGCCGAAATTCCCGCGATCGAGGCGGTGGTTGAGAGCTTCGACCGCCAGCTCGATCCCCGGCCGGCCCAAGGCCACCCTCCTGTAGGGAAAAACGGCATAGAGCTCGGGGTTCTCGATGTTGCTCTTGGTAGCGAATTTCTCCGCTGGGGCGAGCATCCTCCGGCCTTCGACCTCCCGGGTCGGAAGCTTAGGCATCTTCGAATGGAGTCGCTCCCAAAGGGCTTTTTCGTCGCCCCCCACGTTATCTCCGGCCAGCGTCAGAAGCCTCTCTGTGACCGCCAGGAGGCCGGCGATTTCCGGCATCGGATTCCGGCAATCCCACCAGGTCTCGAGCGACTGGGCCGGCTCCATCACGATTTTGCCGCTCCCGTCTGTCGGATAGTGGAGGTCATAGAAAGTCAGGATCTCATGAGCAAACGGAAGGAGCTTCTCCCTGAGAAGCGACTCGTCCAAGGTATGCTCATAGTGGTCGAGCATCATATACAGGAGCTCTATCCCGCCCTGCCATTCCCAGCGGTGCCAGCGGCTCTCGTTCTCGACGACCGTCCGCTTCTCTCGCGGCGTCCAGCCGTACGACTCGTTAAAAGCCGCCCCCCAGAAATAGACGCACTCGTTGAGATAGGCGCCGGCATGGCCGAAATAGCGCTGTGTCCGGTACTTCGCCATTTCCAGGACGTCTCCGGCATACATCCTGTAAAGGGGCTCGAGAAGGTCAAAATCCCCTGATGTGCACATGCTCATGTAGGGAAGGCGGGTGTTCTGCCACCAGTAGCCGGGGCCCCAACGGCGGTAATCGGCGTCACCCGGGCTTCCGGGGTTCGGCACGGTGAAGATCGACCCGTTGAACTTGATCGGGTAGGCTCCCCGGCCTGAGCAGGCGTTGATGAAGCGCTGCAGGTTGTAGGCGCGGGTGAGGATGTAGGTATCGTCGTCAGGGGCCGCAGACGCGATATCGATCCAGCTCCTCTGCCAGAATTCCTTCCACCAGGAGCGGTGGGCCTCAAGCCGCAGAGGCAGGGGAATCTTGCTGACGTTGGTGATAGCCTCATCCACAGCCTGGATCCATTCCTCAGGCGTAGAGGGATGCCTGGTCAGGACATAGATCTCGAAATGATGGGCGTTTGCCCCGGAAGAGAGCAGGTTGAGGTCATCGATTCTTTTCCCCCCATCGGCCCTGATGACGGCGCCGAATGTCCGGTTGAGGATCGGGTCAGCCTGGACAAAGCCCTGCGTATCTTGAAGCTCGGCACTAAGGGCCGGCCCGACCGACTTTTTGTTATGATGATACCAGCCGATCCGGCCCTTCTGTCCGGAGAGGACGGTGTCCGGCTCGACGGTTGTGGGGAAATGCTGGTTCCCGGGCACATCCTGGTCGAAATGGACATCGCTGACCTCGATGGAGGGCAACTCATAAGGAGCCGTGCGCCATATCTCGAGAGAGGCGTTCACCTCGAGGGGTTGTCCGCCCTCGACAAGGACATGGATGACGGGATGGTTGGCCTCCACCCAGACCCGAGCGCGGACGAGCTTCTCCCCTTCTCCGTAGTGAACCTCAAGGGTCGCGTTTCGAAGGCGCAGCGTTTGGAGGAAACGCCTGCCCTGCTGATAGGGATTCGGGCTTATCTTAAACCTGACCCGGCCGAGCTTCAGGAGCCTGCTGTTATCGTCCCAGAGGTCGGTCTTGCCGATGTAAAAGAGCAAGTCGCCGCTTTCCTCCACCCAAACGTTGAGCCCGATGTCGCCGTTCCCGATCGGCATCGTCCCCCAGGAGTCACGGCTGGGAGAGTCCCAGACCACGTCATATTTGGCAAGGGCCTGGAGAGGGTCATATTCCTTTGTCGAGCAGGCGGGAAACGCCAGCAAGATCGAGGCGATGGCAAGAAGGATTCCCCGGCGTACAGACGGTTTTGTCATGCTTCACTCCCTGTCTTTCGCTTTTACCTCAATCTCAGCCCGATTTCAATTTGGCGCGCCGCCTTACCCTGAACTCCCCTCCTCCATCTTCCCCTGTCTGAGGAGGATGGTTTTATGGTTCGAGCACCGATTCCTCTGGCTTGCGTCTTGACATCAAGGCGTCCAGCCTAAATAATCGGCCCGCAGAGACTTAGTCCGCAACGGACGAGACCGCAATGAGAAAATGGCTCTTTATGCTGCTCGTGCTGGCCATACTCTATGCCCTCTCCACTCTAACGGGGAAAAAACATAAGGCCCGGTATCCGATCCTCAAGAGGGTCGACCGGGCGATTTCTGTTGTGGTCTGGATCCTGCTGGCCGCCTACGGAATCGCCTTTTTCTACTGGCTGTTCACTCAGGTCATCCGCTGACCAAAAAAATGGGGACGGCCCCGAAGGAGGACCGTCCCCGCTGAAGAAAGCCCCGACCTTTGGCCGCTGCAAGAATCGCTAGTTTTCCGGTTTGTCGACGATCCGGCCTTCAATTCCGTAGTTGAGTGCACCCAGCTCGGCCATGTAATCCCGCACCGCGTTGTACTCGAAGATTCCAGTCTGCATCTCCGCATAGGGCTCGAGCCCGTTGGCCGAAAGGAACCTGTGGAGCTGTTCGTTCAGCACGACCCAGTAGGTCGCGGCGAAGTTGATGGACTCTCCGTTGACCTTGATGGAGAAAGGATTCACCCGGCCCCATTCCGGAATGCCTTGCATCATGTTGTAGATCAGTTGTTCAGGTCCCATGGGAGTCTTCGTCGAATCATACTCGAAGGTCAGACCCGAGGCCTGCATGGAGAGGTCATCGATATATTCCGCCATCGACACCGAATACTCCAGCCCGGCCAGGATTTGGAGCCCGGCCAGCAGCACCACGTCGAGTCTAAACCCGAGGCCGGACCCGGGATCATAGCCATAGGGCACTGATCTAAAGATATCGTTGGCGACAACTTTGCCTCGGTGGATCTTGTAGGTGATGTAACCGTTGGCTTCCAGGGCAATATTCGCAGCGAAGCCGGCTGCGGTCACCTTAGTCAGGATGGCATCAGCCACCAGATTCCCGAGGGGCGTATCGCGCTCCGGTCTCGTCAGATCCCATTTCTCCTCGAGGTCCCAAGGCGCCTTAGCAAGGCGCGCCGTGAAGACCGGGCCAAAGCGGGGATCCATGACGATTCCGTCCCGGAGCGCATTGAGCATGGGCAGGAGCGACGGGTCGCTCTTCGTCCGGCCGTCTATCTGGTGCAGCCCCCCCCGCACGAGACTGACCTGAGACCCCTCCACCGTAACCTGGAGATCACCCAGATATCGGCCGAACTCTCCCGCCTGAACGATGATCTTTCCGCCGGCGAGGATGGGATTGAACAGGGCATCGTGGCTGTTCCCCCCGATGATGATATCGATGTCCGGCACCTCAGCCAAACCCGTGACGTCGGAGATCCGCCCCAGGTGGGAGAGGCAGACGACCACGTCCACTTGCTCGACATACTTGAGAGTGAAGGCCGCTTCTCCGGCAGCCTGGAACGGGTCGCTGAGAAGGCCATACACTTCGGGTGAATAATCGACGGGATTGTTCCCGACAACGCCAAACAATCCGACCTTGAGACTCCCGACTTGCTTGACGACATACGGCTTGACGAAATTCTTGAGTGCCGGTATCGCCTCCAGGTTGATGTTGGCGCAAAGGATGGGAAGACCGACCGGCTGACCGCCGCCAATCTGACCGCTGACGATCCCCAAGAGCGGCTGGAGCCCTAGGTCGAGCTCATGGTTCCCCAGGCCCATCGCGTCGTACAACGCCTCCATGATCTTGAGCTCCGGGTAGCCAAGGTACTTGTTGAACTCGAACGTCCCGACGAAGACATCTCCGGAGTTCAGGACCAGGACGTTGGGCCGCTCCGACTTGATCTCCTTGATGAGGCTGGAAACCCTGGCGATCCCTCCCCAGCCCGTCAACGGTCCATAGGGGAACAGAGTCGAATGGGTGTCGTTGGTGTGCAGGATCGTGAGCTGTGTCCCCTCGGCGGACCAGAGCCGGGGGACGGAAAGAACAAAAAAGCACAAAAAAAGAACCCGCGCCAATTTGCCTTTCATCCTAAGACCTCCTTTTTTGATTTGGCGTTCATTCCAAATTAATCATAGGTTTCAGTTGGAGGCGAGTTGTCAAAATTCTGTCAAGAACATGTCAAGAGTCGGTCAAGCGGTTGCCTTTGACCGGCATAAAGACTATAATTCCGCAAAAAAATGGAACAAGGCTGAGGAAGGAAGGAGACTTCTAATGAAAAAAATCCTCATCTTCGCAGGGATCGTCCTGGTCCTGGCCGGCCCGATGTTGGCCGGCGTTTCCAAGAAAACCAAGGCCGAAATCACCTTCCGCGGGTTCGGAAAGGTCAGCCTGGCCCAGAGCGAAAAACTGACGGCCGACCTGAAATGGGCGGATATTCAATCCGACTTCAAAGGACAAGGGATCGCCGGCGGCTTGGCCGCAAAAACCATCCTCAAATCCGGCAATACCGGAGAGATCATCGACTTGACTCAATCCACGGTCTTCAAGCTCGACAACAAGAAAAAGGAATACACGTCAGGCCCAATCGAGAAAATCGAGCGAGGGAAGGCCGCTGAAAAAGAAGAAGCCGGCCAAAAGGAAGAGGAGCCAGCCGAGAGTCATATCAAGATCACCAAGAGCGAATTCAAGGTTACGGATACCGGCGAGGATTCCACGGTCAACAACTTCTCCGTCCGGAAGTATCTTCTCCACTGGCTCACGGAGTGGGAGAACACCGAGACCGGTGATAAAGGCAGCAGCCGGATGGAGACCTTGATCTGGACGACTCCGATGAATGAGACTTTCCAGAAAGCTCGGGAAGAGGAACTCAAGTTCTACGGGGCCTACATGGAAAAGATCGGCCTCAACGTCGAGAAGGAGCAGGAGGATATTCTGGGAATGAGATGGATGGCCATTCTTGATTCCCTTGGAAAGGCCAAGGGCCAGCCGGCCCGCGACTACTCAAAGGCGGCCGGTGAGATGCAGAAGATCAAGGGCTACCCTATCGTCGTTGACGGCAAATACTTTGTAACCGGCCAAAAAGCCGCAGGGGAAGGCGCCGGAGAAGGCGAGGAAGAAGCTAAGGACGTAAAGGGAGCGCTCGGTGGCCTGCTCAAGAAGACCCTAAAAAAGAAGCCGGCTGACACCGCAGCGGCCGCCGACGAGCCGGCTCTCAGCTATCACACGGAAGTGCTGGAGATCTCGACACCCGACCTGGGCGCGGCCGACTTCCAGGTTCCCGCCGGCTATAAGAAAAAATAGGGGACGCTCCCCGAAGTGCCACCCTTCAAGGGAGGACATTCATGGGTAGTTGCACCGCCCCCCGCCTGCCATTACAATAGGGGCGGGTTCCATGCTCCATTCGTCGATACGCGCGGCCTCATTCCGGAGACTCCTCATTGCCGTTCTGCTCATCGTCCCGCTCGCCGGCCTTGGCGTCAAGCCGAACGCCCAATTCCCCGAGGCACCTCAGGCTCAGGTTAATCCTGAGGAAAAGTTCAACCTCCGCTTTTCACCGCCTCCCGGGCAGACTCTCGTCTATAACTTGCAGACCCGGATGGACTCTGAAGGAGAGGGGTTCCTGGGCAAAAGCCTGACTTTGAGCGCCCAGGCCGACGGAGAGATCAGCGTCTTCGTCAGGCAGGTAGCCAGGGACAGCGTGTTCGCGGATCTCTCCAGCCCAGGCATCCGGATATTCCTCCAATCCCCCGGCCGTCAGAACGAGTTCACCCTGAAGAATTCTCCTGATTCGCCAGTCCGGGTGACCTTCGACCGGACCGGGCGGATACGGGACATCAGAAACGTGGAGACTCTCGAAAAGCAGAACCCGCTCAATTTCTCGATCCTGGAAGTCCTCCGCAACTACTGGCCGTCCTTCCCGGAGAGGTCTCTTTCCTTGGGCGAGTCTTGGCCGGACCACAAGCGGTTCGTCGTGCCCTTCCAAGGGATGAACCTCACGATAGAGCTTGAGATCAATTTCACCCTGAACTCCGTCGTTCCCTCACCCAACGGACGGCTGGCATTCATCACGGCCGCCTACACGGCGACGCTCTCCGGAGACCGCCAGGTCGAAGACTACCGGGGATCATTCGAGGGGAGCGGGACCGGGACCGGAAGCTTGAACTTCCAGATCGACAGCGGCACCTTCAGCGAATACCGGCTGGACTATGTCATCAACGGCGCGATGGTCATGCGGAAGGCAGAGAGCGAGGTCGCCCAATGGCCTTTCCAGCTGACAGCTAACGCCGGCCTGCTTCTTCTCGAATGGCGCTAGCCTTCCCCCTCACGGCCGGATCGAGAGCTGGATCTTTAGGACACCCTTCTCTTCAAGCGGTACGAACCGGCTCAGCGGGTCCCACCTCCGCTCCCAGTTCTTGGTGTAAACGAAATAGATGATGTTCCCGGGAGCGATCTCCCAGCGGAAGCGGACGTTGATGCCAAGCTCCTTCGAGACGTCATCGTACTGGAAATAGTTCATCAGGCCAAGCCGGGGCGAGATAAAGAAGTCGGCCTTCACCTCATAGACGTTCTCGTTGAAACGGCCCTCGGGAAGGTTCGCGCGCACGAGGTTCGTGGAGACGCCCAGCGTTGCGTAGCCTTTGTACTTCAGGACCAGACCCATCTCCGTTTCGCTGAGATGCCCGGAATAGAACTCCCCGAATCTTTGCTCGAGCTCGATCTCGAAAGCCCGGTGGGAGGCCGACCTGAGTTCTACCTGATAGTTGGTGAAGTCGTAGGCGCCTTGGGGAATGATGACGCCGTCCGAGATCTCGAAATCGTAGGGC
>Ga0153916_10001130_pt1 | contig 18856 bp, 15 predicted proteins | sample Opewatmetagenome_FD_109642 | JGI IMG/M metagenome (GOLD analysis project Ga0153916, IMG submission 109642) | Freshwater wetland microbial communities from Ohio, USA - Open water 3 Core 3 Depth 4 metaG | ecosystem: Environmental > Aquatic > Freshwater > Wetlands | place: USA: Ohio, Lake Erie... | reverse complement strand
GCCTCCCACGGGATCGGCGAGAAGAACGGCATCGCCAGCCAGTACAGGAACTGCGGATAGCGGCCCTTGAGCTTGATGCGAAAAGTGTGCGCATCGACCCGCTCGATGCCCTCCAGTGTCTGCGCGCGCAGGTCGATCCACTGCTCGCCGCGCCCCTCCCGGATCATCTGCTCGTTCAGCTTCCTCAGGCGCGCCCCAAGGTCCGAGAGCCCGACGATGTACTCCGACATCAGGCCGTAGATCGGTGATACAAGGCGCGGGTTCGCCAGGCGCTTGATCTCGTAGATGTAGTCGTCCGAGGTGAGCTCGCGCGTGCCGCGGCCGGGCAGCGCATAGGGGTTCGCGAGCGCGGCGATGTGCGCGCGCGACAGCCCCTGGTACAGGAACTCGCCCGCCGCGTCCCTCGCGAACGCCGGATGCGGCTGGTAGAGGATGCCCGGCCGGATGCTGATCTCGTAGACGCTGTACGCCACCGCCGGGCTCGCGGCGGACACCGCGCGGCCATCCTGGTCGAGATAGATCACCTGCGGGATCTGCGTCGCCGTGAGCGGCACCAGCGTGTAGGGCCGCTTCAGGTAGTGGTATTGCAGCGGCGGCTCGTACACCTGCTGCGTAAAGCGCCCCTCGTCCTCGGCGTATGACGATACCGGATCGAGGTGCTTGGGGCGCTCGACGAACGCCGAGTAGAAGATGTTTTTCCCGGCGTCGGCGGTGGGGTATGGATCGTTCCATACCTCGCCGCAGCCGGCTGCGAGCGCCAGGGCGGCCGCGCAGGCCGTCGATTTCAGGACCCCCATGGGCCAAGTGTAGCGGAAGGCGCCCCGGGAGCCTTCGCTATAATCGGGGCCCGCAATCGCCTCTCGAGCAACAATGGCCCTCCTCGCCGGCAGGAAAATCCTCGTCACTGGCCTTCTGAGCAGCCGCTCCATCGCCTACGGCATCGCGGCGGCCGCGCGCCGCGAGGGGGCGGAGCTCGCCTTCACCTACGTCGGCGAGCGCTTCCGCGAGCGCGTGACCGAGATGGCGCGCGAGTTCGGCTCCGAGCTCGCGCTGCCGTGCGACGTCTCGAGCGACGCGCAGATCGGCGAGCTGTTCGCCGCGCTCGCCGGGCGCTGGGACGGGCTCGACGGCCTGGTGCACGCGATCGCCTTCGCGCCGCGCGAGGCCATCGCCGGCGAGCTGCTCGACGGCTTTTCGCGCGAGGCGTTCCGCGAGGCGCACGACATCTCTGCGTACAGCTTCCCCGCGCTGGCGAAGGCGGCGTTGCCGATGATGCAGGGCCGGCGCGCGGCGCTTCTCACCCTGACTTACCTCGGCGCCGAGCGCGTGGTGCCGCACTACAACGTCATGGGGCTCGCGAAGGCGAGCCTCGAGGCCTCGGTGCGCTATCTCGCGTCCAACCTCGGCGCGCAGGGCATCCGCGTCAACGGCATCTCCGCGGGGCCGATCAAGACGCTCGCCGCGAGCGGCATCGCGGGCTTTTCCAAGATTCTGAAGTTCGTCGAGCAGCACGCGCCGCTCAAGCGCAACGTCACTATCGAGGACGTCGGCAACGCCGCCGTGTTCCTGCTGTCGGACCTCGCGGCCGGCATCACCGGGGAGATCGTGCACGTCGACGCCGGATTCAGCGGCGTCGTAGGCGGCATGGCCGGGGGCGAATAGCGGGCCCGGCGCCCTCTACTGCTGTTGCTGCGGCCGCAGCAGCTTTTCGTTGATCTCGATGTCCGAATTGGCGCGCAGGTTGGCGACATAGGCGTCGTACTGCGCCTGGCCGTCGGCGCGCGCGATGCGCTGCAGGTCGGCGGCCTTCTGCGGCTCGGTCCTCTCGGGCGGCTCGGTCACCTTCGAGATCCGGTAGACGGCGTAGCCCTGGGCGCCCGCCGCCGCACCGACGTAGGCGGGAAGCTTGGCGACGTCCGCCGAGACGATCAGGCGCAGCGTGTCCGGCGACAGGCCTGCGGCCGCGCGGCGCGAAACGCTGCGCGCCGCGCCCCATTTGAGGCCCGCGTCCTCGCCCTTGCGCAGCTGCTCGAGCCGCGCGACGCCGTCCTTGGCCGCCAGCGCGGCGGCCTCGTTGCGGCGCAGCTCCTGCTCGATCTGCGCCTTCACGTCGTCGTACTTCTGCAGCGACGCCGCCTGGTGCTCGAGCACCCGCGCCGCGACCAGCGTGTCCACGCCGATCTCGATCGCGTCGGTGTTGCGCTTGTTGCTGATCGCGTCGTTCGAAAACAGCGCATTGACGACGCGCTTGTTTTCCAGCGGGCCGAGCGCCTTGCCCGAGTCCCTGGTGATCCAGTCCGTGGTGTGCAGCGGCAGCTTGTAGCGGTCTGCCGCGGGCTGCAGGCTGTCGGCCTGCTCGTAGACCATGTTGGTGAAGCCCTCGGCGGCCTCGGCGAAGCGCTGCGCTCCCTTCTGCTTCTGCAGCTCGGCGACCAGCGCCGGGCGCACCTCGTCGAGCGACCGGCTCCTCGCGGGCTGGATGCCGGTGAGCTTGATGATGTGGTAGCCGAATTCGGATTCGACGATGCCGCTGATCTCGCCCTCCTTCATGCCGAAGGCGGCATCCTCGAAGGGCTTGACCATCATGCCGCGACCGAACAGCCCGAGATCGCCGCCTTTCTCCGCCGAGCCCGGGTCCTGGGAGTACTTCTTCGCCAGCTCCGCGAAGCGCTGCGGGGACTTGAGCACTTCGGCGAGGATGGCCTCGGCCTTCTTGCGCGCCGCCTGGCGCACCGCCTCCTTCGCATCGGACGGCACGGCGATCAGGATGTGGCTCGCGCGCCGCTCCTCGGGCACCTGATACTGGCTGGCGCGCGATTCGTACAGCTTCTGCACCTCGGCATCGCTCACCGGCTGCTGCCGGCCGAGCTCCTCGGCCGAGAGCACGGCATACTGCGCGCGCACGCGCTCCGGGATGCGGAACTCGGCCTGGTGCGACTCGTAATACGATTTGATCTGCGCTTCGCCGACCTTCGCCTGGTCGAGGAACTTGTCCGACGGCACCAGCGCCTCGGACACCTCGCGCTGCTCCTCCTCGAGCTGGACCAGGTGCTGCGCGACCGTGCGCGGCGTGATCGCCGTCTGGCCGATGGAGCGCGCGAGCTGCCCGAGCGCCAGGTCGTAGCGCAGCCGGGATTCGTACTCGGCGGGCGTGAGCGGCGGGTTCTGCGCGCGCAGGATGGTCTCGTAGGCCGACTTGGAGAACTGGCCGTTCTCCTGGAAGGCCGGAATGCCGGCGATCACCTCGCGCAGCGCCTCGTCGGAGATCAGCAGGCGGCTCTTGATCGCGGCCTCGGCGACCAGGCGCTGCTGGATCATGCCCTCCAGCAGCTCACGCCGCGTCGCCAGCGTGTCGACGGTGCTCGGGTCGAACTCGCGCCCGAACAGCTGGCGCAGGCGCTCCTGCTGCCGCCCGAGCTCCGCCTCGAACTCGCGCTGCGAGATCGACAGGGGGCCGATCTTGGCCACCGCGTCGCTCTGCCCGCGCCCGCGCGTGTAGGACTCGATGCCCCAGACGGCGAACGTCAGCGCGAGCAGCCCGATGATGACCTGGATGATGCGTTTCTGCTTGTGGACGAAATCGAACATGGCTCTGTGGAAGCAAAAAAGGGCGAACCGGTGTTCGCCCCTTTCAGGTTTTCTGGCGGAGTGGACGGGACTCGAACCCGCGACCCCCGGCGTGACAGGCCGGTATTCTAACCAACTGAACTACCACTCCTCGCTCTGCCTTTTTTTGTTCCTGTGGTGGGTGCTGAGAGGGTCGAACTCCCGACATTCGCCTTGTAAGGGCGACGCTCTACCACTGAGCTAAGCACCCCTCCGTCACCCTGCGGCGCGCGACCGCAGTCCGCAAAAAAGCGCGCTAGTTTATCGCATCCTTCAGGGCTTTTCCAGAACGGAACTTCGGCACGCGCGCCGCCTTGATCTTGAGCTCCTCGCCGGTGCGCGGATTGCGCCCGGTGCGCGCCGCGCGCTCGCTCACGTAGAAGCTGCCGAAGCCCACCAGCGTCACCATGTCGCCCTTCTTCAGGCTCGACTTGATCGCCGCGACCATGGCGTCCACCGCCCGCTCCGCGGCCGACTTCGAGATTTCCGCGGCCTGCGCGATGTGATCGATCATTTCCGCCTTGTTCACGTACACCTCCTCGTTTCAGTGCGTCGTCAGGCTGGACCCGGTCTTGTCGTCCCCGGCGCCGGGCAGCGGCGTCACCTCGACCGGCTCGGGAAGCGCCTCGGGCTGCCGCTCGAGGGCGATCTCGAGCACCTTGTCGATCCACCTCACCGGCGTGATCTCCAGGCGGTCCTTGACGTTGTCGGGGATGTCCGCGAGGTCCTTGACGTTTTCCTCCGGAATCAGCACCGTCTTGATGCCGCCCCGCAGAGCCGCGAGCAGCTTCTCCTTGAGCCCGCCGATCGGCAGCACCTCGCCGCGCAGGGTGATCTCGCCCGTCATCGCCACGTCCGCCCGCACCGGGATGCCCGTCAGCACCGAGACCATCGCGGTGACGATGCCGATACCGGCGCTCGGGCCGTCCTTCGGCGTCGCGCCCTCGGGCAAGTGGATGTGGATGTCGCTCTTCTGGTAGAAGTCCTCCTTGACGCCGAGCTTCCTGGAGCGATTGCGCACCACCGACAGCGCGGCCTGGATCGACTCCTGCATCACGTCGCCCAGCTTGCCGGTGGTGATGGTCTTGCCCTTGCCGGGCATCACCACCGTCTCGATGGTGAGCAGCTCACCGCCGACCTCGGTCCACGCGAGGCCGGTGACCTGGCCCACCTGGTTCTGCTTCTCGGCCATGCCGAAGCTGTAGCGGCGCACACCGAGGAACTTGTCCAGATTGCGCGGCGACACCTGGATGCGCTTGGGCTTCTCGCCGTTTTCCTTCTTCGCCGTCATGAGCTGCTTGACCGCCTTGCGGCAGATCTTCGATATCTCGCGCTCCAGGCTGCGCACGCCCGCCTCGCGCGTGTAGTAGCGCACGATGTCGCGGATCGCGCCCTCGTTCACCGAAAGCTCGCCCTGCGCCAGGCCGTTGTTCTTCATCTGCTTGGGCAGCAGGTACTTCACGGCGATGTTCAGCTTCTCGTCCTCGGTATAGCCCGAGAGGCGGATCACCTCCATCCGGTCGGCGAGCGCCGGCGGGATGTTGAGCGTATTCGCGGTGGCGACGAACATCACCTCGGAGAGGTCGTACTCGACCTCTACGTAATGGTCGACGAAGGTGTGGTTCTGCTCCGGATCGAGCACCTCGAGCAGCGCAGAGGACGGGTCGCCGCGCCAGTCCATGCCCATCTTGTCGACCTCGTCGAGCAGAAACAGCGGGTTCCTGACGCCGGCCCGGGTCATGTTCTGCAGGATCTTGCCCGGCATGGAGCCGATGTAAGTGCGGCGGTGGCCCCTGATCTCCGCCTCGTCGCGCACGCCGCCGAGCGACATGCGCACGAACTTGCGGTTGGTCGCCTTGGCCACCGACTGGCCGAGCGAGGTCTTGCCGACCCCCGGAGGGCCGACCAGGCACAGGATCGGCGCCTTCATCTTGTCGACGCGGCCCTGCACCGCGAGGTACTCGACGATGCGCTCCTTGACCTTCTCGAGCCCGTAATGGTCCTTGTCGAGGATTTCCTGCGCCGCCTTGATGTCGCGCGAGATCTTCGACTTCTTCTTCCAGGGCAGGTTGACCAGCGTCTCGATGTAGTTGCGCACCACCGTCGCCTCGGCCGACATCGGCGACATGAGCTTGAGCTTCTTCATCTCCGACTCGACCTTCTTGCGCGCCTCCTTCGGCATGTGCGCCTTGTGGATGCGCTTCTCCATCTCCTCGAGATCGGCGCCTTCCTCGCCTTCGCCGAGCTCCTTCTGGATCGCCTTGACCTGCTCGTTGAGGTAGTACTCGCGCTGGCTCTTCTCCATCTGCCGCTTGACGCGGCCGCGGATGCGCTTTTCCACCTGCAGGATGTCGATCTCGGTCTCGAGTTGCGACATCAGGTGCTCGAGCCGCAGCTTGACGTCGAACATCTCGAGCACCTGCTGCTTCTGCTCGAGCTTGAGCGGCAGATGCGCCGCCACCGTGTCGGCCAGCCGCCCCGCCTCGTCGATGCCCTGCAGCGAGGTCAGGATCTCGGGCGGGATCTTCTTGTTCAGCTTCACGTACTGGTCGAAGGTCGACAGCAGCGCGCGCCGCATCGCCTCGACCTCCGGGCTCGGAGCGCCTTCCGGCGCGACCGGCGCGGCTTCGGCGACCCAGTGCGATTTCAGGTCGACGATGTTGCGGATGTAGGCGCGGCTGCCACCCTCGACCAGCACTTTCACCGTGCCGTCGGGCAGCTTGAGCATCTGCAGGATGCTCGACACGCAGCCGATGCGGTACATGTCCTCGGGCCCTGGGTCGTCCTTGGCGGCCGATTTCTGCGCCACCAGCAGGATCGACTTGCCCGCCTCCATCGCCGTTTCCATGGCCTTGATAGACTTGGGGCGCCCGACGAACAGCGGAATCACCATGTGCGGGAACACCACCACGTCGCGCAGGGGAAGCAGCGGGTATTGGGAGTTGCTGGCGGGGACTTCTGGGGCGTCGGACATTTACGGCCTCTGTTGCGGCGTGGGAAACCTCAGGTACATAAGGCCTTCCTGCGCCAAATCAATGGGAAAACGGCAGGAAAAACGGCAATCGGCGCTCAAGCTAGCCTACACGCAAGCTCGCGCTGCCGCAACGCGCGCGCCAGCGAGCCAACTATCTGATCTGACAGGATTGCGCCGGATTGGTTGCGGCGCCCTCGGAGCGTAACCGCTCGCGCCTAGCCGGAGCTGCCGGCCACCTTGTGCTGGTCGGAGTAGATCAGCAGCGGCTTGCCGTCGGCCGAGATCATCGCCTCGTCGACCACCACCTTGCTGACGTTCTCCAGCGTGGGCAGCTCGTACATCGTGTCGAGCAGCACCGTCTCCAGGATCGAGCGCAGGCCACGGGCGCCGGTCTTGCGCGCCAGGGCCCTCTTCGCCACCGCATTGAGCGCCGCCGGGCGGATCTCCAGCTCCACGCCCTCCATCATGAACAGCTTCTGGTATTGCTTGATCAGGGCGTTCTTCGGCTCGGTCAGGATCTGGATCAGCGCGCTCTCGTCGAGCTCCTCGAGCGCCGCGACGACCGGCAGCCGGCCGACGAATTCAGGGATCAGGCCGTACTTGATGAGATCCTCGGGCTCCACGCCCTTGAGGATGTCGAAGGTCGCCTTGGCGTTCTTCGGGCTCCTCACTTCCGCGCCGAAGCCGATGCCGGTCTTCTCGGTGCGGTTGCGCACGATGCGCTCCAGGCCGTCGAACGCCCCGCCGCAGACAAACAGGATGTTGGTGGTGTCGACCTGGACGAAGTCCTGGTTCGGATGCTTGCGCCCTCCCTGCGGCGGCACCGACGCGACCGTGCCCTCGATCAGCTTGAGCAGCGCCTGCTGCACGCCCTCGCCGGAAACGTCCCGCGTGATCGAGGGGTTGTCCGACTTGCGCGAGATCTTGTCGATCTCGTCGATGTAGACGATGCCGCGCTTGGCCTTGTCGACGTCGTAGTCGCAGTTCTGCAGCAGCTTCTGGATGATGTTCTCGACGTCCTCGCCGACGTAGCCCGCCTCGGTGAGCGTGGTCGCGTCGGCGATCACGAACGGCACGTTGAGCAGGCGCGCCAGCGTCTGCGCGAGCAGCGTCTTGCCCGAGCCCGTCGGGCCGATCAGCAGGATGTTCGACTTCGCGAGCTCGACCTCGTCATTCTTCGACAGGTGCTTGAGGCGCTTGTAATGGTTGTAGACGGCGACCGAGAGGATCCTCTTCGCCTGGTCCTGGCCGATTACGTACTGGTCGAGGATGTGCCGGATCTCGCGCGGCGTCGGCAGGTCCGACTTGGCGCCCTTGCCGCCCTTGTCGGTGGCGGTCTCCTCGCGAATGATGTCGTTGCACAGCTCGATGCACTCGTCGCAGATGAACACCGACGGCCCTGCGATGAGCTTGCGGACCTCGTGCTGGCTCTTGCCGCAGAACGAGCAGTAGAGCAGTTTCTCGCTGGAGGAGGTCTTGTCCGACATTGAGCGCTCCTAGGTGTTTTCCCTCGACACCAGTACCTTGTCCACCAGACCGTACTTTACCGATTCGTCGGCCGACAGGAAGTTGTCGCGGTCCGTATCCTTCGCAATGGTATCAACCGTTTGCCCGGTGTGCTTGGCGAGGATCTCGTTCAGCCGCTGGCGCAGGTACAGGATCTCCCGGGCGTGGATCTCGACGTCGGAGGCCTGCCCCGAGAAGCCGCCCAACGGCTGGTGGATCATGACCCTGGAATTGGGCAGCGCGAAGCGCTTGTCCTTGTCGCCAGCCGCGAGCAGCAGCGCGCCCATGCTCGCCGCCTGCCCGATGCACAGCGTCGAGACGTCGGGCTTGATGAACTGCATCGTGTCGTAGATCGCCATGCCGGCCGATACCGAGCCGCCGGGCGAGTTGATGTAGAAGAAGATGTCCTTGTCAGGGTTCTCGGACTCGAGGAACAGCAGCTGCGCGACGATCAGGTTGGCGGTGATCTCGTTCACCGGCCCCACCAGGAACACCACGCGCTCCTTGAGCAGGCGCGAGTAGATGTCGTAGGCGCGCTCGCCGCGCCCCGACTGCTCGATCACCATCGGGATCAGTCCGAGACTCTGCGTCTCGGGCATCGATTTCTGCCAGATCATGAGCCGCCACCCATCAGTTCGTCGAAGGAAACCGCCTTGTCGACAACCTTGGCCTTGGACAGCACCCAGTTGACGACGTTGCCCTCGAGTGCGAGGCCTTCCATCTCGGACAAGCGCTGCGGCTGCATGTAAAACCATTTTACCACCTCGGCAGGGCTCTCGTAGCTCTGCGCTTCCTGCTCGATCACGGCGCGCACTTCGGCGGGCTTCGGCTGCAGCTTCTCGACGCGCGCCAGCTCGCCGATGATCAGGCCGAGCGCCACGCGCCGCTTGGCCGTCTCCTCGAACGCCTTGGGCTCGATCGGCAACTGCGCGAGCTTGACGCCGCGCGCCTGCAGATCGGCCGCCGCGCGCTCGGCGAGCTGCTGCGCCTCCATCTGCACCAGCGACTTCGGCAGTTCGAGCTTGGTCGCCGCGATCAGGGCCTCGAGCGCCCCGTGCTTGAGGCGCGCCTCGACGCGCTTCTTCACCTCGCGCTCGACGTTGGCCCGGATCTCCGCGCGCATCTTGGCGAGGTCGCCGTCGGCCACGCCCAGGCTCTTGGCGAACGCGGCGTCCAGCTCCGGCAGCCGCGGCTCGTCGACCTGTTTCACCGTCAGCACGAACGAGGCGGTCTTTCCGGCGACGTCCTTGCCGTGGTAGTCCGCCGGGAACCTGACCTCGAAGGTCTTGGTCTCGCCGGCCGCCATGCCGCGCGCGGCCTGCTCGAACTCCGGCAGCATGCGCCCCTCGCCGATCGTGAAGCTGAACCCCGTGGCCTGGCCGCCGGCAAACGGCTGGCCATCGATCTTGCCCTCGAAATCGACCGTCAGGCGGTCGCCGTCCTGCGTCGCGCGCGCGGCCGCGACGTATTGGGTGCGCTGCTTGCGCAGGATGCCGATGGTCTTGTCGACGTCGGCCTCGCCGACCTCGGTCTGCGGCCGCTCGACCACGGCCGCCGACAGGTCGCCGAGCGTCACTTGCGGGTAGATCTCGAAGGTCGCGCTGAACTCGAGCGCCTTGTCATCGCCGCCGTCGCGCTTCTCGATCTGCGGGTAGCCGGCGACCCTGAGGTTCGCCTCCTTCACCGCCTCGCTGAAGCTCTGCTGCACCGCGTCGCCCAGCACCTCGGAGCGCACCTGCGGCCCGTATTGCTGCGCCACCAGCTTCATCGGCACCTTGCCGGGCCGGAAGCCCGGCATCTTCACGTCGCGCGCAAGCTTCTTCAGCCGCGCATCCACCCGGCGCTCGATGTCGTCGATCGGCACCGACATCGACAGGCGCCGCTCCAGCGTTCCCAGCGTCTCCACGTTTACCGCCATCTCTATCGCGTCCTCAAGGTTGTCGCACCGGCTGCCCGCATGCCGACGGTGGTGCGAAGGGTGGGACTCGAACCCACAAGCGTTTCCGCGCTGGAACCTAAATCCAGTGCGTCTACCAATTCCGCCACCTTCGCGCGCGCAGCTCGGTCGAAAAGCGATCCATTATACTGCGTAACACGGCTTCGCCGCCCCGGTGAAGCGCGGTTTCCCCTTAAGAATCAACCAGTGTCCGTCGACCATTACGAGAACTTTCCGGTCGCCTCGCTGTTGCTGCCCGCCGCGCAGCGCGGGCCGGTGAGCGTCGTCTATCGCTTCGCGCGCAACGCCGACGATTTCGCCGACGAGGGCGAGCGCTCGCCCGAGGAGCGTCTGGCGCTCATCGACGGGTACCGCGCCGGCCTGCGCGCAGCCGCGCGCGGCGAGGACCCCGGCGAGCCCGTGCTGCGCGACGTCGCGCGGCTCGCGCGCGAGCGGCGGCTCGCGCTCGGGCCGTTCCACGACCTGCTCGACGCGTTCGCGCAGGACGTCGTGAAGCATCGCTATGCGAGCTTCGACGAGCTGCTCGGCTATTGCCGCCGCTCGGCCGATCCGGTCGGGCGCCTGCTGCTCGAGCTGTTCGGCGCCGCGACGCCCGAGAACCTGCGCGATTCCGACTCGATCTGCTCGGCACTGCAGCTGGTGAACTTCTGGCAGGACGTGGCGCTCGACTACGCCAAGGGGCGCATCTACCTGCCGCAGGACGAGATGGCGCGCTGCGGGGTCGGCGAGCGCCACATCGCCGAGCGGCGCTGCGACGGGGCGTGGCGCGAGCTGCTCGGCTTGCAGGTCGGGCGGGCGCGCTCAATGCTCGAGGCGGGCGCGCCGCTCGGGCGGCGGCTGCCCGGGCGCATCGGCCTGGAGATCCGCGCCACCGTGCAGGGCGGCCTGCGCGTGCTGGAGAAGCTCGCCGCGGCCGGCTACGACATGTTCCGCCGGCGACCGGTGCTCGGCTGGTACGACTGGCCATTGCTCCTTGCGAGGGCGCTTTGACCCCCGACCAGTACTCCCAGCAGAAGGCGGCCGCCAGCGGCTCGAGTTTCTACTACGCGTTCCTGTTCCTGCCGCCCGAGCGCCGGCGCGCGATCACGGCGCTGTACGCCTTCTGCCGCGAGGTGGACGACGTGGTCGACGAGGCCACCGACCCGCAGCTCGCGCAGACGCGGCTCGCCTGGTGGCGCGCCGAGGTCGGCCGGCTGCTCGAGGGCGATCCGCAGCACCCGGTGACGCGCGCGCTCGCGCCGGCGGTGCGCCAGTTCGGCGTGACCGCGGAGCGGCTGGGCGAGATCATCGACGGCATGGAGATGGACCTGACGCAGTCGCGCTATCTCGATTTCGCCGGGCTGGAGCGCTACTGCTACCGCGTGGCGGGCGTGGTCGGGCTGCTCTCGGCGGGCATCTTCGGCTACCGCGATGCGCGCACGCTCGAGTTCGCCAAGGACCTCGGCATCGCCTTCCAGCTGACCAACATCATCCGCGACGTGGGCGAGGACGCGCGCAAGAACCGCATCTACCTGCCGCTGGAGGACCTGAAGACCTACGGCGTCACCGCGGCCGACATCACCGGCGCGCGCTACGGCGAGGCGTTCGTGGAGCTGATGCGCTTCCAGACGCGCCGCGCCGGTGCGTACTACGACAAGGCGCTCGCCGAGCTGCCCGAGGAGGACCGGCGCGCGCAGCGCCCGGGTCTCATCATGGCGGCGATCTACCGCACGCTGCTCGCCGAGATCGAGCGCGACGGCTTCAAGGTCCTCGACCGGCGCATCTCGCTCACGCCGCTGCGCAAGCTCTGGATCGCCTGGAAAACTTGGGTCAGCGCATAGCGATCGTCGGCGCCGGCTACGCCGGCATGGCGGCCGCCGCGAGCCTGGCCGAGCGCGGCGCGCAGGTCACCGTCTACGAATCCGGCGCGCATCCCGGCGGCCGCGCCCGGCGCGTCACGCACCGCGGGCGCGAGCTCGACAACGGCCAGCACATCCTGGTCGGCGCCTACACGGAGCTCGCGCGCATGATGCAGCTGGTCGGCGTGCCGGGCGACGCCGTGCTGCGCATGCCGCTCGAGCTGCGCTACGCGAGCGGCTTCGCGCTGCGCGCGCTGTGGCTGCCGCAGCCCTTCGGCCTGCTGGGCGGGCTGCTCGCCGCGCGCCGCGCGCCGCTCGGCGAGCGCCTGGGCGCGCTGCGCTTCGTGCTCGCCATGCGCCGGCACGGCTTCCGCCTGGACGCGGACTGCAGCGTCGAGGAGTTGCTCGCGCGCCATCGCCAGGATGGGGTCCTCGGCAAGTACCTGTGGCGCCCGTTGTGCGTCTCGGCGCTCAACACGCCGCCCGCGCAGGCCTCGGCCGCCGTGTTCCTCGCGGCGCTGCGCGACACGCTCGACGGCCCGCCCGGGGCGAGCGACCTGCTGCTGCCGCGCGTCGACCTGAGCCGGCTGTTCCCCGAGCCCGCCGCCGCGTTCGTCGCCGCGCGCGGCGGCGAGCTGCGCCTGAACGAACCGGTGCGCGACCTCGCGGCGCTGCGCGCCGCGCACCGCGCGGTGATCGTCGCCGTCGGTCCGCACCAGCTCAAAGCCCTGCTGCCCGAGCTCGCGCCGGAGTACCGCTATCAGCCGATCACCACCTGCTACCTGCAGTATCCCGAGGGCGTGCACCTGCCGCTGCCGATGCTCGGCCTGGACGCGGGCCTGGTGCAGTGGGTGTTCGACCGCGGCGCGCTGCTCGGCGAGCGCGGGCGGCTCGCGTGCGTGATCAGCGCCGAGGGCGAGCACCAGCACATGACGCATGACGAACTCGCCGAAACCTGCCACCGTGAGCTCGCACAAGCCCTGCCCCGCCTGCCGCGGCCCGAATGGTCGAGCGTCATCGCCGAAAAGCGCGCCACCATCGCCTGCACGCCCGGCCTCGCGCGCGTCGCGCAAACCACGCCCTGGCCGGACGTGTTCCTCGCCGGCGACTACACCGACCCGGAGTACCCGCCGACGCTCGAGGCTGCGGTGCGCAGCGGCGTGCGCGCCGCGCGCATGGCGGCGCCGCCGGGCTAGAGGTCGCGCAGCACCTGCACCGCTCGGTCGACGCGCTCGACCGCGATGATTTCGAGCCCTGCCATCCTGCTCTTCGGCTGGTTCGCTTTCGGGATGATGACTCGGTCGAACCCGAGCTTGGCCGCTTCCTTGAGGCGCTCCTGGCCGCGCGGCGCGGGGCGCACTTCGCCCGCGAGCCCGATCTCGCCGAACACCGCCACCTTGCCCGGGATCGGCCGGTCGGTGAGCGAGGACACCACCGCGAGGCACACCGCGAGGTCGGCCGCCGGCTCGCCGATGCGCACGCCGCCCACCGCGTTCACGAACACGTCCTGGTCCACGGTAGCGATCGCGGCGTGCCGGTGCAGCACCGCGAGCAGCATCGCGAGCCGGTTCTGCTCGAGCCCGACCGACAGGCGCCGCGGGTTCGGCGAGTGCGAAGCGTCGACCAGCGCCTGGATCTCGACCAGCAGCGGGCGCGTGCCCTCGAGCGTCGCGAGCACGCAGGTGCCCGCGACCTCGCGCTCGTGGTGCGACAGGAACAGCGCCGAGGGGTTGCTCACCACGCGCAGGCCCTTGTCGGTCATGGCGAACACGCCGAGCTCGTTGACCGCGCCGAAGCGGTTCTTGATCGCGCGGATGAGGCGAAAGCTGGAATGCGCGTCGCCTTCGAAATACAGCACCGTGTCGACGATGTGCTCGAGCACGCGCGGCCCGGCGATCGCGCCTTCCTTGGTGACGTGGCCGATCAGCAGCACCGCGGTGCCGCTCTTCTTCGCGTGGCGCGTGAGCTGCGCGGCGCATTCGCGCACCTGCGCCACCGAGCCGGGCGCGGACTGCAGCTGCTCGGAGTACAGCGTCTGGATCGAGTCGATCACCGCCACCTGCGGGCGGTCGGCCTCGAGCGCGGCAACGATGCGCTCGAGCTGGATCTCGGCCAGCAGGTGCACGCTGCCGGCCTCGAGCGCCAGGCGCCTGGCGCGCAACGCGACCTGCTCGGCGGATTCCTCGCCGGTCACGTACAGCGTCCTGGCCTGGGCGCCCAGGCTCGCCAGGGCCTGCAGCAGCAGGGTCGACTTGCCGATGCCCGGGTCGCCGCCGACCAGCGCCACCTGGCCCGCGACCAGTCCCCCGCCCAGCACGCGGTCGAGCTCGCCGATGCCGGTCGGGATGCGCCCCAGCTCGCGCGCTTCGATCTTCGCCAGAGGCACCGGGCGGCTGGCCGGCGCGAGCCCCGCGTAGCGGTGCGCCGAGGGACGCTCGGCGAGCGTCTCGCTCAAGGTGCCGGCAGCGCCGCACGACGGGCAGGCGCCGAACCACTGCAGCGCGCTGGCGCCGCATTCCGAGCAGACGTACGCGGTCTTCGCTTTCGCCATCAGGGCAACTCCGTCACCGGCACGCGCGGCGCGAGCGCGCACAGCAGCTCGTAGCTGAGCGTGCCCGCGGCGGCGGCGACCTCGTCGGCCGGCAGCCCTTCGCCCCACAGCGTGACCGGCGTGCCGACGCCGGCCTGCGGCAGGCCGGCGAGGTCGACGCAGATCATGTCCATCGACACGCGCCCGACGATGCGCGTGCGCCGGCCCTCGACCAGCACCGGCGCGCCGGCGGGCGCGTGGCGCGGGTAGCCGTCGGCGTAGCCGCAGGCGACCACGCCGATGCGCATCGCATCGGCGGCCTGGTAGGAAAACCCGTAGCCCACGCGCTCGCCCGGCTGCAGGCTCTGCACGTCGATGATCTCCGAGGCGAGCGTCATCGCGGGCACGAGCCCCAGCTCGGCGGCGCTGCGATCGGCGAACGGCGAGCAGCCGTAGAGCATGATGCCCGGGCGCACCCAGTCCGCACGCGTCTCCGGATAGCGCAGCAGCGCCGCCGAGTTGGCGAGCGAGCGCGGCGCATTGCAGCCCGCAACCAGCGCCTCGAACCGCTCGAGCTGTCCCCGCACGCCGCTCGGCCCGTCGGCGTCGGCGAAGTGCGTCATCAGCGTCACCTGGTGCACGCGGGGATGCGCCTTGAGCGCGTTCCACGCCCAGCGCACGCCGTCGGCGGCGAAGCCGAGGCGGTTCATGCCGCTGTTCGCCTTGAGGTGGACGTCGAGCGCGGCCGCGGGCCGGCTCTTTTGCAGGATCTCGATCTGCTCGCGGTTGTGGATCACCGGGGTCAGCGCGTACTCGGCGAGCAGCGGCACGTCCTGCGGCTGGAAGAATCCCTCGAGCAGCAGCAGCGGCTTGTTCTCGCCGGCGAGGCGCAGCCGGATCGCCTCCTCGATGTCGAGCAGCGCGAAGCCGTCGGCCTCCGCCAGCGCCGCGGCCGCGCGCAGCAGCCCGTGGCCGTAGGCGTTCGCCTTGATCACCGCCCAGATCCTGCTGTCGCCGGCCGCGCGGCGCGCGAGCGCGAGATTGTGCGCCAGGGCGGCACGCGAGATCGTGGCGCGGATCGGGCGCGGCATGCCGCCCTCAGCGCTGCTCGACGATGCGGATCACCGGCGCCTTGGCGCGCTCGTCCATCAGCCCGAGCGCCTCGACCAGCGCCGCCGCGACGCGGCCGGTGGTTTCCTGCATCTGCGGCCATTGCTCGCGCGCGGCCTCGATCAGCGCGCCGAAGTCCTCGGGCAGCGGGCGCCCCTCCTCCATCACCATGTCTTCCAGCATGCCGGGCTTGAGCTCGGGGCGAAACGACAGGCCGTAGCCCAGCGCGCCGGCGCGAAAGGCGATCGCGCGGCCGTCCTCGGCCGCGACCACCGGCTCGAGCGCGGGCGCGGGCCCGGCGGCTCCGTTCGCCATCACCAGCACCATGCGGCCGTCCACCGCGCGCGCCAGCGGGTCGTCGGCGAGCGCCCTGGCGCGCGTGAAGTAGGCGTCGTGCTGCGGCTCGGCGTGCAGGCTCGCGCCGTGCGCCGCGGCGAGCACCTGCGCGCCGCAGCCCAGGCCCACCACGGGGCGCTTCGCCTTGAGGAAGGCGCGCACCAGCCGGATCTCGTCGTCGACCCACGGGCAGTGCTCGCGGTCGGCGGCCGGCCACGCCGCGCCGAGCAGCCACAGCGCGTCGAACTGCGACGGCGTGCCCGCGACGTCATCGCCCGCCACCGGACGCACGTAGCGAAAGCCGATGCCGCGCGCTTCCCACTGAGCCTCGAGCGCGCCGAAGAACTCGGAGAACGTGTGCTGGACGGCGAGGAAGCGCTTCACCAGGCGTGCGGCTCAGCCCGCCTGCAGGGCGGCGAGGTGCTCCTTGGCGAACTGCACGAAGGTGTTGACCAGCCGCGAGCGGAACTTTTCCTTCGGATAGACGACCGACAGGTTGCGGATCAGGCGCGGCGTGAGCGGCAGGCATGCGAGCTGCCCGAGGGTCGTCTCCTTGAGCACCGTGGCCCGCGACATGATCCCGAAGCCGACCCCGGTCGCCACCAGGCCCTTGAGCGCCTCGGGGCTGCCGAGCTCCATGATGACGTTCAGGCTCTCGGGCTTGACCCCCGCCTTCTGGAAGTACAGGTCGGTGACCTCGCGCGTGCCGGAGCCGGTCTCGCGGCTGATGTAGGGATACTCGAGCAGCTGCTTGGCGCTCACCGCCTTGAGCTTGGCCAGCGGATGCTTGGGCGCGCACACCACCTGCAGCTCGTCCTCGCAGCACACGTCCGAGGCGATAGTCGGCAGGTGCGACGGTGACTCGATGAAGCCGATGTCGAGCGTGTGCTCGGCGACCCGGCTCTCGACGGTGCCGGAATTGGCGACGAACAGGCGCGGCATGACGCTCGGGTACTTGGACTTGAAGTTGCCCAACACCTGCGGCAGCAGGAACTCGGCGATCGTGGTGCTCGCGCCCACCAGCAGCGGCCCGGCGATCTGGCCGGTCATCTCCTTGAGCCGCGTGTCGAGCTCGGCCGACAGCGCGAGGATGCGCTCGGCGTACTCGAGCACGATGTCTCCCGCGGGCGTCAGCGTGATGCGCCCGTGGCCGCGCTCGAACAGCCGCGAGTTGAAGTGCTCCTCCAGCTGCTTGATCTGGAAGGTGACGGCGGGCTGCGTCATGAACAGCGCCTCGGCAGCCTTCGTGAACGACAGGTGCTTGGCAACGGCGTGGAACACCTGCAGGCGCCGATCGGCCATGACGATCAATCCCGTAGATCGGTTTGGTGAGTTTGCTTATTCAAGCATAATCTCCGGCCGATTCATAGCTTATGGAGCGACGTGAGCGAGGCCTGGAAGCGGATCGATCTCGGCGGCGAAGGCCTGCAGCAGGCGAACCTGCGGCTCGCCCGCGCGCTGCGCCGCCCGCGCACCGCGTACCTGCTGTGGCTCGCCTTTCCGCTCGGCGCGCATCGCGCCTACCTGCGCGAGCTGCGCGGCGCCTGGGCGTACCGCGCGGCGAGCCTGGTCGCCATCGTCCTCCTGGCGCTGGACTGGCGCGCGGGCGCGGCGTTGGGAGGAATTCTCGTCGCCGCGGCGCTGGCCGACCTCTACTGGATCGGGCGCCGCGTGACCGCGCTCAACAAGGAATTGCGCATGCAGGCGTACCTGCGGCCGGTCGCGGGCGCGCCGCCCGGCTTTCGCGGCCGCTTCACCGACGACCCGCAGGCGCCGCGCCCGCCGTCCTTCGCCGAGCAGGAACGGCTGCTGGCCGAGATCGAGCGCCGCAAGAAACAGGATAATTGAGTGATGAGCCTCGGCTTCTACATCATCATGGCGGCGCAGTTCTTTTCGTCGCTCGCCGACAATGCGCTGCTGGTCGCCGCGATCGCCCTGCTGTTCCAGTTGCACGAGCCCTCGTGGCTCACGCCCTACCTGAAGTTCTTCTTCGTGCTGTCCTACGTCGTGCTCGCGCCCTACGTCGGCGCGATCGCCGACCGCCTGCCCAAGGGGCAGGTGATGTTCCTGTCCAACACCGTGAAGATCGTCGGCTGCGCGCTGATGCTGTTCGAGTTCAACCCGCTCGCCGCGTATGCGCTCGTCGGCCTCGGCGCCGCCGCCTACTCGCCGGCCAAGTACGGCATCCTGACCGAGTACCTGCCGCCCACGAAGCTGGTGCTGGCCAACGGCTGGATCGAGGGGCTCACGGTGGCCTCGATCATCCTCGGCACGGTGCTCGGGGGGGTGCTGATCAACCAGACCGTGGCGACGCACCTGCTCGACTTCGATCTGCCGGCGATCGACACCGGGATCGACACGCCGGCCGAGGCGGCGCTGGTGGTGATCATCCTGGTGTACGCCTTGGCCGCGGTGTTCAACCTGTACGTGCCGCGCACCAGCGCGCCGCTCAAGCATCTGCACGGCAGCCCGATCGCGACGCTGAAGGATTTTTACCGCTGCAACGCCCGCCTCTGGTTCGACAAGCTCGGCCAGATATCGCTCGCCGTGACGACGCTGTTCTGGGGCGTCGGCGCCACGCTGCAGTTCATCGTCATCGAGTGGTCGAGGGCTGCGCTCGGCTTCGACCTGTCCAGGGCCGCGATCCTGCAGGGCGTGGTGGCGCTGGGGATCGCCGCCGGCGCGATCGCCGCCTCGGTCAGGATCCCGCTGCACCGCTCGGTCAGGGTGATCCCCCTGGGCATCGCCATGGGACTGGTCGTGGTGTCGATGGTGCTGGTGCGCAACGTCTGGGTGGCAATTCCGCTGATGGTGCTGATCGGCGTGCTGGCGGGCTTCTTCGTCGTGCCGATGAACGCGCTGCTGCAGCACCGCGGCCACAACCTGATGGGCGCCGGGCGCTCGATCGCGGTGCAGAACTTCAACGAGAACCTCTCGGTCCTAGCGATGATCGCGCTGTACTCGCTGCTGCTGCGCCTCGGGATGCCGATCTACAGCGT
>Ga0153916_10001129_pt1 | contig 18866 bp, 12 predicted proteins | sample Opewatmetagenome_FD_109642 | JGI IMG/M metagenome (GOLD analysis project Ga0153916, IMG submission 109642) | Freshwater wetland microbial communities from Ohio, USA - Open water 3 Core 3 Depth 4 metaG | ecosystem: Environmental > Aquatic > Freshwater > Wetlands | place: USA: Ohio, Lake Erie... | reverse complement strand
CGGCTTCCACTTCTTGTAGAGGTTGTCGTAGACCTCGACGGGCGTGGGCCCGGTGCCCCCTTCGCGCTGATCGGGCCGGGCCTTGCCCCGCGACCAGCCGATCTCCAGCCCGGTCAAGCTCACCGGCCCCCAGCAGACGAACAAGCCGAACCGGGCGTCCTGCCACCCCTCGATCTGGTCTGGCTGGGCCTTCAGCCACGGAGCTTCCTTGGCCGGCTCGGCGGCGGAAGCCAGGCAGCTTCCAGCAGCGAGCAGCAAAAGGACCGCGAGGACCGTTTTGCGGCGTTGCATCGGGTCATCTCCTTGAGGATCACGAAGACGGGGTCACGAAGGCAGGATCACGAAAGCACGAAAGGACGAAAACGCGAAAGGAAGAGAATCGCACTGACATAGGTGGAAGGCGACCGAGGATCGGCAAGCATTGGCAACCGGAACCGGCCCCTCTTCTTTCGCGCTTTCGTCCTTTCGACCTTTCGTGATTCTCTTCTATCAGTTCGTTTCCACCTTCGGCCCAGGGGCAACCCCGCGTGATGTCGGAGGTCCCCCTATGGCTTCGCCCTGAACAACTGGAGCTCCCAGATTGTCGGGCCTTCGCTGGCCTCGAGGATGTTGAGGCGAACGACCTGGGCGGTGAGCGGCGGGAACTTGATCCGGCAGTCCTCGCCGATTTGCGTGCCGCGGTAGAAGGTCTTCCAGGACTCCCCCTCCTTGGCCTGGAGATCGAACTGCTCGACCCGCGGGGCGTAGGACTCGCTGATCGTGGCCCGGTCGATCGAGCACGGCTGGCCGAGGTCGACCTGAAGCCACGCCTGGCGCGTGCCGGCGTCGGTGGCCCAGCGGGTCTCCGGGTCGTCGTCGAATGCCTTTTGGGGACCGTAGGTATGGACCATGTTCTGGAAGACGTTGGAGGCCGTGGCCTTCTTGCCGACGGCCGCCGAGTCCGTGGCCAGCTTGCCCACCTTGACTTCGGCGGCCGGGCCGTCGAGCGCGAGCACCACGATCGTGTCGATCTCGTGGCGGTCGGCGGCGGGCACGGAGATCTCGATCGACTCGGCGGTCTGCTTCACGGCGGCCGTGCCGCCGGTCAGCACCCGGCAGGAGACGATCTTCTTGTCGATCGGCGGCAGCACGGCGGGGGACGTCTTGGCATCCAGCAGGTGGACGTAGACCATGTTGTCCCGGCAGGTGGCGGCGATCGAGCTGGTGCGCGGGAAGGGGCCGCCGCGGGTCCCGTAGATGCTCTCGCCGTACTGGCGGAGCCACGCGCCCATTTCCTTGAGCCGCTCGACCTGGCGGGGCTCGATCCGCCCGTCGGGCATCGGACCGACGTTGAACAGCAAATTGCCGTCGCCGCCGACCACCTTGACCAGGGTCTGGATGCACTGCTTCGCCGACTTGATCCGGTCGTTCGGCTTCCAGGCCCACTGGTCTCCGATCGTCATGCAGGTCTCCCAGGGGCGGCCGGTCTGCATCGCGCCGATGTGCTGCTCGGGCGTGTCGTAGTCGCCGGGCAGGCCGCAGCGGTTGTTGACGATCACGTCCGGCTGGAGCGAGCGGATCATCTTGAACAGGTTCTCCGCGTCCCAATCCTTGGCCGAGCCGCCCAGGCCGTCGAAGAAAATGACGTCGACCTTGCCGTAGTTGGTCAGTAGCTCGCGGACCTGCTCGTGCAGGTACTTCACGTAGCGGGCGTGATTGGGGGTGCGGTAGTCGGGGTGGTGCCAGTCGGGCTGGGAGTAGTAAATACCCCAATCCAGTTTCCCTTCGTGACAGGCGTCGGCCAACTGCTTGACGACGTCCTTGCGGTAGGGCGAATCGGGACTGGTGATCTTGTAGTCGGTCACGTTCGAGTCGAAGTTCGTGAAGCCGTCGTGGTGCCGGGTGGTGAAGACCATGTAGCGCATCCCGGCGGCCTTGGCGATCTCGACCCACTCCCGGGCGTCAAACTTCACGGGGTTGAACCGCTTGTAGAGGTTGTCGTAGACCTCCAGGGGAATCTCTCCGGTCCCGCCCGTGCCGCGCCGCGGGCCCCCCCGCGACCAGCCGATCTCGGTCCCCATCAGGCTCACCGGCCCCCAGTGGATGAAAAGCCCGAACTTCAACTGGCGCCAGCGGGCGATATCCTCCGGCTTGGCGTGCAGATAGGGCTTGGACGGCTCCTTCCCGGCCGTCTTGCCCGGCTCCGCGGCCACCGACCATGGAGCCAAAACGGCCCCGACAAGACACATCGCGGCAACGGCCAAGCCAACGATGGCGGCTAAGCGATTCTTCACGGCTGTCTCCTTGAGCTGGAATTCCCCGGGACGTGACTTTCCATAGGATAGGCGGGCAGCGGGACGCCGGCAATTGAACGGTCGGGTCCCCGGGGTGCTGAACCGCCGAGTAGAACACTCCTGTGCGTCCGAACTCCCACTTGAAAGGGGAGGCCCGTGACTGCCGCTATGAGGTGGTATGGGTTGGGTTCCCCCAGGAATTGTTTTACAAAACAATGATCTTGACTTTCAGCTCATAGCCTGATAGAATCGATAATCAGGAGAGGCCAACCATGGTCACCAACAAGCACCCCGCGATTGACTGCCGTCGCGTCGAGCTGGACGGCATCCGATACGTGATCCTCCGCGAAACGCAGCTCGATTACCTGTGTCGCGAGGCCGGAATCGACGTGCCTGGCCCTTCGCCGGCGGGATCCCCCCCGGTTGAAGGGTTCGACCTCGATCGTGCGTCCTTGGCCGAAAGGCTCGTGCGGCGGAGGCTTGCGGCCGGGCTGTCCCAGGCCGAGCTGGCCCGCCGGGCGGGCATCCGGCCCGAGACCCTCAACCGGATCGAGCGCGGCCGGACCACGCCCGACTTTGCCACGGTCCGCAAGCTCGTGGTGGCCATCAACGCGGCCGAGCGCGAGAAGCTCGCGCCGGCGCTTTCCTCACAAACTCGACAGGAGCCTGACAATGACGGTGGAAAATGACTGCAGGTCGCGACAGGCCGTCGTCTCCCGCGACCGCGTGCTGAGCGACGTGAAGCGGATTGTCGGGGAGGAATTGGGGATCGCCCCCGAGGACATCGAGGAGACTTGCGACTTGGTCTCCGACCTCGGCTCCGACAGCCTGACACTGGTCGAAATCGTGATGCAGATCGAGGACCATTTTGCGATCACCGTTCCCGATGATCTAGGCGAGAAGGTGCAGACGGTCGGCGACGTTGTCGAGGGCGTCTGGCAGTTGCTCCGCGGGTCGCGAGACGATTAGCGACGTTGCACGGTGCGAATCACCGCGCATCGGGCGGCAATCGTTTCCTTCGTCGCGTCCTGGCTCTTGGTTTCCAGGGCATAGATGAGGGAGGGGTCGCGAGCGGTCCTGACGAGCAGCATCTCGCCGACGCTTACCCGGACCGTATGGTAGTCACTCTGGCGGAGGGCTCGCTTCCGGCCCGGGCTGTACTGGCCGTAGAACCGCGCTTCGAGCGGCTTGCCGTCCAGATCTTCGATGCAGCAGGCGTCGCACCGGGCAAACTCCCAATAGGGCGCGAGGGGGCTGGCCTCGTCGAAATAGAGGTATCCGCTCTTGCCCGGCTCAGAGTGGCTCCAAGAGAGCTTCGCGCCGCCCAAGTCCAGGTAGCGGCCGTACTTGCCCTCCTCGGTTGTCGAGAGCTCCAGCACACGCTCGATGCGCACGTTGTCCAGCTTCACCAGGTCGTACGCGCGGCCCTGGATCGCCTTGGCGAGCATCGCCTGTTGCTCCTGAAGAGGCTCGATCTGCCGCTCGACGTCGAACAACTGCCGGGCGAAGATCCTCTGAAGCTGTTCCTTGACCGGCTTCCCCTGGAGCTTCTCCAGCGGGAAGTCCTCGGGAACGGGGACCACGGAAAGCTCCGGGAGGGCGAGGAAATCGGTGCCCAAGGCGGAGCCACCCGAATTGGTCAGAAGGTACCTCGCTGCCGGCTTCATGGGATAGATCGTTGCGACTCTCAGCCCGCCGGGTTTCCGATTTCCTTTGAGCACCAGGAGGACCTTCACCTCGACGGCGTAGAGTCCGTCGTCGCCCGATTGGCTGGGAGGGACGGACAGGCATTCGGCGACCACGATGTCCCTTGCCCTCTCGATGTACGTGTCCGTGTCCTGGAACAGGGTGATGGGGACGGCCCAAGTCGGCGCGGACCCCAGCCACACGGCAATCAAGACCAATACGGCGCGTTTCACGGGATTCTCCTTTTCCGCAGCGGACTGACCCTGCTACTACCATAGACGAGGTTGTGTCGGGCAGAGTTTCCAGGCTAGCCCCAACCCGCGTACTCACTTTGGTGGCGGCGCTAAACTCCCCGGCTTGCGGGACCGAAGAGAAAACCGGGCGACTTGCCTTTTCCGGCCGGTGGGTCTACGATTGCTGGCGAGCCAGTCGGTCGAGGATGAACGGGAATGAGATTTCTCTGCTTTTCTTGCCGCAGCCAGTGCTCCTGTCCGTGTCCGGTCTAGTGGACCGGACCTTCTTCGGCTTTTCCCGTTTTCATTCGTTCTGCCATAACTGTTTTTCATTCTTGATGTTGCGCTGAATTGGCTACGTTCGGCGCAAGGGGAGCGGATGCCCATGGCCACCGATGTTCGACTCAAGGAAAAACTGCCGGAGCTAACCGATCGGATCGTCGCCACGTACTCTGAGATTGGCTCGACCAGCCATTTGGGCTACTGTCCTCTCCCCAATTATGAGGCCGTGATCGCGGCGACCGAGGCCCTACGTGAAGTCCTCTACCCCGGGTACCGCCGGCGCGATGGCCTCCACATGGGGAACGTCACCTACCACGTCGGCGACCTGATCGACACGCTCCACGACAGGCTGACCGCGCAGATCGCCCGGGCACTGTGTCACGAGGCGGGCAAGACCGCGCCGGTCGACGCCAAGCGGCGGGACGATTTCGAGGGCCTGGGCCAGGCCAAAGCGGTCGCCTTCCTCGAGAAATTGCCCGAGCTTCGCCGGGTGCTGGTGACCGACGTCGAGGCGGCCTACGCCGGCGATCCGGCCTGCAAGTCGCTCGACGAGGTGATCTTTTGCTACCCCGGCCTGGAAGCCATCACCGTCTACCGGCTGGCCCACGAGCTCCACGCGCTTGCGGTCCCCCTTATTCCGCGGATGATGACCGAGTGGGCACACAGCCAGACCGGCATCGACATCCACCCCGGGGCGAAGATCGGCAGGCACTTCTTCATCGACCACGGGACCGGCGTGGTGGTCGGCGAGACCTGCGAGATCGGCCAATGGGTGAAGCTTTACCAGGGCGTGACCCTCGGGGCCCTGAGCTTCGCCACGGACGCCGAGGGCAACCTGGTCCGCGGCACCAAGCGGCACCCCACGATCGAGGATCGGGTGGTGATCTACGCCAACGCCACGGTGCTGGGAGGCCAGACGCTCGTGGGCCACGACTCGGTCATCGGCTCGAGCGTCTGGCTGACGCGCTCCGTGGAGCCCCACAGCACGGTGACGATGGAAAGTCCGAAGCTCCGGATCCGCGGCGGACAGATGGACGATCTGAACGGCACCCGCCCCTGAGCGGCGATCCTCCTCCAAGACACGACAAGGGGCCCTTACCGGCGGGGCCCGCCGCTCCGCGTTGCGGACTGCTCCGAGTACTTCTCGGCTTCCTTGTTCTGGCCGAGGTGACGGTGCATCGCCGCCAGGTTGGCGTAGGGGACGTCCAGGGCGCTTTTAGCAACTTGCCCTTCCTTGACGGCCCTTTCCAGCAGATCGACCCCCTGCTGGGTCAACTTGACGGCCTTGTCGCGGCTGCCGGTCTCCCAGTACGAGACTGCCATGCTGACGAAGGTCTCGCCGAGGCGCCCCAGGTCGTGCGGCGCGACGTTGGTGGTGGCCTGCTCGAGGACGGGCACGGCCTTGTCGAACCAGGCGACGGCGGCCCGGTGGTTCTGCTGGCCGATGGCGTGGATCGACCCGAGGCGGAAGTAGAGCCGGCCGAGCAGGTAGGCGTCCGCCGCGGTCCCTTTGCCCGTTTCGGCGCGCTCGAGGTACTCGGTCGCCTGCTGCCCGAACTTGAGGGCCTGCTCGCGCTCGCCGCGCATCTGATAGATCTGCACGGCGTCGTAGAGGGCCATCCCGAGCTCCCACTCGAACTGCCGTTTCTGGGGCGTTTCGCCGACGGCGGCAATCAGCTCCTTTCCGAGGCGGACGCTCTGATCGGCCCACGGGCCGGGGTCGAGCTTGCCCTGGACGCCGACGCAGGCCGCCAAGGCCCGCGTCGCCACGCGGAACTGGTGCTCCTGGTTCCCGCCGTCGTTGCGGACGAAGTCGTCGGCGTAGGCCGAGGCCCGCTTCAGCCAGGTGTCGACGGCGACCTGTTTCTGATTGAAGTTGCCCCAGGCAATGTCGTGGGCCGCGCCGAGATGGGCGTCGATGAGGACCTCCTTGGCGGGCAAGCGGATCGCCGGGTGGCGGCTGCTCGCCAGCGCGTCCGCCGTCTTGATCGCCTGGCCGTGATACTCGACCGCCCGCTTGTGATCCGGCCTCGGACCCGACCCGAGAAGGTCCCCCATCAGACACTGGGCCCGGGCCTTCACGTGCAGCCGCTCGCCGCTGTCGGCGATCGTCTGTTCGGCGTCTTGAAGGGCTTCGGCGAAGCGGCCTGCCTGGCCGAGGATCTGGGCGCGGGTAAGACGATACTGGGCGTCCTTGGGCGCCAGCCGCACGGCCTCGTCGGCGGCCGAGGCGGCCTGGCTGAGGTCGCCCATCAGGACCAGAAGTCTGGCCTTCAGCCAGTGTGCCCGGGCATTGTTCGGGGCCAGCCTCAGCGAGTGCTGGAGATCGCGGAGACTGGACTCGTGCTGGCTGTCGAGATTGGTCTCCGCCCGCAAGAGGAACGACTCGGCCGTGACCGGCTCGAGAATGATCTGAACGACTTTCATCGAGACTTTGCCGGGCGTAGGGCTGGGCTCGAAGGAAAAGACCACCCCCCGCTCGGGAAAGCATTCCCCCAGGATCTCGCCCAAATCATTGGAGATCAGCACGGGCTGGAGGTTTCCCAAGGCCAATTGCCGCGCCACCGCGTCGGCCGGAAATGCCCGCTCCAGGCGGATCACGATCGAGGCTACCTTCTCCCGGTAGAAAATCACCTCCACGTGATCGAACGGATCGACCTTGTACAGGTGGGCGATCGACTCGCCGAGCGGCTTGACTTCCCGCGGCTTGCCCCAGGCCTTCTCCACTTCCGCGAGCGTGCTCGTACCCGGAGCAACGCCGTTGAAGCTTGCAGTCTCGATCTCCGCCGCCGCGGGCGCATCGGCCGGGACCGGCCGCACCGGCCGGCCGGTCGCGTCAGCAGCCGGCCTCCTGGTCGCCGGTCTCGCTTCCCGGGCGGAGTCCGGCGACGGCTCCGGCGGAGACGCTGAAGAGGGCGCGGCCCGTCCGGACGGGTCCTCGGCCGCAAACACGGGTTTGCGCAACGGGCTGTTGAGCAGCGGCGCGGTGCCGTCGCCCCGGGCGGCGTCCCGCAGCGTGTTCTTTCTCGGGGGCGCCAGCGTCGGGGAATCCGCCTTGGCGGCACCGTCCGCATCGTCCTTCTTGCCCGACGTGATGATCGGGCCGTCGATCCGGATCGTCGGGGCTGCCGACGGTTCCTTGGACTTCCCGCCGACAGCCGGCTCATCGCCACCCAAAGTCTGGCCTGACGCGGCGGCCAACCAGACGCATGAACCAAATAATACCCAGCCCAGTGGCCGAAAGAGCTTGCCAAGCATCGCGCATTCCTCCGTGAAGGTCGCGAGCGCCCAAAGAAGAGATTAGGGACGGCGGGCGTAGTCTACCGACACTTGGGAAACTGCGTCCAGACGGGATTTCTCAGTTTCCCGCCAGAACGCCGGGCCTTGGCATCCTATTGAGTGGCCATATACCCCCCAAATCTATCAAGCAGCTCCGCGCCCACGCTCGGATTACCCCTCACAAGGGCTAGAACAACCTCCCTCAGACAGTGACACTGCGTTGCCAGGAACGGCACGGCAACACCTTGGGGGGGTGGCTCTGGCACGAGCCGACCAGCGATCCGTCCAAGCAGGGATTCGATACCATCCCCGACTAGCGCGCTGGTGGCCGTTCCCGCCGGGCGCCCGCTGCCCAATACTCCTCCCGAACTGACCAAGTCAATCTTGTTGTGGACGATCACCGCGCTTGGCCACTCGGCCACCAGGGCATCCTCATCGCGCGTCCAGGGCCGACTGGCGTCGAAAACCAAGATCACCCGATCGGCGGCCAACAGCTTCTGCCTGGCAAGCTCCACGCCGGCTTGTTCCAGGGGCTCGTCGGTGCGGCGGAGCCCCGCCGTGTCCGATAGCTCGACGGGCCAACCGTCCATAGCCGTGGACGCAGAGACGACGTCGCGGGTCGTCCCTGCCCGCGCGTCGACAATCGCCCGGGGGTACCCCACCAGGGCGTTGATCAGGCTGCTCTTGCCCACGTTGGGTGGTCCGGCCACGACGATCCTCCACGGTTGGACCAGGTGCAGGCCGACGTCGGCCCGGGCGAGCAAGGTGTCGATCTCCCCTTTGGCGGCCGCCGTGTCTTGTCGCTCGATCGACTGGCGGATCGCGCGGATCGCCCGGCGCAGTGCGCCGTAGTACTGATCGAGAAGGATGGCCGCGGTCCGCTCGGTCCTGGCGTCGGCCAAGGCGATCAGGGCGGCGGCCCGCAGCGGATCGGTTTCTGCCGCCGCGGTCCGTTCCTGCCACGTCACGCCGCGGCAGCCTTCCTCCACCAGCAGGCCCCGGACCATGGCCGGGGCGGCCTGTCCGGCGTGGCAGTGGACCTCGACGGCCTCACCGGAGCGGACCCGGACCACGACTTCTTCCCCGGGGTCGCTCCCAAAACGCCCGAAAACGAGCCGACCGGCTGGGAATTCCCCCAGGAGCCGTGCGCCGGCCGCCCGGAACAGGGCCTGCACGGCCGCCACCGCGCCCACCCCCTCGACGAGCAGCGTTGCCACGGCGCCCCGGCCGGGCGGAGTGAGCTGAACAACGATCGGCGGCGTCGGATGGGGCACGGGGGGAAGAGCAGCGGATAGTGGATGGTCGATAGTGGATAGCGTCGGATGCTGACCCGCTTGCGACTTGGCAACGACCGCGGGAGGGCTCGCGAGGGCTATCGGGCCTTCCGTCCCAGCGTCTTAAACGGCGTCGTGATGTCAAACCACACTTCCCCCCCGTCCTGGCACTGGATCCTGTCGTAGTGCTTTTCGTCCCCGATCATCAGCCCTTGGGAGCGCACGCGCTTCTTCAAATGCCGGAGGAGATCGTACTCGTCCTCGACCATGCTGACCACGTAGGGCCTTTCGCGGCTGCCGTCTCCGGTGCCGAGGATTGCTTTGAGGCACTCGTTGCCCATGGACAGCTCGGCGGCCATCGTGCCGGCGTCACCCAAGCCCGTGGCCGTGCGGGCGGCAAGGGAATGGAGGCGGGGGCTCAGGAGCAGGCCCGGCCTCGCCTTGTCCAATCGCGCCTGGGCCTCCTTGAACTGCTTCCGCTCGATGAGCTCTTCGATGTCCGCCAGATCGTTGGCGTAGGGCTGGTAGGCCTCGCTGGAGGCCAGCGCCGCCAGCACGCCGAGATAGCTCTGCTTGCTGGGCTGCTTGACAAAGCCGGCGAACAGCGCGTTGGCGTCGGCGGCTCCTGCCGTAGCCGTGCCCGGCTGTCTGGCTTCCACCTTCTGGGTCTCGCCGACCGCGTCCGGCCGGTCGGTCAACTCGATGACGGCGACATCCTCGCCCTCGAGGGCGATGGCGGTCCTCAAGTGCTCCCAGGTGACGGCCCGCCCGCTGACGAGCTCCCGGCTCGACGTGGGCGCCTTTCCTTCCGTCAGGGTGATCGTCGCCGTACGGCGCTGGGGACTGTCGTTGAAGACGGTGAGATACCACCGGCTGCCGGCGCCGAAGCGTTCGACGTAAACCTTGGGGTCGCTCGATCGGGCCAGCGTGATCGGCTCCCAGCCGGCCTCCGCCACCCGCTTGCACAGCGGGACGTACTTCTTGAAAAGCGGCCGGTCGCGGTCATAGAGCTCCGCGCGGGTGAAGTAGTGCCCCTGGGAGGCGTTGTGGCTGAAGAACCCCGGGAACATGCCGTAGGCCAGCGACCGCTTCATGTACTTCTCGACCAGGTCGTTGGAAAACTTCTCGAATTCGCTGTTCATTAGGAAGCAGTACGGTTTTCCCTTGCACAAGGCGCGCCGGTAAAGCAGGTCTTCGTCGGACATCGGGCGCCAGCGTCCGCCCGGGTTCCAGTTCGTCTCCGTCCCCCCCACGTCCACCAGCGGGATCAGCCAGCAGAGCCGGTCCGGGGCCCCGTTGGCCATCATCAGCTTGCCCATCCCGTGGACGTCGGCGGCGATCCCCCGGACGTACTCGAAGGCCACCAGCCCGCGAAAGATCGCCGGCTTGTGAGTGTCCTGGGAGAAGACCAGCGGCGTCTGGGCAGCGGCGAAGTGCTCGCGGCGGAAATCGAGCTCCCGGGTGACGTAGCCCTCGCTGGAATCGACGTACTCGCCGTCGAGATCGCCCCGGCGCTTCGGGCCGTAGAGCTGCTCGCGGAGCTTGGGATTCCACTTGTTCTTGAAGTCGGTGAACTCGCCGGGGATGCCGGGCATGGAGTTCATACTCCAGACCGCGCCGTTGCACCAGGGGGTGTCCAGCAGCATGGCCGGGAAGCGGCCGGAAGGGTCGTGGTAGCCGCTCGCCAGGAGTGCCTTGGCCGAAGGGTTGCCCTTCTCCGCCAGCCGCCGGGCCTCGGCCAGGGCGGCTTCCATGGTCCGGGGCATCTCCTTGGGCATGCTCATCCACCAGGTCATTGGCTCGGTGTAGCGGAAGGTGATGATTCCGTGGGCGTCGTCCCAGGCGGTTTCGTCGTTGCCTTCCTTGAACTTGAAGCCGAAATCCTCCCAGCCTTTCACCCGGCTGATCTTGGCGAAAGGCATCCACAGCCCTTGCTCGGGCGTGCGCGAGCGGAACTGCTCGGGGAAGAGCTCGTAGTACTTGGCCAAGGCGCCGCGGAAGCCCCAGGCGGCATCGAAGCTGAAAGTGCAGAATCGCAGCCGCGCCAATGGTTTCTCGGGTGCCAGGCCGACGTCGTACGCCAGGTAGAACTCCCCGGTGCCGGAGTTCAGCCCGATGCGAAAGAACGCCGGGTAGCTCATGTCGATCCCCACGCCGGAGAGCCCATCGCCGTGAGTCACGGCGCCCAGCGGGTAGAGCGACAGCCGTCCGTTGGAGCCGGCGCGGAAGTGGCCGGCACGCACGTGCTCTCGGCCGGGAAGGACCTCGACGGTGCGTCGCGGGTCCTCCAGCCAGAGGGTTTTCTGGAGTTTCGCCTCGCCCGCCGAACTCGCTTGGGGAGGAACCGGAACCGCATACACCAAGGTCACCGCCCGATCCTTGCCGGTCGTATCCGAGAGCGTCACGTCAACGATCCCTGCCTCGCGGCCGGCCGACGGGACCGTGGTCACCTTGAGATCGAGCTTCAGTCCGAGGGCCTCTTTGCCGATACGGACGAAATCGCTCCCGGCGGCCACGTCGCGGACCTGGAAACCCGCCACCGGCGCGTGGCGCATCACGACCGGCACGCCGTCGAAGACGCACGCCCCGTCGGGCGCCTTGACGACGCGGAGTTCCGGATCGCGGAAGAGGGCCTTGCCGGCGTGGCCGCGCAGGAGGGTGTAGAACGTGAGCCGCTTGACCGGCTTCTCCGGCAGGAGGACTACCTGGCGGCGCTGAAAGTCGTGGGTGCCGGCCTCGAAGTTGGCCGTCTGGCCCCAGAGCGACGTGCCGTCGTCGTAGACCAGATCGAGGTAGACGGAGTAGTTGTTGTCCGACGAGCCGGTCACCCCTTCGGCCTTGCTCCAGGCGGAAGCAACGATCGGCTCGGGCCGGGCCTGGTTGAGCTCGACGGACTGGGCGGCCCCGCGGCGGCCCTTCGAGTCGGAGCCGTTGTCACAGACAAAAAGCTTTCCCTCGCGCTGGAAGCCCTGCTCGTACGGCCGCCAGGCGTCGGGCTTCAGGAGGTTCTCGCCGGTCCGGGCGGTATCCAGGACGGCCTTGATGGTGGTGCCGTCGGGCGGCGGGGCGGGGGACCGCTCGGCGGCCGTAGCCCCGCCCGTACCGCCGAGCAGCATGGCTGCGAGCGCCGGGACGAGAGAAGCCAATCTGCGCAAAACGATCATGGGACGTCTCCTGTCCGTGTGAAGACCGGCCGGCCTTCAGCTTTCAGTTATCAGCTTTCAGCCATCGGACATTCTACATGTGACGACTGACTGCTGATAGCTGACTGCTGACAGCTCCCGGCTCACTCACGCGATCGGCTGGACCTTGATCCCGGCCAGTTGGGCGTAGGCCCGGAAGTGGTGGTCCTGCTTGCCGAGGATGAACAACTGGTGGAAGCCCTTGACGTCGCGGCTGTCGGCGACCCGGTTCATCTCGAGATCGACCGAGGTGCGGCAGCCGCCGGAAGGGGGCGTGTCGATGTTGCCGATGACCTTGCCGGTGCCGAGGATCATGTTGTCCGGGCTGGTGAACTGCATCACCGTGACGTCCTGGCCCAGCGGCCAGAGGACCTGGGGCACGCACCCCATGCCCGACTCGGAGTGGTTGCGGAGGATGAACGGCGCGGCGGGTTTGTCGAAGCCGGCCAGCTTCGTGGGCGAGGTGCAGTGGGCCCCGATGAAGGTGTTAGTGACCGTGTTGGGGACGGGGTCCTGCATGAACCCCGGCCGGCCGATCAACTGGGCGCTGAGCAACATCGAGATCCCCGACATCATCGCCGCCTCGCAACAGCCCACCCCCCCCTCGTCCAAGAGCCGCGACCAGGCGATGCACGGCGGGCTGGGGATCCGCTTGACGGCGACCAGCCCCAGGCAGTCCATCGAGATCCCCTGGCAGTTCTCCGCGGCCATGATCTTCTTGGCGACCACGTAGTTGCGGGCCGCGTTGAGCACGTCCTCGGGCCTGGGCTCGACGATCTTTTTCGCCTGGCGGCTGTAGTAGTCGGCCATCACCCGCATCTCGTCGGTCGTCCCAGCCTTGTCGAGCTCGACCGGAAAGCGCTCGCGGGGGATGTAGTGCAGCGTCGTGCCGACGGTGGGCAGGACCTGGTCGCGGGTATCCTTGCCGGCAATCACGCACAGCCGCGTATTGCGCATCGCCCACATCGTGCGGAACATCCGCACCGCCTGGCCCAGCCACTCGACGTCCTGGGTCGAGCCGACGAAGGTCTTGGGGGCGTCGCGGGTCGCCTGGAGGTGCCCGGTGAACGCCACGCCCACCGGCGCGTAGACGATCGCCGGCAGGTCCCCCTTCTTCTTGACGAACTCATTGACGAGGCCCCAGTGACTCATGTGCATCAGGCCGAGGATCACGCCGTCGGGCGGGGACTGCTTGAGCTGGCCCAGCAGGGTCGTGATCGCCGCGGCGTCCACCAGGGGCTCCTGGTCGATTTCGAGCTGCACGCCTTGCTGGCGGGCGGCGTCGGTCAAGAGCTTGGTGTACATCGCCTGGGAGCCCTTGACGTCGTAGGTGAATCCCGGCCAGCCCATCCAGTAGGGATGCTTCTCGGGCCGCACGAACAGCGCCCGGACCTTGGGCCCGCCGGCGGGTTTCGGCTCCCCGGCCACTACGGTCGAGGCAAAGTCCATAAGGCCCGTCTTGATGGCCAGCGCCGACGCCCCCAGGCTCATCGCCGTGAGGAAATCGCGGCGGCCCATCATCGGGCAGTTGCAGGTCGGTTGGCAATTCTCGCATTTCGCCATGGCCAGGCTCCTTTTCTTGCATGAAAAACGAACGGGGAAAGTTGCCACAGAAGCTTTCAGCAGTCAGCTTTCAGCAGTCAGCTTTCAGCAGTCAGCTTTCAGCAGTCAGCAGTCCGTCGTCCTGAAGCTGATAGCTGATAGCTGATAGCTGAAAGCTGACTGCTGACGGCTCTCATCTCGCCTTATTCTCAAACCACACCGGGCCGCCCCACTTGCCGGTCACGACGACGTCCAAGTCGCCGTCGCCGTCCAGATCGACCACGGGGACGTTCATCCCCGCGCCGATCCCCTGGCTGTAGGAGATCGGGTGCTTGATCCACCTCGGGCTCGGCCCGCGCACGAGCTCGTACCAGTAGACGCCCAGCGGGGCGTACTCCTCGGGATCGCCGCCGTTGTGGGCCATGAAGCGCTTGCCGGTGACCAGGTCCAGGTCGCCGTCGTGGTCGAGGTCGGCCAGGGTGATGGCGTGGGCCTGGGTCCAGGAGTCGTCGATCACGTGTTGCTTGAAGGCGATCTGGCCGCCGCTGCGGACCTGCTCGTACCAGAAGATGCCGTAGCCGTGCGCGGAGCTGGTGACGATGTCGCCCAGCCCGTCGGCGTTGACGTCGTAGACGTGGATCTGCGGGGTGTGCTCGCTCTTGCCGCTCCGCCCGCCCAAGGCCACCGGGTGCTCGATCCACTTGCCGTGGCGGGGATCGGCGGGGGCCTCGAACCAGGCGTTGGGGCGGAGGATGTCCGGCCGGCCGTCTCCATTGACGTCCCCCACGCCGCCGCCGAAATCCATGTCCTTCTCGGAGACGACGTGCTTGAGGACCTGCCGCTTGCCGTCGGGCCCCTTGCCCACCTCGTACCACATCGTCTTGGTGACGTGGGGGAGGATCTCCAGGGCCTTGCCGTCGCCGTCGACGTCCCAGAGGTCGCCGCACTCGTAATTGCCGTTTTCGTCGGCGATCGAGCGCGGCCACAGGCCCCCGGCCGTGCCGGTGTTGCGATACCACTCCAGCCGCTTGGTGAACCAGGAGCAGGAAACGACGTCCAGGAGTCCGTCGCCGTCGACGTCCAGGGGGGCGTTCATGAAGTCCCAGTTGTACCCCTTGCCGTCCTCCTTGACGTCGCCCTCGATCGGGTGGATCATCTGCGGCTTCCAGTCCGGGGCCAGGTAGAGGTACGAGCCGCCCACCACGTCGAGCTTCCCGTCCTTGTTGAAATCGGCCACCGCGCAGGCCTCGCAGCGGAACTTGTCGATCCGGTGCATCACGAACTTGACCGAGTCGGGAGGAAAAGGCCTCTTGCCGCCGGGCTCCGCGGCGTCAAGCATGCTTGCGGCGGCACCCAGGGCAACCGCCAAGAGAACCAACCGGGTCAGGCCGAGGGCAATTGGACGACACATGGGTAACTGCCTCCAAAGCAAGGGGGGCCTCTCTTGGATCCTCAAGAAACCATTGCAGCCGCCAGCTTAGCGGCTCTCGCGGCGGGCTGCAACTGCCCGGTCGCGGCGACTGCCGGTCGCGATTTGCGCCGCGCAACTCCAGCCGGCGCCAGCGGTTGCGCCGAGGGGGCAGCCGTGAGCCGCGGATCGGCTCGGCGGGGGGTGCCTGTACCCCGCGCGACCGCCCGGATACAATTCGGGCAATGTGTCGGCGGCACGGGTCATCGGAGGCTCGTGCCGGGCAAGCCGTGCCGGCCCGACGCGCCGGTCGGATCGATCCCAGGTTCGATGTTTGTGGAGAAGCACGAGCATGAGTACAACCCCAGAAACGCCCCCGCCCCCGCCTCCGCTTGCCGAAGGCCCGCCCTCCAGCACAAGCGATGAGCGGATGTGGGCGATGTTCTGCCACCTCAGCACGTTGGCCGGCTACGTGATCCCCGTTCCCGGGTTCAACGTCATTGCGCCCTTGATCGTCTGGCTCATCAAGAAGGATGAATTCCCCCTGGTCAACGACCAGGGCAAGGAAGCGATCAATTTCCAGATCAACATCTTGATTTACGCGATCGTGTCGGCCCTCTTGATCTGCGTGTTCGTGGGGATCTTCCTCCTGATCGCCGTGGTGATCTATTCGCTGGTGATGACGGTCATTGCCATGATCAAGGCGAATCAGGGAGAGTACTATCGGTATCCGCTGACGATCCGGTTCCTCCGCTAGCAATTGGAGGGTGGGGCGAAGTCCTGCCAAGGCTCCGCCCGTCTCTCTGTCGATCGTGGGACTTCGTCCTACGCTACCACTGCTGTCGACCGCCAGACTTCTTGCAGCGTGCTCGCGGAGGTTCTCGACATGGCTTCCCTCGCAACGTGGCCTGCATGTTTCCCGCTGGCTGCGGCGTTGGCGGCCGCCGGCATTCTCACGACTGCCGACGGCGCCGAGTGGACGATCTACGTCGCCAACGACAACTGCCCGGACTACACCTGGGGCTTCACCGAGCACGAGACGCGGCAGGCGTTTGCCGACATTGTCAAGGGGCACCTCGACGAGATGACCCGCACCGACGGCCAGCCGCCGGAAAACCGCAGCCGCTACAACGCGGCGGTCACCCAGGAGGTCCTCTGCTTCCTGGAGCGCTACCCGGAGCGAAAGGACGAGTTGATCCGCCGGGTGAAGGAGGGCCGGCTCTACGTGAGCCCCTATTTGTGCAATTCGCTGTGGGGCTTCCAGAGCCTGGAGGGAGCGATCCGCACCTTCTACCCGGCCCGGCGGCTTCAGCGCGAGTGGGGCTTTCCGATGGATACGGCCCATCACATCGAGCTCCCGTCGCTCCCCTGGGGCACGGCGACGATCCTGGCCAACTGCGGGCTCCGCAATCTCTCGGTCCCCTACTACGGCTACGATTCGACTTTCAGCGGGCTGAAGGTCCCGCCGGTCTTCTGCCTCGAAGGGCCCGACGGCAGCCGGATCCGCGTCGCGATGGACCACTGGGCCTGCCAAAAGACCAGCTACACCCAGGGGGCTTACCTGCTCCGCAAGCCGGAGTTGATCGAGAAGGAGTGGCTGCCGCACTACGCCGGGCTGGGCGCGGCCTACCCGCTGCGGTCGATCCTCGCCTGCGGGACCCACGGCGACATCAACCCGGGCTCGGGCCGGCAAGCCCGCGGCTTCGCCGAGGCGATCATCCGCTACAACGCCCGGCCGGACGCCAACGCCCGGCTCGTCAACGCCACCTACCCGCAGTTCTGGCAGGCGGTCGACGCCGAGCTTGCCAAGGCCGGCGCGGTGGAGCTTCCCGTGGTCCGCGGCGATTTCGGCCACTCCTGGGACCTCTGGCCGGTCTCGCTGGCCCGGTACGCCGGGGAAATGCGTGAGCTGGAAGGACGGTACTTGACGGCTGAAACCCTGCTGGCCATCGCGGGGCACAGCCGTCCCGAGCTCTTGGAGAAGACCTGGGAGGATCGCCGCCGGGCCGAGTGGTGCTGGGCGATGCTCTCGGACCATGCGTGGAACGGCACGGACGATAAGAACAAGCGGCACAACGCCGAGCTGCGGAAGACGTGGACCACAGATTTCGAGCATGCCTGGATGGCGTTGGCGCCGGCCGAAAAGGCGGCCTTGAAGACCAGGGAGACCGCCAACAAGCTCACCTTGTTCAACAGCCTGAGCGTGCCGCGCCGGCAGTTCGTTTCCCCGGGCGTGACGGGAAAAATCGAGGAGGGGTCGCTGCTGGATGGCACACGGGAGATCCCGTGCCAACTCGAATACTTCTCCCCGGTAGAAGGGAACGGGGGCACCACCGCGATTTACTTCGTCAGCCCCCAGGTCCCCGGCTTCGCTTTCAAGACCCTGGAGTTCCGCCCTGGCGTGAAGTCGAGACTGCCCAACAACCGGGTGAGGGCCACCGTGGACGGCATCGAGAGCCCGTTCTATCGCCTCGTGGTCGACCGCAAGACAGGCGGGATCGCCAGCTTGGTACACAAGCCCACGGGCCGGGAGATTGTCGCTCCGGGAAAGGGACGCTCCCTGGGGCAGACGGTCTTCTTCGACGGGGCCGAGCACGTCCTGGACCGCACCGAGACGCTGGTCTACGCCGAAGCGCCCGTGCGGGGCGGCCTTCGCATCTGGGGCACGGTCGCCGGGATCGAGGTGGCCACCTGGATCGAGCTCTACGCCGACCTGGACCAGGTCGATATCGAGGTCCACGTCAAGAAACCGGTGAGCACGAAGCAAGAGCGGCTGTGCCAGGTCTTTCCTGTAAGCCGCGAGGGCATGACGCTTCGCGTGGCCACGCCCGCAGCGGTGGTCCGCCCGAAACGGCAGCCGGAGGGGGATCTCCTGCCAGGGGCCGACACGCGGCGGTTCGCAGTCCAGGAGTTCGTCGACGTCTCCGACCGCGAGTTCGGCGTGACGATCGTCCCCTTGAACGCGTTCGCCTTGCGGCTGGACCTCGACCCGCTCACCTTCGAGGCGCTGGGGAACGATCAAAACTACAAGGAGGTCTCGCGGGACCAGAACGGCGAGACGGCATTTTCCTTCCGGTACGTCCTCCGCGCGCACGCGGGCGGCTATCGCCAGGCGGAGGCCTACGCTTGGAGCCGCGGTGTTGCCCGCGAGATGCTCGTTTTCCGGGGAGAGCTGGCGGAGCAGCCGCGAGCGAAGATCGAGGTCGATCCGGCCCGGGCCATTGCCACCTGCCTGAAGCCGGCCGACGGCGGGAAGCCGGAAGGCGCGATCCTCCGCTTGCAGGAAGTCGGCGGCCAATCCGGCCCGGTGAGCATCGGCGTCGCGGGTTACCGGAAAGCCGTCGAGACGGATCTCTTGGAGCGCGACCTGAAGCCGCTGCCGATCTCGGACGGCAAGGTGCAGCTCGACCTGAGGGCTCACGGGCTCGGGGCCGTGCGGCTGGTGCCGTGAGAGAGCCACCAACCGTGGAATCAACGACCTGAGAAGCAGTGGGACAGGCGTCGACCTGAGAAGCAGTGGGACAGGCGTCGACCTGAGAAGCAGTGGGACAGGCGTCTCGCCTGTCCGTGCCCTCTGTCCGATTCGCGGGACCGGCGAGACGCGGGACCGGCGAGACGCGGGACCGGCGAGACGCGGGACCGGCGAGACGCGGGACCGGCGAGACGCGGGACCGGCGAGACGCGGGACCGGCGAGACGCGGGACCGG
>Ga0153916_10001127_pt1 | contig 18872 bp, 17 predicted proteins | sample Opewatmetagenome_FD_109642 | JGI IMG/M metagenome (GOLD analysis project Ga0153916, IMG submission 109642) | Freshwater wetland microbial communities from Ohio, USA - Open water 3 Core 3 Depth 4 metaG | ecosystem: Environmental > Aquatic > Freshwater > Wetlands | place: USA: Ohio, Lake Erie... | reverse complement strand
GCGACCGGCTCCAGCATCATGCCGCAGAAGAAGAACCCGGACGTCGCCGAGCTGGCGCGCGGCCGCACCGGCCGAGCCGTCGGTGCGCTCATCGGTGTATTGACGATGCTCAAGGGCCTGCCGCTCGCCTACAACCGCGACCTGCAGGAAGACAAGCCCGCCCTCTTCGAGACGGAGGACACGCTGCTCTCCACGCTTGAGGTGCTGGCGGCGATGCTGCCGAAGATCGAGTTCGATGCGAAGCGCGCCCGCAAGGCCGCCGTCGCGAATTACTCGCTGGCCACTGACCTGGCCGACTACCTCGTGCGCAAAGGCCTGCCGTTCCGCGAGGCGCACGAGGCTGTCGGCAAGCTCGTGCGCTACGCCGAAAGCAAGGGCGCCGAGCTCGGTCGCCTCTCGCTCGACGAGCTGTGCCGCTTCTCACCGCTGTTCCGCGCTGACGCGCTCGGCATCGACGTCATGGCGTCGCTGCGGTCGCGCGATGTGCCGGGCGGCACCGCGCCGCGGCAGGTGGCGGCCGCACTCCGGCGCGCCCGCAAGCGCGTCGACGAGCTGCGCGGCGCCGGCAAGCGAAAGAAGGCACGATGACCGCGATCAAGCTCGCCCCGTCGATCCTCACCGCGGACTTCGGCCACATCGCCGACCAGATCAAGGCCGCCGAAGCCGGCGGCGCCGACTACATCCACCTCGATGTCATGGATGGCCACTTCGTGCCGCCGATCACTTTCGGCCCGCTCGTCGTCGAGGCCGTGCGCAAAGCGACCGCGCTGCCGATCGACCTCCACTTGATGATCGAGGACCCGGAGGCGCAGTTCGACGCCTTTGCCGATGCCGGCGCCGACATCATCAACTTCCACGTCGAGGTGGCGCCGCACGCCGACCGCCTCCTCCGCCGCATCCACACGATGCGCAGGCGCGCCGGCATCTGCCTCAACCCCGCTACGCCGCTCAGCGCGGTCGAAGAGGTGCTCGATGTCGCCGACCAGATCATGGTAATGATGATCAACCCCGGCTGGGGCGGCCAGAAGCTGATCCCGTCGATGCTCGACAAGGTGCGCCGCCTGAAGGCCATGCTCGACGAGCGCGGCCTCTCCCCGGACATCGAGGTCGACGGCGGCGTCAAGCCCAACAACATCGCGAGCTGCATCGAGGCGGGCGCGCGCGTCCTCGTCTGCGGCTCCTCGGTCTACAACAGCGAGGCGTCGCCGCGCGAGAACCTGCGCGAGCTGCGCCAGGCCGCCGCTCAGTTCATCTCGTAGCCAGCGCCCGGTCCAGGTCCGCCTCCGACGTCAGGTTGCGCACCCGCTCGACGAACGCGCGCAGCGACGCGCTCCCCTTCCGCAACCGGTCGAGCTTCGGCCCGATCGGGTCGATCGAGCCGGCCGTGTCCGCGTACGAGCCGTGGAACGCGAAGTACGCCTGGTTCAGCCTGCGGATGTAGTAGCCGTTCGCCGCCAGGAACTCGCGCTTCTGCTCCATCAGCCGCTCGGCGTCGTCGATCTTCCCGTCCTTCAGCAGCGCCTCGACCTGCTGCCGCAGCCCGCGCATCTCCGCCGTGAAGTCGATGCCGCTGCTCTGCGGCAACGGCGCCGCCGCGCGCGATCCCGATCCTCCGTCCGGCTTCGCCAGCGGGTACTCCGCGTACAGCGTGTCGCCCAGCTCGTGGCCGACGATGTCCGCGACAGTCTCGTTCAGCGTCGTCAGCTTCGCGCTGTTGAAGTAGCGGCGGCCGAGCGGCGCGAAGAACAGGTAGTGGTGCGTCCACTCGTGCGCGACGTCCTCCAGCACGAAGCGGTAGTCGTCGTCGAGCGGGATGATCGCCGGGTACATCGCGATGCCCCCGATCTCCACCACCAGCGCCGACGTCTTGCCGTCGCGCTCGGCGTTCGACTCGATCCGCTGAGCGCGCTCGACCGGCAGGTCGCCCTCCAGCAGCGTCTCGCTCGCGATCTTGATCTCGCTGCGCGGCGACTTTACCAGCACCGACGGCGGGTCCTGGAACTCGATGTTCACCGGCGGCCACACGACGTCGTCGCCGAAGTGTCGCGTCAGCCCCGCTTCCTTGATCGCCTTCGTCAGCCGCCCTTCGAGGATCAGCGCGACCGTGTTCTTCAGCTCTGCGCGTTCGCCCCGGAGCGCCGCGTCCTGTGCCTGCGCCTTAACGGCCGCAGCCGCGTCCGGCGCGCTCGCCGGGTCGCCCGCGATCTTCTCCTGCTCCGCGATCAGCCGGTTCAGCTCGAAGAAGCGGGCGACCTTCGCGTCCTCCTGCGCGCGGCTCAGGTCGCCGCGCAGCGGCCGCGTCGCCAGCATCGCGAACTTCACCCACGAGTGACGCACGAAGAACCCCGGCGAGTTGAAGTCGTTTGCGCCGTTCGGCAGCGGCAGCGCCATCGCCAGCGCCGTTGACGACGTGGCGGCGAGCAGCACGATCGCGGCGAGGACCGCGTGTGGGACGAATCGGCGCGGAGACGCTGGCATGTTGCGGCCGGCTACGCTTTCACGGCGAGGGTGCCGTGCAGTCTCGCACGCGCCCGCCGCCCCGGCAACGCCGCCTCAGGGAAGCTTGAAGCGCGCGTCATCCTGAGCGAAGCGAAGGATCTCGTCCGGCATGTGGCGTCCGGCCTCGGACATCCGACCGCCGTCCTCCCGTTTCCCGCGTCCCGCTTCTCGCTTCCTCGTCCTCACCCCTCGGCGCCGAGATGCCGCCCGCCGACGAGGTGCATGTGCAGGTGCGGGATCGTCATCCCCGCGTCTTCCCCGACGTTGAACGCGATCCGGTAGCCCCGCTTGCTGAGGTTCTCCGCCCGCGCCAGCGCTTGCGCCACGGCGAACATCCGCACCAGCGTCGCCCCGTGTGCGTCCTCGACGTGCCGCGCGTCCGCGATGTGCGCCTTCGGGATGATCAGCAGGTGTACCGGCGCCCGCGGGTTGATGTCCCGGATCGCGAACACCAGCTCGTCGTCGTGCAGCTTGTCGACCGCCATCGCCCCCGACGCCATCTTGCAGAACAGACAATCGTTCACAGCGTCAGGTTACCGCTTGCGCGCATCATCGTCACCTGAGCGGTCGTCATCTGGGGTGCGGAGACGTGTCATCCTGGGGCGCCAATACGAGTCATCCTGAGCGAAGCGAAGGATCTCGTAAGGCCTCCGACCTCCGTCCTCCACCTCTAACCTCTAACGTCCAACATCTAATCTCCAGATCCCGCCACCGCCTCCGCCTCGATCTCGATCAGCATCCCCGGCTCGATCAGCCGCGCCACCTCGACCATCGTCGTGGCCGGCCGAATGTCTCCGAAGACCTCACCGTGCGCCCGTCCCGCCTCCTCCCAGCGGCCGATGTCCGTTACGAACATCCGCGTCCGCACCACGTCTCGCATCGACGCCCCCGCCTCCGCCAGCGCCGCCTCGATGCGCCGTAGCGCCTCCCGCGCCTGCCCGTACATGTCGCCCGGAAACAACACCCCGCCATCCGCGCTCGACGCCGTCGTCCCCGCCACGAACACAAACTCCCCCACCCTCACCGCCCGCGAATACCCGACGATCGGCTCCCACTTCCCCCCGCTGCTCACGTTCTGCCTTGGCATGCTCGTCTCCTCGTCGAGTGGAACTTCAGATTGCCTAGACTAGTGCTGCGCGCCGCCCGCGGCAATAATGCCTTCATCGTGGCCATCCCGGAGCTGACCCGCCGCAATGCCGAGCGGCTGCTCGAAGCGTTCTGCGAGCGCCGAGTGCCGCCTCACGTCCGCGACAAGGTGCGGATGTCCTTCGCCACGCGCGGCAACAGCGTCACGCTCGTGGAGCACCGGCCTGTCTTCATGCGGCCCGACACTTGGACGGACATCGGCATCGCCCAGTTCCGCTTTGACGCCACCTCCACGCGCTGGAAGCTCTACTGTGCGGATCGAAACGGGCGGTGGCATCGCTACACGCGAAAGCGCCCGGCTGCGGACATCGCCGCCCTGCTGCGTGAGGTCGACCGGGATCCGACATGCATCTTCTGGGGCTGACCGCCGCCCAGCGGTGACGCCTGGCAGACCGATACACACGCACCCCAACACTCCGCACACTGTCACCCTGAGCGCAGCGAAGGGTCTTCCCCGGATCGGCCACAACGTCCGTCGATCACACCGCAGCCCCGCCCGACCCTCCTCTCCACGATGTGGAGAGGAGGTGGCCGAAGGCCGGAGGTGAGGTTCCCCCGCACGCACCTTGCGATCCCTCGCGCGCAAGCGCATAATCGACACTATGGACGGCTCGCACACATATGACTTCGATCTGGCCAGCACGCCAGGGGAGCGGTGACGAGATGCCGAAGAACGCCAGTATTGCTGATGGCCTCCTGGAACTCGATATATACAACCGCGTCGATCACCGCAGGAAGGCACTGCTTGAATTGAGTCGGAAGCATGGCCGTGCCGCGGTTCGGTCGAAGTGGATGGAGCTAAAGCGGACTCTCAATATGCAAATCAAGGCGCTCCGTGACATGAGCGAGCCTGCGGAGCGACTCACGCGGGCCCAGCAGCAATCTCTCGGCCTTCGCGACTGGGTCTTGTCCACAGCTCTTCTCGCGCGGAGGTTGGAGGCAACCCTCGCGCGCATCGATGGCGTCGTCGGACGCGGCGGTTACTAAACCATTGCCCACTCGATTTTTCCCCGTCAGATTCAGGCCCGAAATGGGGTGAGGTTGCCAGGGTGGAAGCGAGCGGCGCGTAGGGGAACCCCGTCCGGCCCGGGAGACACGTAGTGGAAATCTATTACGTCGCCTTCGTCGCCATCGTCCTCGCCGGCACGATCCCGTTTGTTGTGGACGTGGTGAGAAAGGCCAAGAAACGCCCCGCCCGGCCTCAGCCTAGATCCGCCGTTTCCACGCCGCCGCCGGTGCAGATGCAGGCGGTGCTAACCTCGGAGCCTCAGCAGAGATTCCTGGCGGGGATGCTGCAAGCGGCCCTGAACAACGAGGTGCTCAACCGGAGGGAGCTACAGGCGCTGCTGGAACTGCTGATGGAGCGGGGGATGTCGCGCGAGGAAGCGAGGCTGCTGTACCAGAGCAACGCGTGGCGGCGGGAGCCGTTCCCGAACAGCCCCGCACCAGAGTTCAACAGCCTGCTACCGTCGAGTGCAATGGATCCAACGGAGAATCCACCACCGCAGGAGAGCGTGCCCACGACGGCGCCGGACATTCAACCGCCACCGACACTCAGGGACGGGCAAACCATGCAGTTAGCCGTGCAACCCCGCCGGCACACGGGGAGTGTCGTTGGTGGCATGGTCTTAGGGTTCATCACCGGCCTGTTCGGCGTGCTGGGCATCTGGGTAAGGCGGCGGTTCGGGTGGAAAGGTCCTAAGAGCGATGACCTCTTCTTCGGCTCATGGTTCGGCATGCTGGCGGCGTTCGCGCTCGCGCTCGGCATCTACTTCGTCGCCACGGCGGCGAGTGGTTCACCCACTGGCTCGACGCGGACTGTTCCGGCGACGGCTACGCCTCAGCAGCAGCTTCTTACAGCGGATGAAGCCGTGAACATCGCCATGAAGGAGTTGTTTTCCGCCCCCGGAGCGCCGACGGACCAGCCGTGGTGGGGTAGGTGCGAACGCCCCGGTCGGTATAACGCCGCCGACCGCAAGTGGGTGATAACGTGCGCCTTCCGCCACGAACAGGCTGATCTGACGCCCTTCTGGTCTACGATTGTGATCGTGGATGACACGACCGGCCAACTCGTACGCTGAAACAGGCCGAACCGCACGGAGTTTCGACGCCAACCCAACCGTCGAGTTAGGGTTGAACTTGCAAGGAGTTTCCCCGATTTGAAGCTGATGTGCGATGGTGAGCCACACCGCAGCAGGGTGCCAAACACGCACATGGTTTCTCCTGAAACTGCGTGCCGCCGTCACCCCCTTTTGAATCTGAACCCGCCCCCGTAGCTCAGAGGATAGACAGTGGTTTCCTAACATCTTCGTGCCGCATCGGAATTGCCCCTGTGCGTCCCGCAGGCTGCGTTGTCGTCAGTCTGCGCTTGTGCACGCATCGGCCGGTGCCCCGTTGGCTGGTTGTGACGGCCGCCCGCTCGTTCGAGCGGCGCCGTCCCGCGCACAGGGTGACACCCACCCCTTCGAGATCGCCCGCACCATCCCCTACCCTCGCCCCATGTTCTGCTACTGCGCCATCCGCCCGGACGTCGCCTCACCGCGCGCCGCGCGCGTCCCGACAACCGACCACCTACAACCGACCACCCGCACGGAGCGGTCAATCAGACAATGTCAGGAAGTCACCCGTCCGTCAGATTCGCGGAGGGCCCGAAAAGTGGAGGAAACGCGAAAAAACAACCGTCAATCAAACGGCAGGCCGTCAGTCCAGCCCCGCCTTGAACCGGTGGTAGTCGATCGCCCGCCGCAGCGCCCGCGCCGCCCGCTCGAACGACGCGAACGCCGCGATGCCCCGCTCCTGCACCCGCAGCCGCGCCTGCCGCACCACGTCCTCGACGTGCTGCGGCTGCAGCACCGCCACGAACGGCTTGCTCGACCGGTCCCGGTGCTCCACCAGCGTGTCCAGCAGCGTGTCCAGGCTCGCCGGATTCGACGCCCACATCCGCGCCAGGAACCCCGACGCCATCTCCATCGCGATAGCGTCGACGTGCGGGTCCGCGTCCAGGATCTCGAACAATCGCTTCATGTTGCCCGTGCCGCCGCCGTAGCCGATCGTCCCGCCCATGTCGAGCGGATTCTGGTAGCTGCCGCCGATGATGTTGAAGAACCCGCGGAGCTGCTCGTACGATGCCTCCGACAGCCGCGGCACCTCCAGCCCCGCCTCCACGAACGCGTCCGTGATCACCACCGACTGCCCGCCCGTCATCGCCATCAGCCCCATGCCGCGCCCCGTCGCCGGCTTCGCGTACAGCAGCGCCTTCACGACGTCGATCGTGTCCTCCAGGCTCGTTGCCAGCAGCCCGCCCGCCTGCCGCACGACGGCGTTGAACACGGCCGTCGGCGTCGCCAGCGCCCCGGTGTGCGAGGCCGTCGCGCGCGCGCCCGCGTCCGTCACGCCGCCCTTCCACACGACCACCGCCTTCAGCGACGCCGCTCGCCGCAGCGACCGCACGAAGCGCTCACCGTCCTTGAACCCCTCGATGTACATCGCGATGACCTTCGTCTCCGGGTCGTCCGCCAGGTAGTCGAGATAGTCCGGCACGTCGAGCACGATCGCGTTGCCGATGCTGATCGACGTGCTGACTCGCACGCCGTACTGCTCGCCGACGAGCCCGAAGTTGATGCCGTGCGTCCCGCTCTGCGAGATGAAGCCGACATCGCCCGCCTCGCCCGCGCCCTGCTCCGCGCTCTGCCGGATGCCGAGCCGCCGGTTGTACAGCCCCATGCAGTTCGGGCCGATCAGCGCCAGCTTGCCGTCCCGCGCGATCTGCAGCACCTGCTCCTGCAGCCGGATGCCCTCCTCCTCGCCCGTCTCCGCGAACCCCGACGTGAACAGCGCCACGCCCGCCACGCCCTTCTTCGCGCAGTCGGCCAGCACGCGCGGCGCCACCGGCCGCGGCACCGCCAGCATCACGTAGTCGATATCGCCCGGCACGTCCATCAGCGACGTGAAGTTCTGCACCCCCATCGCCTCGATGCCCGGGATCTCGTTTGGGTCGATCTGCACGGAGTACAGCGGCCCGTCCTTGAACGTGCTGTAGTTCCGCAGCCACATGTACGCGTCCGCTTTCTTCGACCCGACGACGACGACCGATCGCGGGTTGAGCACGCGGCGCAGATGATCTGGGGAGATCGGCATCGGCGCGCGCTAGTCCAGCACGATGCGCGCGTCCACGGCAAGCGCGCCGTCCTTGTAGGCGAACACCGGGTTCAGGTCCAGCTCCGCGACCTCCGGGTGCTGCTCGATGAACTGCGACACCTTGATCAGCAGTTGCTCCAGCCGCGCGACGTCGGCCGGGTCGTGGCCGCGGTAGCCTTCGAGCAGGGGGAAACCCTTGATCTCGTGTACCATCTGCCGCGCGTCGCGCTCGTTGATCGGCACGACCCGGAACGCCACGTCCTTCAGCACCTCGACGAGCACGCCGCCCAGCCCGAACATCAGCACCGGCCCGAACTGCGGGTCCTTCGTCATGCCGACGATCACCTCGATCCCCGGCTTCTCCATCCGCTGCACCGCCACGCCCTCGATCGTCGCGTCCGGCACGTGCCGCTTCGCCGACGCGATGATGCCGTCGAACGCCGCGCCGACCTCATCGGCCGACGTGAGGTTCAGCGCCACGCCGCCGACGTCCGACTTGTGCGTGATCTGCGGCGACACGATCTTGAGCACGATCGGGTAGCCCAGCTCCTTCGCCATCTTCACGGCGTCGTCGCGCGTGCGGGCGAGGCGCGCGGGCGACACCGGCACGCCGGCCTCTTCGAGCACCTGCTTCGCCTCGATCTCGGTCAGCAGCGAGCGGCCTTCTTTGCGCGCCCCCGCGATGATTGTTGAAGTGGACATAACGCTCTCCTGGATACCGGGTAAGCGCCCCCATGCTACGGGACGGGAAGCCTACGGGGTAGGGATCGCGAATCGGTGGCCGCGGGCCGCCAACCGATGACTCATGACCGATGACTGATGACACGTGAGGTAGTACCATCGCGTCCGCTTGCCTCCACCCACGAGGGGGGGTGCCTCATGACACTCGCGTGGCTCGCCGCCGCCTGGATCGCCGGCACCGTCGCCGCGGCGACGCTCGGGCGCGGCGCCTGGCCGTTGGCGCTGGCCGTCGCCCTGGCGGCGCTGGCGGTGGCGGCGTGGCGGCGCGAATGGGCGTCGCTCGTGCTCGCCGTCGTGCTGCCGCTGCTGTTTGCGGCCGCCGTCGCCCGCTACGAGCTCGCGCGGCCACATCTCGCTGCCGACGCTGCCGCTCGCTTCAACGACGGCGTCGCGATGCGCATCCGTGCCGTCCTCCGCGACGACCCCGACGTCGGCGACACGTCGCAGCGCTTCGCCGTCACGGTGCGCGAAGTGCAGGTTCGCGGAGCGTGGCAGCCTGCGTCGGGCGGCGTGCTCGTGCGGACCGGCCTGCTGCCGCGCTACCGCTCCGGCGATGTGCTCGAGTTGGAAGGCGTGCTGCACGCGCCGGCGCGCCTCGACGGCTTCGACTACGCCGACTACCTCGCGCGCAAGGGCATCGCCAGCACTATCGATCAGCCGTCCGCGCGCCTCGTCGGCCACGAGGACGACAGCATCGTGCGCGCGACGGTGCTGAATGTGCGCCGGCGCCTCTCGCGCGCGCTCGACCTCGCGCTGCCGGAGCCGCAGTCGTCACTGGCGCAGGGCGTGCTGCTCGGCCGCCGCGCGGCGCTGCCCGTCGATCTGGCCGCCGACCTCAACACGACGAACACCTCGCACCTGGTCGTCGTCTCCGGGTCGAACGTCGTGCTCGTGTCGGCTTTCATCACGATGTTCTTCACCTGGGCCGTCGGCCGCCGCCGCGCGCTCGCCCTGTCGATCGCGGCGGTTGCCGCCTACGCGCTGATCATCGGCGCCTCGCCGCCGGTTTTTCGCGCCGCGATCATGGGCACGCTCACCGTGATCGCCATGGTGAACGGGCGGCGCTCCAGCTCCATCACGGTGGTCCTTTTCGCTGCCGCCGTGATGGTCGGTCTCGACCCGCGGACGATGCGCGACGTCTCGTTCCAACTCAGCTTCGCGGCGACGGCTGGCGTCCTGTACCTCGCCTCGCCGCTGCAGCGATGGCTCCTGGAGCTCGCTGCCCGCGCGGTCCGTGTCGAGGCGTTGCCGGCCTTGACGAAGATGATCGTCGAGCCGTTGGCGGTGACGCTCGCGGCGGTCGCGGCGACCGCGCCCCTGCTGGCGTTGAATTTCGGCCGCCTGTCGCTCGTCGCCCTCCCGGCGAACACGCTCGTCGTGCCGGCGTTCCCGCTGATCCTGGGCGCGTCGCTGCTCGCGGCGCTCGGCGGGCTGCTGCCGGTCGGCCGCCTCGTCCTCGCCGCGCCCGCCTACTACCTGCTGACGTACTGGATTGACGTGGCGCGCTGGTTCGCGGCGCTTCCCCACGCCGCGGCCGAGATTGGCGGCTACTCCGAGCCGTGGGCGCTCGCGACCTACGCCGCCATCGCCGCGGGCGCCTTCGTGTTCGTGCGCCGCCTCCGCCCGCCGGCCGAGCAGCGCATCGTGCCGCTCTCGCTCGACGTGCGGCGCCTCGCCACGCTCGCGGCCGTGGGCGCGCCCGCCGTCCTCGTCGCCACCGCCGGCTGGTGGTTCTGGCCGTCGTCGCCCGCCCGGCTCCAGGTGACGGTGCTCGACGTCGGCCAGGGCGACTCCATCCTGATCGAGTCGCCGGGCGGGCGCGACGTGCTTGTCGATGGCGGGCCGGGCGGTGCCGTGCTGCGCGGTCTCGGCGGCGAGCTGTCGTGGCGCGACCGCTCCATCGAGCTGGTCGTCCTCACGCACGCGCAGGACGACCACCTGACCGGCCTGCTCGACGTGCTGGCGCGCTACGACGTGCGGCGCGTGCTCGCCGGCCCCGGCGTCCAGCAGACGGACGGTTATCGCGAGTGGCTCCGCGCGGTGCTGCGTGAAGGGGTGTCTATCGAGACCGCACGGCAGGGCATGACCGTCGATCTTGGCGATGGCGCCCGGCTGGACGTCCTCGGCCCGGACGAGGCGATGGCGGCCGACGCGCAGCTCAACAACACCGCTTTGATCCTGCGCCTCACCTGGGGCGACGTCAGTTTCCTGCTTACGTCGGACATCGGCGAGAAGGCGGAGCGCGCGCTGCTCAGCGACGGCGTCGATCTGCGTTCGACCGTGCTCAAGGTTGCTCACCACGGCAGCAAGACGTCGACCACGCGCGCGTTCCTGGACGCCGTGCTGCCGTCCGTCGCCGTCGTGTCGTCGGGCAAAGACAACCCCTTCGGCCATCCTGCGCCGGAGGTGCGCGCCCGGCTCGCCCGCTATGCGACGGTCTACAACACGGCAGAGTCGGGCGCGGTGCATTTCGAGACGGATGGCCACCGGCTCTGGGTATCGAGCGCGCGCTGATTCCCGCGCTGCTGGTCACCGCCGCGCCGACGCGCTAGGCTCTATGCACTTCAACCGCCCCGCCGATGCGCGAAGGAGCGTCGCTTGCCTCGACACGATGGACGCAGGCCGGACCAGATGCGCCCGGTGACGATCGAGCCGGACTACCTGGATCACGCCGAGGGCTCCGCTATGGTGCGCTTCGGCAACACATGGGTGCTCTGCACGGTCAGCATGGAGGACCGCGTGCCCCAGTTCCTCCGCGGCACCGGCGGCGGCTGGGTCACAGCCGAATACGGCATGCTGCCGCGCTCGACGAACACCCGCACGGAGCGTGAGGCGGCCCGCGGGCGCCAGAGCGGACGCTCACAGGAGATCCAGCGGCTGATCGGCCGCGCGCTGCGCAGCGTGACCAACCTCGACCTGCTCGGCGAGCGCAACTTCATTGTCGACTGCGACGTGATCCGCGCCGACGGCGGCACGCGCACGGCGTCGATCACCGGCGCCTGCGTGGCGCTCGCGCAGGCGCTCAACCGGCTCGTGAAGGACGGCGTCGTCGGCTCGCTGCCGATGAACGGCCTCGTCGGCGCGGTCAGCGTCGGCGTCGTCGAGGGCCAGCCGCTGCTCGACCTCGACTACGTCGAGGACTCGTCGGCCGAGGTCGACTTCAACGTCGTCATGACGGACGATGGCCGCTTCGTCGAGCTGCAGGGCACGGCCGAGGGCCAGCCCTTCGCGCGCGAGATGATGGACCGGCTGATCGACCTGGGCGGCGCCGGCATCCGGCAGCTCAACGACGCGCAGCGCGCCGCGCTCAAGCATCTCACCATCGATATCTAGCGCACGGGTCTTTCTCGCGGCCACCGGAGGCGGGAGTGCAAAGGGCGCAGCGCCTCTTCCTCTCGGTTCTGCGCCCCCCGCGCGCTACGCGTACTCGCCGAGGTACGTCCCGCCGATGACGTGTACGTGCCCGTGCGCCTGGCTCTGCATCGCGTCGGAGCCGAAGTTGCTGAGCAGCCGGAAGCCGTTTGGACAGTGCTTCGCGCCCATCTCCGCCGCCACCCGAGACACCTGCGCCATCACGTCCGACGTCCACAGCTCGCCCTGTGACATGTGCTGGCGCGGCACGGCGAGCAGCATCACCGGCACCCAGTTCAGCCGGTTGCGGAACACGACGACGTGCTCGTCCTCGTACTGGATGTCGGCCGGCTCCGTGCGGGCCACGATCTCGCAGAAGACGCAGTAGAACGACATCGCCCGACACTATACGTGCGCCCGTGACTACGTCCCAGAGCGCGCCGCCCGGCCTACCGCCAGCGCGAAAGCGCCACCTATACTCCAGCATGGCCGACGTCCGCCCGTTCCGCGGTCTCCGCTACGACCGCGCCCGCATCGATCCCGCACTCGTCATCGCCCCGCCGTACGACGTGATCTCGCCGCGCCGGCAGGCCGCGCTGTACGACGCCAGCCTGCACAACGTCGTGCGCGTCGAATACGGCGAGCAGCGGCCCGGCGACACGCCCGCGGACAACCGCTACACGCGCGCCGCGCGCGACCTCGCGGCCTGGCGGGACGCCGGCGTGCTGCTGCGCGAGGCCCGGCCCGCGCTCTATGCCTACCGTCAGGAGTTCGGCTGGGAGGGAACACGCTACGCGCGCCACGCGGTCTTCGCCGCCGTTCGGCTGGAGGAGTGGGAGAAGGGAATCGTCAAGCCGCACGAGCACACGCTCTCCGGCCCGAAGGCCGACCGCCTCGAGCTCCTCCGCGCGACGCGCACACAGGTCAGCCCGGTGTACTGCCTCTACCGGCCGCGCGCGGAAGCGCCGCCACCCCACCTTGCCGGCGAGCTGCTGTACGACTTCGACGCCGACGGCCAGCGCCACGTCGTGTCCGCGATCGCGGATCAGGCGCAGGTGCGCGCGTTCAGCGGCCTGCTCGCCGCATCCGATGTCTACATCGCCGATGGCCACCACCGTTACGAGACCGCCGTGACGTATCGCAACGAAGCGCGCGCGCGCGCCGTCTCCTGGAACGGCGACGAGCCCGAGAACTTCGTGCTTATGGCGCTCACCGGCGTGGCCGACCCCGGCCTGCTCGTGCTGCCGACGCACCGCGTGGTGCATGCGGGGGTCGATCCCGGCATCTGGGCCGTGCTCGCCCGTCGGTTCGACGTCGAGACGCTGCCGGATGGCGGTGTTTCCGACCTGCTCGCCCGGCTTCGCGCCGCTCCGCCGGACACGACGGTGTTCGCAGCCATCACGCGTGACGGCGCGCGCCTGCTGACGCTGCGCGATCGGGCAGCCGCCGAGGCGATGATGCCCCCCGGACAGCCCGATGCCTGGAGGCGCCTGGACGTCAGCGTGCTGCAATACGGCGTCCTGGTGCCGGCGTTCGCCATCGACGACGCGGCGCTCGCCGGCGGCTCCTCCGTGACCTACACCCAGGAGGCCGCCGAGGCGGCCGGCGCCGTCGAGCGCGGCGACGCTGCGATCGCCTTCCTGCTCAACGCCACGCCCGTCGAGCAGGTGCTCGCCGTCGCCGACGCCGGCGGCCGCATGCCGCAGAAGTCGACGTACTTCTATCCCAAGTTGCCGACCGGCCTCGTGATGAACTCGCTCGACGCGTAGCGCGTTTGCACCCCCACCACGTTTGCCGTACAAAGGACTGAGCCTCCCCGAGGCCCTGCACCGCGCCGCGGCCGCTCTCGGCCGCCGATGAGGAGCCCGCCATGGCCAAGAAGGTCGTCCTCGCCTATTCGGGCGGACTCGATACGTCCGTCGCCATCCGCTGGCTCAAGGAGGAGCGCGGCTTCGACGTCGTCGCCCTCACCATTGACCTCGGCAACGAGAAGGACCTCCAGACGGTCGAGCAGCGCGCGATGCAAATCGGCGCCATCAAGGCGCTCGTGCGCGACGGCAAGCGGCCGTTCATCGACTACTTCGCCTTCCCGGCGCTCATGGCCGGCGCCGTGTACGAGGGCCAGTACCTGCTCGCGACTGCAATCGGCCGCCCCCTCATCGCCAAGATGCTCGTCGACGTTGCCCGTGAGGAAGGCGCGACGGCCATCGCGCACGGCTGCACCGGCAAGGGCAACGACCAGGTGCGCTTCGACGTCAGCACGCAGGCGCTCGCGCCCGACCTGGAGATCATCGCCCCCGTCCGCGAGCACCGCATGAGCCGCGAGGAGCAGATCGAGTGGGCGGCCGCCCGTGACGTGCCCGTCCCCGCCACGAAGGCCAGTCCGTATAGCACCGACGAGAACCTCTGGGGCCGCAGCATCGAAGCCGGGGCGCTCGAGGATCCGTGGCAGTCGCCGCCGGACGAAATCTACGCCTGGACGCGATCGGTGAAGGACGCGCCGGACGCTCCGCGCGAGATCGAGGTCGGCTTTCAGCACGGTCGGCCCGTCAGCCTGGACGGCCACGAGATGGACGGCGTGACGCTGGTGCAGACGCTGAACCAGTGGGCCGGCGAGCACGGCATCGGCCGCACCGACCTCGTCGAGGATCGGCTGATCGGCATCAAGTCGCGCGAGATCTACGAGGCGCCGGCGGCGTGGACGCTGCACGCGGCGCATGAGGCGCTGGAGCAGCTCACGCTCTCGAAGCCACAGCTCCGCACGAAGAACCTGCTGCGGCAGGAGTACGCCGACCTGATCTACAACGGCCTCTGGTTCACCGCCCACCACCAGGATCTCGCCGCCTACGTGGCCAGCACGCAGCGGCACGTCACCGGCGTCGTGCGCATGCGCCTGCACAAGGGACAGGCCGTGCCCGTCGGCAAGAAGTCGCCGAAGAGCCTGTACAGCTACCAGCTCGCCACCTACGACCGCGGCGACCAGTACGACCAGGGCAGCGCCGTCGGCTTCATCAAGATCTGGGGGTTGCCCGTGGCCCAGCAGGCCCGCACGCAGCTCCTCGCGGAGGGTGAGGCGCCGTTCCAGCTCGGGACCTCGGAATCGGAGGGGAGCAAGGAAGACTGAGCATGAGCGCCATCTCGCGTGCGCGCGCCTGCTCGGCCCTCCTGCTCGCGCTTCTCGCTGCGCTGTTCGCCGTCGCCTGCGCCGAGGACACCGGCGCAAAGCCGTCAGCCGATGCCATCGAGACCGCGGACTCCGCATCGCGCGAGGTTCACATCGACAGCGCGTCCGGCACGGCGCCCGGCGATGGCGGCGTCGCGGGCACGCCCGTCTCGCTCGACGCTCACGTCTTCGGCGCCGGCCCGACGGGCGTGATCCTCGCCCACATGCGCCCCGCCGACCAGACGTCGTGGTTCCCCTTTGCGACGCGGCTGGCCGGCTCCGGCGACTTCACGGTCCTCACGTTCGACTTCCGCGGGTTCGGCGCGTCGGGCGGCGACAAGGCATTTGACCGCATGGACGCCGACCTCGCCTCGGCTTATACCTACATGCGCGACACGCTGCGCATCGGCAAGGTGTTTCTCGTCGGCGCGAGCATCGGCGGCACTGCGTCGCTTGTCGTCGGCGCCCGCGTGACGGTGGCGGGCGTCGTCTCCATCTCGTCGCCGGCGCAGTTCGAGAACATGGACGCGCTCGGCGCGACGCCGCGGATCGCCGCCCCCACGCTCTTCATCGCCAGCAGAGACGACGTGTCGGCGCTGCGGAGCCTCGACGAGCTCGTCGCGGCCGCGCTCGGACCGAAGGACCAGCAGGTGTACGACGGCAACGCCCACGGCACGGATCTCTTCGAGAGCCCGCACGCGTCCGAGTTGGAGCAGCGGCTGATCGATTTCCTCACCCGCAACTAATCAGGCGCTGACAGCGCCTGCCGCTACCCGGCGGGATCGTGCACGCTTGACTGCGCTCGCCTCTTCCTGCTCCCCCTCTCCACATTGTGGAGAGGGGGCTGGGGCTGAGGTATTGGGGTTGCCCGCGCCGCGCCGCCCGGCGTACTCTCCGGACGGAGGATGCTTCATGGCATTGGCACCTGCCAGTCCACCCCAGGCCGACCTGATGGCGCTGTCGGAGGTCGTCGCCTCCCCCGTCGTCGAGCGCCAGGGCGAGCGCATCGCGCGCGTCCGGGACGTCATCGCGCGCCCGCAGGAGGGCGCCTATCCGCTCGTCATCGGGCTGGTCTGCCGCGCGGGCGGTCGTGACTTCTTCATCCCCATCGAGCACGTCGCGGAGATTCGCGCCGGACTCGTACGGCTCAACACCGCTGCTGTCGACGTCGGCCGCTTCCAGCGCCGCGACGGCGAGCTGATGCTCGTGAAGGACGTCCTGGACCGGCAGGTGATCGACGTGCGCGGCACCCGCGTCGTGCGCGTCAACGACCTCTACCTGTCGCGCGCCTACGACGGCTACCGTGTCGTCGCGCTCGATACCGGCGGCCGCGCCATCCTCCGCCGGCTCGTGCCGGGCGGCATGCGTGGCCGTTTTCCCGGCCGCATGCTCACCGACTGGCGGGAGGTGGAGTATCTGATGACGGACACGCCCGCCGTCCGGCTGAAGACCGGCCACCTGCAGCTTCGCAAGCTCCGCCCCCAGCAGCTCGCCCGCATCGTCGCCGGGCTGAGCAAGCAGGAGGGCGCGGAGGTGCTCTCGTCGCTCGACGAGGAGCACGCGGCCGACACGCTCGAGGAGCTCTCGACCGAGCAGCAGGCGCAGCTCCTCAGCGCCATGCCCGTCGAGCAGGCGGCCGACCTCATCGAGGAGATGGAGCCCGACGAGGCGGCGGACGTGCTGGCGAGGGTGCCTGCGCCGCACGCTGAGGAGCTGCTGCACGAGATGGAGGCGCCCGAGTCCGAAGCCGTCCGGCGCCTGCTCGAATACGACCCCGATTCCGCCGGCGGTGTCATGACGACGAACGTCCTGACCATCGCCCCCGACCGGCCCGTGGCCGACGCGCTGCGCGTGTACCAGACGCGGGAGGACGCGCCGGACTTCGCCTACTACTTCTTCGTCGTGGACGAGCAGGAGCGGCTCGTCGGCGTGCTGAGCATGCGGCAGGTGCTGATCGCCCCACCGGGCGCGCTCGTGCGCGACGTCATGACGAGGGATCCGGTCACCGTCGCGCCCGACGACGAGCCGAACGACGTGGCCGAGAAGATCGCCGAGTACAATCTCCTTGCCATCCCCGTCGTCGACGAAGAGCAGCGCTTTCTGGGCGCGATCACCGTCGACGACGTACTGGACGTGGTGCTCAAAGGATCGTGGAGACGAGGGCGCAGCCGGGGGTTTGGCGGCTGACGCTGAGATGATGGGCGATAGTCATTCCGGACGTACGTGCGCAGCAACGGTCGGAGCATGCTGACCCGCGTCCTGCACAGCAGCCGCGGTCGCGTGCCCTTGCGCGCCGTTTCCCCCGCCTCTTCCTCCTCCTCGGCGTCCTCGGCCCCGGCCTGATCGCCGCCAACGCCGGCAACGACGCCGGCGGCATCGCTACCTACTCCGCCGCCGGCGCCCGCTACGGCTACCAGCTCCTCTGGGTGCTCATCGTCATCCTCGTCGCGCTGATCGTCGTACAGGAAATGTGCGCGCGCCTCGGCGCCGTCACCGGCATGGGCTTCTCCGACCTCGTGCGCGAGCACTTCGGTGTCCGCATGACGACGTTCGTCGTCATCGCGCTCCTGGTCGCTAACCTCGGCACGACCTTCTCCGAGTTCATCGGCATCGGCGCGGCAGCGGAGCTCTTGCATGTGCCGCGCCTTGTCGCCGTGCCTGTCGCCGCCGTGCTTTTGTGGACGCTCGTCGTGTTCGGCTCCTACAAGATCGTCGAGCGCGCCTTCCTCGCGATGGCGCTCGTCTTCGTCGCCTACCCCGTGGCGGCCGTCCTCTCGCACCCGGCCTGGGGCGAGATCGGCCACGGGCTAGCCGTGCCGACCGTGCCGCGTTCGGCCGGCGGCATCCAGATGCTCATCGCGATCATCGGCACGACAATCACGCCGTACATGCAGCTCTACCTCCAGTCGTCCGTCGCCGAGAAGGCGGTGCGCCCGGATGACTACGTCTACGAGCAGGTCGATGTCGTGAGCGGCTCCCTGTTCGCCAACGTCGTGGCGCTGGCGATCATGGTGGCGACGGCGGCCACGCTCTTCCAGCACGGCATCGCCGTCGACGACGCGTCGCAGGCGGCGCGCGCGCTGGAGCCGCTCGCCGGTTCGCTCGCGGAATCGTTGTTCGCGGTCGGGTTGCTGGGCGCGTGTCTGCTTGCGGCGCCGGTGCTCGCGCTCACCACGGCATACAGCGTGACGGAGGCGCTCGGCGTCGAGAAGGGCATCTCACAGGACTTCCGTCGCGCGCCGGTCTTCATGGGCCTCTTCACCGGGATGATCGTCCTCTCGATGTCGCTGGCGCTGCTCCCGGGCATCCCGTTCACCAGCACCCTGCTGCTCATCCAGGTGATCGACGCGCTGGTGTTGCCCGTCGTCCTGTTCAGCCTGCTGCGCCTCACCAACGACCGCGAGCTGATGGGCGCGCGCGCCAACACCCCCCTCTTCAACGCGATTGGTGTGGTCACCGCCGGGGTCGTCATCACGCTCTCGCTCATCCTCCTCGTCCTCACCGTCGCGAAGCCGTTCGCCTGACCGCCGCCGCTTGATCCAAACCCGCCCAGCCGACACCCTTCACCGGAGATACGCACCGGGAAAGGGACTGACATGCTGCCGCTCGAGGGGATCAAGATTCTCGACCTGTCGCGCCTCGCGCCGGGCCCGTTCTGCTCGATGATGCTCGGCGACATGGGCGCCGACGTGCTGCTGATCGAAGCGCCGGCCGACGGCAAGCTCACGCCGATACTCGGCGGCCGCGGCCAGGATCAGGAGAAGCTCGCCGCCTACAACATGATGGGCCGCAACAAGCGCAGCCTCGTCCTCAACCTGCGCGAGCCCGACGCGCG
>Ga0153916_10001126_pt1 | contig 18878 bp, 17 predicted proteins | sample Opewatmetagenome_FD_109642 | JGI IMG/M metagenome (GOLD analysis project Ga0153916, IMG submission 109642) | Freshwater wetland microbial communities from Ohio, USA - Open water 3 Core 3 Depth 4 metaG | ecosystem: Environmental > Aquatic > Freshwater > Wetlands | place: USA: Ohio, Lake Erie... | reverse complement strand
GTTCGAATCCTGCCAGGCGTACTAGATGCAAAGAGAAACTCCGCAATAACTTGCGGCGTTTTCGTTTTGGCAGGAAAGCGGTCCAGAAGAGGCGTTTTGTAGCCTAACTGTAGCCAATCTCACCCGAAGAGCCGGTCAAGCTTCTCCGCGGCGGTCTTCTGCATCGACGGCAGTACGTGGCTGTAGGTGTCAAGGGTGATCTCCACCGCCGCATGCCCCAGGCGTTCGGAGACCACCTTGGGATTCTCTCCCTGGAGTAGCAGCAACGTGGCCGCGGTGTGTCTCAGGTCGTGGAAGCGGATCAGCGGGACATCGGCATTCTCCACAAGGGGATGGAACGATCGCCGGACGCCTCCTTGAGAAACTGGCTGGTCTGCTCGAAATCCCAGACCTTCATTTCGCGTCGAGGGGCGCGGGCCTTCTCTACGTCGGCACAAGGGTTGTGCGGAATGGGCCGGAGCCCGACGGCGCTTTTCAGAGCCTTGTGGAGCACGAGCCCCGCCATTTGCTGATGCCGCGGCGATGCCCCGGTCTGCCCTTGGACATCACCTGCCGGGATGAGAAACGCGAGTTCTACGGGGTGGAGCAGGTGGACGAAGGAATCGACCCCCGGGAGTTTGCCGAGATTCAGCTTGCCTACGTCTATCGAACGGCGGATCAGTACCTCCCGTTTTCGTTCTGGAAGGACCAGAAGCATTACGTCCAAATGCTTGTGGAGAAGATCGACCTACGGGAACTGTTTCGCCCCGTGTGCGATGAGTTCCGCGTCCCGATCGCCAACTACGGCGGCTGGGGGACATTCACGTCCGAGCCGACATGATGCAGCGGTTCCGCGATTGGGAAGCGAAGGGCAAGATTCCCGTCCTGCTCTACGCCGGGGACTGCGACCCGGGTGCATCGCATATCAGTGCCAAGCTGATGAGCAACATGGTGGACATCGAGCGGGCCGTCGGCTGGAATCCCGAGAGTGTCGTTATCGAGCGATTCGGGCTGAATCTGGACTTCATCGAGGCGAACGGCTTGAGCCGGATGGGAATCTCTTTGGGGATTCCAGTCCCGGCATAGAAGCATTCGTAGAACTCGTCGTCGCTCAGCGTCGGGCGCTGTCGCATCTCTCTCCACTTGGCCCGCTCTTCCTTCGTTGGGAATAGGGGCGAGAGGTTCATGACGGGTCGTGCGCCCAACAAGATCAGAAGGCATACTGGCAGCGTGAACACCAGGACGGCCCCTACAACGCCACCGAGCAGCGCAGTAAGAGGAAGGCCGCCCAGAGTGAGACCCCAGAAACTTGGACGGGCATACAACAGCCAGATGCCGAGGACTTCGCAGACCCCGGCGATCGCGAACGGGGCGAGAAGCTGGAGCGTCGAAGGCTTCGGCGGCTGCGGTTTCTCAGGTTCAACCTCGTTCATCTGTGGTCGTCGGCATGAAGGCGGTGCTCCTCGGCTGGTTGGCAATGGCTTCCGGGAGGACCTTCCACAAGATGAGATGCGTCGGCAAGAAAACGCACTGCGGCATCCCGACTATCATCAAGGCCAGGTACCGTGGGCATCGAGGCCCAGATCGACTTCTCGATCCAAACGGCAACCAGGGCCATGTAGAGGGCCAGGTCTCAGAAGTAGAGGAAGTTCGTCGGGCCGTAGTCGTGCCAGTAGTACGGAACCAGCACGCACATGAAGCCGGTGTAAAGGATCTTGACCCAGAGCGGGATGCGGCCTTGCCTCGACAGGAACGCAATGGCAGAGCCGCTGAAAAGCCCGATTGATCGGTACGGTGCACGAAATGATCTCGGGAAAACCAAGTTGCTCGAAGCCGATCCTCAAGCTGGCCTCCGCCATCTCCGTGGCGAAGCGTTGATTCCGGTGTTCAGGAAGCAGGGCTGGCCTACGCTCTGTTCCCCCATACTCGGTCTTTTCTCCGGTGGTGGTTCTCATGCTGCCTTCCCACATAATCGCCGATCCGGTGGAGCGACTGCTTGACGCAGATAATTGGCAGAAGTAGGTTGGGGGCCGGGGATAGAGGCTGCCCAGTACCCGACCATGAGGTGCGGTATGTTGGGAGCGATTTCCAAGCGGGATGTCCTCGTTCGCGCCGCCATGACCATCCGATGCTTCGGATGGCGGGTCTTCCTGCGAACCTTGGTTGCTGGCCGCAACCAGACGTTTCTCTCCATTCTGATGCAGGAACATGCTTTCCAACCGGCGAGTGCCAGTCCGTTTGAGGTTGTGCGGCAGTGTATTCGCTTGGAGCAAATTGCCGAGGGCATCTACCAGTCGTTGGCGGAACGATTCAGCGCCCAGGGGCTCATCCAGGAGTTCTTCAAGACGCTCGCCCGGCACGAGGCAGAGCATGGAGAGTTATTGGAGATCTGCCGCATCGCAGCGATTCGAGGCGGCTGGGACGGTTCTGGTCTTGACCCCTTGCGAGAGAGCGTGCCCTTGATTGAACGCCAGATGCGAGAGGCGGAAGCCAAGCTGCGTGCGGTGAGAATCCTGGGAGACGCTTTCTGGCTTACCATCGAGATCGAGTCTTCGGAAATCAATCGACTTTTCCAGGCCATCGTGGCGGCGACGGGTTCCGATTTCGTGAGGAAGTTCGCGCAATTCAGGAGCACCGTCCGAGAGCACCTCAGCTACATCCAGAGGACCATCACCACGTTGGAGCCGAGTTTCAGACCTGCCTGCGAGCGGATGTTTGCCTGCTGCAACACTCATGCCAATGACTCCGCTTCGGGACGCCGAGCGGGAATTCGGACATGACCTACATCATGGTGGACGTGGAATCGGACGGCCCGCACCCCGGCGACTACTCGATGGTCTGCTTCGGGGCCATCGTGGTCGAGCCCGCCCTCGACAAGACGTTCTACGGGCGGCTGAAGCCGATCTCCGAGAAGTGGATTCCCGAGGCCCTCCAAGTCAGCGGCTTCACGAGGGAAGAGACCCTGCAATTCGACGATCCCGAGACGGTCATGCAGCGATTCGCTGACTGGGTGACGGGGGTCGGCGGCAGCCGCCCGATGTTCATCTCCGACAACAACGGCTTCGACTGGCAGTTCATCAACTGGTACTTCCACCACTTCCTGGGCCAGAACCCCTTTGGGCACAGTTCCACGAACCTCGGGTCGCTCTACAAGGGCGTGGTCCGGGACATGTTCGCCAACTTCAAGCATTTGCGGAAGACCAAGCACACCCACAATCCGGTGGACGACGCTCGGGGCAACGCCGAGGCGTTGTTGCAGATCAAGGAGGAGTACGGGTTGAAGATCAGCCTCAAGTAGTCCCACCCGGGATGCGGCCCTCGGAAGACTGGAGGGCGGCCGAACGTGGAGGAAGATGATGGGCGTTGTCCTCTTCACGATGCTGGCCCTGCTGGCCGGACTTGCGAAGGCCGAGGAGTCCACGGCCCAGATCTCCAAGGCCAAGCCCGACGACCACGGTTTCCTGGTTCACGTTGTCAAGTCACCCTACCAAGCAGGACAGACGAAGATCAAGGTTCTGCTCCCCGACCGTCTGGAGCCCGGCAAACGCTACCCGGCCGTTTACATTCTTCCCGTAGAGGCCCGCAGTGAGAACCACTACGGCGACGGTCTGGTGGAGGTGAAGCGACACGATCTCCACAACAAACACCGGGCGATCTTCGTTACCCCGACCTTCTCGCACCTGCCTTGGTATGCCGACCATCCCGCCGATCCCCAGATTCGGCAGGAGAGCCACCTTCTCAGGGTGGTGGTGCCGTCTGCTGCTTCGCCACCCGGAGGCTTTCGGCAAGGCCGCTGCGTGGGACGCTCCGCTCATGAAGGACAAGCCGGACCAGTTCGGCATGGAGGGTATCTTCGGAACGCAGGAGAACTTCGAGAAGTGCCAGATCACAAAGCTGGTTCAGGAGCGGGCGGCCGAACTACGGGGACAAAACCGGCTTGTCCTGACCGGATATGGCAACTTCCGACAGCACCACCAGAAAGCCCACGAGCTGATGAAGAAGCTGGGCATTCCTTACGAACACCGGGACGGCCCGGCGAGGAAACACGATTGGCATAGCGGCTGGGTGGCGGAGGCTGTCGAACTGCTTTTCACAAATCAAGCGGGCAACCGCAAGTCAGAATGCCGGGTTTTTCCCAGCCGCTGAACTGGAAGCCCAACGATAAGGGGCTGGCCATCCAGGTGCCTGAGATGGGAGTGGGCCGTTCTCCCTGCGGAAATGCCTGGGTGGTCAAGCTGACCGGGCTGAAGGCAACGGGCGGTCCTTAGCTCTCTTACAGCCGGGTCTGGTAGAATACACGTGGCATGGGCCAGCGGCCAGGTTATCTGAGATTCCAGGCAGAGGAGATGTACGATGTCTTGCGTGGCTACTGTGATCCTGCTCGGCGTTTCCGCGATTGGGGCCGATCTGCCGGCCGATTTCACCCTCCCTCCGCCTCCCGGTATGTTCATCGGGGCGGGCTCGGAGGCCGCCGACAGCCTGACGTTCCGTTCCAAGTCGCCCCTGGCCGCCACGAGCTACTTCTACTGGTACGACGCCCCGAGCAAGGCCCACGTCATCAACCACGATGGCACCGATGCCCTGACCGACCACCCGCCCACGCTGGAGGGCTTCAGCTACAAGAATGTGGACTGGCACGCCCAGCCGATCCATGGGACCGGCCAGTGGAAAGAGGCCCGCTTCATCCTGCCCCACGCCCGTTTCGCCGGCCGCTCGAACGGAGCGGATTTCCGCCTTGCTGCCGATGGGCGAGACCTCGTGATCTGCCACGCGGCCGTGCGGATGCTGGAGAAGTGACCGAAGACGACCGATTGCCTGCCGCTATTCAAGGAGTGGCGGGCCGATACCCCGACTGGACATGGCGCTTGTACGCCCGGTCATACGGCCCCATGCCGATCTGTTCGGGCAGCAAGTCGGTGTGCTCTTTGGAAGCACTGGAGAACACGGCCCGCACCGCGTCCAGGTAACCGAAACCGTACTCGCGATGCGGGGCGATATAGTGACCCTCGCTCCACTCGTTCCAGTTGTCCAAGAGCAACATCTTGCTCCCCAACTCGGAGGCCGGGAAGCTCTCCACAAGGTCCTTGGCCTTGCGCAACAGTTCCTGGTAGTCGTCCGGCGGGATCTTCCAGATGCTCCCCTCGTCGTGCCAACCGCTCCATCCCTGGGACACGGTGACGACTTCGGGCAAGACGCCGATCCGGCGGGTCTTCGTGATGTAGTCGAGCTGCGCGGCGATGGCCTGTTGGGGGCTCGGATTTCCCTGGATGTGCCAGCAGTACGCAAACGTGTAGTCCAATCCCATCTGCTTCATCAATTCCAGGTGTTTTCGGTCGAGTCCCCGATACTCGCCCAGAAGGTAAAGACCATCAAAACCGGCGGTGCGGCAGGCCCGTCGCATCTTCTCCAGCGCCTCCCGCACCTTATCGACGCCGCCCAAGTCCTGGACAAGGAACTCCGGGCGGTAGATGAATAGGAGCGGCTTGTTGTCGATTTTGAGATAGCTGGAATGGCGGAAGTAGTTCTGGGTCCAGAAGGGCAAGAGGTTTTCCATCAGGTCCGCTTCGCCCGATACCCCGGCGGTTCCTCGGGCCTGGTTCTCCCACATGATGGCAAACTTCATCTTGGACACGTAGCGGGACTTCAGCAGGGCGTCGTGGATCGCACTGCCGAAGTGCATCTTCACAGGCCCGCCCTGCCCGTTGCGATACCAGCAGTAGACGAAGAACGAAATGCCGTGCTCAACCGCCCACTTGGTCTCCCAGTCGGCGACTTCCGGGCTCTCCTGCGAGTAGAAACCAAGGGCCGGGGTGCGTTCCGGGTGCTTGAGAACCTGATTCCACATCTGCGGTTTGTCGGCTTCCCAAAGTGGGCAATTGTGCGTACCGACAAGGATTTGGGTGCCGACGGGTTGTGGCTCCGGGACGTAGGCTTTCTGCGTTGCCACGGGGGATAAGCGACCACGGGACGGATCGGAGGTTATGGACATCGGTTGCTGACGTTCCGATCCCTTTGCTGTCGCCTGGAGACAGCCAATTGACACCAGGAACTCGTCCATCCGTTGCGTCGTCTTCTCTAGCCAAGGCGGACGGTTGAAGAATCCATGGGGCTGTCCCTCGGCCGTGAACAACTCGGCTCGGTGCCCGAGTTCCTTCGACTTCTTCATGAACTCCTCGCCCATGGCAAGCAGCCGGTCGGCGGTTCCGAACAGAATCAAGGTCGGCGGGCTGTCTTTCTTCAGGTGCAGGGTGGGCGAAATCGCCTTGCCCAGGGCCTCGTCATTGTTGATCCGCTCGATCAGTTGGGGAATACCATCAAAACGCAGAACGGGATTGAACAGCACCAGAGCATTTGGCTTGGAGGAGACCTTCGTATCCTCACCTTCGGCATCCAGCCCCGGTGTCAAAGCCGTACAAGCGGCGATGTGCCCGCCTGCCGATCCACCGGCGGCAACGATCCGGTCTGGATCGATGCCGAGCTTGGCGGCGTTCTTCCGCACCCAGCGGATAGCACTCTTGGCGTCCTCGACGCATTCCTTTGGCGTGACGCCGTGCCGGGACTTCACCCGGTAGTCAGCCCGGGCCGCCACCATGCCCCGGCTGGCGAGGTGATTCGCCTGGGGCTCGAACTGCTGTATCCTTCCTCCCGTCCAGCCGCCGCCGAAGAAGAACACAATGGCCGGTCGCTTGTCGGCCGCCTTCCAGCCGGGCGGAAAGTGAACGACGATCTCCAGGTCAGCCTGCTTCACCGTCTTGTAGGTGAGAGATTTGGTCAGCGTGCCCCTGGGCCAGTCTGCCGCTCTAGCCCGTGGGACGACAAGTGCGGTTGTGACACAAACGGGCAGCCCGATCAGCAGAAACATTGCAGCTTTCATGGCTCGCCTTTCTTCACCTCTTACCAGCGATTCCCAACTCGTCGGCATGGGGTCTCAGGGCGTCGATGAGGAACTGTATGTGTTCGTCGAAGTCCACGCCCAACAATTCGGTGCTGCTCCGCATGATCTCTCGATCCACCTTGGCGGCGAACGCTTTGTCTTTCAGCTTCTTCCTGACGCTCTTCGGTTCCAGCGTGGCAATCCCGTCTGGCCGCACCAAGCAGCAGGCGATGACGAATCCAGCCAGTTCGTCACACGCCAACAGCGCCTTGTCCATCTGGCTCTTCGGCGGGAGGCCCCACTTGGTCTGGTGAAACGACACGGCGTAGGCGATTTCTTCTGCGCCCTGATCTCGCAACCAATCCACGATCCGTTTGGGATGCTCCTCGGGCCATTGGTCGTAGTCGGCGTCGTGCAAAAGGCCGGTGATGTCCCAGACTTCCGGGTCTGCGTTCTCGCCGTATTTGGAGACCGCCGCTCGCATCACGATCTCGACGGCTCGGGCATGGTTCAGGAGCGAGGGGTTGGCCGTCCAGGCTTGGAGTTGTTGAATCGCTTGGTCATGCGTGATGGGCATGGCAATCTTCCTTGTGGGAAACGGCTAACGCACCACTTGAACTCTACTCAACGGATACCACCCGTCGTCGGCCCGGCCCTTGATCCCCAGTCGCACAACCGGCTCCTCACTCTTCTCTCCCACCACGGCGATAGAGAGGCTGTACTCGCCAGGTGCAGGATCGCCGGGCATGGGTATCGTGTCCCGAAGCTCGTTGACATCCCCTGGCGGGAGGTCGGCTGGTTGCTTGAAGAACTCCTCGGTGAATAACTCGATGGAACCTGGGAGCCACTTGTTCACGGTAATGTCGCCAACGAACACTCGCTGTCGCCCTCCTTCGCCAGTCAACCGGCAGGCCACTCGGTACGGCTTGTAGCACGGAGCCGATCCGACATTCTGCCACTTCATCCTCAGCTCCAGCTTGCCACCTGCCTTGACCGGTGACGGATGCCTCAATTCCTTCAGCACCAAGCGGTATCCCAGCCGCCGGAGGAACCGCTCCAGTTCTTGCCGAAACTCCTCGTTGTCTGGCAGCCGCCCGGACTTGCCGCTGAACAAGCTGCCGTGGCAGGCCAGCCCGTAGTTGAAGATCCAGCGAAGGGGCCAGCCCTTCTCGGCAAACTCGGCTACGGCACGGGGAGGCTCATAGGCAACGGGGCCGGTCTTCCAGGCGTCCCGCACCTTGGTTTCCCGAATCCAGGTCGGATAACCGTGCCGCATGTGATTCCAGGTCGGGGAAAAGCTGCCCAAATCGCCCATGGAGTCGGCCCGCCAGCCTGCGCCGTGCTGGGTGGCGTAGGTCGTGCATTCTCTTCCATTGATGAGCATCACCAGTGGCGTTCGCTTGAAGGAGGCCAGGTAGGCGTCCGCCACCTTCATCCGGTTCTCGAGGGTCGGCAGCTTGCAGCTTTTCGAGCCGCTCAAGTGCCACTCGCCCCACCAGCCGATGGAACCCAGATCCAGATGGTCGAGGTCGGGATGGCCGTCGTACCGCACGCCGAGGCGCTTGATGAAATCAAGGTGGCGATCCAAGACAACCGGATCGTCCATGTCGGGAATGGGGAGTGGTGAGACGCCATCGTGGTCGGCGATGAGTTCCCGACCGCCGACCTCCTTGAGCCAAGCGGGGTGGTAGGGACGGCCCTTGTAGGTCGAACAGCACATCACCCGGAACGCCAACTTCTGGCCCGAGTCGTACGTTTCCTTCAGCACCTTATCCAGGAAAGCGTGGTCGATCTTCCCAGGCTGGGGCTCCAGTTCACGCCATCCCCAGCGGGCATAATGGACAGTCGAGGGAATCCAGGAGGGCAAGTTCTTGTCCTGCTTGCTGGTGCGGTGGAAGGTCTCCCAGCCCATGCCTGGGTTCGCCAGGATCTCGTCGGTCTCCTCTGGAACGACGGTAATGACCCTCTTCTCCTCCTGGCCTGTGGCCAGGGAAACGGACAAGACGGTCAGCACGGACGCTAGCCAGTTGGTTCTCACCTGCGGGCACTCCCTGTCTTACAGTCGCTATTGTTGCTTCCTTCGAGCGTTCTCCTCCTGCCTGCTCGCCTCGTACCGGGTCCACTCGGCGGGCACCAGCCCGAAATACGCCTTGCGGTCCTCGTCCGTGATCTTCTGCTTCTTCACGACTGCGGGCACACCTTCGGCGAAGCTGTTAGCGAGGATCACCTGATCGAAGTGGGTAGCGCTACCGTTGGCCAACACCGCCCCTTCGCCCAGCCGGGTGTTGTAGTCGCAACAGGCGTTCAACCCTACAGCGGAGCGGTTCGCCATCTGGGTGCCGTGCATCGTGGCACCATGGTTGACCCAGCAGTGATCGCCGATGATCGACTTGTCGGGCACCTCGGCGGTTGACGAGCCTATCTTGGCGGGCCGACCGCCCTCGATGCACACGTTGTCGTAGATGTGGGTGTAGTTGCCGATGGTGTTCGTGCCCCGGATCGTCACGTTGCAGCGGATCAGCGAGTGGTGGCCGATGGTCACGTTGCCCGTGATGATCGTCCCGGCGTCGATCTTCGTGTAAGCGCCGACCTTGACCTTGCCTTCGAGGATCACGGAGGGATGGATGTCGGCAGTCGGGTCGATCTCCATCCCGCTCTTCGGTTTGGTCTGCTGTCCAGAAGTACTCAGGAGCAGCGCTGTCCCGAGGAGGATGAGCACCCCTATGAAAGCAGCTACCCGGATCATGATCCTCTCCCATTACGGGTCCGAAAGACCTTCCGCAACTTCACGGTCGTCATTGTACCGGTCGGCTGTCAAGCATGGTAGAATACGGGGCAACGGCCCATCCAATCCTCAAGAACCGGTCAGCCATGACGACATCGCTGGGCAAAGGGCGCATCGCAAGCCTCGTTCTCGGGCTCTTGGCAGCGCTATTCCAGTCCCACCCGGCCGATGCCCAGCACCACATCTGCTGGGGCGATATGCACGGCCACACGGCTCTCTCCGATGGCAAAGGGATCTGGTTGGTGATCGTCACTCCCTTGACCCCATTGTTCCCCGTCACGATGGCGTGCTTGAGTCCCTTGCCGAGCAGGATCGAGGGCTCCGGGGTGCCGAAGCTGCATCCCTGGACCTGGAGTTTGCCACCGTCCGCCTCAACCAGGGCCTTGCCGGGGTTCTTCGGCCGCCCGCTGCTGAAGTAGCAATTGCTACGTAGACTACGCTTTCGGCGATTTCCTCGTCGGTCGTCCGGAATACCTCCTGGACCACGTCCTCGACGTCTTCCCTCCGTAGGCCGACTCCTCAGCACCAAACGTAGACCAGAGGTCGCGGACGGCCAGAAAGGAATCAGGCGGCCGGCGAGAGTGACCCTAGCTTGGCCCGTGGCCTTGTGCCGGCGATTAGAGTACCGGATTCCAGGGGAACCTTCGGCGAGACCTGGGAAATCCTGCCGCTTTACGATCCCCGGGCGGCCCGGGAGCACATCCGCCAATTCCTCAAGACGGACCTGGAGCACGTAATCGCCAACGCCCTCTACGGCGATGATCCCTCCAAGCCGGTTCGTCTCATCGATTACGGATCGTCGAACAGCCACCTGGAACTCCGCCGGGGGTATCCCTACAACCATGTCATGCCTGACCTCAACGGTCGGCGCTACGCGAATTACCTGATGGCCTCTCGCCCGGCCGATCTCGCCGGCAAGCCTGCGCCGCACCTTCGCCAGCGCGCGGAATCTCTCAAAGTCCTGCTCAAGCAAGCGCTTTGGAGCCCGCGGACTCGGTGGTTCGACTTCCGCGACGCCCAAGGACGAACAGACACCCGCTGGACCGTGCAGGTGTTCAAGCGCTTCAGAAGCGGGGTCTTGGACGGCGAGCAAGAGGCGGGTCTGCTCGGTCACCTGAACGAGCGCGAGTTCCTCTCGGAGTTCGGCCTGCACAGCCTTTCCAAGACCGACATCGCCTAGGATCCGGCCGACATCGACAACGGGGGGCCGGGGTGTTGTACGAGCTTCCCGCCGCAGATTGTGGAGCGGCTCTACAAGTCCGGCTATGCGGGGGCCGGAGGCTGCCAGCCGATAGACAGGCTCCATCATCTACATCCGCATTCCCAGGTGGGAACCTCGGATCGGGGGTATGTTTGGTGCTCGGTCGCGGGTTTGGAGGCAGCGAGCCCCAGAGACAGTAAAGCCGGACTCACTGGCCACAATAGCATGTCAGGGCGAGAGAACCGAGTGGGCTCTTGCGGAGCGCGTGTTCCGGAACAAAACCACCCGGGCGTTCCCGCACCGGCGTCTCAAGAATCGGTAACTCATTGAGAACGCTACTGCCATGGACATCGTCGCGATTGCCAGCAGTGTGCGCCGACGTGCCGAGACTGCGATCCCGAAGGCTGCTTGTCCCGTTACAGCAATCGTTCCCGGCCTTTGGTGTTCTCTTCGTCTACGCACTTTGGTCTCCCTTTTCCCCTCAGACGAGTTTCTTGGGAAGGAGACCACTATTTCGCGGCAGGCAGCAGCTCGATCTCGCCAACCTGGGCCGCGTTGGGATACTGCGGATTGGCCGAGACCCGGATCACCAGGCGGAAGGTATCGGTCTCGACCGGTCCCACGTCGAACCGTGAGGTGCGGCTCTCTTTGCTGTCGGTGCGCTCGAACACCCGCTGAAAATCTTTCTGCCCGGCCGGGACCATCAGTCCCTCGAAACTGACGCCGTAGCCCTTGGGGTCGGCCCAGTGGATGATAACGCGGCCGATCTGCGCCGGCTTGGGCAGTTTGATTTGGACCCAGTGGGGGTGTGGCGTTTGGATCGAGGAGTGCCATCGCTCACGCTCGAAGGTGTCGCCGTAGAGCCCGTCGATCACCTTGGGGGTGCACCCCGGCTCGCGGTCCAATTCGCTGTCGGAGCTGGCCTGGGCGCCCTTCGAGGCAAGGGCCAGGTCCGCGCGATCGACCCGCTTCATCGCGTGCCCCGGCTGTCCGCCCGGCCCGACCAGGGTCATCGGTACGCTAAGCGTTCGATCGGGCAGGGTGACCAGGAGCTTCATCGGATAGGCCCTCGGCTCGACGTTTTCGGCCGTGAGCACCAGTTCGATGCTCTGCGCCGCCCGGGGCGCCAGCGCGACTTCCGGCGGCAGCCTGGCGGCCTTCCAGTCCTCGGGAAGATCGGCCAGCGAGAGCTTGTAGGTCTGGCCGCTGGCCGAGAGGTTGCGAAGCGTGATGCCGAGGCCGCGGGGGCCGGGCTTGGCCACCAGCGGCTCCTCGCGGTAGTCGATCGTCACTTGGACCTCCGGCTCGTTCCAGACCACTTCCCAACGAGGAATCGTCCACAGGGCCTTTGCGGCGGCCGGGTCGGACAGCTTCACCTCCCCCACCCTCCGCAGGTCCGTGGGCCGGTCCGGCACGATCGCCACCGGTGCGGCGTTGGCCGCCAGGATCTTCTTGGTCATCGCGACCGTCCGGTCGGTGAACTCTTCAAGGTCTTTGGGCATGGGGAACCCGGACACGGCGATCGGCTTGATCGACTTGCCGATCGGCTCGATCCAGTCGCGGGGAATGATCTTGGTGCCGTGGAGGATGCCGAGGATCGAGCCGATCGCCGCTCCGGTGGTGTCGGTGTCGTCGCCGCAGTTGACCGCCGCACACAAGGTCTTGGCGAAATCCTCCTCGCCATAAAGCCAACCGACGAGGATGAAGGCAATGTTGCGGGGCGACTGGAACCAGCCGGAGGCGTATTTCTGACGGTCTTCGCTGGCCTCGATGACCGCCTGGCGGGCCTCGGCCCAGGTCTTGCCCTCGCGCTTCGCTTCGGTCGCCGCACGGATGGCACGGGCCAGCGTGGAATCGGCGGGGATCATCGAAAGGCCGATGGCGATGAGCCGGTCGCGCTCATGCTCCACAAACGCAGCACTTTCGAGGGCGGTGAGGAACACCGAGGCCATCGTGCCTTCGGCCGCGCCGTGATCGACGCAGGCGTCTTCCCTCGCCATTCTCACGGCCAGGGCGGGACAGCCGGGCGCCAGGCATGCCCAGATCTCGGTGCGGCAAAAGGCCCCATTGCTGTGCTTCCACTGGGCGTTGTCGAATTCTCCGGAGATCGGGGGCAACAACCCGGCACGCATGTTCCGCTTGCCCACCCCGTACTCGTTCCAGTCGACCGGCACGTACTTGAGCCAGTACTCGCCGAGGATCCGTGCATCCACGCGGCCCTGCTCCTCCAGGGCCTTGAGCCAGAGGATCTGCAGGTCCAGATCGTCGTTCGGCGAGGGATTGGCAACCCTCTCGCCCCGCTTGAACTGCTGGTAATAAGTCAGCTTGTGCGGGCCGTGCTGACCCTCGACGGGCATGCCCAGGGTCCCGCCAATGCACTTGCCCTGCCAACAGGCCAGGATGCGATCGTGGAATTCCGCCTCGTTCAGGGTTACGACAGGCCGATCGGCCGCACGGGCGGCGCAGAGCGAGCCAATCGCCGCCATGCACCACACCAAGAACAGTCGCTTCGTCGAGCCGTAAAATCTCACGTGCAATCGCAAGTCGTTCATCTCCTCTGTCGGGTTCTCCATCCGGTGTTCCTCATTTCGACTCCGCTCGGATACGATCCGAGCAGCGATCGTCCCCCCATGTTAACCAAGGGGCCCGCGACCTTCCAGTTGGCGAGCTGATTCCGCGCCCACGATTCAGTCCCTCGGGCGGTCCTGCTGATGCTCGCCGGCCTCTCCAACCGAGGCCAAGGAGTCTGTCCCAAGAAGCCGTGGTATTATAAGACGACTCTGAAAGCCAGACGTGCGGGCATCGAGGTGCCACGCAGACCGATTTGGGGAATCGATGGTCCGCCATCCAGTCCGCAGAGACATCGCTCGCCTCAAACCGTCGGCCGAGGACCAAGGCAAGCCGGTAGGGGTGTCGGGACTCACGATACGATGGGAAGAGGGGAAAAACCGTTCGCTGCCGTGGCAGCGTTGGGGGGGGATTGGGAGTGTCGCAACAGCTCTTGCGACGGGATTCAGGGGGGGAGATCGGCGTCGCTGGTTGACATGCCCGCGGTTTGTTAGGCAAAATCGGGGCGTGTAATGCCTGGAACGTACCCGGACAGAGGCCAGATGAGAAATCTCGGCTGGAGCGCGTGAGCACATACCGCGATGCGGGAAGACTGAACAGGAGGAAGAATCATGGCCGCAGAACTCACCCGGCGGGACTTCGCCAGAGCGGGCCTTGCCACAACGCTCGGTGTGGCTGCCGGCGCGACAGAGAAGCTGTCCGAGGCTTCTGCCTCGGCGGAAAGGGTGTCGGCAAAGGGGCCCTCGGCACAATCAGGAGCTGGTCTCCGCCCGAATCCTGGCGAACTCGGCCGTGAGAGAAAAGCCGGGAGAGAAACCATGACCGGGGCCGATCTGGTGGTGCGACAGCTCAAAGCGCAAGGTGTCTCGTTCGTCTCGACCTTGTGTGGCAACGGCCTGGACCCGTTTTACGTTGCCTGCAAAAGGCACGGATTGCGGCTGGTCGATGTGCGCAATGAACAGGCTGCCGGCTACATGGCCGATGCGGTGGGCCGTTTGACGGGCCGCGTGGGAGTCTGCTCCTCCTCCAGCGGCGTGGCCCACGTCAACGCGCTGACTGGTCTGACGAACGCCTACTTCGATGGGTCGCCGGTGCTGCTGATCACCGGGGCCAGCGAGAGCCGCACGGCGGGCATGGGAAACTTCCAGGACCTGGACCACGTGGCCCTGGCCCGGCCCGTGTGCAAGCTGGTCCAGCGCGTGGACCGGCCGGAGCGGATCGCCCTGGCGGTCCACGAAGCCGTGGCGACCGCTCAAAGCGGCCGGCCGGGACCGGTGCACTTGTGCATCCCTTCCGACGTGCTGCAGGCATCGGTCAACGAGGCAGATGTCGAGCGCTGGCTTGCGGAAGCAAAGAGCCGCCAGGCGGCCGGCGGGACCTCGGCCAAGGGGAGCGCCGCGACACCGCCCTCTGCCGCCGACTCCGATCTGGTTCGCGAGGCCGTGGACGTGCTGGCCCGCTCCCAGCGCCCGCTAGTGATCGCAGGCAGCGGGGTGTTCTACGCCCGCGGGGAAGAGTCGCTCGGGCGCCTGGCCGCAGCGGTCGGCGCGCCGGTCGTCACGCCCATCTGGGATCGGGGTTCCGTGAGCCGGCCGATGCCGGAGTTCCTCGGTGTGATCGGCGCCGCCAGCGGCGGTCCCGCGCTATTGGCCGACTCGGACGCGATCGTGTTGGCCGGCGCCCGCGTCGATTATCGCGTAGGCTACATGAAGCCGCCGGCGATTTCGGCCAAGGCCCGCGTGGTACGCGTCGACCGCGAGCCGGGCGAGATGAACCAGGGTGTCTCGCCGGACGTGGGACTGTTGGGTGACGTGGGCGTGGTGCTCGCACAATTGTGTGACGAGTGGCAGCGGCGACACCCGGCGGCTCGCACCGGCTGGCTGCGCGAAGCGCAGAAACGCAATGCCCAGTATCGCGCTCGGTGGGCCAGATCACCGGCGGCGCCGCCGATGACAGGCTGGCACCTCGTTGAGGCTTTGCGCCCCGTGCTCACCGAGGACCTGGTCTTTCTCATCGACGGCGGCAACATCGGCCAGTGGGCACACGTGCTTCTGTGGGACCGGTACCCCGGACACTGGCTGACCTGCGGGGCCAGCGGCGTGGTCGGCTGGGGCCTGCCCGGCGCGATCGCGGCCAAGCTCCTCTATCCGGACCGGCCGGTGCTGTTGCTGTCGGGCGACGGGGCGATCGGGTTCACCATCGCCGAGTTGGAGACCGCGGTGCGGCACCGGGTGCCCCTGGTCGTCGTCGTGGCAGATGACGAAGCGTGGGGAATCGTCGCCAGCGGACAGAAGCGGTCGCTGGGCGAGCCGATCGCGAGCCTCCTGGGGCCGGTGGATTATGCGAAGGTTGCCGAAGGCTTCGGCGCCCGCGGCGTCCTCGTGCGGACCCCTGATGAGCTTACCGTGGCCACCCGCCGGGCGCTCACCGCCGGGGAGCCGACGGTGATCGAGGTGCCGCTGGCTCTTTTGGGTCCGGCGGACTCGGCCTGACGTGCCCTCCCCAACCGGGAAGTGACACACCGCCTGCCGTCCGGAGGCAATTCCGCGATCGTGAGGGATCGGCAGCCGCCGTCGGCGGCGGCCGCGCAACCCGGCGGCCAAGCGTTCGACGCACTCCGACCACTCTTGGGGACATCGGTACTGGGCCAAATCCGTTCTTGCGGCGGACGCCTTCCGTTGCTAACATGGAGACGCCTTCCGAAGACGGAGGATAAGGCCCTCTTACCAACCCATTAGCCACCAACTTGCATCCCAGGGGTAATCTGTGTTCCATCCCATCCCCGAGCCCAACAGCGATGGTTTCTCCAGTCGCCGCCGGTTTCTGAGGGCGACCGGTGCTTGGACAATTGGGGCGGCGTTTGCAGGGGCTGCGCGGGCGGCGGGCGCCGAGAGCGCGGCCGCTGGAAGGGAGCGCTCGTCGGGAGGCGCTGCGGAGAAAGAGGCCCCGCTCATGCAAATCGGCATCCTCCTGGGCACCTTCTCGCGACCGACTATCGAGGCGAGGTTGGATGCCGCAAGAGCCAATGGGCTGGTATGTGCGCAATTGAGCATGGACTGCGCCGGCATGGCGCCGATGCCCGATCGGATCGCCCCGGAGCTTGCCGAGGGGATCCGTCGCGCGGCCGATGGCCGCGGCATCGCGCTGGTGTCGCTGCACGGCACCTTCAACATGTGCCATCCCGACGCGGACGAGCGCCGGGCGGGCCTGCGGCGCCTGCAAGTCCTGGTTTCGGCGTGCCAGCGGCTCGGCACGTCGAAGATCCACATCTGCACGGGGACGCGCGACCGCGCCAACATGTGGCGGCGTCACCCGGACAACGATTCACCCGAGGCCTGGCGCGACATGGTCGCTTGCATCCGCGAGGCGGTCGAGATCGCCAAGCAAGCGGAGGTGATCCTGGCCTTCGAGCCGGAGGTCAACAACGTCGTCGATTCGGCGAAGAGGGCCCGGCGCCTGATGGACGAAATCGGCTCGCCGCACCTGAAGGTCACCATGGACGCCGCGAACATCTTCCACGCCGGCGAGCTGGCCCGGATGAACGAGGTCCTGGACCAGGCCTTTGCGCTGATCGGCAAGGATATCGTCCTGGCGCACGCCAAGGACCTCAGCCGCGACGGCGACGCGGGCCACGAGGCCGCGGGACGCGGGAAGCTCAATTATGACCTCTATCTCTCGCTCCTGGACGCCTACGGGTTCCACGGGCCGCTCTTGCTGCACGGACTGAGCGAAGCCCAGGTCCCCGGCTGCGTGGCCTTCCTCCGCGAGAAGCTCGCCCGCGTGGCTTCCGCGCGTCCCAGACCCGCCCGCGGTTCGGGCTGATCCACCTCAATGATTACGGCGACGCGATTCCCTGGGGCAGAGACGCTCGCAGCCAACCGCTGGCCGGGGGCATCGAGCATCAGAGCCGCCCGAGGGACTGAATTCTGCTCGGGGAATCGGCTCGCCCATTGGATAGTCACGTTCCACTCTGTTAACATGGGAAAGCGTGGCTGCTCGGAGCGTATCCGAGCGGAGTCCCAATGGCAAATGTGGGATTAGGGTTCAGGGTTCAGGGTTCAGGGTTTAGGGTTCAGAGCCGGGCCGTGTCGGCCCGGTCAGCCGCCGCGCTGGCGCGGCGTGCGTTCAGTCGCCACGGAGCATTGAACCATGCGCATGAACTTGGCACTGCTTGTTCTGTGTCTGGCCGTTTCGCCCGCGCTGGCCGGGCCGCTGCAAAACGTCAAGGTCCTGAACGACCGCGCGCCGGATTGCTCGTCGCTGGAGTCGATCGTCCGTTCGGTCACGCGCGGCTGCAAGACCGACGACGAAAGGGTCATCGCCATCTACAACTTCTGCCGCTACATCGAATACCACCACGCCTATCCCAACGAGCCCGGCGGCATCTCGGCCCTCAAGTTCATCCACGTCTACGGCTGGGGCCTTTGCGGCGGCGAGCACACGGTCCTGGCCGCCCTCTGGGAAAAGGCCGGATACCCGTGGCGCTACCGCGGCTGGAGCAGTCCCGGCCACACGACCGTCGAGGTCTCCTACGGCGGGCGCTGGCACTACCTCGACACGTTCTTGAAGTTCTACGCCTGGATGCCCGACCCCCAAGCCCCCGGCGGACGCACCATCGCCGGCCAGGAGGACATCCGGGCCAATCCCGCCTTGCTCTCCGAGGGATTCGTGATGGACCAGGAGCGCAAGGTTTGCTATCACAAGGACAACCGCTTCGGCTACGCGGCCGGCACGATCCACTGGACCGCTCCCGCGTTCCTCGTCTGCGGCGACGACCTGCCGGGCATCGCTCAAGGCATCGCCAGCAGCCGCAATGCCGGCAGCCCGCGAGGCTGGGGCGCAATCAAGTTCGACGACCCGGACTATTCCAGCGCCGTCAGTCTCGGCGTGGGCTACGCCCTGACGCTCAACTGGAGCCGGGTCGAGGACGGCTACTACTTTGCCGGGAGCAAACGGCCTCCCGGCCACTCCTGCGGCGACAAGGACTACCGCAACTGCCCGGTCTCGGGCCCGCCCCTGGAGCCCTACCGCGAGCTCAACCCGGCCCGCTCGTGGTCCAACGGCACGCTGGTGTTCAAGCCCGATTTCCAAAGCGCCGCTTTCACGGCCAGCCTCCAGGAGGTCAAGAACGTGGTGTGGCGCGGCGGCACGCTTCGCGCGGAGGACGAGTCGCGGCCGGCCCAGTTTGTGATCCCCATGGCCTCGCCCTACGTGATCGTGAAGGCGTCGGGCAGGATCGCCAGCGAGGATGCCAAGACCGAGGTGTCCCCGGACGGCAAGACGTGGCAGCCCGTGGACCTGCAGGATTTCAGCAAGGCGGTGGTGGGCAGGTATCGGTGCGGGGTGCGCGTGACGTTCAGGAAACCGATCTCCGCGATCGAGCTGACGAGCCTCGTCGAGCACAATCAGGAGGCCCTGCCCTACCTCGCGCCGGGCGTGAACAAGATCGCGGTCAGTGCCGAGAACCCCGC
>Ga0153916_10001125_pt1 | contig 18881 bp, 15 predicted proteins | sample Opewatmetagenome_FD_109642 | JGI IMG/M metagenome (GOLD analysis project Ga0153916, IMG submission 109642) | Freshwater wetland microbial communities from Ohio, USA - Open water 3 Core 3 Depth 4 metaG | ecosystem: Environmental > Aquatic > Freshwater > Wetlands | place: USA: Ohio, Lake Erie... | reverse complement strand
CGGCGGCGGGCAGGGATCGCCGCGCTCGCGATGGCCGGGCAAGAGGGGGCAGATCTCCTCACACTCGACGCACCAGGTGGTCTTCGTCTCCTGGATTCAGAAGTCGATGGCGCAACGCATCTCGAAGATGTCGAGGTTCCCGTCTTTGAGGGTGCGGCTGGAGGTGACGTTGTAGGTGTCCTGGGAGTGGACGTAATTCCACATGACCTTGGTGTACGGGTTGAGGTACCAGCTCAGGCCGATGGTGTGCTCGGCGGCCCGGCCGGCGCCCTTGACCGCCAGGTCGTCGAGCATGTCGATGTAGGAGAAGCGGTAGGCGACTTCCCAGGCGCCCCGGCCGGTCTCGATGGCACCGTCGCCGGTCCGCACGCGGAAGAAGTTCTCAAACGGCCGGACGCGGTCGAAGACGCCGAGTTTCCGGTTGTAGGGCCGGCTCTCGCCGGTGAGGAAGTAGCTGACGTAGGCGTAGGTGCCGTAGAAGTTGCTGGACTCGCCGCCGAGGCGGTTGACGGTCATGCCGAAGAACTCCGACTGGACGGAGAGCGGGCCGAAGACCAGGGCCGCTTCCACACCCACCACGTGGGAGGCGTCCACGTCGGTGAGGATGAAATTGACGACCCCCGGGCCGAAGGCGGCCTCGGGCCGGGCGGCGAAGGTCGCGATGTGGTCCGGGGCGGAGCGGTAGGCGTAGGCCAGCCCGGTGTGGAACAGGCCGCGCCCGCCGCTGGGCTCGTCGTACCAGGGGAGGTACGTGGCCCGCATCGTCAGATCGAGTCCCCAACGGTCGAATTGGAACGTCGCCGGCTGATCGAACCCGGTGTGGTTGGTGAACGTGCCGATGGCCCAGGTGGCCCGCTCGTTTTCGGTCCAGTTGAAGGCCATGAGGCCGTTGTTCCGGCCGGGAACGAAGGCCCCCTCGTCGTCGATCGAGCGTTCCATGAAGGTGGTGTAATTGTCGCTGATCAATTGGTCCAGTCCGAAGCACTCCTTGAAGTGGCCGACGCGGACGTTGCCCAGGAGCGGAAGCTCCTGCACCTGGACGTACACGTCCTTGAAGGCCGTGGACTGATCCTTGGAGTTGATCAGAGAGTCCACGCCCCGGTTGGCAAAATCCATCTCGAAGATGTAGTCGACCACGTCGAAAGCCTCGCCCAACAATGCGATCCGGGCGCGGCGGAACCCGACGGCGTTGGGGACGTCGCCGAACTGCGCCGTGCTGGTCGCGTCCTGGCTGAAGCTGGCGATGTCGAAGTGGATTCGGCCGCTGGCGGCGACCAGCGGCTTGCTGGCGGCCAGCTTTTTGGCCGCCGCTTCCAGCTCGGCGCTCCGTGCCAGGCGCTTCTCGAGCTCGTCGACGCGGCGGGCCAAGTCGCTGGGGAGGGGCTCGACGGCCGCGCCCGGACCGCCCGGTGCGGGTGGGGCGGGAGGTGGTTGGAGGGGGGCGATCTGGAGCGGGTCGCCGGGGGTCTGGTCTTCCGGCGCCCGTCGGGCGACAGGGTCCTCTGGCCCAGGCCCTTGGCCGTCCTGGCCCCACGCGCTGGACGCGACCGCCGCCAGTGCCACGGCCAGCATGCAGACGGACCACTGAGGAATTCCCCGATGCATTGATTTTCCCCTGGACAATTGCGCAACTCGGTGGACCGGCCTGGCGTCCGGGGGCCTCCACCGAGCGGAAGTCGGCACAACGGTCACAACCGGCCTCTTCCGTAGAGTTAGATCGAAGCGAACATCAGGGAACTTTGTCAGAAAAGGCATGCATGGTGCGTCCCGCAGGGTCATTGGGGGCGGCGATCCGGCACTTCCGTTACGTCCGGACCATTCGGAAGAACCGGCCCCCCGGACACCTTTGCCAGACCTCAGCGTTTGCGCCACCGGATCGGGGCTGGGGTCGATGGGGCGGCGGCGGAGAACAGGGATTCGAAGTCGGCGATCGTCGCGAGGTGCTTCTGTCGGCGTTCACGCACCCCCTCCCAAAGGGAATAAGCCCCGGCCAGGATGATGCCCATACCACCCGCCACCAGAAGGATCACAGGCTGGAAGGCCTCGGCCGCAAGGACCATTGCCATCGCCGAGGCCGTGAGCCGAATTGCCCCGTTGAGGAAGACCATGATTCCCATGTAGCGGCTGGTGTCCTCTCCCGGGCGGGCAAAATGGGTGACTCCGATCTGCCACCACAGCACCCACTGTCCGCCCTGCACGGCCCCCCGCAGGAGCCGCCCCGCCACGGGTAGGAGCACGAGTGCCGGCGGGAACACCGCGGCATACCAGGGCGTGGCGGCCAGGAGCAAGGCATCCAATCCCCAGCCAAAGCGGATCCACGCCCAGGCCAGCCAGGGATTGGTGCGATCGAACCAACGGCCCACCAGCCCGGTCAGCGCGAACGCCGTCACCGCCGGGATGACGTGCATCAACAGCGCCGATCCCACGTAGCCGTAACCGAGCGTCTTCTGAAGAAAGGCCCAGGTCAAAGGGAAGTAGAGCATGCCGCAAAAGCCGTCGACGAAACACGTCAACAGGTAGCGGCGGTACCGCGCGTCGCGCACGACGACCGACGCGGCCTGGCGGAAGTTCTCGAAGACCTCGGGCCGCAAATCGCGGCGGCACGCCTGCGGGTCCTCGTTGACGCGAATCTTGCGGAAACAGAGGAAACTGGAGAGACTCAGCGCGCCGGCCAGGAGGATCAGGCCCTGGACCAATGCCATGTTGTCGGCCCGGGCACTCTGGAGCACCACGGCGGAGGAGAGACTCGCCACGACAAACGACAGCGAGGACCATTTCCGCACTTCGCCCGTGGCCAGACCGCGGTGGGTCACCGGGTAGTTCAGCCGCAAGATCGCCGTGATCGCCGGCCGCGTGACGATCTCGAACATCGCGCTGATGCCGAACAGCGTCAGGAACCAGAAGGCACTCCCCGTCGCCATGGCCATGCCCAGGGCGCAGCTCGCACAGGCAACTCCCGGATAGAAGACAAACGGCATTTTCAGCCGGGGGGCCATCCAGCTCCCCAGGTAGAGCGTGGCGAGCATGCCGATTCCCGAGTACAGCTCGCGCAAGGGCAAGTGCCAGGTCTGGGCCGATAGCGCTTTCAGCGCCACCATGGGCGCGTTGAGCACGATCCCCCCGGCGGCCGCGTCCAGCAGGGCGTACGCCAGATGGAACCGGAACGTGCGGCGGGCGTCGGCGGGCAGCTCGGGGGCCTGGAAGAACCTGGCGATCTTCCCCCCCACCGATCGGATGATCCGTTCGTCCATCGTGCCTTCGGCCCCGCCGCCCAATGACCGTGCGTGATCCCTACAGGCCGTCCCGCACCCTCCCTGAATCGTACCAACCGGTTCAGGCGTGCATTTTGTTCGCCGCGTCCAGGCCCGCGACCTTGTAGCATTCGGCGAGCGTGGGGTAGGTCTCGCGGTGAAAGAGCATCTTGAACAGGCCGCTGTCGTCGCCGAGGATCTGGCCGCGGGCGATTTCCCGGTAGCGGGCGATGCCGACCTCGTAGGGCACGCGTTGGCGGGTCAGCTCGTGCTCCGGGGAGCCGACCATCGAGATCTCGGGAATCGAGTAGATCCCGATGGGGAAATGCGCGGCCATCGGCAGCGCCTCGGCGCCGAACGCGAAACAGGCGGCCAGCCGCCCCTGCTCGCTGGAGGTGGCGGCCAGGCTGGGAAACCCGATCACGTCGCCGGCGGCAAGAATGTGAGGCACGCTCGTCTGGAAGTGCTCGTTGACGCGGAGGCGGCCGCGGTCGTCGGCGGTCAGCCCGACCTTGTCCAGGTCCAGCTCCTTGGTCGCGCCGATCCGGCCGATTGCGAACAGGACCACGTCGGCCACGCGCTTGCCGAGCTTGGCGGCTTGAACCGCAGCCCTCTGGCCCGCCGGTCCGCTGCCAATACAGACCAGGTCGAAGTCGTACGGCATCACAACGCCTGCCGAGAGGTTGCCAGGGTCAGGCCGGCTTCCGGCTCCTCAATGCTACGGGCATGCCAGGCAATCGGCAAGGACGTGACACTTGGGGGGGGCATCGGCGCCCGGACCGTCGGTGGGGTTTGCTTTTCCGGGGGGTTTCGGAGACAATACTGTCAAAATCGCCCCCTGGTTTGCGAGGTACGATAGTAGGGGTGGCCCGGCCCACCCCCGGTTGCGCGACGAGAGAGCCCCCATGATCTGCGTCAGTATTGGCCGCGGACGGCACCGCCACATGATCGCCGAGCACAAGCACCTGGTCGAGCAGGGGGCAACGCTCGTCGAATTGCGGCTGGACTACATCAACGGCGAGGTGAACATCAAGCGGCTGCTCGCCGACCGGCCCTGCCCGGTCGTGGTCACCTGCCGCCGGGAGCGCGACGGCGGCAGGTGGGGGAAGCCCGAGGCCCAGCGATTGATGCTCTTGCGGACCGCGATTGCCGAGGGCGTGGAGCACGTCGACTTGGAGGAGGACGTCGCCGCGCAGGTCCCGCGGTACGGGAAGACCAAGCGGATCGTCAGTTTCCACGATTTCCGCAAGACCCCGGAGGACCTGGAGGCGATCCACCGGCGATTGGCCGGCCTGGATGCCGACGTCGTCAAGATCGCCACGATGGCCAACCATCCCTGCGACAATCTGCGGATGCTCCACCTCGTGCGCGACAGCAAGGTCCCCACGATCGGCATTTGCATGGGGGACATCGGCACCCCCACCCGCATCCTCTGCGGCAAGTACGGCGCGCCGTTCACCTACGCGACGTTCAGCGCCGAGCGGGCGCTTGCCCCGGGTCAGCTTAGCTTCGAGCAGATGAAGGACGTCTACCGCTACGACGAGATCAATTCGGGGACCGAGGTCTACGGCGTGATCGCCGATCCGGTGGGGCACAGCCTGAGCCCGCTGATCCACAATACCGCCTTCCGGGAGCTGAAGCTCAACAAGGTGTACCTTCCGTTTCGCGTGCCGCGGGAGGACTTGGCGCGGTTCGTGGCGGACGCCGCGGAGTTGGGCATCCGCGGGCTGAGCGTGACCATCCCGCACAAGGAGTCCGTCATCGAGTTTCTCACCCAGGCCGACGGCGCGGTCCGCGGCATCGGCGCCGCCAATACCGTGGTGTTCGACGAAAAGGAGCGCTTCGGCTACAACACCGACTACCGCGCCGCGATGGACAGTCTCGAGGAAGCCCTGGGGGGGAAGGACCGGGACGAGAGCCCCTTGAAGGGCAAAACGGCGCTCGTGCTCGGGGCCGGCGGGGTGGGCAAGGCGATTGCCTACGGGCTGGTGCGGCGGGGCGCCCACGTGACCGTTTGCGACGGCGACGGCAAGCGGGCCGCCGACCTGGCCCAGCGACTGCGGTGCCGCCCCATCGATTGGTCGATCCGCCAGGCCGCCGTGGCCGACGTGCTCGTGAATTGCACCCCCATCGGCATGCACCCGAACGTCGACGAGACCCCCTTCGGCAAGCTGCACTTGCGCCCCGCGATGGTCGTCTTCGACGCCGTCTACAACCCGGAAAACACGCTCTTGATCAAGGAGGCCCGGACCCGCGGCTGCAAGACGATCACCGGAGTGGACATGTTCGTCCGCCAGGCGTGCCTGCAATTCAAGCTGTTTACCAACCAGGACGGTCCGGCCGAGCTGATGCGGGAGGTCATCAAGCGCGCCACGTCGGCGGCCAGGATGGGCCAGAAGTAGGTCCCGCGACACACCCGGCGCGGCGCAAGTGCCGCCGCTATTGATCCTCAGAAAAGTAATGCCGCGTGTATCCTTCCGAGCCGGGGCGTGCCGCCCCGGCTTTTCCGGGCCGACACGGCCCGGCTCGGATTTGCCGAGGACGCCATTACTCTTCTGAGGATCAATAAACGGCCCGCTGCCCTCTGCCTACTGCCCTCCGCCTACTGCCCTCTGCCCTCTTCCCAAGCTCCATGAACATCACCCTCATCGGTTATCGCGCGACCGGCAAGACGACGCTCGCCCGGCTCTTGGCCGAGCGGCTCCACTGGGCGTGGATCGACGCCGACGTGGAGATCGAGCGGCGGGCGGGCAAGGCCATCGCGCGGATCTTCGCCGAGGACGGGGAACCGGCGTTCCGCGACCTGGAAGCGGCAGCGATCGCCGATCTGTGCCGGCAGACTCCCCTGGTGCTGGCCGCGGGAGGCGGCGCGCCGTTGCGGCCCGAGAGCCGCCAGGCAATGCGTGCTGCCGGCAAGGTCGTGTGGCTCACCGCACGGCCCGAAACCGTGCAGGCGCGGATGGCCGGCGATGCCACCACGGCCAGCCGGCGGCCCAGCCTCACCGATCGCGATGCCTTGGAGGAAATCGTCCATCTCCTGGCCCGCCGCGAGCCGATCTACCGCGAGGCGGCCGACCTGGTGATCGACACCGAGGGCAAGACCCCCGAGCAGATCGCCGCCGAGATCCTGGAGAAGCTCCACCTGACCCGTGCCCCCGGGGGGACCGTGTGAACCTGCTCCTTGCCATTCCGCTGGCGTTCCGGCTGGCCGGGCTGTTTGCTGTCGGGGCCCTGTTGGGAAGCCTGGCGAACCTGGCGATCTACCGGCTCGCCTGGCTGCGCCGGGCGATCAGCCCCTGGTCACCGCCGTTGCCGGAGGCCCCGCCGCGCCGCCGCACCGATCGATTGCCGCTGGTGGGCTGGCTCGGGCTGCGGCGCGAGGCCCCCTTGCACGGTCCGGGCTTCTGGGTCCGCCCGATGCTCCTGGAGCTGCTCGTCGGCCTGGGGTTGGCCGCGCTCTACTGGTGGGAAATCGGCCAGCAGGGGCTGTGGCGCCACGTCCCGCTGCCCCCCGGCCAGCTTCCCGCGGGCATCATCCATGGGCAGTTTCTCTGCCACGCCGCCCTGCTCTGGCTGATGCTGGTCGCCTCGGTGATCGACATCGATGAGCTAATCATCCCCGATGCCATCACGGTGCCCGGCACTCTGCTGGGGTTGGCGATCGCTGCCTTGTTCCCGTGGACGTTGCTCCCTGCTGGTTTGGGCGGGCACGGCTTCCTCCACGTCGCCGCGCCGAATCCCTGGCCCGCCTGGCTCCGCGGACTTCCCAACCTTGCTCCTTTGGCGATCGGGCTGGCGTGCTGGTGGCTCTGGTGCCTGGGATTGCTGCACCGCACCTGGTATTCACGCCACGGCTGGCGCCGAGCCGTCCAGCTCATGGTGGCCCGGCTCGTTCGCGCCCCTTCGACCCCACGGGTCCTCCTGGTTGGCGCGGCGGGGACCGGCGCGATTTCCGGCGTCTGGTTCTGGGGAGGGGTGCCCTGGATGGGCCTGCTGACGGCCCTGGTCGGAATGGCGGCCGGCGGCGGGCTGATCTGGCTCGTGCGGATCATCGGCCGGGCCGTGCTCCAACGCGAGGCCATGGGCTTCGGCGACGTCACGCTGATGGCAATGATCGGCGTGTTCCTCGGCTGGCAATCGTGCCTCGTCGTCTTCTTCCTGGCGCCGCTGGCCGGGCTGGTGATTGGGCTCGCCCTGCTCGTGTTGCGGCGGGAAAGCGTCATTCCCTACGGCCCGTTCCTTTGCCTCGCTGCCGCCGCAACGATCGTCGAGTGGTCGCCGATCTGGCAGAGGATCTCCCTCCCTTTGGGCATACTCGGCTCCCTTATCCCGGTCGTCGTCGCCGTGATGATGGTCGTCATGATCCCACTGCTGTGGATAGTCCGGGTGGTACGGTCGATCATCGTTCCTGAAAGGACCGAGTAGGTAGACGCACAGTTTCTTGTTCGAGTAACCAAGCGCCCCGCACGCTGGAGGGAACAACGGTCGGCTTGGGGGACCAAGATCGTGCGGGTCGGAGCGAAGAACAGGTATTCGTATGGCGGACGCCTGCACGGCACCCGCCGTGTGCCAACGTGCGGGGGGTGCAGGCATACCTGGCCGGTAGCATCCACACTGACCGACATGGAGACAGCGCGATGTGGCATGAGTTTCTCGCAAATCCGGGGAATATTCCCACGATTGCCATCCTGGCCGTCTTCTCCGTGGGAGCCGTCGCAGTCGTGATGGGTACTCTAACCCAGATCGTGAAAACCGTGGTCAAGCACCGCGAGCGGATGGCCAAGATCGAGCAGGGGATCGACCCGGACGCTGATCCCCCCAAGAGTGTCACTCCGTGAGACGCACCCGTCATCCCGCGTGCTAGACTTCTCCCGGGAGACTCGCGGAGCTTGCCCGGGGGTCCACACGTGCGACCGCTTTTCCAGACCATCACAGACCTTACGGCCGGGGCGGAAGCGCTTCGGGCCCGGCGTTACGGGGTGATCGAGGCCCAGGACGGGCGTTTCTACCGGGTGAGGCTCCGACCGTTTCCCAAGATCGGCTTTGTTCCCGAGATCCTCTTTCTCGGGGAGACCTATCACCGCCTCATGCGTGGTGACCGCTGCCTGCTGTACTACAATCAGCCGCGGGGCTATTCCAACTTCCTTGCCGTCAAGTATCTGGTTTCGGCCCGCGGCACGCGCCTGGCAACCGTTCAGCGGGCGCTGGAGGTCCTCGACGAGATCGCCCGGCTGAAGCGAGTCGACGCCCTGCTGTGCGACGTGGCGAATTGGCGGTTGTCGACCGCCATCATGACCCGGTGGGGCTGGGAACCCCACTGCCCTTCCCGTTGGCACCGCCATTTCATCCGCCGGTTCTACGGAGAATACCCCCTGCCAGCGGAGTGGATTCCCCGGGAGAGGGAGGTTGTGGGGGTGTGAATCTGGGCTTGTCGGGCCCTGGCGACCTTGCTACCATCCGGCCCTTCTGCCGCGGCAGGTCTCGTCTTGGTCTCCCACCAGGAGAGCGGTGCTGTGCGACATCTCGCCCCCGCGCGGTGGCTCGTCGTCTTGCTCCTCCCGGCGTTGCCGGGCTGCGCCGAGAATTCGCTGGTGCTCAAAGGGCAGCTCGACAAGTTCCAGCAGCAGCAAACGGCCCTTTCCCGGCAGAAGGACGACCTGCAGAATCGGGCCAGCACCTTGGACCGCGACAACCAGGAACTCATCGCCCGGCTCACCCAGGAGAAGCAGCGAGTCAAGGTCTTGGAAGATCAGCTCGGCGTGCTGAGGAACCAGCTTGCCGACAACAATGCCCAGCTCGCCCGGCTCCGCGAAGACAAAAAGAGCACCGACCAGAAGGTTCAGGCACTGACCGCGTCGCTCCAGCGGCAAGGCGGAGCGCCGATTGTTCCCAACAACAGCCTCTTGCAGACCCTGCCGGCAATCAATCTCCCGGAGGTCTACGTCCGCCGCGACGGGGACGTGATCCGGGTGGAATTGCCGGCTCATCGGCTGTTCGAGCCCGGCAACAACCGGCTCCTTCCCGGGGCAGCCCAGTTGCTTAGCGCGGCCGCAGCGGAAATCCTCCGCAGCTATCCCTACCAGATCCTCGGCATCGAGGGGCACACCGACTCCGACCCGCTCTTCAACAGCCAATGGCCCAGTCATCATCAGCTCTCCATCGGCCGGGCCATGGCGGTCTATGACCTCCTGGTGACGCAGGCCAGGATTCAACCGGCACAGCTCTTCGTGGCCGGCCACGGCGCGAACCACCCCCTCTTCTCCAACGCCACCCCGGCCGGGAAGCAGCGAAACGCCCGCATCGAACTGGTGATTTATCCCGAGACAGTGGGCGGGAAGTAGAGGGCAGAGGGCAGCAGGCAGAGGGGGCAGGGAAGAGGACAAGGAGGGGAGGCCGTTTAGCCGCGGCACTTGTGCCGCGTGTCCCTCGTCGGTCGTCAGGAATCGGGCGGCGTGCGAGAAATCGAATGCGGGCTTCTCAGTCCCCTCGATAGCACGATGCCGGCCCCTTCTTCGGAGGCCCGTTCGGAACGCTCCCTACCAGGTCCACGACGTGTTTGCGCCTTCCCCGAACTCCGGCCCTTGTGGTTGCGTCCTGGATTGGGAATACTGACCGCTCGGCCCCATGATTACCATCGTCGACTACGGAATGGGCAACCTCCGCAGCGTGCAGAAGGCTTTCGAGAGAGTCGGGCACGCGGCGATCGTCACCAGCGATGCCCGGCGGGTGCGAGAAGCCTCCAAGGTGGTCCTCCCCGGGGTGGGCGCTTTCGAGGACGCCATCGCCGAGCTTCGTCGCCGTGAGCTGGTCGGGCCGATCCTGGAGGCGATCCAGTCGGGCAGACCTTTCCTGGGGATCTGCCTGGGACTGCAACTGCTGTTCGAGCGGAGCTACGAGAACGGCATCCACGAGGGGTTCGGCGTGCTGGAAGGGGAAGTGGTCCGTTTTGAGATTCCCGCGGAGTACTCGGTCCCCCACATGGGCTGGAATCAGCTCGCGATCCGCCGCCGCGCCCCGATCCTGGAAGGAATTGCGGACGGGGCCCATTTCTATTTCGTCCACTCGTACTATGTGGTGCCGCGCGACCCGCGGCTCATTGCGGCAGAAGCGGACTACCCCACTCCGTTCTGCGCCATGGTCTGGCGCGACAATCTCTTTGCCACGCAATTCCATCCCGAGAAGAGCCAGTCGGACGGGCTGCGGATGCTCAAGAACTTTGCCGAGCTTGGGTAGACCTTGAAAGCGGGCGGTGCGTCTGCCATACTACCCGTTTCATCCACGGCCCCGGGGAAGTGGCGGGAGTGGCGTCGAGGTGGAGATCTGGCCGGCTATCGATCTTCGTGGGGGGAAATGCGTCCGCCTAAAGCAGGGGGATTACGACCGCGAGACCGTGTTCGCCGACGATCCGGCCGCGATGGCCCGCCATTGGGTGGACGAGGGGGCGGAGTGCCTCCACCTGGTCGATCTGGATGGGGCTCGGCAAGGTGCGCCAGCGAATCTTGCGAGCATCATGGCGATTCTTCGGGCGATCCACGTTCCCTGCGAGTTGGGGGGCGGGATCCGGAGCGAGGAGGCGATCCGCGACCTGTTGGCTCTGGGCCTGGCGCGGCTCGTGATCGGCACCTTGGCGTTGCGAGAGCCCGACTGGTTCCGCCGGATGTGCCGAGAGTATCCCGGCAAGCTGGTCCTCGGGCTCGACGCGCGGGACGGCCGGGTGGCCACCGACGGCTGGCTCCAAACCAGTGAGCTGCCGGCCACCGAGCTCGCCCGGCAGTTCGACGGCGAGCCGCTGGCGGCCATCGTCTACACGGACATCGCCACCGACGGGATGATGGCCGGGCCGAACGTGGCGGCGATGGCCGCGATGCAAGCCGCGGTGCGGTTGCCGGTGGTCGCTTCCGGCGGGGTGACCACGGTCGACGACGTGGCCCGGCTGGCGGCCGCCGGCCTGTCCGGCTGCATCATCGGCCGGGCGCTGTACGAGGGAAAGATGCGTTTGTGCGATGCCCTGCGGGCGGGCAGGGGACGGTAGACGGTCCGAGGGAATTATCGATGGCGAACTACACGGTCGAGCAAATCCGCAACGTTGTCCTCTGTGGCCACAAGTCGTCGGGCAAGACCACGCTGGTCGACCGCATGCTCACCGCCACGGTGATGCCCAATCGGCAGGCGAGCGTGGACGACGGGACGAGCATTTGCGACTTCGACGAGGAGGAGAAGTCGCACCGCTACACGATCGAGTCGACGCTGGTCCATTTCGAGCACGGCGGCAAGCACTTCCAGGTGATCGACACGCCCGGCTATCCCGACTTCATCGGCCAGACGATTGAGGCGATGCGGGCGGTGGAGATGGCGGCGATCGTGGTCAACGCCCAGTCGGGGATCGAGGTGAACACCCGCCGGGTTTTCGCCGAGGCGGCCAAGGCCGGGCTGGGGCGCTTGATCGTCATCAACCGGATGGACGCGGAGAACATCGACTTTCCCGCCCTGATGGAGAGCATCCGCGCGCTGTTCGGCGCGGCCTGCGTGCCGCTCAGCGTCCCCTTGGGCCAGGGCACCGAATTCCGCGGGGTGGCCGGCACGCTCAGTCCGCCGTCCGACGTGGCGGGGGCCTTGATCGATCCCAGCGAGATCCACGAGTCGCTGATCGAGTCGATCATCGTGGCCGACGAGGCGGTGATGGAGCGTTACTTCGAGGGCACGCTGCCCACGAGCGAGGAGCTCTCGCGGCTGATGGTGCAGGCGATCGCCGCGGGAGACCTGATCCCGATCGTTTGCTGCTCGGGAAAGACGGGCGTCGGGTTTGCCGAGCTGCTGGACGCGATGGCGATGTGCTGCCTCCCGCCCGACAAGCTCGCCCGCAAGGCCGCCAGGCCGAGCACCGAGCAGGACGGCGAGACGGTGGAAGGGGAGGCGGTCGAGGTGGCAGCCGACCCCGCCGGCCCGCTGGTGGCCCAGGTCTTCAAGACCCGCATCGATCCCTTCGTCCAGCGGATCAGCTACATCCGGGTCTACTCGGGCACGCTGAAGAAGGACTCGACGGTGCCGGTCGTGGGCGTGCGCAAGGGGGTAAAGCTTGCGCAGCTATTCCGCGTCCAGGCCAGCGAGATGGAGCCGATCGACGAGGTCCGGCCGGGCGACCTGGTGGCGGTGACCAAGACCGAGGAGCTCCAGACCGGAAGCAGCTTGGGAGAGTACGTCTTGCCGCCGATCCCGTTTCCCACGCCGATGGTCGGCCTGGCGGCCACGCCCAAAAGCCGCGGGGACGAGACCAAGCTCTCCGGCGCCCTGGCCAAGCTCGCCCAGGAAGACTCGACCTTCCGCCGCGACCTGGACGCGCAGACCAAGGAGATGGTCATTTACGGGATGAGCGAGCTGCACTTGCAGCTATTGCGCGAGCGGCTCAAGCGTCGCGACAAGGTCGAGGTGGAGACCAAGGAGCCGAAGATCCCGTACCGGGAGACGATCCAGGCCAGCGCCGAAGGGATGTACCGCCACAAGAAGCAGACCGGCGGCCGGGGGCAGTTCGGCGAGGTCCACATCCGCATGTGTCCCTTGCCGCCGGACGTGGAGGTCGAGGAGTTCGCCGTCAAGGCCCGTTTCCCCTCGATGAAGGAGCCCCACTACGACGCCGTCAACAATTTCCTCTGGATCGACTCGATCGTGGGCGGGACGATCCCCAGCAACTTCATGCCCGCGGTGGAGAAGGGATTCAAGGACCGGCTGGAGCGTGGGGTGATCGCCGGATACAAGGTCAAGGACGTCTGCGTGGAGGTCTTCTTCGGCAAGCACCACGCCGTGGACAGCTCCGAGCAGGCCTTCAAGACCGCGGCCTCGATGGCCTTCCGCAACGTCTTCCAGCAGGCCAAGCCGAGCCTCTTGGAGCCGATCGTGAAGATCGAGGTGACCGTGCCGGGTGAGAAGCTGGGGGACATTTCCAGCGACATGTCGGGCCGGCGCGGCCGGGTGCTGGGCATGACCTCCGCCGGCGGCGACCTCCAGACCGTGATCGCCGAAGTCCCCCTGGCCGAAGTGACCACCTACGCCCGGGCCCTTTCCAGCATCACCGGCGGCCAGGGGAGCTACACCATGGAGTTCAGCCACTACGACCTCGTGCCCGGCAACATCCAGAAGGAGATCGTCGACCGGGCACATTTGAAGGAGGAAGAGGAGGAGTAGGGAAAGGAGCAGGGATTAGGAGCAGGGATTAGCGGCTAGGGATCAGGGCTGAGGGGTGCTGAATTGGGCGGCGCTGGCTCAAGCTGGCCCGAGCGTACGAGGTGGCGATTGCAGGACGCATACTCCCCATACTCAGAGAGGACTGCCAGGCTTCTCCGGGAGGACCCTGCGAAAGCAGCATCCCGATGGCCGCCCTCACGACACTGCTCACCTGCCAGCCAGTCCTTGTGGGCCGCTGGCCTCGGTGGGTACCCTTGAGCCCTGAATTCTGAACCCTGATTCCTCACCCCTAGCCCCTCGCCCCTCGCCCCTAGCCCCTAGTCCCGAACCCCCGATTCCTAATCCCCATGAAACAGCGCATCCGCACCTTCATTGCCGTGGAAACCGACGCGGCGATCCGCAAGGCCGCCAAGGACCTGATCGACCAGCTTCGACAGGCCGGGGCCGACGTGAAATGGGTCGATCCGGAGAACCTGCACCTCACGGTGAAGTTCCTCGGCGACGTCGACGCCGACAAGATCGCCCAGGTCTGTGGGGCCGTGGAGAAGGCGGTCGCCGACCTGGCGCCGTTCCCGCTGGAGATCCGCGGCGCCGGGGCCTTTCCCAGCGTCCGCCGGCCGCAGACGATCTGGCTGGGGGCGGGGGAAGGGGACGACCGGATGGCCGAGCTGGCCGAGCGGCTCGAGACGGTTCTGGAGCCGTTCCGCTTCCGCCGGGAGACCCGCCGCTACCGGACCCATCTCACGCTCGGCCGCCTCCGCCGCGAGGGCGCCACCGCCGGCATCGGGGACCTGGGGCGTTTGGTCGAGCAGTTGTCGGACTACGAGGCGGGGCGGATGCCGGTCGAGGAGCTGGTCGTCTTCTCCAGCGAGCTGACCCGCGCCGGCCCGGTCTACGAGGCCATGGGCCGCGCCGCGCTCGACGGGCAGTAGCGGCCGCGCCCCTCGGCAAGCCCCGGGGGGATTTGTTACAATCCAGGACCGTGGAGATTCCGCCGGCTGGCGTGCTGGTATCCGGCTGTTTGGGGGGTGCGGGTGGCCCCGCCGGCCGTGCGAAGCCCAGGCAAAAAGGTCTTGAAAGGGATGGTGTACACAGGTATAGTATAAGAGTGTTCACCCATCCGCCCGGAGCGACCGCTGGGCCGGAAGGCCGGCCCGGCCACGCCGGTCTTTCAGGAGCAAGGAGTCTGCCCATGGTCAGTGCCAGCAAAGGAAGGAAGATGATCGAGATGGCTAAGAAACAAGTGCAGCAGAAGGAGAGGCCGGCCGCCGAGTTGGCGGGCAGGGAGAAGAAGCTCTCGGCCGACGCGATCTTCGACTCCCACCCCGCCCTGAAAACCACCGTCGCCCAGATCGAAAAACAGTTCGGCGAAGGGGCGATCATGGCCCTCGGGTCGGAGCGCTTCGCCCAGATCGAGGGGATCCCCACCGGGAGCCTCTCGCTGGACATCGCGCTGGGCGGGACGGGGATCCCGCGGGGCCGGGTGGTGGAGATCTTCGGGCCCGAGTCGAGCGGCAAGTCGACCCTCGCCTTGCACGTCGTGGCCCAGGCCCAGCGGCTGGGCGGGATCGCCGCCTACATCGACGCCGAGCACGCGCTGGACCCCGCCTGGGCCAAGAAGCTCGGCGTCGAGCTGGAGACCCTCCTGGTCAGCCAGCCCAGCAGCGGCGAAGAGGCGATGCACATCACCGAGATGCTCATCAAGTCCAACGCCGTCGACGTGGTGGTGATCGACTCGGTGGCGGCCCTGGTCCCGCTGAAGGAGCTGGAAGGGGAGATCGGCGATACGCACATGGGCCTCCAGGCCCGGCTGATGAGCCAGTCGCTCCGCAAGCTCACCGGCGCGATCGCCAAGAGCAAGACTGCCGTGCTGTTCATCAACCAGATCCGGGAGAAGATCGGGGTGATGTTCGGCACGCCGGAGACGACCCCCGGCGGCCGGGCGCTGAAGTTCTACTCCGCTTGCCGCATCGACATGCGCCGCATCGGGCAGCTCAAGGAAGGGGAGGAGGTGGTCGGCCAGCGGGTCAAGGCCAAGGTGGTCAAGAACAAGGTCGCCCCGCCGTTCCGCGCCGCCGAGTTCGACATGATGCACACCGACGGGATCAGCTACGAGGCGGACATCCTCGACTTGGCCATGGTCCACAAATTCGTCCACCGCGTGGGGGCCTGGTTCCGCTACGGCGACCTGCAGCTCGGCCAGGGCCGCGACAAGGCCCGCCAGTACCTCAAGGAGAACCCCAAGCTGGTCGACGAGTTGAAGGAGAAGATCCTCGCCGCGGTGAACCTCGCCCCGCCCAAGGCGGACGCGGCGGAGCCCCCCCAAGACTGACGTTCTTGCTTTCTTGGCTCACGTGGGGGTGCCGATAAGATCGGTGGGGTGGCGACGAAGGACTGGAAGAAAGACCTCCGCCCCCGACCGGGTAGGGATCGCCGGCCCCTGATCGTCGGGCTGGAACCCCCGGCCGTCCGCGCGTTAGCATGGATCCTGAAGGAGGCATTCCATGAGACGTCTCGTCGTGTGCTTGTTGTTGTGCACCGCCCTGGTGACGGCGTTCGGTTGCTGACAGGGGAAGCGAGCGGGGTCCGTGTCGGGCCCCAAGGCCAAGCAGACGCAGAAGGTCACGCCGTCCAACTCGGCCTCCGATAAGCGGTAAGCCGGCAGCGGCTTCGGGGACCGGAACAGGCGGTAATACCCGAAGTCGCCCACCCATGGTACCAGGGGGACCCGCGCCGGAAGCTGTTGGGCCTGCTGGGGGACAGCCCCCTCCTCTGAGGGGCTCTTGTGCGCGAAGATAGGCTGGTCCGGTTTGGAGGTCGCGGCCGGCGGCTCCCGTTCGCTACAACACTCACGATTCCCCCAATCATTCCGCGAATCCCTGTCTTGCCGGGGCCCCCTGGGTTGGCATGCTTCGCTCCAATCCCTGTTTTGACCCGGCCGCAAGGATAACCTAGGTTTCAGTAAACGACGGTTTCGCCCGCACTTGCGGGCATTTTGGAGCGGTTCGGCTCGTCTTTCATGGCGGGCGATTCGAGATGGGCACCTATGGCCGATAGTTCACTTCTCCAACTCAAGCCCGACTCTCCCCCGGCTGCCGGCGACGCGTCGCTTCCGGGCGTGGTTTCCACGACCAACCTGGAGGCCGTGTTGGCGGAGCTCGACCGGGAGGTCGTATCGGTCAGCGTGGAGCCCCCCGTCGTCGGCCCCCAGGCCGACAACCACCTGGTCCAGGTCAGGCTGGGGATCGCCAGCAGCCTCTACGCGGCGCTGCGGTTCCGCTACGCGGCAACGGCTTCCCACGCGCTTCGGGTTGCTTTGAGCTGTTCCGGTTGGGCGCTGCGGAGCAACTTGGAGCCGCAGGTGCGCGATGCCGTTGAGGTGGCGGCGCTCTTGCACGACGTCGGCCTGGTCGGCGTGCCCGACGAGATCCTGCTCAAGCCGGGTCCGCTCGACGCGGACGAGATCACGGTCTTCGAGCAGTCGCGGCGGATGACGGCGGAGATCTTGCGCAACGCCTGCGCCGAGCCGCAGATCCTGGCGATCGTGGAGAACATCGGGGCCTGGTACGACGGCACCCGGGGCGGGTACCGCCTCGTCGGCGAGGACATCCCGCTCGGGGCCCGCATGATCGCCATCGCCGAGGCGTTCGACTCGATGATCACCGATCAGGTGTTCCGCCGGGCGATCCCCCAGGAGCGGGCGCTGCGGGAGCTCTTCGCCTGCGCCGGCAGCCAGTTCGATCCGGCGCTGGTCGAGCAGTTCGTCACGCTGTGCACCGGCGACCTGGCGCAGCTCCGCGGGGACGCCGCCCGGCACTGGCTCCGGGCCCTGGACCCGGAAACGGCCAATGCCTTCTGGGAGATGAGCATCTCGGCGGTGCCGGCGTCGCGGGCCGAGCGGGGGCCGCTGTTCGAGGACCGCCTGCTGGACAACATGCACGACGCCGTGGTGTTCGTCGACAAGGGCCTGCGGATCGTCCAGTGGAATCACGGGGCCGAGCGGCTCACCGGCATCGCCGCCTCGAGCATCCTCCAGCGCCCCTGGTCGCCGAGCCTGCTCAACGTGCAGAACGAGAAGGGGAACTGGGTCACCGACGAGGATTGCCCGGTGGCCTGCGCCGTCCACTCCGGCGTGCAGTCCCTGCGGCGGCTGACGATTTCCGGGCGGGGAGGACGGCCGGTGGCGGTCGACAGCCACGCCATGCCCGTGGTCGCCGACGACGGGACCTCGCTGGGCGTCGTCCTCCTGCTGCACGACGCCTCTTCCGAAAGCACCCTCGAACAGCGCTGCCAGAACCTCCACGACCGGGCCACCAAGGACCCGCTCACCCAGGTCGCCAACCGCGCCGAGTTCGACCGCGTGCACGAGATGTTCGTCAACGCCCACCGCGAGCAGCGGGTCCCCTGTGCGCTGGCGATCTGCGACCTGGATCACTTCAAGCTGATCAACGACACCTACGGGCACCAGGCCGGCGACGAGGTGATCAAGTGCCTGGCCGGCCTGCTGCGAAACTCCTGCCGGCCGGGCGATCTGGTGGCCCGCTACGGCGGCGAGGAGTTCGTCATCCTCTGCGCCGACTGCGACAACGCGGCGGCCTTCCGGCGCGCGGACCAAATCCGCAAGAAACTCGGCGAAATCGCCCAGCCCAACCTGGAAGGACGCAAGGTGACGGTGAGCTTCGGCGTCACCGAGATCCAGCCCGGCGACACCCCCGAAACCATGCTCCGCCGTGCCGACCGCGCCTTGCTGACGGCCAAGGAGAAAGGGCGGAACCGGGTCGTGCAGTTGGGCGTCGGCTCCGACGAGCACCGCGACCGCTGGGGGCTGATGTCCTGGTGGCGGAAGGAGGAAGCCCCTCCGCTGGTCCTCGAGCAGGCCCTGGTGACCCCCGTCCCCATCGCCGTGGCCATCGAGAAGCTCCGCGGCTTCGTCGCCGACCACCGCGCGAAGATCCTCAGGATCGAGGGGAACCAAATCCAGTTGCAGATCGACGACCACCGCGCCGGACTGACGCGGCGGGCCGCCGACCGCCCCGTGGCGTTCCGCATGAACCTCCAATTCGAGGAAGAACGGATCGAGCGCAAGGATCGCTGGGCCAGGTCCGGCACGGTGGCCTCGAGGACGCGGGTCCAGGTCAGCGTATCGCCCCACAAGACCCGCGACCGCCGCCGGGCCGACGTCGCCGACCATGCCCGCGAGCTCATGGTCAGCTTCCGCGCCTACCTGATGGCCGCCGAGGAAGAACCACAGGCTGCCCCCGAGGGCGTGCTGCGGCGGGCATCGCGGATCCTCACCCCCTGGCTCCTCAAGCGCTAGCGCGGGGAGCCGACCGTCATGGGCCGCATCGGATCGATCCTCTCCAGTGCGGAACGGCGGCTCCTCTACCAGTTGACCAAGATCGACGCCGCTTCGGCGCTCGCCAGCTTCCGCCTGGCCACGCAGCGGCGGGT
>Ga0153916_10001124_pt1 | contig 18890 bp, 20 predicted proteins | sample Opewatmetagenome_FD_109642 | JGI IMG/M metagenome (GOLD analysis project Ga0153916, IMG submission 109642) | Freshwater wetland microbial communities from Ohio, USA - Open water 3 Core 3 Depth 4 metaG | ecosystem: Environmental > Aquatic > Freshwater > Wetlands | place: USA: Ohio, Lake Erie... | reverse complement strand
GGGAGCGTCGGGTCCGGATGATGGTTGGGGAATTTTCCGTCCGGCTCGCAGTAGAGCTCGATCACGTCACAGCCCAGCTTCCTGAAGATCGGCACGGCCACAAACCCGGCGGTCCCGTTTCCCGCGTCCAGGACGACCTTCAACTTGCGGCGGAGCCGGACATCCTTCACGACATAGCTTTCGTACTCGGGGATAATGTTATAGGACGAGCGCGTCCCCGGCTTGTCGCTTATTATTTTGCCCTCTTTTAGGATCCTGTAGACCTGCTGGATGGTCTCTCCGTAGAGTGTCTCCTCCCCTACCATCATCTTAAAGCCGTTGTACTCCGGCGGGTTATGTGAGCCGGTGATCATGACCGCCGCCTCATTTTTCTTGTAGTAGACGGCGAAATAGAGAAGCGGCGTCGGCACTAGCCCGATATCGACCACGCTGCAGCCTGTCGAAAGAAGCCCCTTCGTCATAGCCTCGGCGTAGGCCGGTGAACTCAGACGGGCATCGCGGCCGAGGGCCACCTTCCTTTTCCCGTGCTCGCGGAAGAAGGTCCCGATCCCCCGGCCCAGGTATTCGACGAATTCGAGAGTCAGGTCCTTGTCGACGATCCCCCGGATATCGTATTCCCTGAAGATTTTCGGGTTTATGTCCACGTTCGCCTCCCTCTGAGCTCGCCGCCTAGTTTGGCCGGGCTTCTACCCAATATTCCTGATCGAAAGCCTCTTCACCTTTTCTTCGATCTCCCCCCATTTACCCTGGGCGTCCAGGATGAATTCGATGAACTCGCGGACAGCTCCCCGGCCGCCGGCCCGCTCGGAGATGAAATGGCAATTTTTCTTGACCTCGGGGTGCGCGTCAGCGACGGCTCCGGCCAACCCGACCGACTTGATAACCGCGAGATCGCCCAGGTCATCTCCGATATAGGCGGCTTCCTCGGCTTTCAGCCCGTGCTTCGTCAGGATCGCCTCCAGCACCGGTTTCTTGTCCAGGATTCCCTGGTGGAGCTCGTCTATGCGGAGCTTCTCCGCCCTCTTCGCCAGCGCCCGCGATGTCTTTCCGGTGATGATCGCCGTCTTGAACCCGACGAGGTGGGCGAACAGGATCCCCAGGCCGTCCCGGACGTTGTAGGCTTTAACTTCTTCGCCGTCGGGCAGGATAAACAGCGTCCCGTCGGTCAGGGTCCCGTCAACGTCCATGACGATCATCTTGATCCGCAAAGCCCTCGCCTTCCCGTCAGGCATCAGAACAGCTCCGTGCGCCAGAGATCATGAAGATGGATTATGCCCTCGACCTTTCCGGATCGGCTCGCTACTACCAGAGAGGTTATCTTCCGCTCTTCCATCAGGTTCAGAGCTTCCGTGGCGAGACGCCTCCGGTCGACGGTAACCGGGTTCGCCGTCATGCATTCCCGGGCGCTCCTCTGGAAGATCGTTTCCTTGTGTTTCCGCATCATCCGGCGAAGGTCGCCGTCGGTGATGACGCCGAAAAGGGTGCCGTCTTCGGCCATGACACAGGTCACTCCCAGCTTCTTGCGGGTCATCTCCTCGATCACCCGGAGCATCGGCGTCGCCGGAAGAACCCGGGGGATCTCGCCCCCCCGGTGCATGAGCATTCCAACCCTGGTCAGTTTCCGGCCGATATGTCCTTTGGGGTGGAACAGGGCAAAGTCCTCTTCGCTGAAACCTTTCTTTTTCATCAGGGCGATAGCCAGCGCATCGCCCAGGGCCAGCGCGGCCGTTGAGCTGGCCGTGGGAACCATGTCCTTGGGACCGGCCTCCCGCTCGACCTTGGCATCGAGGACGATGTCGCTATACGTAGCGATCCGGGACCTCCGGTTGCCGGTGATGGCGATGAGCTTGACGCCTATCCGCTTAATGAATTCGAGGAGGTCGATGATCTCTTTGGTCTCGCCGCTGTAGGAGATGGCCAGGACAACGTCGTTCGGCAAGATCATGCCCAGGTCGCCGTGGCCGGCCTCGGCCGGATGGATGAACAGCGCCGGCGTCCCGCAGCTCGCCAGAGTGGCAGCTATCTTGCGGCCTATCAGGCCCGATTTCCCCATGCCGGTTACGATGATCCGCGATTTGTTTTCAGCCAGGAGGTCAACCGCCCTGGCGAAATTCTGGTCTAAGCGGCCGACCAGTCCGGAAATGGCCCGGCTTTCTATCTCCAAAACTTCCCGTCCTATCTTGATGATCTCGGTCTTCTTCATTACACCATCACCTCGCCGCCCGCTCTTATTCCAGAAGGGCCTTTTTAATCCGGAGAGCAGAGCGCAGAACCTCTTCTAATTTATTTAATATCAATGAATTAAATCCGTCGGACAGGGCCTTTGCCGGATTCTCATGGACCTCCAGGAAAAGGCCATCGGTGCCCGCCGCGACACCGGTCCTGATCATCAGAGGGATGAACTCCGCTTCTCCTCCCGAGGCTGCGCCCCGGCCGCCCGGCCGCTGGACGATATGGGAGGCATCGAGGACCACCGGGAATCCCAATCGCTTCATCGTCGGGATGGAGCGGACGTCGAAAACGAGGTTGTTATAGCCGAAAAATGTTCCCCGCTCGGTGAGCAGAATCCTGTCGTTCCCTTGACTGAGGACCTTCTCGACGGCGTTTTCCATCTCTTGCGGGGAGAGGAACTGGCCTTTTTTGAGGTTGAGCGGTTTTCCCGTTTTGGCCGCTTCCACTAGGAGGTCGGTCTGACGGCAGAGGAAAGCCGGGATCTGGATGACATCGAGGACATCGGCCGCGGCCGCCACCTGGCTTGTCTCATGGACATCGGACAGGACAGGAATCGAGAGCTCCTCTCTGATGCTTTGGAGTATGGCCAGACCTCGCGCCATCCCCGGCCCCCGAAATGATTTGAGTGATGACCGGTTGGCCTTATCGTAGGAGGCCTTGAAGATGAACGGAAGCTTGAGGCCGACGCAAATGGCCTTGATTTTGCGGGCCAGGGCGAACGCTTTCTCTTCGTTTTCGATAACGCAGGGGCCGGCGATGAGGAAGAGGGGTGTCCTCCCTCCGGCGCTGACTCCCTCAGCGATCTTTACGGCCTTTGTTCCTTTGGAGGCGATAGGCATAGCTGGCTCCGATGAAAGCTTTGAAGAGTGGGTGAGGATTCACCGGTTTCGATTTAAACTCCGGATGGAATTGGCAGCCGAGAAACCAAGGATGGTCTCTGAGCTCGATGATCTCGACGAGGCTGAGCTTGGGATTGTGTCCGGTGAACGAAAGACCCGCCTGGACGAGCTTATCCTTGTAAGCAGGGTTGAACTCGTAGCGGTGGCGGTGCCGCTCCAGGATCAGGGTTTTCCTGTAAGCTTTATAGGCGAACGACTTTTTCTCGAGCTGACAGACGTATTCTCCCAGACGCATCGTCCCGCCGATATCGTGCTCGGGGCTGAGCTCGCGCCAGAGGAAGAAAATCCGATGCGGAGTATGACTGTCGAATTCCGTGCTGTTAGCCTCTCCGAGCCCGGCGACGTTCCGGGCGAACTCGATGGTGGCGCATTGCATACCCAGACAGATCCCGAAATAGGGGACTTTATTCTCGCGGGCGTAGGTGACCGCCCGGATCTTGCCCTCGATCCCGCGGATCCCAAACCCGCCGGGCACCAAGATGCCATCTTTGTCCCCCAAGACCTGCTCGAGTTTTCCCTTCTCCAGGTTTTCAGACTCGATCCAGCAGATATTGACCTTGAGCCCATGCGCAAAACCGCCGTGCTTCAGGGCTTCTTTAAGACTCAAGTATGAGTCCTGCAGCCCGGCATACTTGCCGACCAGGGCGATGGTCACTTCATCGCGCGGGTTTTTCATCCTGGTCACCAGAGCCTGCCAAGGAGCGAGGTAGCGCCTCCTCGGCGGCAACCCGAGTTTCTTTAGGATGTATGTATCCAGCCCCTCTGCGGCGAACAGAAGAGGGATTTCATAGATGTTGTCAACGTCCTTGGCGGTGATGACCGCTTCGAGCGGGACGTTCGTGAACAGCGCAATCTTGCTCTTGATCTCGGTCGTCAGGGAGCGGTCGGTCCGGCAGAGGAGGATATCGGGCTGGATGCCGATGGCCCTCAGTTCCTTGACGCTGTGCTGGGTCGGTTTGGTCTTGAGCTCGCCGGAGGTACCGAGATAGGGCACGAGAGTGAGATGGACGAAGAGCACGTTTTCCGGTCCCAGCTCCAGCCGCATCTGGCGCGTCGCTTCAAGGAAGGGCAGGCTTTCGATGTCCCCCACAGTCCCGCCGATCTCGCCGATGACGATATCATTCCCTTCTGACACGGCGCGGAAAGCGTTCTTGATTTCATCTGCAACATGCGGGATGACCTGGACGGTCTTTCCCAGGAACTCGCCCTTGCGCTCTTTGCGGATGATCGATTCATAGATTTTGCCGGCGGTCCAGTTGTGAGCCTTGGAGGTCCGTGTTGACGTAAATCTCTCATAATGGCCGAGATCCAGGTCCGTTTCCGCTCCGTCGTCGGTCACGTAAACCTCGCCGTGCTGGAACGGGCTCATCGTCCCCGGGTCCACATTCAGGTAGGGATCGAACTTCTGCAGAGTGATCCGGAAGCCGTGGCTTTCCAGCAGGCGGCCGATCGAAGCGGCGGCAATCCCCTTCCCGAGCGCCGAAAGGACTCCGCCTGTGACGAAGATATATTTTGTTTTAGGCATGGCCTTTCTTTCGCAGGAATTCTTCGACCTTGATTATATCGCCCGGCGTATCCACGCTCAAGGTCGGGCTGGACACCTCGACCATCTTGATCCGGAATCCGTTCTCCAGCGCCCGCAGCTGCTCCAGTTTTTCCAAATGCTCCAGGCGCGTTGGTTTCATCTCAGCAAACTCGGCGAGGAAATCCTTTTTGTATCCGTAGATGCCGATATGCTGAAAAAAGAAATCCGAGGCCTGGTAGGGGACGGGTGCCCGGGAGAAATAGAGGGCAAAGTTTTCGTGATCTGTGACCACCTTGTTGATGTTCGGGTTGACCAAAAGGTCGAGGTCAAAGACCTTGGCCATGAGAGAGGCCATCCGAATGCCCTCGTCCTGGAGGGCCTCAACAAGCGAATCGACCAGCCCTCCGGTGACCAGCGGCTCATCCCCCTGAACGTTTATAATTATATTGTTATCAACTATTTGTGCGACTTCAGCCGCCCGCTCCGTCCCCGAATTGTGGGATCCTGAGGTCAACACGGCCTCCGCCCCGAAGGATTTCGCGACTTGCAGAATGCGCTCGTCATCAGTGGCGACGATGACGCGGTCCACGAGCCGGGCTTCCCTTACGCCATCATAGACTCTCTGTATCATCGGCTTCCCGAGGATCAAGGCGAGAGGCTTGCCCGGGAACCGGCTAGATTGGTATCGTACCGGGATGACTGCTGCAGCCTGCTTCAAGACGACGCTCCCTCCTTGGCCTTGTCTGTCTCCAGGGATGCCGTCGCCGCCTGTTCTCCGGCCTGGCAATTGGCCTCTAAGTAGGCGCCTTCGTCTACGATCAACTTCGGAGTGATGATGGCGCCGAAAACGCGACCCCGGCTGTGGATCTCGACTTTGTCTTCCGCCCGGATCGTGCCCTTGATCTCACCGTTGATAACGATATATCCGGCCCGGATATCGGCCTCCACTTTGCCCTGCTCTCCGATAACGAGCATCGAATCCGAGACGATCGTCCCCTTGAAATAGCCGTCGATGCGAAAGGACCCCTTGAAAGACAGATCGCCCTTGAACTCGGTGTCTTTATCAAAGAAGCCCGTGATCTTCTGCTCGTCGTACTCCCTCTTTCGTTCTTTTTCTTTCATCGCAATCCTCCTTTAATTTTTTCATATATGCGGTTAAGGTCATCTAGAGAAAAATAGGCTATTTTAATGGTCCCTCTTTTCCGATTCCCAACTATTGTGACCTTTGTCCCAAGGACTCTGACCAGCTCCTCCTCCACGGCCCTAAGGTCGGCGTCTGACTCCGGCTTCTTAAGGGTGGGCTTCCTCGCTTTCCGGCCCGAAATAATCCTTTCCACCTCCCTGACGCTCAGGTTTTTATGGACGATCTCCCGGGCCAGCGAAACCTGTGACTCCGCGCCTTCGATCGCTAGCAGCGCCCGCGCATGTCCCATGGAAATTTGATTTTCAATAAGATAGCCTTGAACAATCTCCGGAAGATTGAGCAGACGCAGATAGTTGGTGACTGATGTCCGGTCTTTGCCGACCCGCTCGGCGATTTCCTCCTGCGTATACCCCAACTCCCGGACCAGCCTCTCATAGACGCGGGCGATCTCCAGAGGATTGAGGTCCTCCCGGTGGAGGTTCTCGACCAGCGAGATCTCGAGCTGTCGCTCTTTCGGTATTTGTCGAATCAACACCGGAATTTTTCTTAAGCCCGCTTTTTGGGCAGCCCTCCATCTTCTCTCGCCGACTATTATTTTGTAGGTTTCGCCCTCCGGGACGACTAGAATTGGCTGGATAACGCCTGTCTCTCTCATCGACTGGGCTAATTCCTCGATGGTATCTGGGTTGAACCTCATCCTGGGCTGGAGCGGATTTGGCGACACGTCCTCGACGGCCACCTCGGCGTAGCGCTCGTCCTTAAGAATCCCATAATCGTCAGGCAAGAAAACTCCCAGACCCTTTCCTAGGGCTTTTTTAGTCATTTGCTCAGTAACTCCTGTGCCAGGACTAGATAAGCCTCCGCCCCTCTTGATTTGATGTCATAGAGGACGACCGGCTTGCCAAAACTCGGCGCTTCAGCCAGCCTCACACTCCTGGGGATAATGACCTCAAAGACGACAGCCTTAAGCGAACGCCTGATCTCTGCCGCGACTTGCTTGGAGAGGTTGGTCCTCTCGTCAAACATCGTCAGGACAATACCTTCGATAGAGAGTGCCGAGTTGAAGTAGGTGCGGACGTGGTCAAAAGTGGCCAGGAGGTCAGGAATCCCTTCCATACACAAGAACTCGCATTGAATCGGGATGAGGACCGAATCGGCCGCAGTCAGGGCGTTGAGGGTGAGGAAGCCCAGAGATGGCGGGCAATCTATGAAAACATAGTGAAAATTTCGCCTGTTTTTGTCCAAGGCGTCCCGCAGCTTCTTCTCCCTGTTCTCTTTGGAAAAGAGCTCGACTTCTGCGCCGGAAAGCTCGGGCGAACAGGGACAAATATAGAAGTTGTCAAGTTCTGTCCCCAGAACTAGGCCCATCAGGTCATGCCCGTTCATAAATGCCTGATAGATCCCTTTTTGGGATTCCTTGGCCTTTCCGAGGCTGGCGGTTGCCATCCCCTGAGGATCCAGGTCAATGACCAGAACCCGGTTATTTTTCATGGCCAGGGCCGCCGCAAGGTTGATGGCTGTCGTCGTCTTACCGACCCCCCCTTTTTGGTTGGCGACGGCGATTATTTTTCCCATAATCCCTCAATGTTTCACGTGGAACAAGGGCTCGCTTTCGGCCCTCTCTTTTGGGCCTGGACATAGAGACCGAGGTTGACCATGGCAGCCGGAGTCATCCCCGGGATTCCCTTCGCCTGGCCGATTGTTTTCGGCCTGGACTCGTGCAATTTTTCTACGGCTTCCCTGGTCAACCCCGGGACCTTGCTAAAATCGAGATTTGCAGGCAATTTTACCTGGTCCATCCGTCTTATTCTGTCGATTTCCTTGTCCTGCCTTCTTAAATAGCCCTCGTACTTGACTTCGGCCTCGGCGTATCTCATCTCTTCATCTGTCAACGGAACCGGGTATGTTCTGTATTCTAACACACTTTGTAGCGAAACATTAGGTTTTTTCAACCATTCCTTGAGGGTTATTCGGGCCCCGCTCTCAAGAGTGGTTTTTTCTTTTTGGAGGAATTGGAATAGACCTTTGATTTTCTCTTGCTTTTTTTCAAAGGCTCGGTAGTCTTCATCTCTGAGCAGCCCGTATTTATGACCATAACGGGCGAGCCTTTGATCGGCGTTGTCCGCCCGCAGGTTCAACCGGTATTCAGCCCTTGAGGTAAACAGGCGATAAGGCTCCTCAACCCCTCGGCTCACCAGATCATCAATCATGACTCCGATGTAGGCTTCGTCCCGTCTTATGACAAAGGGTTCCTTTCCCCTTATTTTCAGAGCGGCATTGATCCCTGCCATGATACCCTGGGCAGCCGCTTCCTCGTACCCCGAGGTCCCGTTGATCTGACCCGCAAGAAAGAGGTTTTCCACCCGCCTCACCTCCAAGGAAGGCTTGAGCTCCAGCGGCGAAACGGCGTCATACTCAATCCCGTAGGCCGGCCTGAGAATCCTGGCTTGATCCAGCCCGGGAATGGTTTTCAGCATCTCTACCTGGACATCAAACGGAAGGCTGGAAGACATCCCGTTAACATAGATCTCTGAGGTCTCCAATCCTTCCGGTTCAAGGAAGAACTGATGCCGCTGATGGTGAGGAAACTTGACAACCTTATCCTCGATGGAAGGACAGTATCGCGGCCCGATTCCCGTTATGATCCCACTGTAAAGAGGGGATTTGTCCAGGTTTCTCCGAATGACTTCATGGGTCTGGGCATTCGTGTACCCGGAATAGCAGAGAACCCGATTAACCAGAGGCCGGCTCGTCCGGAAGGAAAATGGAACAGGCCTATCGTCGCCGGGCTGGGGAGAAAAGGAGCTCCAATCGATACCGCGCTTGTCCAGCCTCATCGGCGTCCCGGTTTTCAGCCGGAAAACCTTCAACTTCAACCTATGCAGACTCTCACTCAGCGAAGTCGCTGCCGGTTCATTGGCTCGTCCCGCCGGATACGAGCTCAGCCCCATGTGGATCAAACCATTTAAAAAAGTCCCTGGAGAAATGATCACCGCCTTCCCCTCCAGCCGGCTTCCGTCCAAGGTCACCACTCCGCCAGCCTTTCCCTTGGAGGTGATCACATCGGCAACGATTCCTTGGAAGACCGTCAGGTTTGGCGTTTCTTCCAGCCAGTTTTTCATAAGCAGCCGGTATCGAGCTTTATCGCACTGAGCTCTGGGGGCCTGGACGGCACTCCCCCGACTTCGATTGAGAAGCCGGAACTGGATTCCGGTTTCGTCGGCCAAGAGACCCATCAATCCACCTAAGGCATCGATCTCGCGCACCAACTGGCCCTTGGCCAGACCGCCGATGGCCGGATTGCACGACATCTGGGCGATCGTCTCCAGATGGATTGTAACGAGGATGGTCTTGAGGCCCATCCGGCCGGCCGCTGACGCGGCCTCGCAGCCGGCATGGCCGCCCCCGACCACGATTACATCATAATCAGAGCTTGGGACGCCCTTTTTGCTCATTTTCCCACACAAAACCGGCTGAAAATGCCTTCTAAGACCTCGTCGACTCGGATTTCCCCCGTCATTTGGCCGATTAACGGTAAAATCGGGCGGATTTCCTCTACATAGACCTCTTCTGAATGCCCGTCACTGAGCATACTCAAGGCTTTTTCCAGGTGGACCGCGATTTGTCCGAAGAGCAGTTTCTGCCTCAGGTGGAAGAGGACTTCATCATGTCCGCCGTGTCTTGGAGCAAAATCCTCATAGACCGCGTTCCGCAGCGCCTCCAGGTTTTTTCCGGTCAGGGCAGAGACGTGGAGCGAGCGGCTTTTCCTGTTCATCGCCAGGCACTTTGATCGACTGATCCGGCGAGGAACGTCGGCTTTGTTGAACAGAATGATCATCTTTTTAGACTTAAACGCGGCAATAAGCCTCAGGTCGGCCGGGCTCTCCCGTCTCGACCCGTCCAAGACCACAAGGACTCCGTCCGCCCGGGAAGCTATCTCTTCACCCCTCCTGATGCCTTCTTTCTCTACGGGATGAGTTGATTCCCCCAGGCCGGCCATGTCGATTAGGTGAAAGCGGGAATCCCCAATCTTGATCGTCTCGCGGAGGTAGTCACGGGTGGTTCCGGGATATGGGCTGACGATCGCCCTTTCTTGTTCAAGCAAGGCATTGAAAAGCGTTGATTTTCCGACATTCGCCCGGCCCACGATGGCCAGTTCAAGCCCTACCGTCATGGACCGTCCGGCTTCATAGCTGGCAATCAGCTTTTGGACCGTCCGGAGGACCGCTCTAAGCATGGCCGCGGCTTCCTTCGGGCCGATCCCAAGCCCGTCATCGGGGAATTCGATCGCGCCCTCGACCAGGGCCATGAGCCCGACGATCTGGTCGCGCAGAGAGCCGATCTGTTTCGAAAGGCCGCCCCGGACTTGCCCAAGGGATATTTTTGCCTGGGCAAGCGATGTGGCCGCGATCAGGTCGTTGACCGCTTCAGCCTGGACAAGATCGACCCGTCCATGAAGATAAGCGCGGAGCGTAAATTCCCCGGGATGGGCGATCCTGGCTCCGGCCATAGTTCCCAGCCGGACAACTTCCTCCAAAACGACCGGGCTGCCATGACAACTAATCTCGATGACGTCCTGCCGCGTATAGGACCATGGAGCAGGAAAATGGACCAAGAAAGCCTCATCGACCGACTCCTTTTTCGCACCGTCGTATATTTCACCCGGGACAAGTGTCCGGGGTTTGACCTCCGGCCATGTTTTTCGCCGCGGCCGAAAGATTTTCTTGGCGATCGGGAGAGCCCTTCGGCCGCTTAAGCGGACAATGCCAAGACCCCCGTGTCCGGGAGGAGTGGAAATCGCGATGATCGTCTCGTCCAGCATCAAATGATTCAGTCCTCGATCGGGTTTCATTTTAGTCGACCCGCCCGGATTAGTAAACACTGTCAGGGCTATCGCCGTTGACAGATCTGGCTCTGTGGCGATATATTATTATTCTCGGGAGGACGGATATTTTGAGGACGAATCAGCCGGCGAAAGGCCGGGTGTTCCCGGTTATCCACCGCCGCGTGGCCTTTCTGCTCGGCGCCAGCCTTGGGTTAGTCTTGCTTCAGCTCTCCGGGCAGGAACCTCCTTCTCTTTTATCAAAAGAGGAGGTGCGGAGGTTCCTCCACACGGCCGCGGTGGTCAAGAGCGAGGAAATCGGGAAAGGATTGACTCATCCCTGGCGGCTGACACTCGAGGCCGGAGGCCTCACTCATGACGCCTCCTTCCAGGACATCGATGTACACACTCAGGAGGCCGGCTTTGCCGGCGGAGGAAGGGAGTTCAATTTCGCCGATTCTTACCATTACAATATCGCCGCCTATGAACTGGCCCTGCTGCTCGAGCTAGACGACATGGTTCCTGTCACCGTGGAGCGGGAATGGAAGGGAAAGAAAGGCTCACTTAGCTGGTGGGTAGACGATGTCAGGATGGACGAGGAGGAACGCCTGAAGCGGGGAATCCTCCCCCCCGATACAGGGGCCTGGAATACACAAATGCACCGGGTCCGGGTCTTTTCTCAGCTTGTCTTCGACACCGACCGAAACCTGCAGAATGTCCTCATCGCGGGGGACTGGAAGATTTGGATTATCGACTTCTCTCGCGCCTTCCGTACACTCAAGAAACTGCCGGAAGTGAAGGATCTCGTGAAGTGCGAGGGAAGCCTCTTCTCCAGGCTTCAGGGACTAACCACAGAAATCATCTCGCGCGCAGTCGGCGACCATTTGACCAGATGGGAAATCGAGGCCTTGATCGCGCGCCGGAACCTGATCGTCGCCCATTTCCAAAAGCTTATCGCCGAGAAAGGCGAATCAAAGGTTCTTTATTAGGGCTTGCCGATCGGGAAGACTTTGACCCTTTTTAAAAAGCCCTCCCCGAGGCTCTCGCTCGTCATCCCGGGGACCTGGTTGACGGCGATATGGACGATGCGCCTCTCATAGGGGTTCATCAGGTCAAGGACTTCATTTCTCCCCGTCTCGCTGACCTGATGGGCGATTTCCTGGGCGTACTCCCGCAGCTGCTTTTCCTTTCTCCGCCTGTAAAAATCGCAGTCCACCTGGACCTTGTGGGAAGAGATCTTGTTGAGGATGTGTTGAAAAGCCAGGAGCAGGGAACCGTCCTTGCGGAGAAGCATGCTCTTGTCCTCGCCGCTAAAAATCACATATATAGATTCGTTTTTCTTCTTGACCTCGTAGGTCAGTTCCAGGGGAAAATAGGGGAGAAGGGCATCCAGGAAGCCGGTGACGGGGTTCGTGTCTAACTCCTTCTTCGGCCAGGCCCGGATGACGATTTCTTTGCCCCGCATCCCGAAGAGTTTGGTCTTCTCGGTGACGATCTCGTAGGTAAACTTATCCCTGGTTATCTTCAGCACATGTTCGGCGTGACCGAGAGCCTCGTCTAAATTCTTGCCTTTAAATTCCTGATCCGGCTCATCCTTTATGTTTTCCATGGGACTCCCTCTTCTTTTTGGCCATCATCCGGTTCATGATGTATTGTTGGCCGATTTGAAGGACGTTGTTGGTCAGCCAATAAAGGACCAGGCCGCTCTGGAAATTCATGAAGAAGACGGTCATGACAACAGGCATGATGAGCATCATCTTGGCTTGGGCGGGGTCGGCCGTTGTCGGCGTCATCTTTTGACTGATGAACTGGGTAGCGCCCATAAGTATCGGCGTCACATAATAGGGATCGTGGACGGAGAGGTCCTTGATCCAGAGGATAAACGGGCTCTGCCGGAATTCCATGGCCACCACCAGCATCCGGAAGAACCCCCAGAAAACGGGGATCTGGATCAGCATGGGGAGGCATCCGCCGGCCGGGTTGATGCCGTGCTCCTTGTAGAGCTTCATCATCTCCTCGTTCATCTGCCGGCGCTGGTTGATGTCCTGCTTGGCCTTCTTGTACTTGGCCCGGAGCGCCTTGACCTTCGGCTGGAGTTCCTGCATCTTGGACATCGACTTGGTTGAGCTATAGGTCAGCGGGAAGAAGATGATCTTGATGAGGAAGGTCAGGATGATGATGGCAAAGCCCCAATTCGGTATATATCGGTGGATGAATTTGATCGAGATGAGAAGGATCTCGGCGATCGAGCCGAAGAAGCCGAAATTGATGACCTTCTTGGTCTCGTGTCCGAAGGCCCGCAGCCGGTCGAAGTCCTTTGGGCCGATGTAGGCTTTTTGCGGAACGCTAACGGAGAGAAAGAAATCCGCACTTATTTCGTCTCTGGGCACCCTCAGGAATTGGGCCGTTCCCTGCTGCGGCGGGGTGATGAAAAGGGCGGCCATGTAGTTGTCCTCATAGGCGGCCCAGTTGGCAAAGTTGAAGGCGCTGGCTTCGGGCCTGTATCTTCTGTCGTTGATCCGATAAACCTTATTAGCTACGAGGACGGCCACTCCGCTCCCGATGCCGAACTGCTGCCTCTTCGAAGTGAAGACCGGATTGCCGATCCCCGGCCCCCAGATGATCCGGGGTTCGACCTTGCGGCCGTCCTTCCAGACGCTGATCCGGACCTCGAAGTCGTAGCTCCCTCCGCTGAAGACAAAGGTTTTCTCTATTTTTACACTATTTCCATCGGAATAGTAAAATTTGAGCTCTCCCGTCTGGCCGTCCCTGAGGTCGAGACGGGCGACCGAGGGAACAAACAGGTTGCCGTTAGCCGCACTATCCAGGCCGGCGTCCTGAGTCTCCAGGAAAAAAGGATACTTCCCGATCTCAGCCGCTCGCCTGGAAACAAGCTCCAACTCCTCCTTGTTCTCGTCAAAATGCTTCTTTAGCTTCCAGCTGCGGAGGGAACCTCCGCGATTGCTCCAGACCGCCTGGTAGAGCGATGTGTCGATTGAAATCTTTTGCTCCGCCTGGGCTATAGCTTCATCGTAGGCCTGCGCGGCCGCCGGAGGCGTCTCCGCAGGAGCCGCCGATTCTACGGGTTTGGGCGCGGATTCAGCTGGCTGGACCGGGGTCTGCACCTGGGTTTGGGGCTGAGTCAGGGGCTCCGACTGAGGCTTGTTCTTCAGGAAGACCATCTGGTAAAGCGCCAGGACCAGGAAAGAAAGGACGATGGCCAGGATCAGTCTTTTTTCCATTGTTCAGACCTCTTAGGGAACTTGATCAACCCCGCCCGGATGGAAGGGATGACATCTGAGCAGCCGTCTGCCGCCGAGCGCGATGCCCTTGAGCAGGCCGTATTTTGCGATCGCTTCCCGTGTGTACGCCGAACAGCTCGGGTAAAACCGGCACTGTCCGCCAAGAAAGGGCGAGAGGACCAGCTGGTAAAGACGGATGGCCAGCATCGCCGCCTTTTTCATCGCACCCGCTTTTTCTCGAGGACCTTCCGGACAGCCTGCAGGTAGTGCTCTTTCAGCTCTGTCCACGTGGCCTCCTTCATCGTCGCCGAGGCCACGACGAGAAGGTCGACAGGATGTTCGAGCAAATCCTTGTTCCTCCGGAACAACTCTCTCATCCAGCGCTTGGCTTTGTTCCGGGCGATCGCGTTTCCGACCTTCCTTGAGGCGACAACGCCCACCCGTGAATGCGTCAAGTCATTGGAGAGACTGATGAGGTTGAAATACTTGCTCTTGTATCGGTAACCTTTTCTATAGAGGACTACAAAATCTTTCTTCTTTCTGATCCGCTCTCGAGGAGCAAGGCTTTCCGCCATCAAACGGCAAGTCTTTTTCTGCCCTTCTGCCGGCGGCTCTTGATGACCTTCTGGCCGCCCTTGGTTTTCATCCGGACCCGAAAACCGTGGGCCTTCTTTCGCTTCCTAACATTGGGCTTGAACGTTGGCTTCATGGCTTCAGCTCACTTCAGGAGAACAATCTTAATCGAGCGCCGACCGTCTGTCAAGATGAAGTTGACTCCCAGGGGAGATTGGGCTATAATTGAGCCAATGGATTCATTCAAGATTGGCGATAGGATCATCTATCCCAATCAAGGCCTGGCTATCATCGAAGGCATCCAGCAGGAACGCCTCTACGGGGAAGACTTTAATTTCTACCGGGTCAGGATCCTGTCCAACAAGACTCTGGTCCTGGTCCCGTCCGGCAATACCGAAGAGATGGGGATCCGCAAGCTGATGTCCGAGGACGCCGTAGAAGAGATCTTCCGATACCTGAAAAAACACCAGGTGGATGTCTCGGCCGACTGGAAGGGAAGGTACAAGGAGCACATCGGCCTGATGCGCTCAGGGACGATCTTCGACATGGCCTGCGTCCTGAAAAGCCTTTATTATCTTAGCCTTACAAAGACCCTTTCCTTCCGAGAGAAAAAGATGCTGGAGAAGGTTAAAGAGCTGCTCATCGCCGAGATCTCCGAGGTCTCCGAACTCTCCCTGCGCGAGATCGAGCAGAGGATCGCCCATACCCTAACCCTCTGCTTCAAGAGCCTCAAACAGAACGTCGAGATCTGACCCCTTCGATGATACTCACGGCCATCCTGTTGTTCCTTATATTTCTGCTGTTGAGCGCCTTTTTCTCTGCCTCCGAGACCGCCTTTCTGTCCATAAACCCCTACACCCTCGACCTCATGGAACAAAAGGGCTCCCGGAGAGCCCGGCTGACCAAGCGGCTGCTCGCCCGGATCGACCAGCTGCTGGCCACAATCCTCATCGGCAACACTCTCGTCAATATCGCGGCCGCCTCGGTAGCCACTCTATTTTTCCTGTCCATCATGCCCGAGGACCGGAACAAGGCGGCCCTCCTGGCCACTCTGGCTACAACCCTGTTCATCCTGATAGTCGGCGAGATCAACCCCAAGACCTTCGCCGCCTATTACCCGCTAAAGGTTTCGAGGCTCCTCATTCATCCTGTTCGGCTTTTCCTCGTCCTGTTCTACCCCTTCGTCAAAGCATTCACTTTTATTCCCCGACTTCTCTTTAAAGCGCCCCAGGATGAGCGCGGCCGGAAATCAAGCGCCCTGAACGAAGAGGAGATCAAGCTGCTCTTGACCAAGGGGGTCAAGGGAATGTCCTCGCTCCGCCGGCGGATGATCGGGGGTGTGCTGGACATAGGGGAGCGGCCGGTCAAAGAGATCATGGTCCCGAGGCCGGAACTTCGGGCCCTCGAAATCAATGCCCCGTTCTCCCAGATCATGGAGACGGTCCTGACGACCGAATACTCGCGGCTGCCGGTCTACCGGGGACGGATGGATAACATCGAGGGCCTCATCCACAGCAAGGACATTATTCCATATCTTGTTGATAAAAAAGAGTTTAACATTAAAGAAGTGCTTCGGCCGCCCTTTTTTATCCCGGAGTCGGCCTCGATCGAGAAGGTCCTCATCCAAATGCAGGACAAGGCCGTACACCTGGCCTTCGTCGTCGACGAATTCGGCACGCTTGAAGGTATCGTCACTCTGGAGGACATCATCGAGGAGATCGTCGGCGAGATCCAGGACGAGTCCGACGAGGAAGCCGAGGAGTGGTTTCAGCCCCAGGGAAAAGACACCTATCTTGTCAAGGGCAATGCTTCGATCAAGGAACTGTGCCGGAGGCTGCCTCTCCGTCTCCCGCAGACGGGCGAATTCACCACCCTAGCCGGATTTCTCCTCTTCCGCTTCGGGAAGATCCCCCATGAAAAAGACGCCCTAGACTTTGAGGGGAGCCGGTTTCTCGTCGAAAGGATGAACAAGCGCCACATCAGCTTGGTCCGCATCACCCTTAAGCGGGCGGTCCTCGAGCAGCGTCCATGAAGATCATCGCCTCGAACAAGAAGGCTTATTTCAATTACGAAATTATCGAGAGCCTGGAGGCCGGCATCGCCCTTCTCGGGAGCGAAGTCAAGTCCATCCGTGAAGGCCGAATCAGCCTCAAAGACAGCTACGCTGAGATCAAGAACGGCGAGGTCTTCCTCCTCCACATGAACATCAGCCCCTACGAGCAGGCCAACATCTTCAACCACGATCCTCTGCGGGAGAGAAAGCTCCTCCTTCACCGGCAGGAGATCAAGCGGCTCATCGGGAAGATCCGGGAAAAGGGCTACACCCTCATCCCCACCAAGGTGATCCTCAACGAGAAGGGAAAGGTCAAGGTCGAGGTCTCTCTGGCCAAGGGAAAAAGGACCTACGAGAAAAAGCGGGCCATCAAGGAGCGGGACCTGGAGCGTGAGGTCCGGGCGGAGCTAAAGAGGCGGCACCGATAAAAGAAGCGCCCAGCCCGGCTTAGGGCTAATTCATTGAATTCAAAAGAGCTAGTTTCTATTACGCTAACAGGAAAGCCGGCCCCGCGGACGGCGACGGGTCCGCTGGCGGTGCACTACTGCGCCCGGGTCGCCGGGGTTTCAATCGATGAGTACACGAGCGATCCGACCGCGCTTGCCGATTCCGTCATCCGATATTGGGAGGAGTCGCAGCCCGATGCGGTCTGGCTTTCGGCAGATACGTGGGTCAGCGCACAGGCCATGGGCGTAGTGGTCGGTTCGCCGGGCAAAAACCTACCCTGGAGCGGGCTGGGGCCGCCCCTCATCCGCACAGCTCAGGAAATCGACCGAATCCCAAGGCCGGATCCCTCCACACAAGGCCGGTATCCCGTGATGATCGAGGCGCTGGGCCGCATTCTCGACGCCCTGGGGGATGAAGCCTTTGTCGTGGCCTGCTTCGATCAATATCCATTCTCTCTGGCCTCCCAGCTCCTCGGTATCAACGAGATCATGGTAAGGCTTCTCGACGACCGGCCCCTGGTCGAGGCGCTCATGGAGCGGTGCCTGGAATACGGGCTGGCCTACGGCCGGGCACTGGGAGAGGCCGGCGCTCATCTGCTCAGCGGTGGCGATTCTCCGGCCGGGCTAATCGGGCCGGAGTTGTTTCGGGAGATAGCTCTTCCCTTTGAGAAACGGCTGATCCAGAGGCTTAAAGAAGCCACGGGAAAACCGGTCTCGCTTCATATCTGCGGCGACTCGACGTCCATCCTCGAAGATATGTCGGTTTCCGGCGCCGATGTGCTGGAGATCGACCACAAGGTCGATATCGCCCGCGCCTGCCGTCTTATCGGACTTGAGACCGCCCTGTGGGGAAACCTCGATCCGGTTGGAGTGCTCGCTCAAGGCAGTCCGGCCCAAGTCCGGGAAGCCGCCCGTTTAGTCCTGGACGCCGTCCGGGCAGCCGGGCACACCCGCTTCGTCCTCAGTTCCGGCTGCACCCTGGCCCTCGAGACACCCGCGGCTAACCTGGAGGCGCTGCTCCGCGCCCCAGCGCGGCTCCCTTGACAGGCCTTCGCGGCCGGTGATATCTAGTTATCCGGCCAGGCGATTGTTAGCGACCCCTCGAAGGAGCGATCCGCATGCTGTTAAAAATATTCCTCCTGTTCAGCCGGGTGGCGCTTTTTTCTTGGGGAGGAGGGCCGGCGTCGCTGGCCCTGATGCAGCGGGAGACCACCGCCGCCGGCTGGGTTGACTCCGCAGAATTCGCCGACGCCGTGGCGGCTGGGAATGCCCTCCCCGGACCGATCGCTCCCCAGGTTTCGGCCTTCGTCGGCTATAAAATGGCCGGGATCCCGGGCGCTATCGCGGCCGTCGCCGGCACCGTCCTACCGACCACCATCCTGATGCTCCTTATGGTCATTTTTTTCTTCGGCGTCAAGGACAGCCCGGCAGTCAAGGCCATGCTTCAGGCCGTGCGTCCGGTCGTAGTCGGACTTTTACTCTGGACGGCCTATGATATGGCCTACAGCATATTTTCGGTAAAAAAATCCGGCTGGACGACCGCTCTTCTCGGTGGCTGGGACAAGGCGCTCATCGTTGTCGCCGCGTTCGTCCTTCTCATCCTGACCAGGATCAACCCGGCTCTTATCATCCTCGGCTCGGCCGCTTTCGGTTTTCTCGCTTACCGTTAGGCCAAAGTCTCACGCTCCGTGGTGAAATCGGCTGGGGTCCCACCATCGCGGGTCCGCATTTTTCAGGGCATGAGATGAAGAAAGGACAGATTCATGCTAAATTGGCAATGACAATTTCTTCTTGACAGCAGGAAAATCATTTTGTATGATAGCGGCAAGGAAGCGGTGGAAAATTGAATTTTGCGTCGGCTGTTTTTGTTATTACCAATGGCTGTCCGGAGAACCGGATCGATTCGGCCAGAATGGCCGAGTTTTTCCGGAATAACGGCTGGATCATCAAAGAT
>Ga0153916_10001123_pt1 | contig 18890 bp, 12 predicted proteins | sample Opewatmetagenome_FD_109642 | JGI IMG/M metagenome (GOLD analysis project Ga0153916, IMG submission 109642) | Freshwater wetland microbial communities from Ohio, USA - Open water 3 Core 3 Depth 4 metaG | ecosystem: Environmental > Aquatic > Freshwater > Wetlands | place: USA: Ohio, Lake Erie... | reverse complement strand
GCCATAAGAGTTTCGGCTACAGCGGAGGAAAGGGATGCCCGAAGCTCCATGGCCGTCTCTTCGTCAATCGTTCCTTCCTTTTTAACTTCCCCAATGGCGTTGTCAATAAGGCGCTGAAGGTTCTGATCGGACGTACCAAAGAAGGTTTGTTCGGCTTCTTGGGTATGCCGACCATAGATCACTTTATCTGTGGGGAATTCCTTATTTTCCTCCAGGTCTTTCACGGTCTTGGTTACTTCCCATTCACTATTTGCAAACGTAGTGAAAATGTTCACCATTTTTACATTCCCAGCCTGGTCCTCTTCCTGCCTCTGGACCGTGATATAAAATTTTCCCGGTTCACGGTATCGCGGGAAATAGCCCTTCAATTCACCGATTCGGCTTCTAAGCCTCTTAATCAAGTTCACGTTGGGAAGAAGTTTCTTGTATGCCTTGGCCACGTTCGGGGGAAGCGCGGCGATCTCTTCCTGATTGAGTGCGATTTTGTAGATGCTGGCAAGTTGCTGGTACTCATCCCCGGTCAGCCTCTTCTCGAAAGGCCTAAGCAGGGCCCACTCTGCATGATCGATCCAGCGTTGGAGGAGAATATCTAGGGTGTTTCTTGTTGAGGTATAGGCCTGAATACCGGTTTCTGTTAAACCAAATCTTTCCCGTAAGGTGTCTTCGTCATAAGTAACCTTGTCCATATCGCCCTGGATAAGAGCTTGCTCGACCTTCTGGAGCATGGGCCCCTTGAGCATAAAGAAGGGTTGAGCAGACTGGTAGAATTGTTGAATCCCCTCGCTTCGTTTCTCTTCCCGGCCGGTCTGAATCTTTACAAGATCCTGGAAGACGGGATACTTTTTGCTCAGGTAGTAGGGCAGGGAAACGTATTGCTCAATTACCCCAAGGTCTTTCTTCGGGATATTCAGGATGCCCATTTTATTCTTGAGCCACGCCATGAATCCAGGATCTGAAGCGGCTATCCCGGGAAGGTTCGGATCAGTCAGGGAGTCAAGGTTATCCTGCATCTGGAGGGGTAGGCTGGCATCATCGATAGAGTAGAATCGGGTATTGGTTTCGTTCGCCTGCCTCATCCGTTCTTCGGCATCTTCCGGAAAACCTAATTTATACTCTGGAGCCTTCCAGTTCTTAGCCTCTTCTTTCCATGTCTCAGGGATCTTATTGGAGGTCATCCGGTAATTGCCGGAATTGTCAATCGTGCCCCAGGATTCAACCAATTTAACCCATTGATCCGGGCCAACCCCATGTTCCATTAGGGTTTCGACAGGAGATAACCCATAAGAAGAAATAACATTCCCGTTTTTCATGCGGACGGCTGGTACTGTTTCGGATGGTGCCCCCTCGCCTATCTGTCCCATCGGGCCAATATTGGATGCAGGAAAATTCGCTTCCTTCTGTATAAGCTCTCCGGCCTTTTCAATTACCTGATTTAGAAGGGATCGATGGTCTTGGTCTTTAAAGAGAATCCGATTCATCCACTGAATAAACCGATCCAAAAGATTCCTGGGCTTATTTAGTGAGCTTATCTCGGAAATGGATTTTAAAAAGTCACGCACTTCTGGGTATCGAATCGCACCGGCCAGAAGTTCATCTTCGCTCGACAGGGAGTAATAAACATATCGACTGTGAGCAGTTAAGTCTTGGCTATCCAAATATGCCTGATCGTAAGCTGGCAACCCCCCTCGGCGTCCTAAGAATAATTTCTCACGATCTGAAAGGGAATTCATGGCCTTAAGGCGCATTGACTTTAGTTCTGCCCTGTCTTGAATGGTCATATTATGATGAGTGAGGGCGTGAGTGACTTCCTCCACAAGAGTACCCGATACATACTCGGGAGAACGATTCTCTAGGGCAAAGGCAGCAAGTCCAATGTTTCGACTTCCTTTATCATACCAGGCCGCACTGGCTCCTATCTTTGTTTGACTCTGCGACTGAAAGGTAACTACGGGAATATTCGCAAGTTGTTTCTGTAATCTTTTGTCAGACAATAAAACCTGGAAGAAAGTACGGTGCTCTATTACCGGGGAATTTTCGGCAAGAAATTTAACCGCCGTATCGGCAGAATATGACTTCTCGGGAAGTAGAGTTCTTTTCCACTCAGGCGAGAGGAAGTAAATTCCTGCCCCCGCTGGAGCTTCCCCTAATTTTCTTACACGATCCGCTGGAACATCTATGGTAGCCCGGTGCTGAGAGATTTCATCTTTAGGAATTAATGATTTATCCGCCGGGAATATCCAGGCAGTCTTGGAATATTCATCATAATCCCTGATCTTTCCCTTAACGATCCTGCCATCGGCCGTGGTAAATTCGACAAAATCGCCAGCCTTTAACTGGGTCGCGGGGGCTTCTCCGAGAGTTTGTCCAGGTTCTTCAATGGCAAAAATCTTATTCTCTTTCCCGTCGGTCACTTCCATAACCGGCCGATTCTCCACCAACTTGGTAATGATAGGCTCGGCAATATTGGGGTTTGCCGGTAGGAAGTAGCGAGTCTTGAACTGGATATACTCGACAGCCACACCCATCTTCTTCATGCTGTCATTGAAAGACTGGTTGGGCCCTACGATCTCAAGGCGCTCTTCGCCGGTCGTCTTGGTCCTCCGGAATTTCCAGTTGTTAGCCAAGCGCACCACACGGTTATGGTCCATGACGTTTTCATAGACTTCCCCGGGAGACATTTTGACTGGATCCTGCTCGGCGTGCAGATTGCTCAGAGTATTGGCCAGGTCTTTATTCAGAATTTCCTTACCGATAAACCTCTTCCCGTCAGGCGTCTGGAAACGGATCGCCCCTCCATCGGGAGACATCCGGTCCCAAATCGGAAGCATGGCCCCCTGGATCAGATGTTTTTTTCGGGTGAATGTCTTAGGGGCTTCATCTACCGCCTTATCCCATTCGTCCTTGACGCTTTCCTTTGGGATGGTAGACCATCTTTTCGTGTCGTTCAATTCCTTCAGGGGAATGGTTTCCGAAGTATAGTTGGCAGAACGAAGAGGCACAACCCTCTCAATCGATCCGTCGGATTGGGTTTTTGTGTATGACTTCCCGGCCGCCCATATCTTCCCGCTCTTGATATTCCGGACCACACTGTCGGCCCACGCAGACATGGCGTTTCGGGTAAAGATTCTAGCTTCATGGGTAGATTCGATCTGGAGGTATTTCGTCTGGGCCCCGGTTTCGGAATCGGTATGGACAACCTTTTCCGAAAGAATCTCCGTCTTTAGAGCATGAAGATTTTGAATGCCGAGGTCCAGTCGGCCGGCCTTTGCGGCTTCATCGATAACCTTATCCATGAGATTAGAAAATCGGTCGAATACCCTATTTTGTACGTCGATTTCCATGGATAGCATCCGGTTCAAAAAGTGCCGGATGTCGGGAAGATTCTGATTGAGATTGCCATTTTTGTCGCGGAGTCTGAGCCCGGTCTGCTTTTCATAATCGTCAATCGAAAGATCCGGGATCGATCCATTATAAAGATCCTGGTAGAATCTTTGCAGGGCTTCCCGGGCCTGATTGTTGTCCAGGTTATCCCGGGCGTTCACCAGTCCTTCAGATCGGGTTTGACGCTGGCCCATGGTCACCGCGCCCAACTGCTCCAGCCTGGCGGCGATGGCGGAGTTGAATCGTTTCTGCCCCTTGAGGTCGGTTGTTACTGGGGCGTAGTGGGGAGCCACCACCTGACTCGCCCGGTGAGTTCGGCCAACACCCTGGAAGAATTGAGGAGCAGAGTATCCGGCCTGTACGGCATAGTGAATTCGTCTTTGCTGATTAGGGATCCGGTAGTCGGAATCATAGGATTCTCCAGTACCGCCCTTTCCGGAAAATACCAAGACTCTTCTTTTGGTTTCTCGGAAATCATTGACTTCTTTCTGCAAGATTGCATCCCTACGATTTTTTTCCTCAACCCGTTTACCTTCTTTTAGGACAAACCTTGTCTCCCTTCCGGTAACTTCGGCCACGTTGTCTGCTCCGAAGTGATCAATTATCTGATCCAGGGTATTCTGGGGAAAGTCGATACTGGCAACATCCGCCAGAAGTGTATTCTTGGCCTTGAGAGCTTCTTCATCAACTACGGGGTTCTTTTCGGAATCTAGTACCTGAACCGCATATTGTTCGCCGGTCTCAGGATCAATTTTCATTTCCCATTTATAGATCGGGAAGTAATCTTCGACGTACCCCAGGAGAATATCTTTCGGGGTAAGATCGAGCTCTTCCAGGTCTTGCTCTTCCTCCATCCTGGCAACGGCCCTATCCTGTGAAGCCTTTCCGGTATTCACAAGTTGAATGACAACCGAATTACCGTTTTTTAGTTTCTGGTCTGCATCGGCGAAGACGGTAGGCAACTGCATGGACATGACCATGGCGTTGAAGAATCTTAACTGGGCACCCCAGAAACGGGAATTCTGACTGGCCCTTTCGTTACTACTCATGGCGGCGCCGGTATTCTGCATCACCTGATCGCGCCAATTAAGAACCTTCTGCCACTGGAGGGCGATTGTGTTATAGGTATCCCTCTGTTGGGGAGTCAAAACGTGGGTCAGTGTTTGAAAACTAACGGTCTTATCGGGGGTCCGTCCCTGAAAAGCGAGGGATGGAGACCAGTAAAGACCATTGCGCTTCAGGTCCGCAGACACGATTTCCATCCCGGCGAGACCCCAGGGGGCAACCCGGTTTAAGAATTCCTGGACATTCGGGAATGGTTTTCCTTCCCCCCAAATCCCAAGTCTTTGAGCGTAGGCGAGGTTATTAAGGGTGGTAGCTCCGGTGGCAGAAGAGTAAACGATCTTTGCATTTGGCAGGGCAGCCTGAAGGGCGATACCGGCCAGGGCAGTTTGGGAAGGTTTCTGCTTTCCGAAATTCCCCCGATCAGGAATGGCATTGGCCATTTTATGGGATTCATCAAAGATGATCACCCCATCAAAGTCTACTCCAAGCCATTCAATGAGTTGATCTATTCGCTTTTTTCCACCCTTGACTTCCCCTTCGGCGTCAGGCTTTTTGATCAGAAGGCCATAAGTGACATAAAGAAGGCCCTTATCTCCTAATCTTTTTTCGATTTGCTCGGTGTTTTTCACCTTACTAAAATCGATCACTTCTGATTTCTGGCCACCAACTCCAACCCAGTCTCTTTCGGTAGCATGAATCAGGTTGTGATTCTGGCTGAACCAAATGGCTTTCTTCTTGCCACCCAGGAAGGAATTCATGATGATCCCGGCATTGGCCAGGCCTTTTCCGAATCCGGTGCCGGCAGCATTGAAGAATCCAAGGCCGCGGTCGTGAGCCTTGACGGCCATCTTGATCATGGTCATCTGGGCCCCACTCATCACCGTATCCGTGCCTAATCCGATGTTCTTAGCCTTCAGATTCAGCTTGACGTTACTCAGGTCGGGAAGGGGAACGGCAGAGTGGGCGGCCGATTCAACTATATCGGACCGGTGTTGGGGTAATTCCTGTCCGTCAATGGTGTGTTTCTGATCGGGGATGAATTCGAAGACGTTATTGGTTAGTTCTCCAGGCTTTGCTCCCCGTAGCTCGGGAGCGCCGCCTGCAAGTTGCTCTCCAGGTTGTCCAGACACAGGCTCGCCAGCTCTTCCGGGCTGTACTCCCGCTTCAGGTCCAGGGCCAGGGAGGTTTCCTGGTTGGATTCCGGGCCCGCTGGGTTGTGCTCCAGCCACCATTGTACCACCCTCGACGGGTTTCTCTTCAACATTTGCCATAGGTCCAGGAATTCCGGCCTTGCCAGTTTCAGGTCCGGCAACTCCAGGAACCAATCCACCAGTTGGACCCAGTACAGGCTTTGCGGGTATGGTTTCTCCCCCACCTTCTTTAAAGCCTGCTTCGATAGCTGGTTTACCGGCAACTTGTTCTCCGGCAGTAATTCTTTCGATGGTTGGGCGTCCATTTCTGATCTCCTGTAGCTTGGGATCGTTTAACATCTCATCGGTGGTGACGTAATCCCGGCTATAAACTTCCCCCTGAGTCTTGCCGGTCTTGTCTATGACCGTCATCCGGATGTCGAAACTCGTTCCGTACTTCCTATAGTTCTTTCCATCCAGGCCGACGTTCGCCTTGACGGAATAATCGGTCTTGATCTTGGCCCAGAAATCCTTGAACGTGGGAGCTTCAAGGGTAAATCCTCTCCCGGTTATTACCACCAGTCTACCATTTTGTGGGAGAAGTTTCAAAGCCTGTTCGATATGCAGATTTACTATGTCCAGGATTTTCTTACCGGGCATCCTACCCCCCGAAGCCGAGAATGGAGGGTTGATCACTACCACTGTGGGCTTTTCCGCCAATTTTGGGCCGATAATGTCAGAAGCGTGTTCCGCATTTTCGTTGAAGACCTGAGCTTGAGGAAAGAGCCATTTTAGATTTTCTGTCCTGTTTTTGTCCAGTTCATTAAGAATCATCTTGGCCCGGTTGATGTCCGCGAAGACTGCAAGGGCACCATTCCCGGCAGAGGTCTCCGCGAAGATGTCATTTTGTTCCACGCAAGCCAGCCAATTTGCCACGTAGGCGATATTCGGCGGGGTAGAGAATTGCTGAAGTTGCTGCATTTCTTCCGTGCGCATGGTCTCCGTGGGCAAGATCCGCATGATCTTTTCGATGAATGCCGGGTTCACTTCGTCACGGTGCTCCTGAAGAAACTTATTGACGCCCATTTCCATGGCATCATAGGCCTGTCGGGGAGTGAATTTTCCCTCAGCGCGAGTACCACCAAAGGCCTTTGAACCCATCTCCATAAGGTCACTATTCGTGATCCCCAATTCGACACCTTTAGAGAGACGGAAATTAAGTTCATCCGAAAACTTTCTAGCCAGGGCCGCTTCGGGCTTGGGGAAGGTTTCGACAGGTTTGGCTTCCGGCGTCGGAATGGGAGCCGGGATGACCTTTTCAGATTTCCTCTGTAACCATTGGTCTCTCAAACCTTTATTTAAGACATGAACAGAAGCCGCTTGAGGTTCCATTTCAGAGACATCGGGAAGGGTAGTTTTTATTCCGTCTGGAGCGATAACCGCAAAATTCTGTCCGTCGTCACTAACTCCACTTTTCCAACCTTCTTTTCTAAGCCAACTCCATGCCTTACTCCACGATTCACGATCAAAACCACTCACATGGGGAGGTTTGGCAACAGCCTTGCCAGGCGCTTCAATGGGAGGTTTCGGGGCTTCGGGCGTAGGCGGAGCCGGAGGAGGGGCGGGAGTGGGAGCCGGAGGCGTCGGTTTTTCTTCTGGTTTTGGGGCCGGTGCAGGTGCGGGTGGAACAGGTGGGGTCGGTTCGACAGGAGGAACCGAAGCTTTCTCTGGTGCAGGTACTGGCGTGGGTACGGGTTCCGGGGAAGGCATGGGCGCGGGAGCCGGAGGTTTCGGGGCAGCCTCTTTTGGAGTCCTGGTTTTCTCGACCTGTACCATGTCTTCAGGAGCTACCTCAATCCGCTCGCCATCTTTCAGGATGATCGAATTTGTCTCTTCATCATAAGAGACATCCCACCATCGGCCTTCCTTATAGACGGTCTTCTTCCCCATCGGTAGATTCCCGGCCGTCTCCTGTCGTGTCTCGACTTGTGTCCCACCGGGATTTTTAGATTCAATATAATTTTTAAGAGCTTGTAGATTATTCGCCCGATTTATAGGGTTAAAAATGTCCAGTACGTTGACCAGTCTTCCGGCCTCTGCCCTGGCCTGGTTCAGAATGTCATGAGTAGCCACGGCCTTTTGCCTGTCGGTCACCGCCGTCTTGTAGGCAAAGTCGATATATCCTGGTTCGACGAATAACTCCGCATTCTTGATCAGGAAATTATCAAACTGTTTGGCATTGGCGATGGCGTCTTTGCGTTCCTGTGCCGGAAGACCCTGGAGGGCTTGAAAATATTCCTTTCGCCGAATTGCTTGAGTGGGTTCATGAACGTCATCCGGTCTAAGTTCATAGGATTTTTCAAGTTTTCCGAATCCAGAGGAAACCGTTAGACTGGCAGGAAATGAAGGTTCACCCTTATAGACAATATCCGCGATATTGCCGTAGCGCATTTTTCCGGCCTTGTCGTCAAAGAATTCGACTTTCCCGCCAATTTTCATCCATTCCGGGCCTCCAAGATGAGGGGCCGGGACCGGTGGTTTTTCCGGGGCGGGCTGGGCCGGGCCAGGGGCAGCCGTAGGCGCGGGGGTAACACCCGGTGTGCTGACAGGGGGTTTTGGTAAAAGCCCTTCCTGGGGCAAATTTGGGCCGGTCACCGGGGGTTGATTCATTTTCGGTGTAGGGGCAGTTGGCTGTTCGGTAAGCGGATTTAACATGTATCCGTTTTCTACCCGCCTCAAAACGTTTCGATTGATCAGGTCGGAAATCAGGGATGTAAGCCCGGCCTTCCTTAAAGCCTGATCGGTAAAGACGGTAGATAGGGCGGATTCTGGGCTTCCCGTAAACTGCGATAGCCTATGAAAAACCAGTGAATGATCCTCGGGGATAGGCTTAAATGCTCCTTCAGCCCCACCAGGATATGGCGGGCCTGGGACGGGAGGAGTAGGAGCCAGCCCCGGGGGTGTTGGAGTTCCAGGCAAAGTGGGAGCCGGTGAGGGGGGCACCGGGGAGGGTACTCCGCCTGGCGCCGGGGGAGGCGTCACCCCGGGGGCTGGAATAATGGGAGCCGCAGGCCCTGTCGGTGGAAGGTTCGGACCTTGTGGTCCGCCATGTTCGGGCGGTATTTGTTCCTTTGATAACTGAAATCCCTGTTTGAACCATTCCGAAACGTCTTCATCTAAGGGGATAGACTGTTTTTGCCTTATGGCCATGCTTCCCCTGATCTGCCACATAGCACCGAGGTTTGGGTCTGCATCGCTTAGAACCTGAGCGATGGAATTGACTGTTTGCTGTCTGACTTCCTCTGGGGTATTCGGATCTTCAAGGGCCGACTGAAAACGTCTGGCCATGATCCGATTGACCGGGTGGGCCATTCCGGCCGTCAGAGCCGAAAGCATAAACGTCGGGCCGATGACACTTAAACCTTCCCGGAGAAGGTCCGCGTCCCTTATCTCGGCCACTTTTTCAACTCCCGCTTCGCCGACTTGTTGGACTATCTCGGTACCCACTTCAACCGGAATCGTCACGCCGAAAAACTCTCTCATCAATCGGCTAAATCCCGGCTTAATAATGTCCCGAATGGCGACCTTGCCACCCTTGGAAACCATCGGTGCCAGGGGGCCGAAGAGTCTTTGGAGGGCAACTGTACCGGCTGTCTCTCCAACGGCCTCAATCGTTCCTGTCGCGTAGGGAGCCATGCCGGGTTCTTTTCCGGCCTTCTTGGCATTTTCCACGGTTTGCTGGGCCTGAGATAATCCGAATAAAGCACCGGTCGCAAGACTGGCCGGAATTACTCCAACACCAGTAGCCGCAAGAGCCGCAGGAACGGCCACAGAGGGGGCAACCATTTCGGCACCCTGATAGAGCCAATCCTTTAGGATATTTTTAAATTCTGGTCGCTTCTCCCCTGCTTGAGCCCATTCCGTGACGGACTTGCCAGCTTCAGGGATTGCCTTTCCAGGTCCGGCAAACTCCATGGCCTGGCCGACCATTTCAGGAAGTCTTCGACGGAATCCAGAATAAAGACCCTGGCCAATGGTGCTTAAATATCCAGGCTCTTCTGGGGTGGGGATCGGTGGAGCAATTGTGGCAACAGGCGGAATAAGAAGATCGCCCAGGGGCTTTTGCACGGTCGTATCAACCGGATCGATAATGTTTCCCGCGGATCCTTCCAGGGGATCCTTGATGGGCGACATGGGGGACGCGGGGGAAAAAGCAGGAACGGGGGAAGGCGCAGGGGCAGGGTTGGGAATTAACCCTTGAGGTAAATTTTGGGTTGACTTTCCACCCGTAGCAGCAACATCTGGTGCAGGAACATTCGGAGCCAAATATTTAGGTTCTAAAGGATCAATAATCCCGACCATTTTATCTCCCGTATTTTTGATTGAAGTAAATAGTCAGTTCGGCGTCGCTTTTGCCGGGGTTCGCCTTTCTGGCTTCTGGTAACCAGTTTTGAAGGATCGGTTTGGTCCCTGCTCCTGGTTGATTCCCTCTGGAAGCCAAGTTTTGAAGGCCGTTGAAATAATCCCTAAATCTCGTCTGTAGAGCAGTATGGGCGGCCGTCTTTTGTTCTGGGGGGATAAGCGGATCGGCGTCAATCCTGGACGCCTCTTTCATAAATTCCAGATAGCCCTGATTGACCATACCGACGATGGTATTCTTTTCGGGAATGGCGGGGGTACCTGTGGCAAATTGCGCGGGCTGACCACCCGGGGGAATCAAAAATGATCCAGCCCCACCCTCTGGACCAACGGCGACATTAGGAACGATCTGGGCCCGTTTGGCAGCAGCCATATTGGCCGCAATCTCGGAGGGGGCCTTGGTTGCACCCGTTTGAGCATTGATCATGGGCGCAATCTGGTTCAGAAGACTATTTAATTGTGTCCCAAAAAATTGGGCCATACTGGCATCCCCACCCGAAAGAGCAGAAGCCACCTTCTCGGACATTTGCCGGACAAGATCATTCGCAGCCGTTAAGGTATCTTTGGGTTTATTTTCGCTAAACAGAAATTGAGGGCCATTGGGACCGACAAAAACCCCTCCGCTTACTTCTGGGTGATTAGCGAAGAAGAGAGGGGAAAGACCAAATCCAGAATCTGCCGGCTTTTTCCCGGCTGCGACGGCCGCCTTATGAGCTTCCCATTCCGCCATGGCATCTGCCCGGGCAAGATCAGCCGCACTCTTGGGGGTTTGCACGGTAGGAGGAATGAGACCTCCCCCTCCAGCGGGAGGAGCGGCAGGAATCGCGGGAGGCTCAAGAGGAGTATTGGTCGCAAGCCTCAAAAATTCCCCCATAGGAACATTGCCGACATTTTGACGGCCCGTAGCCTGGGCGATCAGGGGAGACTCGACAAATTTCTTCACGGCCTGATCAGAAATATTATATGGGGTCATACCAGACTCTATCGTTGGCCCGGTTGGAGCTTCGAATGTTGAGGGAACAATACCGCCACCCAATACTTTCATTTGCGGTCTAGATTGAATATTCTTTCCCCATAATAAATCTTGTGGAATGAGTTGATCTTCCGGATTCATCATAATGATCTCCTTTATGCAGGTAAGGCTTGATGAGGATGACTTTCGCTCGAACTTTCCTGACCCTGATAGCCCTTGGAAGTGGTCGCCCCGGCACTGATATGAGCCTGTACGGATACCCCGGCAAACATCCCGGAAGCCAACTGAGCCGCAATCTGCCCGGCCGCTTTCTGGGCTTCTACGCGCAACCCGGCCATCACTTCCTGATTCCTCATGTTGATTTCGGCCTGCTTTAAAAACAGGTGCATCTGACTGACGGCCGCGTTAATCTTCGACTCTGCCACCTTCACATCAACCCCGGCGATAGCAGCCTGGGCTTCAGCCTTGGACCGATAGACGCTTCCGCCTACCTCATAGGCCTTCAGGAGGCCACTCAGCTTTTCTACCGCTCCCTGAATCCTGGATTTGTAACCGTCCATGTCGGCCTTGTACTCTTCGATCAGACTCTTATTCCCTTCCGCGGTAGCATTGATTAGGATTTGCTCCATGGCCAGGATTTGCTGGATGATGACGACCGAATACTGGTAAGATAATTCCGCTTGTTTAATCGCAATATCCCGGGAAACGTCAACCCGTTTATTCATATACTCGGTTTCGGCCTGAGTAAGCTGGGCCGCAAGGGCACCATCTGGAAGGGCAAAGCCTCTTTTGGACCACTCTGCGGCGATCTTATCCTTGGCATTGTCCAGGGCGATCCGGTCGCGCTCTTCTCCCCGGCTCCAGATTTCCGATTCAACGTCGGCATTTAAGCCCGTACTACCATGTTCAAGATCATATTCCAGTTTCGCCTGGATTCCAGTCAACAGTTCAATCACCGACAGGATGGGGGCCGTGGGAAATTCCGGCATATACAATTCAACATCGGGGGCTGTCGGGGGATCCCCAGGATCGAAGTAGATGGAAAGCGGATCGGGGAATTGAGACCCTAGGTCGGCAACGGCGATCATGTCGCCACTAACGGCATCGGTAAGTCCGCCGATAATTTCCATGGTAGTGGCAAGGAGGTCTTTACCGTCCTCTATGGCCTGGTCGAATCTCTGTTCAACCACATCCTGAGCGGATGCGATAACAGCATCTACCTCTTCAGAAGTGGTCGATGGGACAATTATTCTCGTGGTCATCTAAAACTCCTTATTCTGGAGGCTGTTTTGATTCGTCTTTGGGGAGGTACATGAAGAAGGTCGGGGAATAGTAATAGTAGGAGCCCCCAAATGCATACCCCATAGTTTGTGCCGGAGTGTAGGAAAATTCTTTTCTCTCCCCGGTATTAATATCGATCACCCCGAAGTTGGTAGAAACCAGGGTGGCATCCGAAGAATTATAAATCTGGTAAGCATAAAGGATGAAATTCTTCGTGACGTTCATCACGTAACCAGTAACATATTGACCAGAAGAGGTATAGGCCGATCTGCTGGTGTATGTATCGATCTGGGTTGCCAAAAGAACCTTTTCAAGTGTCCCAGCCTTACTTCTCCAGGTAAGGTAATAATCCGTTGTGTTGGTCCGACTATAGGAATCCGATACGGTAGGATTGGGAAATGGAGTAACTTCGCATTTTTGAAAATATCGGGCGATATTGCCATCTGCTTGCCATAATTGCAGTAAGGCTTCTTGTGAGTAAAGAATATCAACACGGTCCCAGGATTCAACATATCGAATTTTTTTATAAAGACATCCAAAAACTGCATCTTGAATATTTGTCCACGTGAGTACAGAAAAAGTATACTCATCACGGTCATATGCCTGAGTAACATCGGGCAGATCCATGGTAACTGCGCCCGGTGTATGCCCGGGTTCATCATAAAACTGCCGGCCTTCCTTGACTTGGTCAATGGAATCCGATTGAGTTAGGGATATATCGGCGGTGTCTACTAAAACCGCGCCCAGGTAAAGACTGACTGGCCCGCTATAGCTCCGGCTTTGAATTCCCTCCCACGTGACATTGTAAATATCGGCGTCAAGGTCCGCATCGAAATGATCAAATACCCAGGAGGCGGATAAATCTCCATCTACCAAACTGCTTAAATCCCTGACCAGCCTCAAGGTTAAAGAGTTCCCCATCGCCGTCGGGGTACCAATCGTCGGCCGGTTTGCTGTCTGACTCGAATCGATAGATGAGGCTTGAAAAAAAAGACCCCCAACACCACCCATCGTCTTTGTCCTGGTTATGCTTCCAGAATTGGCTGAAATCATAAATCCAAAGATGGTATGGGCGCCGTCTTTATCGGTGTATGTCAGTTTATAGGTATTGGTCGCGGTGTAAGTCCTGGTTCCTGTGCCAGTTCCAGCGTCCCATCCAGATAAATCTTCCGTGTGAGCATCATAGGTTTCTATGGCTACGGTTTCAAGCCATCGATCAAAGTAATCCTTCGTATGATAGGCATTCCAGTTAGCCGTCGCATGTGGCGTATTTACCGTTCCGCTTCCGAAAGATTCATTGGGTACCTCGGGGAAGAAATCAATTCCGCCGCTATCTTCCGTTCTGTGCTTCCGATTATCCTTCAGAAAATAATAGGCCTGTATAATCTCCGAGTCGGTCCCATCGACCATCATTTCATCCAAAGACAAAGGAAGGTCAACTCCATCGATTTTATGAAACCGATATTCATGCTCGGGCTGAACTTCACTAATAAGGTAACCACAGCGGAGATAATAGAACTTTTCTTCTTCCTGCCTCCCGGGAATCGGGAAGGGTGAATCGATGAAAACGATATTGTCTTTGAAGACCTTCAGGACCATAATCCGGGTACCGTCCGTCATGGTCATGTTGATCCTGCCCGTGCAGACCCCGCCCAGATTCAACCGGTTATTCAGAATCCACATAAGTCTCATGGATTCCCCACGGTAGAAAGCGGCAAGGTCTCGATTCCCGGTAAGGCGAAGACTTACTGGCATTCTCTTACTTTCCAGACTTTCAGGCCAAGAGCATTCATGAAACAGTGGGCACAAAGAACGCCGTCAGGTCTATTAGTTTTGGGCTTTCCGATCTTCTTCCATGCCTTTTTCCAGGTTTGATCATCAACCTGAAAATCGTATTTCATCTTGACCCCACAGGATTTGCAGATCATTATTTTTTCTTCCGGGTTAGACCCTCTGCATAAATCTCCATGCTGTCAAGGTCGAAATCCGATCCAGCAACATTCTTGATACCCACCTGGAGATAGTCCGGCTTCATTCCCCTGGGCACCTTGGCACGGTCGAGCCCCAGGGTTTCCAGGAGATAGTCCACTTTGGCATTGTTCGGAGTGTCTTCATTCTCGCTCAAAGTGACAAGCATCCGCCCGTCGGATTTTCCGGCCAGGTATACATCCCGTGGCTTCGCGCTTCCCATGGCCAACTGGCCCGTCTTGAGTTCGGCATCGATGTTGGAGCTTCCATCTTTACTGGCCTCTCCTATAACATAAATCCCCGCCGCGCCGGCCGCAAGGTACTGACTATTAAATAAAGCAAAACTGTTAAAGGAAAAGCCTTCATACTCACTCACCGCAAAGTTTTTGGGGTTCATGACCAGGGCCATGAAACTGGCTACAACCTCTTCCCCGTGGGCAACGATCTGGAGCATGGGAAGAAGAAGGACGCCAATCCCCCGAGCCAGGGCTCCGCCCGATGCGGAAATGGTAAACATCGGGAGATCGGCGGTCATCCTCCCCAGATATCCCGTCAGGCCAGCGGAGGAGAGTGTCAGGTGGGGAATGGAGGTCTCGACCGTCCCGGAGGCCCCCTGTTGACCGGTAGCCACGCAGGTCAGGAGGGGTAGGTCTTGGGATAGATTTCCGCTTCTAACCGCAGTCGTAGCCACGCAGGTTAGAAGCGGAAGGTCAGCCGCACCCGCCGCATTCCCCCCGGTCGCCGAACAAGTAAGGACCGGGAGAGAGCGTTCTAATGAAGCACTCATTTACGGCTCCTTATGAGTTATGCGTTCGCGGGCTCGGTCAAGGCGAATGTATCGATGGTCACGGTCGGGCCTACGGTGATATTGATATTGGACATATTCAGGTCCGCTCCAGAAGTGCTGACGGTTCCCTGAATACGCAGATCCGTAGTGTTATCGGTGTTAGCATCTGAAGAAGTGACCAGACGAAAATGGGAAGCGGTACCGGCCACCAAACCAACCCCGGACCAGGTATCCGTATTTTTCGAGATCACGCCGGCAGCGGGAGCAGCCAACTTTAGGGTGTTGACCGCAACTGCGGCTACCGCTGCACCAACGGTCACGGTCAGGCCACCAGTAGAGGTATCCTCCGTAATCGTGAGGTCAACGCCAGGATACCGACCCTGCACATAGAGAATGCCATCCCCATGGGTGGGAATCGCGTCAACCTGGGCAAGATCATTCAATAACTGGGCGACCTTAATGGCCAACTTTTCAACGGTGTTCTCGGATGCGGTTGCCGCATACTGAAAATCCACAGAATCGACTTCAAGTTTTACGATGTCCCCAACGTCGGGGGCATCACCAGCATGGGCGATGGTTATCTTGTAGTATGTCGGTGTTGACCGGGCACTGGCCGCAACCGCCCCGCTGGATTTCGTAATTTTCGCCAGAGGGGTTGCGGATGCGGCATCGTCGGCCTCTGCCGGGGCAGTTCCCGAGTAGATGTACAAAACTGCATCCTCAAAGGCCTTACGCAGACATCCTTCGCCTGTCAAAAAATTCCTTAGACCGGTACTCAATTTCAAGCTCATGATTTTTTCCTCCTTAGTAAAATAAAAAAGCCAGTACGAGACCGCTCATACCGGCTTTTCTTTGCGTTCAAATTTAATCCCGGAGAACGTCTGGCCAGGACATCTCCCGGGGATGATTTAGCCTTTTTTCAGTTCGTCATAGATATTCTCGACGGTCCTTACGAGCGCCGCTGCCAGATCAGCGGCCCGGTACTTCAGGCCCATCTTTACCTGGATTTTCTTCCCCCGACTCAGGCCGATAATGGCGCCATCCGGCTGGAAGTAAAAAGTGAGGACGTGGCAATTACTGGCCTTGTCGGTCAAACCCTCTACTTTAATCAGTTGTTCATTTTTCATTATCATCCCCGCCTGTGAATTTTGAACGAAAATTAGGCCAGATTACTTCGACCTTTGTACCTTTTTCTTCCTCGTCCACAATGAGCATTTCAGCATAATGAATTACCTTCTTCATATCCTTGATCGAAAGCGGTTTGTCGTTGCCTGCATTTCGGAAAGAATATTTGATTATGCAGGATAAGGCAAAATGTCGAAGCATCCCGGAAGAACGATAAAGATCAATCGGTTCTATTTTGCCAGTTTTATAAAGTTCATTCCCTTTCTGCTTCAATTCCTCCCAGGTCATTACTCCTCCTATCTGGTTAAAAGAAATCCCCCAAAGAGAATCAGGCCGATTCCAAGACCGTTCATAAAATTGGGTTGCTCATGGAAAACGAAGACACTTGCTAAAAAACCGGCACTTGAAGTCATAGCCGATCCGAGAAACCAAGCCGATAAAAAAGATGGTGCTTTTTGATAGAAATTAAGAAATCCAAGTTGGGTTCCAAACATTGTTGGAATAGCAACGGCAAAGAGAAGCCACCAAAACGAAAGGCCCCACGGATTCAACCTCCAGAAGCTATTTACCAGGGCGACAGAGAAGGCACCTAGTAATCCCCATAGAAGCCAGGTCATAGTGGCTTTAGCTCCGGCTGAGACGGTTGCACTTTCGATAGATCCGGGTGATCTCTAAATCTTCCCCTCTTATCCCTTGCTACCGCCTTTGGTAGCCTGTCATCCAACCACATAGCCACAGGCGTTCCCGCAATGGCCCCAATGATCGTTGGAATGGCGTATTCCGTCACTCTCCCGTACATGATAACTTCGAAGACGATCAGGGCCTGCATGAGCCCAGAGAAGAGAGCGGCCGCGAGTTTTTGATTCCTGATCAGACAACGGACAAAGAAAATATAGATCACATCGTAGGTGAAGGAGACCAGGAAGACGCCAATGGCAAGCCACAGATTCATTTCCCAATCCTTCGAGCTATAATCGAATGAATGGCCCCAAGTGGCGGAACAAGAATGGCTTGCATCAAAACCCATGTCTTATATTGATAAAGGTCCACCCCAACAATAAAGACCATATATGGACTTAGACAAATAGTCCAAAACAAAAAGGCCATAATGGCATCCTTGAAAAATTGTTTCATCACGCTACGACCTCTTTCCTGATGTTCCGGATCTTCCCGCCCCGGCATTCCAGGACCGCATAGCCAAGCTCGACTGGATCGTAGCCCTGCCTCTCCGCGTATCCCGAAACATGCTCGCCGTAGAGTTTCAAAAAAGACCCAGTATTGACATACCATCTCGAATCTGGGTGTATCCACTGACCATGGCCGGTTTCGTTCCCCGTGTAGGCCGAATGGATATTTTGTCCGTCATCATAAAGGTAAAGAGTGGACATAGGCGGGCACACCAAAAGTTTATGGGAATGCCCCATACACATTACTTCGCAATCCCCAGACTTATTTGCCAGCTTCCTCTTCAGTTGAAGTAGCATATTCGCTTCTCGCCGGATTGGATCGTCGGCTACGCTTCCTATATTCTTGTTCCCATGCCAGAAGAAGAGTTTATACATCTGTCTGCCCTTCTTATCCTTGATCGCCCACTTTGCAGTTGCGGTACCGTAGGGGATCTTCAATTCCGGGCAAAGAACCTCGGCCAGATAATCTCCGATGGTCCGGGCCAGTGCCCAGTCATGGTTACCCTGGACGATAAAAAGCGTTTTGGAGGCAATCGGCCGGAAAAATTCCTGTATATTTCGATACTGCTTCAGAGGGGTATCTTTCTTGTCGGTCTCCAGTGAATATCTTTTGTCGTCCACGGTGATCGCCTCTATCGCATCCCCACCGAAGACCATGAAGGTATTCTTTTGACTCAAAACCTTATTCTGCATTTCAAAGAGCGCACGAACTTCCTGGAGGATCGTTCCTTCATGAAAGTCACTGGCCAGAATCAAATCATGGTCAGGTGGTAAAATCCGCTCCCCTATTTCCAAAGTTTTTCCCTCCTCATTTCACGGCAGTAAATACACTTAACCCTTCCTTCATCAAAGTCAGGATTACGGGGCCTTCCGCATTCGAAACAAAATCCATTCTCTTTATATTTTTTACGTTTTTTTCTGGTACTTTTCAATAATCTTTCTGGGTGGTTCCGGCGATACGTTCTGGACGCGATAATGTTAATGGCTCTGATTTGATCTCGGTGCTTATTTCTATCCTTCCAGGGCATCAGGATTTTTGAGAGACCAGATATTGATAGAAATTCCCCACGATCCGAAGGATCGCCCGGCTTTCGTTCGATGATTCTGGACGGTAAAAGCTCGAAGTCAGATTGATGAACTGGCCACCGTCGAGCCCCGCGCAGATCCCCACTGGAGAGAGCCAGAGCACGGCGCGGACTGATGGGTCGCGGAGCCCTCCTATGCGTTCCCCGTCGATCTTAACGTCAGATCCCAAGATGGCTGGATAATCTGCTACCTTAACCAGGGTCGCCTCACCAGGATCCAGGCCGCCCATAAAGTATGTCTCCTTACCGTTGGAAACATAGATACCATCCTTCACGGCCCGCATCAGGGAAATGTAGCCCCCAAGTCGCTTAAAGTTCTTTCGCTCATCGGTCGAGCCAGGATAAACCGGATCGGAGTACCAGACATCTCCACCCCGGGCGACGTATAGCCGTCCGTTGAACCACTCGATCAGGTGCCCCGGCTTCATCAGGCTCTTGTAGGTCTCGGTGGGAGCGGTAAAATCGTAGTAGATTCCACTACGAATGTAG